>ENA-UOOK01001387-UOOK01001387.1-fermentation-metagenome-genome-assembly--contig:-NODE-1387-length-31886-cov-60.918193_pt1 | contig 31886 bp, 15 predicted proteins | sample MGYA00245777_ERZ724023 | MGnify/ENA primary metagenome ERZ724023 (study PRJEB28704, sample SAMN03018312) | fermentation metagenome | biome: anthropogenic terrestrial biome; feature: soil...
GAGCATCGGAAAGATCCATCCCGGTAGGCCGCCGCAATCCCTCTATTAATGGCGCTTTCCCATTCTCCGTCAACTAAGTGGACTTCCTGCCCCACGTCGGCAAAAACAATCGCCACACCAGTATCCTGGCAAATTGGCAGAACCTGTTCTGCTGCGAGGCGGGCGTTCTCCAGTAACAGACGCAAAACCTTACGTCCGTTCTCTGAGCTTTCAGCTGTCTCAGCCTGCTCCAGAGCGTGCATAATGTCCGCGGGAAGACGCGTATTAGCCTCTAGCGCCGCTTGGTAGACCGCATTTTCAATTTGGCTCGCTGCTATGGATCTGATTGCCATCAACTCACTTACTCAATGATTGTCTTGCAACCGGTCAGTCAGCGCTTAGTTGTTCCAAACGCCTGGCCGCTTCCTGGTAAGGATCCACTCCGCTTATTTTGATGTAATCATACATGTCTTCCGGAACGGTTTCCTCCAATAACTGCCTTAAAATGGCGGCCGCCTGTTCGTTAAGGGCATGCTCGTTTGCTAAAACCTTGGCCTGCCACAAAAGGATATACGGCCTTAAATGCGGACCCGCAACCGCCTTTACTCTTTCAATGACTGGAGTTGCTTTGTCTAAAGAATAGGGCAGCGTCTGTGCAATCGCCAAATAGACTTCGTAAGATCCCCACACAGTCCTATCATTTCTCTTAACCCCGTAAGCGCCTTGATAGGTCTGCTCTAACTGACGCAACCCGCTAATCGTCTGATCAACGGCACCGCTGCGGGCGTACATTAATGCTGAGTAAAACACTAGCGCAGGATACTTACTGCCTTCAGCTACAGTTAGCATTTTCAGGGCATTAGCGGCGGCTGTCACCGAAGGAGTATTCATGGCCAGCAGCCGTTCGGTGCAGTAATCGGCCAGATTAGCGTACTGATAATCGGTTGGCAGCGTAAGGTAGCCGTATTGCTGTGCCAAGAGCAGCAGTTCACCGGAAGCAGCTCCGGAAAGCGACAGTTTGTTTTCGAAAATCTCGGCGCGCCGCAATCTGGCGAATAAAGCAACCGGTGCTTCCGAGAACATTGGATCCTTCAGATCGATGATGCGATCGTCATCAAAACCGCTTAGTGTCTGATAAAGTTCCATCGCTTGCGCGGGCTCGTCCCTATATTCGTGTACCCGAGCCAATGCGTACAACAGAAATGCTTCGAAATCGTTTGGACGACGTTTTTCATATCCTGGTGGCGTGAAAGAGGCAGCCGGCGCAACATCCTTGCGCAGATCGTAAACGGCGCGCAACCCCCCAGACAGGTCACCCATCCACAATTGGGCAACCGCGGCGACGGCAGCAGCCAACCGGTAATCTTTATTATAAATACCAAGGCTCTGTGACAATGACGAGGCGCTGGTGTAAAGACTGGCACTTTCTTCGGGGGAGAGACCCTTTTGCAGGCCATTAAGCAACCATGTGTACACGGCGTTCAGAGATAATCTCATTTCGGGATCCTGAACCCGGGAACTGCGGACTGGCTCTGCCGTCTGCGCCGCTGCGGTCTGTTGCGCCGCCGCGGTCTGCTGTGCTTCAGCGACAGCAAGATTGTGAGCAGTCCTGTCTTGGAATGCCAGAACAAAGCCAAAAGTCACCAGGAATATCAGGGACGCCAAGATCCCGACCACTACCCAGTATTTTTTCTGCAAACAAGACACCTCACTCTGCCCATTCATTCCATAACGACCAGGCGGCCATGCCTGCCCCTCCAGACTCAGCTATCTTTGCCTGAAACTGAGAACGTGTTGTTAAAAAGCTGCAAGGCGGCCATTGGATCAACGCGCGCCAACAGTCCAACTGCTGAAAGTATATAATGCCGGTCAACAATGACGGCAACATTCCGCGGTGAGAGCACAGCCGGATCTTCAATGTCAGATAATGCTCCATTGATGAGCGCAGCCGCGTTCAAAGCGCCAATCACAGGCCCGCCCGTGACCAATAATCTGCTGATGGCGGTCAGGTCTTTCCCTTTCTGCGTCAAAAGCTTGCCAAACGGAGCATATTGGGTTGTAATTGTACCCGCATGTCGCCTTAGGGCAATCGCCGCTGCCGCCCGGGCTAAACCGTCATCCAGCCTTCTCCCACTGGCATCATCTGGCAAAAAAGCGGCATTATTAGTACGGGCCGCAACCCCTCGGCGCACTGCTTCTTCTGAAAGTCCAGCGGTCGCGGCCAGCCATTCAACACCGGCCATTTCCACCAGATATGCAACGCCATGCCGGACACCCAAATCGCCCTCTACGGTCCTTTTAGTATAGGGCTCGGGTAGCCCTTTCCAGATCGTACCCCCCGCAGTAGGTGCCCCGACTGCCACCGAGTAGACATCCGTAGTAGCCCCGCCCACATCGAGCGCCATCAATTCTCCCAGCCCGCGAAACCGCGAGTCTTCCCCACCAGCCATGGCATCGGAACAACCCCCTACCCCCACACCCTCACCCTCACGCAATCCTTCGGCAATCAACCTGACCGCCTCAAGAACGGCGGCCGGCGTGGGCATTACAATCTGGTCTACGATCCGGCAGGCTTTTTCCAGCCCTTTGGCGCGCACAATCCGGCGCAAGAATACTTCTCTGATAATTTCACGCACCGGTTCAACATTAATTCTGCCGAGTGAAGGCAGCACATTTTCCGCCACGGTCACTGCGTGTCCTCCAGCCGCGAGCATGCGGCAGGCTTCTGGCGCAGCCTTTGCATTGCCAGCGACAATTACCGGCAGCTTCAAATCCATCTTACTGAGCGTGGCGGCATTGGCCAAGATCGTATCACTGTTACCCCCATCCGTTCCACCCGCCAGCAGGATGATCTCCGGTTTCAAAGCGCTGATCTGCGCAATATCCTCGGCGCCGATTTCATATGAAAAAGTCCGGAGCACTTTAGCACCGGCCCCTAAAGCAGCCAGACTGGCAGCCTGCGCCGTCAGTTCCGGAACCAGGCCGACCGCCACCATGCGTAAACCACCGGCGGCACTACTGCACGCCAGTTTCACCTGGTATTCCAAACTGCCGGTCAGCCTGCCTAAATCACGCAATGCCGCTTCCAGACCGATTGTGATATCTTCCTCGACAGTAGTGGCAGCCCGGGCTGTTCCCAGCAGCCGACTGGCCTCCATGTCAACAGCGGTAACCTTGGTAAAGGTGGAACCAAAATCGATTAGCAAGGCATTGCCTTTTGAAATTGTCATGGCCCTGATAACACCGAAAATCCTGACGGCCCTGACGGCCGGAATTCACCGCTGGAAAAATACTGCTGCAAAGCCTCGAGCATTGCGTCAGCAACCTTGTCGCGGTGGGCATCGTCCCGCAGTAGCGCTTCCTCTTCCCGGTTCGATAAGAACCCGATCTCAATCAACACCGAAGGCATCACGGTCTCGCGCGTGACCACCAATAATGGATCGGTTTTCACGCCGCGATCCCTGAGACCGGTAAACGCAAGCAATTCCGTCTGCACAATCTTAGCCAACCGGCGCGCCTCAGTGCTGGCGGGATGATGGAATGTTTCAATCCCCCGCACATCGTCCTTAGTGGGATGAAAATTAGAATGAATGCTGATAAAGACGTCACCATTAACGGTATTGGCAAAATCAGCGCGATCGTACTTCGTCGAATAGGAGTCCTCCGCCCTGGTCATTACAACAGTGGCACCGGCGGCCTGCAAACGCCACATCAGCTTTTGCGCAACAGCCAGATTAACCTGCTTCTCTGGCAACCCCCACGGCGAGATTGCCCCCGGATCCTTACCACCATGTCCGGGATCAACAATGATCGTTTTACCTGCCACATTGGACCGCAGCAGCGTGAGTGCCAGCGACCCGTCTTCGTTGTGCGTAAGATAATGCCCGCCATAGAGTGCCAGGTCCAGTTTGATCGCGACCGAGCCATCCGCACCATTGGTCAGGCTGACTTTCCTGACATACTTATTGCCCGCAGCGTCTGGCAGCACGGCCTTATCAGACATAACCGCATTAGGAATAGTTAATATCAGTTGCGCACCCTCACTGGTATAATTAACGGCTGACTGTGCTGCCAAACGCCCTTCCCCTGCGATTGATAGCGTATCGCGTTCTTTCGCCCATTGCAGCGAATCAATCTGCCGCTGAAAAGAAATGCGAATAACTCCGGGATTATCGGGACTGTACTCCGCATGGTGCTTCCGCGCCGCTGTCAAATCGATCACTACCCGTGTTGTCGTGCTGTTAAACTGGCTCGAGCGTACTGCAGTAATCAAAGTCCCGCTGACAGTGAGATTAGTCTCGCTTAGAGTATTAACTGTATTCGCTAAATCGATTACCAGTCTTTCCGGATTAGGCAGCGTAAAAGTTTTGAACGCCGCTTTGCCGCCGGTATCGATCAAAATCTGAGGCCAGCCTTCCTGATCGGTCAGCCGGACAGCGCGCAAAGCATAATCAAAATGAATTTCCAAGTGGTTGGACTCACCGGGGTAACGCACTACCTTATACTGCGCTGCGCGCAACAAATCAACTGTTAAGCGCACCTTGTTAGGCTCCAGGGCTTCAAATTGCAGTTTGCGCACAATCGGATTACCATCGTTGCGCGATTCAAGACTGGCCGCCGTCTTGATAGCAATTAAATCGATTACAATCCGATCCGGACGGCTCAACGATTCATTAACTTGATAATCTCCCAACTCATTCAAGGTCTCAATCGCTACCACGGGACGCCCTTCGGCATTCAATCCTGCTGCGAACATCGTCAGCTCATTGAGCAGCCATCGCAGGTCCAAGCTGCTTCTTTGCGCATTCCAGACAGTCTGTACCGGTAGATAAGAAGCGACCAGTTCCACAGGAATCATGGTGCGGCTCTTAATCACGCGCGGAGCAAAGCGCAGCTCCACAATACGTCCGTTAACATTAATCTGTTTGGAGTCGGCGCTAATCTGCACGGCAGTCTGACCCATGGTCAGCAGGTAGCTCTGCTCGTCTGTCAGCCAACGTAATTTAGCCCCAAATGCGACTACCAATACGCGCAGGGGCAAAAAAACCTCGCCGTCAACAATTTCCAGAGTACCTTCTGTTGCGAACGGCTCACCTTCTACCAGCAACACCGGCACAGTCTGCTGCCCTGCCGCAGTATTGAGTATGCTGCCGGAAAAGAAGGCCGTAATAGTGATCAGTAGCAATAAAATGATAAACCGCCGCAAGGCGGAACCCCCTCAATATGCCAGATACTGAAAAGGTTCTACTCCCCGGGCGGTTGATCCTGCTGCTTTTGTCACAAATCTGCTTCCATTGGCGGCATCAAATTATTCCGTATTTCTTGCCGACATCCGCCAGCACGTTAAGCGTCTCATCCAGATCCTCCTGCGTATGGCTGGCCATCAGTGAGAGGCGCAGCCTTGACAGCCGCTTGGGCACCGCCGGATAGAATACGGAATTTAGAAAGATCCCGGCCCGATGGATATCCCTGGCCATATTAAAGATCTTCTCGTTATCACCAATAATAATTGGTACAATGGCCGTCTGAGCATTGCCCAGATCAAAACCGAGCTTTTTCATCTGCTCATGCATGTAGCGAATGTTACGCCAAAGTTTCTCGCGTAGCTCCGGCTCATTCTCGATCACATCAATCGCCGCGATCAAGGAACCGCAAACTTGCGGTGCCATCGCCGTTGAAAACATATAGGAGCGTCCGTAGAAGCGGATGTATTCCGCAACTTCAGCAGAGGTGGCCACGAAGCCGCCGACCCCACCGAGCCCTTTTGATAATGTCCCAGCCACGAGGTCGACCTGGCCCTCGATGCCATAGTGCTCCGGAGTGCCGCGCCCGTTAGCACCAATCACACCCGAAGCATGAGCTTCATCAATCATTACCCGGGCACCGTACTGCCTGGCGAGCCTGATAATCTCTGGCAGAGGTGCAATATCACCGTCCATAGAGAATACTCCATCTACGATGACCAACTTACCGCGATAATAACGGGCACATCTTTGCAGAATGTGCTCCAGGCTTTCCATATCATTATGTTTGAAGGCCACCAGTTTGCTTCCTGAAAGTCGACAGCCGTCGAGCAGGCTGGCATGATTCAGGCGATCATTGATGGCAACATCTTTAGGCCGGAGTAGTGCGGAAATGCAGCCGACATTGGAACCATAGCCGGAAGTGAAAACGACCGCATCCTCACAACTCTTAAACTTGGCCAACCGCCGCTCCAGTTGGCGATGAATTTCCAGAGTACCTCCTAATAAGGGCACGCTGCCCGCACCGGCACCATATTCCTTCACAGCGTCCAGCCCCGCCTGAACAACTTTCGGGTGCGTAGTGAGGCCCAAATAATTATTGCTGGCCATCATGATCATGTTGCGCTTCTGGCCGGTAAACGGGTCAATCATCTCAACCCGACCCTCAGAAGGACTGCAGATCGTACGGCGCCAGTGATGGTATTCATCTTTACGCAGTCGATCCATAAAACCCCTGAAAAGCCTTGTTTTTTCAAATAGATCTTCGTTGTCTGCATCCATAAAATCAGCAAGTGTGTTGAGCTCCTCCTGCAAAGAACAACGCCTCCTTCATAACCTTAGCACCCGATCGACCTGACACCTTTCACTCCGCTTTCTGCAAAGGCGCGTAGGCGGCCAGCAACTCTTTAATCCCAAGTCCCGGAAAGGCCACCGACAAAGCCGCTTGGGCTCCTTCGCCCTTAACGGCTACAATAGTACCGTTGCCGAACTTTTGATGCACCACATGATCGCCCACCTTCAACAGGGCGTTCGCAGTAGCGTGGGCTACCGATGCGGCGTGGCCTGAATAGCAGGCATTCATGCCGCCGCCACCCGCGTCATGGCCGGATGAGAGGGAACTGCTGCGCTTACTCACGTTCAGGTCTTTAATCAGCTCCGTGGGAATCTCTGCGACAAACCGTGAAATTCGGGAATAATTGCTGCGCCCATAAAGGGTGCGCACACCGGCATGGGTCAGATATAGCTTTTCCTTAGCTCTGGTAATACCGACATAACAGATGCGACGTTCTTCCTCAAGTTCGCTGGTGGCCTGCAGGCAGCGCTCGTTGGGAAAGACACCCTCCTCCATCCCGGAGATGAATACGACGGGGAATTCCAGTCCTTTGGCGGCATGTAGCGTCATCATGACGACGGCATCGGCGTCGCGCTGATAATTATCAACATCCGAAACCAGCGACACTGATTCCAAAAAGCCGGCCAACGTCGTATCCTCGTTTTTAGCCTCATACTCCCGCGTTACAGAGAAGAACTCAGACAAGTTATCCAACCTGCCTTGTGCTTCGATGGTGTCCTCACTTTGCAATTCCCGCTTGTAGCCGCTTTCTTCCAGTACACAATCTGTCAATTCCGTAACTGTCAGAACCGCACTGCGCTCAGCCAGTGAAGTGATCAGCCTACCGAAATTCAGGAGCGCTTCCCGGGCTCGCGACTGTAATCCCGGAACTTCGTCCGCTTTCAGCAGGGCTTCCGTAACCGTCAGACCACTGAACCGCACAAAATTAAAGAACTTTTCAAGTGTTGTGGCGCCAATCCCCCGGCGTGGTGCCGCGACAGCGCGTTCAAAGCTAATCATATCAGCCGGGTTGGCAATTAGCCGTAAATAGGCCAGTAAATCCCTGATTTCTTTGCGGTCATAGAAGCGCAGCCCGCCGAGGATCCGATATGGCAGTCCGCGGGCGGTAAAAGCTTCCTCCAAGGCACGGGACTGCGCGTTAGCCCGGTAGAGGATGGCAAAGTCTTTAAAAGGACGTCCTTCATCAGCCGCCATCCTGGCAATTTCCGAAATGATAAAATGGGCTTCTGCCTTTTCGTCTTCGGCTTTATAGAGACAGATATTGTCACCAGCCGGATTCTCAGTCCACAGGCGTTTCTTTTTGCGGCCGCGGTTATTACTGACCACGGAGTTAGCGCTATCCAGGATTTTGCCTGTTGAACGGTAGTTCTGCTCCAGTTTTACCACGGTCACTTCCGGATAATCGCGCTCAAATTCCAGGATATTTCTGATATCCGCCTTACGAAACCCGTAAATCGATTGATCGTCATCGCCGACGACGCACAAATTGCGGTGTTTCGCAGCGAGAGCATTCACCAGCATATACTGCGCATGGTTGGTGTCCTGATACTCATCAACCATGATGTACTTAAAGCGTTCCTGATACTTATCCAAAACCAGCGGCACGCTCTTAAAAAGCGCCACGGTTTTCATGATCAGATCATCAAAATCAAGCGCTTGATTACGACTAAGAATGGTCTGGTATTCCCGATAAACTTTAGCCACGGTTTTCGACCAAAAATCAGCGGCTTTGTCCATAAACTCTTGTGCATTTTGCAAGTCATTCTTAGCAGAGCTGATGCCTGCCAGAATGGCCCGGGGATTATGCTCTTTATCCGACAAATTGAGGCTGGCTAATGCTTTACGCACCACCGCCAGCTGGTCCACGGTGTCATAGATCACAAAATGCTTGTCCAATCCAATGGCGTCGCCATCTTCTCTCAGAATCCGCACGCAGGCAGAATGGAATGTCATTACCCAGACGCGCGCAGCTGCCGGACCAACCAATCGGACGATTCTTTGACGCATTTCTTCTGCCGCTTTATTAGTGAAGGTCACCGCCAAAATTTCACCAGGATCCACACCGCGCTCCCTAATCAAATAAGCTGCCCGATGCGTCAGAACTCTAGTCTTTCCGCTTCCGGCACCCGCCAATACCAGTAGTGGACCAGTAGTGTGCTGCACCGCGCTTTTCTGCGGTTCATTCAGCCCGGCCAGGATCTCTGTTTCGGTGACATTTTCCATAACATTCACCTCTGGCTCATGATCCATTGGGCAATATCATCGATCAGCTGTACATCAACATGCCCGGGAATTTCATACTCCTGAGGATTGGCAGGGCCACTCCCAGCCAAAAACAAATGATTCAACAAGGGATATGATTTAAAGATATATGGGCCGACGTCCCCCTCAAAGGCATCACGCCATAGCTGCCAATCTGTCATGGTCACCTGATAATCGCGCTCACCCTGCAGGAACAACGCCGGTTTGCCAGATTCCTGTAAGGCTTCGATCGGATTACGATCCAGCAGATCATACCAATATGCGGCCGGAGCCCCCATGATTGTTTCGTTCATTGGCAAAGTCCTCTTGTTCAGTGCCGCCGTTTGAACGGTCAGGCCATCAATAATAGCCTGCTCATCCGGTGTCACGACTCCATCCAGCCCCGACAAATATGACACCTGTTCCACAATTAATTCTGACAGCGGCCTGGGAGTGCCGGCCATAATGATCATGCCATTTGCGTAAGTGGTACGGGCGGCAATCTCAGGAGCCAGTGTTCCGCCCAGACTATGACCTAATACAAACACACTGCTTACATTGGGAAATCCATAAACGCGCTCGACCGCAGCTACTGCATCGGCGATCACTTCTTCTTCGACTGTAACCGTCTGCGCATTCATGCGCGCACCATGTGTCACTGTGCGCTTATCATAGCGAAAGACTCCTACCCCACGGGAGGCCAGTCCCCAAGCAATATCTTTGAAGATCTTGTTTGCACCAACGGTTGCATCCTGGTCCTGCGGGCCAGAACCGTGTACTAACACGATAACTGGATATTTGCCAGCAGTCCGCGGTGTTGTGAAAGTCCCGTTCAGTTCCCACTCCGGAAGCCCAAATTTGATAGTTGCTTCGTTAAACAGCTCCGGATCAGCATAATCCGGAACTTGCCAGCTGGCACGCAACTCGTGCGGCACAAAATTAAGCCCAGCAATGAGCCCCTCAGCGTCAATCACGACTAAGACATCCAATACACCAGTGTCGAAAGTACACGGAACATATACTAGCGTATAAGCGTTCTGCGATTCGACGAATGGCTGTCCAACATCCCGCAATGGCCCGGCCTGTTTGAGCAGACCTTCCCACGCCACCTGCAGTCCATTGGCGTCAATAGCCCCTTGCATCTGCGCGTTGTGCATTGCCTGCGCAGCCTGGAAATCACCGGCAATCAGATTTTGCAGATAGCGTAGCGCCGTTTCAGACGGATTGGAAGCCCCGGCGGCCAGCTGAGCAAATAAGAACAATCCCAGCATTATTATTGGCAAACTTCTCTTAAACTTGACCATTTATGCCAACCTTCCTTTCAGAAGCACTAACCTTTTGATACGTATATTCGCCGAAAAAGTTTCACTGCTGCCCTTGCACGATATTAGCTGCGCCAAGATACTGGCGCATATTCTCAAGCTCGGCATCCAAACCAGATTGTGCCTTTCGCCGTGCGGATTTGGTCAACCAAGGTTCCCAGACGAGTAGATTAACCCGCAAAGTACCGGCGGGGCGATCGTACTTTAAATCAATTCGCCCGGCCAGCTGTTCACCAGCTAAAATCGGCATGGTATATGGCCCGTATTTTCTTTTATGCACGGGAAAATATATTTCCCAGGTATAGTCGAAATCCAGTAGATCCAATAACCGTTCGCGTCGCCACAGGAAGTTGTCGAGCGGCGATAATATTCGCACGCAATCATTAACGACCTCCTTGGCGCAGGCAGCCAACTCATCAGCGTCCTCTGCCAGACACCAGTATTTGCGCCGTACATCCCGAATTGCCACCGGGACCAATAGGCCGGCTTGAACATCTTTTTCAATGTATTCCAGCCGCTCGGCGGCCTTCATATTAGTCCATCCAAAAAACTGGTGACCGGCATCAACCAGGCGCAAAGCGCGGTAATACTTGCGGCATTTAAAATCTGTCGCCTCGCGGACACTCAGATCCTGTCCTGCTTTTCTCAAATTCTCAGGTATTACTCTTTCAGGCAAGTCAAAAACGATCTCGCCACCCGGCCGCGCTGCGGCAATCACCCGTCCACATTCCCAAAGAATATGTAACGCGAGCGTGGATGCTTTTGTTTTCGGATACTGATCCCAATAACCCTTGACTCGCTCCCGCGCCTGTTCGTACTCAATTTGTCTGGAGGTTTGCGGACCTTTTTCCGCCAACGTTCTTAAAACATAGGCGACTGTCTCGCTCAGTTTCCCAAGCTGTTCACTTTGCCGGCATTCTCTGGCGCGCATCAATGGCGCAAACCAAGGGTATTCCTGCATCGGTACAAAACAGCGGTTCGTGCAGATGTAATCAAGCAAAAGCTGATTGGCAACGGCTTCCTCCAGCCATTGCGGCTGAAAACCTGATAAACGATTGAATAAAACCAAATGATGATTGCGATCCACAGTTAAGACCGGATCCAGTTGCACAGCCTCCAGTGTTCGCACCATGGCGGCGACTGCCTCAGAGCCGGCCAGACTTCCCTGACGCTGATCCAAGCGTTGCTTTTTGATTAAAAAACGTACCGCTGCTTTTTTTGAGACTGTCAGCATTTGGCCTCCTACTAATGATAGTGTGCTTTTTTATCGTACTTGCAGTCCCCGGCAGCCGCCTTACCCGCCGAACAAAAGAAAAGCCCGGCATAAATTACACCGGGCTTTTCTGAGAGAAGCGAGCAATTATTTGGTCAGACCGATAATACCAAGAACAACACCGGCAATACCAAGAATGGCGGCGCCGATAGCAACTGTCAGATTGGTTTTGTCAGCTTTCTTCATTTCGTCAGTAAAGTTGGCATCAACGGAGTCCAAATTGCGCTGCATGGCTGAAGCTTGAGCTTCCAGCTGGATGATGCGATCATCAAAGCTGTTGACTTTGTTCTCTAAGGTTGTTACGCGTACTCCCATGGCAGCCAGATCAGCATCGAATTCTTTCTCGAGTGCGTTGATGGCATCCCAAAGAACCGCGACATCTTCCTTCACGATTGCGGCATCAGCGTAATCGAGTTCCCACAGAGACTCCTCGATCAGCGCCTTGATCTCGTCTTCTTGCAGGTAGATCGGATGCATATGTTCAGCAACTTCTGAGCTGGTCGTTACGATTGTGGTTGTGGTGTTGACTGGCGCAGAAACGCTACCAGCAGCTTCCGTCAATCTGGTCTCGAAGTACTGAAGCAGACGAGCCATAAAAGCAACTACCTCATAACGTGTAGCAGCTTTTTCGCCTCTGAAGGACCCGTCGGGATACCCTTCAATTAAGCCGGCGTTGTAAATCATTTCATAGTAGTCGTATACCCAATGGCCGGTTGCCGGAGCGTCTTTCATCGGAGCGGCGAAAGACGGAATAGAGACTGTCAACAATAATGTCAGTGCTAAAAGAATCACTAAGGATCTTTTCACTTTGCATTTCCCCCCTATGCGAATATCAGAGTTTACAGATCCTGGCCCTCTTTCAATAAAGTTGGAAGACCATTTCCGCCAGGAGCGTCCACCTCCCTTCAATGAATCCAGATAGAAACCTGATGGACATACGGCTTTCTAGCTCCGCTGTCCAAAGGTCGGCTATCTTATTTCTTTCGCTTATTGCTGGAAATATCCTTCCGAGTATGCAATGTTTTTTACATTTACCAGTTTTATCTTAAATTAATTTGCCCCGAATTCCATAAATCCTTCCCCCAGAACTTCGCTTGCAGAAGTAATAATTACAAAAGCTTTCGGGTCTGTAGCCTCGACGATTTCTCTGAGTCGGCTTTGTTCCGCCCGTGAGACTACGCATAGCAGAACCTGGCGATCAGTCCCAGTATATGCTCCGCGTCCTTCAATAGTAGTGACGCCCCTGCCCAGCACCGCGAAGATATTCTGGACAATGTCCGCAGGGTCTTTGGTAATTATGAAGGCGGCTCTGGCATAATCCTCACCTTCCAGAATCAGGTCAATAGCCTTACTGGTTACAAATACGGTGATCAATGCATAAAGCGATAAGTCCGGTTGACGGAATACCAGTCCTGCCAAAATAATGATCGCCATATCGATAAACAGCAACGCGCGGCCAACGCTCAGCGAGGTGTATTTTTTCAGCAGACGGGCAGCAATATCGGTACCACCGGTGGTGCCGTTAAACCGGAATGTCAGGCCTATGCCAACTCCGGTTAATACTCCTCCATATAAAGAAGCCAGCAGCGGATCTTGTGTCAGCGGTTCCGGCAGCACGATCGCCACCAGGTCTATCAATATGGAAAGCAGGGCCGTCCCAAAAACGGTCTTGGCACCAAAGTGCCTGCCAAAAGTACGCACCGAAGCCAGAAATAAAGGAATATTGATCAAAACCATTAGCAGGCCAACCGGTAGCTTCGTCAAATGATGAATGACGGTCGCCAGTCCGCTAGCTCCGCCAGCGGCAATCATATTGGGAATCAGAAACCAATCCAGTGCTAAGGCAGTGATCGCCACTCCGGCAAAGATCCCTGCATAATCGAGCAAATCACGCCGTCCAATTTTAAACCTTTTTAGGAGGTTTGTTTTCAATTGCTTTCCTCCTTAACCTTACGCTTTAAAAATACTGATATGATGAATTTCGGCAAGAAAATAATCCTTTTTAAGCGGCGGGGTTCGATTATAAGACGAAACGCCCATTCCATCCCAAGCGCCTGCAACAGACGCGGCGCACGCGGCTTGTGACCACTGATTACATCGAAGCTGCCTCCCACACCCATAGCGACTGGGACTTGCAGAACCGTTTGGTTTGCTGACAACCACAATTCTTGTTTTGGTACACCCATCGCAACCAGCAATAGGCCGGGGCGGGCGCGGTTGATGTCTGCCAGCAGGGTTTCTTCGTCCTGAGCTTTGAAGTAGCCGTCCTTCACCCCCGAGACCGTCAGCGCCGGGATCCTGGTCTTCAGAACCTCAGCGGCTTTTTCAGCGACTCCGGGGGCAGCGCCCAGCAAATAAATGCCCTTTCCCATTGCGGCAGCTTCCCGAGCCAGCAATTCCACCAGCTCTACTCCTGGCACACGCTCCGGAACAGGCTGACCTGCTATTTGGGAAGCCAGCTTAACGCCAATCCCGTCGGCAACGATCAAATCCGCCTGTTTGATCGAAGCCGCCAGTTCTGGTGATTCAAGAGTCATTTGCGCGATTTCGGCATTCAGTGTGACAATGCGCCGACAAATGCCGTCATCGTTTTGACTCTGCTGCATCCAGTTGGAGGCCTGTTCCACGACCTGCCGACGCGACAATAGATTCACCGGAATACCCAGGATGGATACAGTCTCCCGAAGGTACTCAGGATGTCTGCTGTTCATCGGTCTTCACCTGCAATCTGTGTCTTGGCCGGATTGAACAAACGCTTCAGCAAGGCGTCATTCCCGGACTCGGCCGCTTGCAGCTGTGCAAACAGCACTGCCTGAGCCTGCGGATCAAAATTACGCCGCAGTCCAACCAGATCGATCGTGTTAATGGCCGTAGGCGCGACCACGGGATAACCCGCCATTTGCGCAAAGCGCCCGACCTTGCGATCATATTCGATGCCGATGGCCGGCACACCGGCCTGTGCGGCAAAAACCAGGGCGTGTAGGCGCATCGTCAAAACCATCTCGCTGACAGCGATGATGGCGGCAGCCTCGCGATAGCTCGCAGTCTTAACCGTGAAAGCCCTGTCTCCAATCAGGACGGCCAGTGCTTCCGAAATGGGCTGATCCACACCGTCATGCATTGGCAGTATCACGACTGCGGCATCCATTGCCGCAGTCGCATCCCGGAGCAGGTTCGCTAGTGTCTCCAGCCACGACTGATCCAGTTGCAGATAGGCACAGGGCCTGATGGCCACCGTTATGTAACGCAGGACTGACCCCTGACCCATCCCGGATAAGGATGTCAATGCCTGCGTCTTTTCTACGTCGGTAACGGCGGGCATGGCCAGTGCGGCGTCAGCAGTTATCTCAATAGTAACCGGCACCTTACCACGGCAGCATTTACGCAGTTCCTGGGCAGATCCGGCGTCCCGCACGCTGACGGCACTGCACTTGGAGAGCATGCTCCTGATCAAGCGGCGGCTGGAACTATGGAGCAATGGCCCCGCACCAATAGCGCAGCAGGCAATCTGCGCTCCGGACATCCGCGCCCAAAACATCATCGCCAAGTAATACCAAAGACTACGGCGGCTGGTACGATCCTGTAATAAGCCGCCGCCACCCAGCAAGAATAAATCCGTATTTTTGAGCAGAATGCGAATGCGCGCGATGTTACCGCGTCCGACGGCATGAACACCGTGTATTTTGGCGGTTTCGTCCGGGTTCCCGCTAATCACAGTGATCTGCGCATGTGGGTCGGCGGCGCGTAGTCGGGCGATCGCCCCTGCCAAGACAGCTTCATCTCCGGCATTACCAAATCCATAATAGCCAAGCAATGTTAAATGAGCCATCATTTTTACCTCGATGTCTAATTTCTTTAACAAAGTGCAATTTTATTTTCCGACTGCCCGGCTTAGCCCGAAGCCAATCCACACCCACCAAAGCAGACCGATCGGTCGAGCCGCCAAAGGATAATCAAAAAAACCGTGGATCAAAATGGCAGAGATCGCAGCAGTAAATCCGCATAGCAGTAACGAATGCGGGACCCTTTTCCAAGCCTGCACACCATACCAAATGATAACCAACAGCATAATCAGCGTCTGGATCAGTCCCGTTTCGGCCAGCCATTGCAGCAGCATATTGTGGGCGTGCAAAGCCTGCGCACCGTCTGGAAGCGCAATGTTTGACAGGCTGCCGGGACCTCCGCCTGACAAGGGATTTTGCCAAAATAGTGCGAGCGCTTCTTGCCAAATTGTTAAGCGTCCTTGCCATGCCGCTTGTTGGCCTTGAATGAATCCGGCCCCTTCGGCTGCCCCGCCCGCCCCTATTCCCAGCGGCGTCAGGAATGTAACGATCAGCACCATTGCAGCCCCGATGGCTATCCAAAACCCGGGCCGGGCTTTCGTCCTATGAAACGCCGTCGCTTTGGGCGTCATCACCATCAAGATCACAGCTGCGCCAATGGCACCCAGCAGCGCCGCCCGCGACCAAGTGAGCAGCAGGGCGAGTATCAAACCGGCCAATCCGACAGCATAAGTCCCCTTGCGTAGCGGCATCCTCCGACCGGCTGACTCTATTAGCAAGGCCGCTAGCGGCCACAGCACCAAATTGACGGCCGCGGCAAAAACATTCGGATTGCCAAAGAAACCGATGGCGCGTGCTCCTACAGTTGGGCGTAGCGCGGCAGGCATCCATCCCGCCACATCGCCGTATCCGGCAATTTTCTGCCAGACCGCCAGTATTCCGAATAATATTCCCACGCCCGCCAGCACTACTCCGAAATACCGGGTGCTGATTATCAATCTGCCCGACCGATAAGCCAGCCAGGCGGCGAGCCACCAGAATATCCATTCGTACCAAATGGCTAACTGAATGTCTCCGCTGCCAAAGACAACTGAAAAGGCCGACCCCAATAGTAAAAGCGCCAGCCATCTGCCATAAGCTCGATTGAAGGCCTGGTCTTCCAAGGTGGCGGTACCGGCATGCGCCGCCCAAGCGGTACCAACCAACGCCATTAGTACCACGGACGCCCTCTCCCGATCTTCGGAAAGCAAAATCAGTGCCGGCACCATTGCCGCCACCCATTGGGCCGCCAGCTTAAAAAATGGTTCGGCCGCGAGCCGCCTCAGCCCCAGGAAGCCTGGCAAATATCCGTCTTTATGTGGGGCACTCCATGCGGTAGCATGGTCTACGGCGTCGGCACGATCAGTCCACCTGAAAACGATTGAGCCGGCCGCAACTTTCTTCAGCGCACCGCACAAGCGCGTGACTAATCTACCAATGACTGAAGAACGCAGGCAATCGGAAGCTCTCACCATATTGATCAGTCAGTCCATTCCGTGGTCAGTACCAAAGCTTCAAAGCAGGCCGTCGCGGTATTAATCGTGAGTGTCTGGCCCGCCCGCACCGGAAAATGGTCGAATTCTAAGGCCCCTTCTTTTCCAACGCGCGCCCGCCCGGTTACAGTCAGCCGCAGATCCCTGTAACGTGAGGAAATGGCAAGCGTGAGGCCGCCTTCGGCGTCAGCAATCTCAACCTCATGGGGATTTAGATCCTTACGGGATAAGACGCCTAACATTGCGCCGCTGGTTTGCTCCCGGACTTCCTGTTTCAGCCTAATCTCGCCGGCCATTTCCGGGAGGACTTTACTCACTTCCAGAAGCAGAACAGCATCATGAACCGGCCCGGGGCGGTTATAGACAACGGGTAACAAGGCTCTGAGCGCGATCCCCAACAGCAACAGCACCGCAATTAAATCGATCAGGTTTATCTTTCCAAAAACTCGACCCTCATCATCGAACAACTTCTTCATCGTCACGACCCACCTCTGCAAAAACAGCCGGGGAAACCTCCCGGCCTATCAAATGTGTCCGCCGGACGACCGGCGACCATTAGCACAATATAACAATACAGCTAAAGTATAACATACCCGAATTTATCGGGTCAATGTAAGGGGCTCGTCTCCGCCCCCATTGTTGACACTCCTCCGCCTGTAAGAGTAATTTCGGCCAACCCCTCCCTGATTTCCACCTGACTGGGTTGCACCGGCAACGGTAGCCGTATTGGGAACTCGATGGTGAGTGCATCCTCAAATGAGCCGAGCAGCTGTTCAAGAATCGTCTGTGGGATGACGACTTCCTGCAATTCGAGCCGTTCCGGCTGAAACCGGATCGCGTCTCTCACAGGCAACAACAAACCGCTAAAAGCCACATTGACCGGGCCGAAACCCAGATCAAAGCTGATGTTGGTATGGACTCTTCCTTCTTCCAAAGTAAGTGTCAATGGCAGGGATGGCCAGCGCTCGGCGCGGTATTTATTCAGTTCCTGCTCTTCAATGACTGCCTTAACAATTGTCGGGCCAATGCTTGATACGGCGAATTCCTGACGCGTCCGCATCAACTGGCGATCAATAACCACTTCGTCGCTGTGCAGCTCGATTGTCCGATAAGTCAAACCTTCAAAAGTTATGTTTTCGGCTAACAATGCCAAACCGCGCAACCGGCCACCAATCAAATCCGAAAACGCGATTTTAGAAAGGGTGAGCTCAATCTGCCCGGTTCCGCCGCTGGCTTCTAAAATGGCTTCCCTGATTGACTGCCCAATCTGCGTTGTTAATACAGCGGTAGTATAATGGTAAATCAAAAAGCCGGCGGCAATCAGTAGCACAAAAATGACAATGTTCCTACGCAGCCTTTTCACGACTCCTCATTCCGTTCTTTCAATTTCAGCTATAGTCAAATCCTTACTTACTATGTTATATGAGTGGACTTTAATCTGCCGAACAAGTGATCCGCCGATCTCCGATATCCCAAACATATAAAACTTGCGGTATTAGGACGCCAATGGATGTCCTCAACAAATCCTTCCACGGCTATGGTTACAGAGGTTTTCTCCCATGTAACAGTTATAGAAGATTTATACTCCTCCAAATCGCGCCGAACAGTTGCATAAAGATCTGTCACTCCAGAATCATACTTTAAAGAGCCATCTAAAGCTATGGCATTATTAGGTATAGACATCTCTTTAAAAGTATTAATATCAATACCCGGTTATTAAAATATGTTCTGGTATCGCACCATTCTCCCTCCAATGCTTAGCATTTACATTATATCCCCGTCACATTTCCAAACTGGCACGTATAAACTTTAGACAGGTCAACCTGCTTCAAAACCTCGGCGTTGCTATAGACAATGCCGCTGTTTTCCAGCCAAGCGCGGTAAAGCTGGGATTTCCCCACGTGGGCGTTTATATTTGTCCGCCCTTTCCTAACAGGACTATACGAATGCTGGATCAAGTCCGCTAATAGAAAACACTGACCGGGTCCTCACATGATGATCCGGTTGATGGAGTTCTTTCTAAGAACTAGATACTTGTTGGGTAAGGTTGCCGCCTGTCAGGCATTTGCTTGCTCGGTAAAAGCCCCTTGCTACGGCAATATTCCGTCAGTTCTACTTTACTGAGCGTTGCCGTTTCTATAACAATGTAGAATTTATGTCGAATACTCCCAACGATTAGTTTCAATTTCCCCATTCGGAACTACCTGACCCGAGCACGCACTTGCTTCCACCGAAGGTTGGATTTTGGGAGAATCATCTCCATCATGATTGATTATTTGAATTCTTCGCTGAATCGGGCCACTTTGTGTTCCAATCCTCTGAGCTGTTCTCTTAATATACTTCTCCCAGAGTATTATGATAACTATTCTGAAATAAGGGGATCCCCAAATATCTCATTAGTTTCCATCCCATAAAACTCGCCCCTGTCAAAGTTGTCTTGGGCTGCATACCGCGGATCTAAACCGACGTTTCAACTAAAAATCTCCAGTAATATGTCTATCAAGAGTCATCAAGAAAATTACTCCATAGTACGATTACTTTCCATGCTTCTTCCGATGATATCAATCCTTTTCCTTTTTTACCCAAATGTCTTTGCATCCTTGCATGAATAATTTCAACTTTGTTTCTCCGTATGTTTATATTCTTCACGCGGCGGCCACCTGCATCATATGTGTAGCTGGCAGTTTTGCCGAGGTCGGTTTCGGAGATCAGCCAGCCGAGGCGGTTGTAGTCATAAACTTTTAAGCTCCATGTCCTTCCTTAAGCTTCCTTCAGACCCCGCCGTTACCAGCGATGCCCTTGCCTATGGATTGCCTTCCCGTTGGTTATGTGACAGGGTTCTTTCAACCCTTCGGCTCAGCAGACATGTCGGGCGAACAAAACCGCTCTTTCTCCGTCAGGAAAAAAGAGCGGCGACAACATACTCCAATAGCGCATTTGCATTTATTCTAGGTTATCTAGTTTCGTAACGGATCAAATACGCTTTGCCGTCAAAAGTAACTCCAATTAAGTCGCCAGTAGAATTCCAACTAATTGAACAGACTTGGCTAATTGGCCCTTCCAAGTCATAGATTACTCTGTGACTGCTTAGTTCGAATATTTGAAGGGGAAGATTATCAGGCTCTGCATTTTGTGCAACTGCCAGTTTGCCATCAGGTGATACAGCAAAATAATTCATGATGAGAAACTTGTTAAATGGCAAATTGAATGGTGTCGTTTTCAGGCTAACTAAATCCAAGCTTTCGATGCTTCCAAAGGGGTAGTATGAATCGTTCAGAAGGAATAACTTGCTTGGTAACTTAGCAGCGCTGGAGATAAATTGAATACCATCAGCCGGTATTATCTTCCTAACTGTAAAGTCTTTTGCATCTAGGATGACAATATTCCCCGCTTCGGCCTTAAATCCGAGTATGAATATGTCTTCGTTTATCCATGTCAATCCAAAAGTATAATCCAACCATTGATTTATGGTGATTGTACTAATGAGAGCTTTTTCTTGAATCGACCACAGACCTAGAACTTGGTTGGAAATAAACAATATAGTTTGGCCTTGCGGATCAAATGCGAATACAGCCTCGGGATCTTTACAAATACAAAACGGTTTTTTGTCTTCGTAGTACAGCAATCCTTCTGACCCGTCGGTAATAGCGAACCTTTCTCCGGATGGCGCAAGTGCTATAGCATACACATCTGTGCCGGCATAACTTATTACTTGAAGCCGTGGATTTTGCGCTCTTGTGGGAACTACTACCAACCATAGCGATACGACAAACACCAATAATAGTCTGTATCGAAGCTTATGCACCTACAAATCTCCCCCATCTCGTTCTCGAAAAATATATAAGCGAGTTCCTAGGCCAAACGCATTAGCGCCTTGATACCTTCAGGTTACCCTGATTTTTCATTATCGTACTTATCAGCGCCTTTAACTCCTTAAACTATTCTGAGAAGTGCAAATCACAACACTGTAGTCGAGTTTTACTATGGTCAGGACATCTTTTTTTCACTCATTGTTTGGCTTAATCATCCCGCTACCTAGCCTTTTGGTGTTATACGGAATGACCATTACCGCATATAATCAACTTCTCCTCTATATATACCAGAACCGAAGGTTAGATTATTGGAAGCCATACCAGAAGGAACAATGATTCCGGGCCTATAAAAGTAGTGAACAAGTCCTGCTTTGAGAGCGGAGATTTTAAACGCCCAATTTGCAGTTGCAAGTTTTGTGTAGCCGTATAATTTTGCCGTACTACCCATACTTACCACCGAAGGATATAAATTTCCGTTTATAGTCTCACCAGGTCCAGGTACGACAACTGCAGCATGCTTATCATCCTTTTCACCGCCTAATACAATTACAAAAATGCCCTGATTGGCCAACTCTTGTGCCTGCCGCGGAGTAATTTCGACCCAGCCATTTGCAGGATTTAGGCAATATTCCTCTTGAGCAGTTGCTCCCATATATAGATTATCCGGAATCCCCATCCATTTGGCAATCCATGCCGCAGCTTGGTTACAATGAGTTTTGCCGCCATAGCCCGGTTGAAACTCCGGAGTAATAAACGCCTGATATGCCAACGCATTTAAGAGATCAACATTTCCTCTATTACTCGTTTCCTGCTCAATCTCTCTATTAGCATTTTCCTCCGGACGAAACTGTAAATCAGGAATAATAGGTTCCTTAATGGAAACCAAGGTAAATTCTCCGTCCATGTCAAATCTATATCCGTCAGCCTCCGCTGGTACTTCATAGCCATCGGGCCAGGGAATCGGACAGGAGATGGTCGGAGCATGTCCATCCGCATCAAAATATATAATGGGGTTGTTTAGGCAAAACATAAATGCGGTAGACTCATTACTACCTAAGCTGTCCTCGCTAACAAACCTCCCCAACCCAGCATCATACCATCGCGCATTAAAATAGTACAACCCAACCGTCTCATCAAAGGCCTTCCCAGTATAGCGCGGAACCTCTTCCACGGCACCTACGTCCGGTCCCCCTACCCCCTTAGCCTTCCCAAACGCTTCGTAGTCAGCCCACCAGACCATGTCTCCGCTTTGATCCATCAGCCCATGCGCCGATCCCAGATGATCCGTCATGTACCAATACTTAGTCCCGCTGCCGATCTCCCCATCAACCCTGGCGAAAAGCTTACGGTTCAAGAAGATAAAATTACGCTTAGGCAAGTTTGCCCCGCTCTCCGGCTCTTCCACAATCGGGTTTTCAGTAAACATCCCGGTATAATCATAGTGGTAATAGATCCCGTCATTACTACCGTCCTCTTGCGGGTAGAGCGCTTTGAAGCGATTTCCTTCCGGGTCATAGGCATAGAGGGCCACTGTCGTCTCGCCTTTCTGCACTGCCGTCATACAGTTACGGGCATCATAGATATAGGTCCAGGTTTCTTTGGTCAAGTCATTAACGCGTTTAACCATATTACCATTAGCGTCATACTCAAAACTGAAATCTCCGGCCTTTGTTACCCGGTTGCCCGGCCCAATGTCGTAGGCTACTTCGCTTGTTCCCCCGTCGAAACCTTCTGCTACTTTCGTTCTGTTTCCTGACTCATCGTATTCAAAAAGCCTTTCCTGATTAGGATCGGGCTGTCCCTGGCCAGACACTCCCGCAATGATGTTATCGTTATTGTCAATTGCGCTGGACGACATTAGCAGCGGATCCATCCCAGACGCTATATCATCGCCAATATTATGCAAATCGTTGTCGTCACTGCCCTGAGATCTGTATAGACAGCTTCCGATCAGGTAACTGCGATCATCTACAATTAATACGCCCGCCCCGCATGCTAACAAACGAGGACTTCCATCCGGGCCCAGCAGCCTGATGACAACTCCAACGTAAGCTTCTTTGCCTAATTTTTCCGAGGGAGTACCCATAAGAGGAATAGAACGCGTATAGCTGATTGACCCTTGCCAATCTGCTATTGGTAGTTCTCCAATAAGGGGTTGTTTCGCTGAATCATGATAATCCCGGAACACCACTTCACCGGTGTTATTATTAATAATCAGTGTCTCAACCCGACATCCACTGAGCACTGCCGGAATATACCAATTGTAGGTTACAATCAGCGTAGGCCCCTTGATTAAAGGCACCACAGTGCCGCGGCGTACTTCAGGAGCTGTAGTCTCCCTTTCCTCTTCTTCCTGTGTCACTTTCTCTTTTTCCAGCTGATCAAGCAAATCGTAGTCATATACCTGCGTTTTAGCATCATCGCCTGCCGTTTTGCGGATCGTCTGCAGATTGTTCTCATGATCTTTATACTGATAAAGCATCACCAGTAGTTCGTTTATATCTGCCCCGGCGGTTGACGTATAGTTAATTTCTGAAGTACGGTGCAACTCATCAGAAGCTATTTGCAGCGTGCTCTGATTGGGAAGATCAATTCTTTTAAGAACTCCCATCTTGTTGTAGGTAATCCCGCCATGCTCTCCCGTTGGTGCGGTAAAGCCAACGATCTCCTTGACGCGGTTAAACTGGTCGCGTTCATACTCGACCGGCTGGGTGCTTCCGGGATAGACTATACTGGTAATGTTGCCAGTTTTATCATAACCGTAATGGGTTTCGTAATCATAGCCTCTGATATTCCTGACAACATTATTGACTCGGTTCAAAGGATCAGGCATATAATCCTTGGTAGACGGATTGCTGTTGTACCATGTTGTAACACTTTGATCTCCAGCAGTGCCAATATTCTGCTGGGCATCGGTCTGAACTACAGACTTACGATTACCGGCTGGATCATAGTAATATTCCACTGTTAAACCATCGGCATAGCTAACCCTTTCCAAAAGGTTATTGAGATAGTATTGATAAGCCGTGGTTTGCCCTTTGCGATCAGTGACAGCCGTGCGGCGGCCGCCAGCATCATAAGCGTAACTGGCGGTTTGGCCAATGTAGGTTTCAGCTGTTAGCCAGCCAAGATTGTTATAATCATAGTCAGTCACATTGCCAGACGCATCAGTAACTTTGCGGATGTTTCCAGCTGCGTCATAGTAGTAAGAAGTGGTGTTGCCTTTAGCGTCCACTACGGCCGTTAACATTCCAAGCGCATTATATTGATACTGCGTTTTACGCTGGGCAGTTTCATGATTACTGACCCCATAGTCCTGCCATTCCCATGTCTTATTCCCTAGTTTATCATATACATAGTGCGCTTCTTGCTGCTCTTTCGCTCCAGAGCCAACCGTCTGCTTAAGGACTTGTCCCAAATAGTCATATTGATATTGGGTTTGCAAACCTTCAGCATCAATCATAGAAGTCAACTTGCCTGTGCTATCATAAGCATAGCTGTACATTTCAGTTCCGTCAGTAGTAACCTTTTTGAGGCGATTGCGGACATCATATTCGTAATTTGTTACTATGCCGTTCGGATCCTTTTCGCTTTCTTTTTGACCGTTCAGATAGTATGTATACTCGACATATGGATTATCAAACAGCTGCGGGTCACCGAAAGGCTTTTCCGGAACGGTGGCATCCGGCATAACCGTGCGAATATGGCGGTTCAATCCATCATAGACAAACCATGTTGTGAATGTACCGTCATTGGAGATGCTACCGCGCGGATCCGTAACGCTGATGCGGTTACCGATCTGATTATTGCTGTACTTAATAACTTCCCCGGCGGCATTGGTTTCGCTAATCAAACGATTACGCTCGTCATATTCATATGTAATGGTCAGGTTATTGGAATCTGTCACCGATTCCCGGTTACCGGAAAGATCATATTCTATTCTCGTTGTCCTGCTACCAGCCTCGGAACCGCCCATAATAGGTTCAGTAATAATGCGCAGGCGATTCAGTGCGTCGTATTCATAGCGAGTCTTATGTGACTCGATCGGAATCACTGTTATACCTGAACGTTCATGAGCATTAGGTCCACATTCCCAGATTTTATTACCACGATCATCATAGCCATAAGATGCTGCCGGAATAAAGCCGGTGGTGCTATCTGTGCCCCCTGGCAGTATTACATCTACTGCAGGAAGTCTCTCTTGTACCAAACGCCCCAAGTAATCATAATCAAAACTGGTCGTTTCATTCTGTGGATTGGTTTCATTGATTTTGCGGCCGAGGCTGTCATAACTGAAAGTCCAGGTTTGGTTAAATGCTGCCCCAGTATGGCTAATATTCTTGACATCGGCTTTAACCAAGCGATCGTTCCAGTCATAATCCTCAATTACTATCGTTTTGCCAGATTCGTCAATGACAGTTACATCGTTTGTGGCGGAATTGTAATTCAATTGTATTTTGGTATTATCCGGATAGTCTACTTCAATTACATCTCCCAAGGCATTATACTTATAGTGCGTTGTAAAGGCTTCGTCACTACCGCTGCTGTGTGGTTCTATGATCTTATTCAGACGCCAAAGGCTATCATAACCATAGACTGTTTTTGCTGCTAATCCACCATAATCCTTAATTACTTCAACTAAATGCCCAAGTCCATCGTACCGTAGTAGTGTTTTCTGCTTTTCTTCATTAGTTACTATACATGTATCCTCTGCGTCATTGTAATCATATGTTATTGTCGGCCTTTCGATAATAAATAGTGGTATTTCGCCAATGGGAGGTTCATCTTCAATAGACTTGATTAACCTATGTAGCCAATATTCATCTTGAGCAGGCATTAGGTCTTCGCAGTTGGTGGTATCATCCCCAGGAAGTTTTACAGTTTTAAGCCGACCTATATTATCATATTCATAGTCCGTGCGATTACCTCGGGGATCAATTTCAACGCTGCGTAACCCATTATCGTAATATTGGTATTCTGTAGTAACATTGACAGTCGCTCCGTTTTTGTCAACTACCGGCGTAATAACTTTTTCCAGATTGCCGTCTTTGTAAATATAACTTGTTTTGGCACTGTCAATAGTCTTTGCACTAACAGTCCCATCCGAATTACGTCCATAAATAGTCACCGCATCATCATTTTCCTTGCGGCGGTATTCGTATGTGAGATTGCATTTCTCGTCATACACATACCGTGTCTGGAGATACTGTTCTCTGGCATCGGGAAGCGTGTTTAGAACAGAATGGCTCAGGAGCAATGCATATACTCCGGATTCGATTTCCGCTTTTGTTTCGTTATACATTGAGCTTAATGGGTTGAGAAATTGACTGCCACTGCCGCCCTTATTATTTTTGCTGGAAGGGTTAGACCATGCCCACCATTCTTTGAGTTTCGAAACATCATCATAACTGTATATGAGATTTCCAAACTTATCATATTGATATTCTACTTCCTTGACATCTGTGCCATTAACCTTTTGGGTTTCCAAGACGACCTTTTTTTGTACATTATATTGGAATACAGTATGTTCTAGGACTTTCTCGCCATCTTTGATTTTTTTCTCTTTACATCTAGTTTCTCTTTTATCCGAATCTCCCTTTGGGGGTGGCCCCACAAGTTCAAAATCCATCTCTGTTGTCTTCAGGTCTTGGGTAATTGTAGCGTCTGTCACATGGACGCGTTTGTCTGACTTGCCAATATTGTGCACAAAGTCAAATGATGTCGTATTAGTTGCGTTAGCAACACCCTTCATGAATTGATTCCGCTTGGATACGGTAATGTAATTCTTGCGCTCAGCTGTCGCATAACTGATTATAATCTCTCCGGGCTCAGGTCTAACCGGCCTATGGTCGCCAGGGGTGCTCATACTAATCCTGGCCTCAAACACATTATATGAATACTCTGTCCTTCCGCCAGAAGGATATTTCACTTCTTTGATCAGCTTGCAGGTCCCTTTTACTTCATTCCACTCGCTTTTATGGCGGCGAGTATGTGTTCTTCCCTCCTCGTCTATCCATGTCTCCTTTATCGTTTCCTCAACTGCCTCGTCAACGACCGGAACGCCTAGGCCTGTTTCATTGCTTTGATAATATGTATAATGGGTTTTCCGTTCAAGCGGGTCTGTTACTTCGATTAGGTCGCGAAAATTGTCATAAATGTAAGAAACCGTCACTGTACCGCTTGTTCCGGGCCAAGTAACCGCTTCAACTCTTCCCTTCGCATTATATGCCAGACTTACGATCCTACCAGTAGTGTCAATAATCTGGCTTAGGCGGCCCGTTCCATCGTAATTGTATTGTATTGTATTGCCATTAAGATCTATATAACTACGAAGCTGATCACCACGAAACACATAGACATCCCCATCGCGAGTAGTAATACGATACGAAGGTGATGCGTTTTTGGATGCCTGTTCACATACCAACCGAAACACCGTTCCATCATAGTTAAGGTATTCTCCATGCTTCATATAGCGGCCGCTAAAGAAAGTGCCTTCGTATTCAGCATTAATCCAGTCTTCTCTTTTTATATGATAAGAATCCCCACCAAATAAGTGTACATGTATTCCATCCGAACGATTCTCAACCCATGGTATGTCGAATTCCCAGCCAAGCCCAAGGCAGCTCCAACGTTTAATCCTGTTTCGATCTCTAAAGTCATCAGCACTATTAGCCGACAAAGACTTAGTTCTAAACATCATATGGGCTAAAGATGTGTTGTAATTCCGTGCTAATACCAAATCGTGGCCGTTTACCCCAGGCAACGTAACATCAACCGCCCTAATACTAAGACTGCCACTTTCAGGCGCTACTTGTTCGCTATTATCTTCAAAATATCTGCCATAGGGCGAAGCTCCCATTGCCTGATATTCGTCTAATGAAGGCGGCTGATACTTCGAAGCGCCCAATGCATATTCAGAAAAATGTGTTGTGCGAATTGTTATTGCGTTTTCGGGTTGTTCTTCGATCATCTCTCCTGCGAGTATCCATGATTGAGACAAATAATCAAGATAATACACGCGTAAATTAGACACCGTGTACCCCTCAGGCAAAACGACATCCTCATACGAGAAAGTCATCTCAGCTGTCCCATCCAAGACGAGATCTCCCAAAACGAAGCCAAACTCTGGATCATCCTGTGGAACACCGATACTGAATACTTTGCTAACCAAGATTGGCCCTTCTGTAGGCAAATATTCTATTTGTGCAGGCGCTCGTGCAATCATCCCAAGCGCGTCAGTATTTTTCAATGCCAGTTCATCGATCTTTACCGACAGTCCCACATAATCAAGACGTGTCTCTTGGCCTTCCGAAACCTGCACTTCTAAATATCCCGGAACTACTCTGGTAGGTTCGGAAAAGGCACTCGCATTGCCCGCCAGATCGATTGCTTGTATTTGGTAGGTATAGGCTGTGTCATTAATTACATCGCGGTCAAGATAGGAAGGTTTGCCTCCAACTTCCAGCGACCACTTTTCCTTTTTGTCGCCGGTCTGCTTTTGAACGCAATACTCAAATACGTCGTCGCCAGCTTTCTCCCAAGACAGTTTGATTTCTCCATCTCCGATCAGCACATATAGGCCAGTCGGAACTGCTGGAGGTGTGGTATCAATCTCGATATTTGTCGCAGCAATTATCTCATTGCCAGCATGATCGATTGCTTTAACGCGAATAGCATATACCCCATCTTTCAGCGGTTCTAGCTTATGGGGACTGGTGGCCGGGATAAATGCACCGTCATTGACTGACACAAGATAACGCTGCACACCGCTGCCAGAATCTTCGGTCACAAAAGTCAATTCCGGCTGAGTATTTGATGTTAGGGTATCGGGAAAGACCAAAATGGCAAATGGTTCTGGGGTGGCAAGGTCAATAAAAATCTCCGTTGATGCCACCGTGCTATTGCCTGCCTGATCTGTCGCTCTGATCTCTGCTACATGCCGACCTTCACTCAGCGACGACAGCGTGTACGGACTGGATACTCCCTGCCAGGTTCCTGCATCAACCCTACACTCATATCCTGCGATACCGCTTTGATCATCTTTTGCTTCAAAGCTCAAAGCCGGTGTCGGATTCGCAGACCAGCCAGTCGTATCGGAAAGAATATCAAAAGGCTGTGGCGCAGTATTGTCTATGAATACTTCAATACTTCTTTCAGCTTTATTGCCAGCTTTATCATATGCACTCAATTTGACCACGTGTGTACCGTCAGGTAATCCTGAAAAGGCATAGGAGTTTATGGTCGTGATGATCCGTCCTCCGGCAACCTCCAGCTCATAATGATCAATACCACTTAATTCATCTGTAACCTCGAATGAAACGGTTACCGGATCTTGTGACCAGCTCGCCGGAGAAGCTGAAATATGCCCGATTACCGGAACCATTCGATCTATTTTAATTTCCGCCTTTCCATCCGTAAATAGGCCAGTACGATCATAAGCCCGGACAATTATTGGATGAATTCCAGCATCGAAACCGGCCAGCACCACCGGACTGATTGTCTGCCTAAACTCGCCGCCATCGACTTTAATTTCATAGTGATCTATTCCTGATGCGGCATCAAATGCAGCAAACTGCACTTCGAACTGATCCGCCTGTGTCCAGCCATTCGGAGCAATTTGCGGAGTGAATGGCTCGGGCGGTAGAGTGTCAATATAAACGGAGCGACTTACTTCGATGACATTACCGGCTGCATCGACAGCCTTTATCTTTATCAGATGCCGACCTTCCCCAAGTTCCAGTTGACCTTGGAATTGTCCGCTGCTATCTGGTGCACATGCTATTTCGTTAATGAGCAAAGCAACCAGATTGCTTTCTATAACCCTGCCACTAATTATTACCGGCATTTGATCTGCGAAAATAGCGCCGTCCTGCGGTTGTTGAATGGTAATCTCGGGAGCGGTATTATCAAAAGAAACAGGAACTACTTCTTCAGTAATATTACCCATTTGATCTGTTGCCTGTACGGTAATTGCGCTTAAGCCGATATTAGCCGGGACAGCAGCGCTGAAGATATTCCCGGATATTGATGCTGCAACACCATTAACGTTAACCGTCACTGCAGATAAGTCAAGAACCGCGCCGGTAACCATTATGGAATCCGCAGACACAACTTCTCTTTGCCTTGGGCTGAATACTCTGATCTCCGGAGCAGTAGTATCACGCCAGATTCTTAATTCTTCTGTTTGTTCCGCACCTGCTGTGGAACGTGCTTTTACTGTAAATAAATTCAGGCCTTCGCTTAATGCGCGGTTTTCATTGAATATTCTGTTCTGCACATTCACTTGCTGATCGTTTATCCAAACAGTTATATTATCATGATCGACTGTCCCGGAAATGTTGATCTCGTTATTCGCCGTCAGGGTGATCTGAGATGCTTGATCCAGGTTAAACAGCGGGTTGCATCCTAAGGTATAAATGGTGATGTTTTTGCGGCACTCCCTGCCTGATTCGTCAGTAGCAACTACATTGACAACTTTGCCGTTGCTATTGATAAATGGGCTGAGATCGACAATTTTACTGAAAGCTAATCCATTGCGATCTGTTACCTGGCCATCGACAGTTACATCGGCGCTCGGATTATCAACTGTTCCCAGTACTTTTACTAAATAAGGAGAACCTGTTTCTTCTGAAGACAGAGATGTTATGATAGGCATTCGATCAGTAAGTGGACTTCCAAAGACTTTAAATTCGGACAACATAAAGCTATATGGTGAATTAATCCTTATCTTGCTGGCAAGCCCTGTCAAGTCGATTGCATACCATCCAGCTGCCGCAACACTTATTTGCTGCTGGCTGCCTTCTTGAGGGATCAGCCATGACGTTCCATCAAAGATCTCAATGTTACAAGATACTTGACCCGGCTCAGGTAAGTATAACTGCATATGGTCCAGTAAGTGGAGGCTGGGGAGTGTAATTTCCACGTAACCAGATGCTCCGCCAACCACACTTGCCGCGATAGTGCTGCCATCGATAAGGGCACAGTTTTCAGGTGCAGTCGCCGCTATTTGCCCATTATGGTATACTGATCGTACCAAAATGCCATGCGCTGACAACGTCCCGCCCGGCATAGCCTTCCAGCGCAATTCATTAGCACCTATTATCAACTGGCTGGCTGACAGAATCGCTTTTTCAATTTTATCGCCAGCGAAATCTGTTCCGTTGCCCTTTGAGTTAAGAAGCATAAGAGCTTGATCTGATAAAGCTGCATAGACTTCCATTCCCGAATGGGGTATAGTGTCACAGTTCTGTAATGCCGGATAGCCATTTGTGTCGGCATTTTCAAAGGCTACCCACGTTTCCGGCCGCACCGGATTAGCGCCTGTACCCCAAAACTCCAGTTCCGTCAAACGGTTACCATTATGACTTGTAGTGCGAACAGCCTCCAAACGAATTGCCTCGACCTGATGGGTTCTGGAAAGGGGAAAAACGCACCATCCCGAACTGAAACCGGATCCCAGAATATTGGTTAGTTCAGGTTCTGTAAACCAGGTTCCTGACTCCCTTAATTCAATGTTGTATTGGTCACTGGTCGGACCGGTTGAATAAAGCTTAATTGCTTCAATGCTTACCGGCTGCCCAAACTCCGCGCTTGCCCAGGCCCGATCGGCACCCGCTATTTCTGCATCCCACGGGGTATAAGTATTACCGTCAAAGAGATTGCTTCCATCAAAGGTCGTTTTCGTATTGCTGCTATGACTAACAACTACGGGGTTTAACCGTACGGGGATGTTCAGAACAGGGCCGCCGTAAACTTCCAATTCACCAAGGCCCGTTTCTCCTGATGCTTTCAGGATTACGCGCAAGCTATCAGTTTGAAGATCCAGTGGCGATAAGTCCAAGGTCTGCCAGCCAGTCAGGCCAGCTAACGGTTCATGGGGTATTGGCAGCCACTGACTGCCATCGGCATAGATAACTTCAATTGCCGCCTTATCTATTTTGTATACCCTGATTCCATTGATGTAGTTAACATTGCCAAGTTTAATCTCAACCCAGGCTTCTCCGGCAGTACAATCGGCTTGCCAGGCCGAGTCAATCTCTCCATCATATAAAAAATGTCCGGGGTTAAGCAACATGCTATTGCCGCTCACCTTGGACACTTCATAGTTAATCTTGGCTATATGGCTGGCTGGATGTGGAGTAGCCATCACATTGATCATCAAGCAGATCAAGATTACGAAAAGTGCTACGATGGCCCGCCAGGCGGTTCTCGATTTCAGCATAGTAAAACCCCCATCAATTCAACATTTCAGCAAAAAGGGATCCGTCCCCCGAAATCAGTTGTTCATGTTGTTTGATGTTGTCAATCTCTGGAACTCAATTTGGCAATTAATTCGGTACGCTTCTTAC
>ENA-UOOK01001388-UOOK01001388.1-fermentation-metagenome-genome-assembly--contig:-NODE-1388-length-31869-cov-4.362985_pt1 | contig 31869 bp, 30 predicted proteins | sample MGYA00245777_ERZ724023 | MGnify/ENA primary metagenome ERZ724023 (study PRJEB28704, sample SAMN03018312) | fermentation metagenome | biome: anthropogenic terrestrial biome; feature: soil; material...
TTCGGCGCAATTTTATCTCGAAAATCCGTCGTTTTTTATTTCTCAAACAAGGCCTAAGAAGTTTAGCGGGCGAGCATTTAAAGTTAAGGATTAAGAAAAGAGCCTCGGCACGCGAATCGCATGCCGAGGCCCCCAACTTGGAGCGGATGATGGGAATCGGACCCACACCCTCAGCTTGGGAAGCTGATGTTCTGCCACTAAACTACACCCGCAAAGTGATTTTATTTTAACATATGGACCGGCTAAATTCAAGATATTTTTTCGCAGCATGCCGACTTTTTTCTTTGGGATTGACATAATTATTTTCAACGTTTTCCCTGCGGGGGAAACATTCCACATTTTCCACAGGGTTTTCCACAGCAAAAAAGCGTTTGACAAGCCTTTCTTCCTCTCTTTTTAACCGTTTTTTAAAAAAGGGGAAAAAGATCAAGTGGAAAACGGAGGGAGCATGACTTTACATAAAGTTCGCCCGGTGGAAAATTTGTGGAAAAGGTGGAAAATCTGATTTGCCCGAAATCGGCGCTGCAAATTGGGAAAGAAGAAGAAAAGCACGGCCGTTTTAGTAAAATGAAACAAAATTTTTGTTCTTTCGTAATCTGCCGCAAACGTTTTGTAGACCGGGATCAATCTAAAAAGCCATCCGGCTAAAAAGGAGTTCGCGAACAAAAGGCGGAAGCAAACTGAATTCAGTTCGTTTCCGCCTTGTTTGCTGCGCCGGACCGGACAGGCTCCGATCATTCCATGTCTCCCTTCGGCATATTGCAGGTCCCTGTTGAAAAACGGGGAGCCCCGAATCAGCTTCCGGCGTTCAGGCTCCGGTATTCCGCCGGACTTTTTCCGCTGTATTTTTTGAACAGTCTGGAAAAGTAGTTGATGTCGTGATACCCGAGCTGATACCCGACCTCGTAGGCCTTGAGATCCGTGGTTTGGAACAGATAACGGGCGCGCGCCATTTTTACCATCGTGACATAATTGTTGTAGTGCATTCCGGTTTTGAGGGCGAAGGTGTTGCTCAGGTAAGAGTTGTTGATATAAAATTTTTCCGCAAGCGCCTTCAGTTTGATGTTCTCTTCCGGATGGCTGAGTATGTACGCGCAGATTTCTCCGATGGTGCCGTCTTCCGCCTCCGGCTGGAATTGATGGAGAAAGTCCAGCAGGAAAGTCATTTTTCCGCAGTAATATTCGTGGTAGGAGCCGGCGCCGCCATCCCCGGGGCAGTCGGTGAAATCGAAGAAACGGATGTCGATGAAATTGCTCAGCCAGGGGATTCCGGAATATACTTCTTCCACGATGCGATGGTACAGCTTGCGGACCACGATGTCCGCTTTGATGATATTGTCCGCCATCGCGGTATATAAGTTTTTAACGGTGCCGTCGAAAATCCGCACGGCTTCGTCGCTCTGTCTCAGAAACGCGTCGATGATCTGCTTTTCTTCCGCATGGGGATATGCCCAGCCGAAATCGTCGTCAGCTGATCCTGCGGATGTGCCCTCTCCTTTTTTCAGCGTGTCGAGAAAGCGGTGCGCCCGCTGGAACAGCTCGAGCAGGGAATCCCGGCTGGGGGGCTTCACCAGGTAGTCGAACGCGCCCAGCACGATCCCCTGGCGGGCGTAGTTGAATTCGCTGTATTCGCTCAGCAGCACGACGCACGAGCACAGACTGTCCTGATTGATTCTGCGGAGAAGCTGCAGCCCGTCGATCACCGGCATGCGGATGTCCGTGAGGACCATGTCGTAGGGGGAGGATTTCAGCATTTCCAGCGCCTGCTTTCCGTTGCTTGCTTTCCCGGCAACCTCAAATTCGGAAACGGCTCCCCATACGTTCAGCCTTTTCAGTTCTACGAGAAAAATATCCCAGTCGTCTACCAAAAGGACATGATACATTTGCCGACACCTCCTATGCACGGCAGCCGGACCGTACGGCTATTTCAGAATATTGGCCGGCGGAAGGGTGAAGTACACGCACGCTCCCTTCCCGACCTCTCCGGTGATCCATACCCTGCCGCCCATTGCCTGAATGAGCTTTTTCACGATGGAAAGGCCGAGGCCGCTTCCTTCGAATTCGTCGGAAGTGTGCATGCGCTGAAACATTCCGAACAGGCTCTGCGAGTATTCCATGTCGAATCCCACGCCGTTGTCGCGGATATAGAATACGTCCTCTCCATTTTCCTGATGAAAGCCGGCGGTAATCACGGTGTCTTTTCCGTCGGCGGAAAATTTGAGCGCGTTTGAGATGATGTTCATCATCACCTGGCGCAGGAAGGTCCCGTCGCACAGGACGAAGGGGATCTCCTCCTGAAATTTCAGGACCGGCCTGTTCTTGCTTTTGTAGCCCGCCGCAAGCTGGGTGAAGACATCCCGGATCATTTTCTGCAGATTCACCGTTTCTTTGACCGGCTCCACCCCGGAAAGCCGGGCATACTCCAGCAGCTTGTCGATCATGGAAAGCGTTTCCTTACAGATTCCGCGAATATTGGAGATCAGCGACAGGCCTTCTTCGTCGGTTTTATCACAATAATCCTCCATAAAAATACGCGCATACCCGTCGATCGCGCGTACCGGGGCTTTGATTTCATGCGATATGGTGGAACTCAGCAGCTGCAGGTCCCGGATATCCCGATTCAGGTCCTCTTTTTCCGTTTCCCGTTTCTGCTGTCCTGCAAAAAATTCCCCATCATCCCGGGACTTCATGACAGATTCACTCCAAACTGTTAACTGTTATCTCTTCCTTTTCAACGGCCTGATTCCGGATTAGAAAGCTGTTCAGCACCGGATTCCGCCTGTCTGCAATCGAAAGGATCAAATAGCTCAGCGACGGGTCGAAGGCCAGGCGGATGTCTTCCTGCGAAGGCCGCGAAGGCGTGTTCGGGTGGCTGTGGAAATTGCCGATCAGTTTCCAGCCGTTTTTCCGGATGTCCGCAAGGGCTGTGAACTGTTCCCGAATATCCATGGAAAAATGCTCGGGGCTTTCGTCTATGTTTTTCAGCAGGTATACCTTCTGAATCTTTTTACAGCCGTTTTCCACCGTTCCGGCAAGCAGCCCGCAACATTCGTTGGGAAGCTCCCCGCGGCTGTAACATATGATTTTTTCCACCTGTTGTTTTGTCAGTATAATCACAGTGACCCTCCTGCCTGCGGCCCCGTTTGAAATCCATTGTTTTTACCGTTCAAACAAAGGCCCGGGAAACGAAATATAGAAACTGTAGATACATGTGCCGTAAAACGTGGGGTGGAACGCCGGGTTTCGGAATCGGCGCCTTTCCCCGGAAAGGGCGGGAGAAAAACCGCCCCGCCTTACCCGGCTGCGTTTGTGCCGGCGGCCCTGAGAAAGGTTTCCTGTCCCATCGTTTACTATACATATATATTTACTATAATAGCATTTTATCATACTGTCCGTCAAAGTCAATCCTCAATGATTGACAGCCAAAGAAATTCCCCCATTAAGCTAAATTTATTCGCCTTGTCAGTCGGCGCGCCGTCCTTTATAATAAAATGCAATCATGGGATTACTACAATGATCCGGCTTACGGCTGTGGACCCGTTTCCGCTTTTCCCCGCCCAAACCAGGGGGAGAAGCGGAAGCAGATTCCGCAGCTTGGCTGGAAATGCGATAAGGAGGTGTGCCGGGATGGATGAGTCGGTGTATAAAGAGCTGAAAAAAGGCGGATTTATGAGACAAATCCAGAACAACAAATTTTCGCTGAGAATCCGTATCGTCGGCGGTCAGCTCCAGTCGGAACAGACCAGAAAGGTCAGCGAAATTGCCGACCGGTATGGACACGGTTATATCCATATGACTTCGCGGCAGGGGATCGAGATCCCGTTTATTGATTTCAACGATGTGGACGCGGTGAAAAAAGAGCTGGCCGAAGTGGGGCTTCAGCCGGGCGCGTGCGGCCCGCGCGTGCGCACGGTCACCGCGTGCCAGGGCAGCGCGATCTGCGGAAGCGGCCTGATCGAAACGAGCGGGCTTGCGAAAGAGCTGGATGCCAAATATTTCGGCAGGGACCTGCCGCACAAGTTTAAAATCGGCATTACGGGGTGCAGAAACAACTGCCTGAAGGCGGAGGAGAACGACCTCGGCATCAAGGGGGGCCTTTTCCCCGAATGGCACGGAGAAAACTGCACCTACTGCGGCGTCTGCGCGGCCGCGTGCCCCGAAAAGGCGATCCGGGTCGGCCGCGGGCCGGATTCGCTCGCCTTTGACGAAGCGAAGTGCGTTTACTGCGGAAAATGCGTAAAATCCTGCCCGGCGGATGCCTGGAGCGGGAAGAGCGGCTATATCACCACCTTCGGCGGTACCTTCGGGAACGACATGGCTTTCGGGAAGCCGATGCTTCCGCTGATTACGGAAAAGAAGAAGCTGTTCCGGGTGGTGGACGCCGCGATCACCTTCTTCGCCGAGCATGGAAAGCCGGGCGAGCGTTTCCGCCGGACGATCGAACGCGTGGGAGAGGACAAACTGAAAGAAAAGCTGGAGGAGGCAAACAGATGAGCCGACCGAAATACGACGCTTTTGTCGACATTACGGATGTGGTCTGCCCGATCACATTTGTAAAAACAAAGGTTGCCCTGGAGGAGCTGGGGAAGGGGCAAAGCCTGCAGATCCGTCTGAACGACGGGGAGCCGATTCAGAATATTCCCCGCAGCCTGAAAAATGAAAAGCACAAGGTGGTTGAAGTCGTTCAAAACGACGACGGAACCTATCTGATCGGCGTGGTAAAGGGCGGGTTGGAATGAGGTTCAACACGGCCCTGCTCCACCGAAACAACCGTGCGGACGGGGCGACGGGCGCCACCCAGACGCCCATTTATCAGTCCGGGGCCTTCGCGCACGAGACGGCGGAGGAACTGGAGGAGATTTTCGGAAACCACAGGCCCGGTTTTTCCTACACCAGAATCAACAACCCCACGGTAGAAGCGTTCGAGCGGCGCGTCGCCGCGCTGGAAGGCGGGATCGGCGCGGTGGCGTGCGCTTCGGGCATGGCCGCGGTTTCCCTCGCCGCCCTGAACATTTTAAAGGAGGGGGATGAAATCCTTTCCGCTTCCGGTATTTTCGGTGGGACGATCGGCCTGTTCCATGATCTTCGGGACTATGGGATCCGCACCCGCTATGTCTCGGACGGCAGGCCGGAGAGCTTTGAAAATCAAATCACCGGCCGCACCAGGCTGATCTTTATCGAGACGATCGGGAATCCGAAGCTGGATGTGATCGATATCCGCGCCCTGTGCGAAGCGGCGCACCGGCACGGGGTCCCGGTCATCGTCGACAACACCGCCGCCACTCCCTTTTTGGTGCGGCCCATCGAGCTCGGGGCCGACGTCGTCGTGCACTCCGTCTCCAAATATATCAACGGCAGCGGAAATTCCATCGGGGGGATTCTGGTCGACAGCGGAAATTTCGCGTGGGAGGAGGAACGCTATCCATCCCTTTCCCAATTTCTCAAATTCGGAAAATTCGCCTATCTTGCCAAGCTGAGGAACGGGCTGTTCCGGAATATCGGCTCCTGCTTTTCCCCGTTCAACGCCTTTTTGTGCAGTTTGGGCCTGGAGACTCTGGGAATCCGGATGGAGCGCCTTTGCGGCAATGCCCAGAAGCTCGCGCGGCAGCTCTCTGAAAATCCGAAATTGGCCTGCGTCAATTATCCGGGGCTTGAGTCGAGCCCGTGGCACCGGACCGCCCAAAAGCAGTTTTCCGGCGGATACGGGGCGATCCTGACCCTGCGGACCGGATCCAAGGAAAATGCCTTCTTCGTGATCGATCATTTGAAATATGCCTGCAACATTGCCAATATCGGCGATCTCAGGACCCTGGTCATCCATCCTGCCTCCACCATTTACGCAAACAGCAGCCCGGCCGAAAAGGAGGACGCAGGCGTTTACGAAGACCTGATCCGCGTCAGCGTCGGGCTGGAGGATATTGAAGATCTGATGGAAGATTTTGAAAGTGCTGTTGGCGGACTATAAAATGGATACGGAGGATTGCCGAATGCAAATCATCAATGTTCTCATTGTGGAGGAATTCCAGTATATTGCGGACCTGAACGTTCTGGAGCTGAAACGGGGCGGCTTTACCGTCAGCAGCCAGCATGTTTCCAGCGAGCTCACCATGTGCCAGGCGCTGGAACGGCGGAAATGGGACATCATCCTTTCGGACGATTCCACGCCGCATTTCAACGCGCTGCAGGCCCTGGCCATCCGCAACCGTATCACGCCCAAAACGCCGTTCCTCATCGTTTCGGAAGACGTCGCGCCGGAGAAGCTCCGGTATGCGATGAAAAACCGCTGCTGCGCCTATCTTCTGAAAGAAAACCTGCATCAGCTTGCGATTCTGGTGCGCAAGATACTGGAAAGCCAGGCCGGGGACCAGGCCGCAAAGGAGATTTCCCTATGAGATTTACGAACGAACAGCTGGAGAGATATTCGCGCCATATCATCCTGAACAATGTCGGCGTGAGCGGACAGGAGAAGCTGCTGAACGGAAAAGTCCTGATTATCGGCACGGGCGGGCTCGGCGCCCCTGCGGCCATGTACCTGGGCGCGGCCGGCGTGGGGACCATCGGTCTGGTGGATGCAGACCGCGTGGACCTTTCCAACCTGCAGCGCCAGGTGATCCACCGGACCCGCGACGTCGGGAAGCCGAAGGTCCTTTCGGGAAAGGAAACGATCCGGGGAATCAATCCGGATGTGAAGGTCGTCACCTATCAGGAATATGCGACCTCGGCAAATATAAAAGACATCATAAAAGACCGGGACTATGATTTTATTCTGGACGGCACGGACAATTTTCCGGTAAAATTTCTGATCAACGATGCCTGTGTGATGCTGAAGAAGCCATTTTCCCACGCGGGGATCATCCGCTTTCAGGGACAGACCATGACGTATCTTCCGGGGAAAGGCCCTTGCTATCGCTGCGTATTTCAAAATCCCCCGCCGCCGGATGCCGTGCCCACCTGCCAGCAGGCCGGCGTGCTTGGGGTGATGGGCGGCGTGATCGGAACCATACAGGCGGCGGAGGCGCTGAAATATCTGCTCGGGGTCGGGGAACTGCTCAACGGCAGCCTGCTCACCTATGACGCTTTAAAGATGAGCTTCCGCAAAATCAAAATAACCCGGAACCGGGAATGTGCGGTTTGCGGGGAGCACCCCACCATCACCCGCCTGATCGATTATGAGCAGAAAGCATGCAGCTTTGACCCCGCCGCTGCCAACACGTGACCGATGGAGAAAAGTAAGGAGCTTGACTATGACAATCACGATTAACGGAAAGCAGAACGATTTCGAAAAAGAGATGACCGTTCAGGAGCTGCTGTCGAAAGCGGAAGTGGAGATGCAGGAGTATGTGACGGTTCAGCTGAATGACGAGATTCTCAGCCGGAAGGACTTTGACAAAATCACGGTTCATGACAACGATCGTGTGGAATTTCTTTATTACATGGGCGGCGGAAAATAAAGGCGCATGAATACGAATAAAGGGGATCGTCCGTTCCGGCAGACACCGGAACGGACGATCCCCTTTTCGGAATACGGGAAACGCGGCTTCCGGCAGGGCTTTCCCCCGGTTCGTCCCTAGGATGCCCGCCCCTGCGATGAAAAATATTTGAAAAAGCTCTCCCGTTTGCGGTGAATCCTTTTCGTTTTGGCCGAACCGATTCACTTGGATTCTTCTGACGGCATATTCTGATATATGGGATAAGCTTTTTCAGAAAGAGAAAGAAAGGAGAATAAGAACAGCTATGAAAACAAATACAGGCGGTCAGTGGGTGGAAAGCCAGAAGACAGGCGGCCAGTCGGTGGGAAACCAGAATACAGGCGGCCAGTCGGTAGAAAGCCAAAAGACAGGCGGCCAGTCGGTAGAAAGCCAAAAGACAGGCGGCCAGTCGGTGGGAAACCAGAAGGCAGGCGGTCAGTCGGTGGAAAGCCGAAAGACGGACACGTGTGATATGACGATAGAAGTCAGTCCGCTGCCGAAAAATCCTGTGGTGGGGATGGCGTATGTGCCGTTCCAGCAGTTCGGTGCTTTGTATTCCGCGGAGAAAGGGTTTTCCGCGGGTACGGTTTTCCCCGATTTGGATAAACCATTCCTCGGAAAAAGAGGTGTATCCAAATGAGTGAGCAGGAAAAGCTGATGCGGCAGATCAACGCATACCGGTTTATGGCTTGGGAACTCCACATTTTTTTGGATACCCATCCGAATAACTGCGAGGCCGCAAAGAAACTTGCGGAAATCCGTGTCAAGGTCGACGGCCTGGTGCGGAAATACGAAGACACTTACGGCCCCATGGGCGAGACCAGCAATCAGACGAGCCGCTGGGCATGGATCACCGGCCCGTGGCCGTGGGAAATTGAAGAGGAGGGTGACAATTAATGTGGGTGTATGAAAAGAGGCTGCAGTATCCGGTCAAGATCAAAAACCCGAACGCGGCCCTCGCCAAAATCATTATCGCGCAGTACGGCGGGCCGAACATCAATAGCCTATAGTATATTTTATTTTGCGGATGTATCCTGAAAGCAAGAATTCTTTTATCGAATCAAACAGGAAAAAGATCCAAGAAGTTCAGAGTGCTTTTTCTTCATAAAAGTTATAAAAATGACAGAAAACAAATCTTTTTCCAAAAAACTATTTACAAATGAAATTTATAGTGCTAATATAACCTAATATAAAGATATAGTTACTTATGGTCGGATTCGATTTTTTCAAAGCATTTTGTATACAAGGTGCTGTTTAAAAATTTTATAAGTGTTCAAAGGCGGACAGGAATGATTTTCCTGTCCGTCTTTTCTTTTGATTACAGTCCGCATCATCCCAAGATAAATTGTTTCAATCGCTTATAAATCAGTGAAAAGAATCAGTAATTTTCTCTGATGAGGATAAAAAATAGATATTTTTTTGAAATTGGGTTGACAAATTCTCGCTGAATAACTAATATAAGTTTATATAAGTGAATAGAATCTATTAAATCAGGTGGCAGACGGAGGGAGAGATATCGTGATTCGTGTGATTGGAATCGGGGATAATGTCTGTGATAAATACCGTCATCTCAATCGGATGTTCCCCGGGGGACAAGCCCTGAACTTTGCGGTATATTGCAAAAAGAAGGGCAATGATGCCGCATACCTCGGGGTGTTTGGAAATGATCCCGTAGCGGATCATTTAAAGAAAACCCTGTCGGAATTGAAGATCGACTTTTCCCATTCCAGATATTTTACGGGAGAAAACGGGTATGCGGTGGTTGACCTGAAAGGCGGGGAAAGAGTTTTTATCACGAGCAACAAAGGCGGCGTTTTAAGGGAGCATCCTCTTGTGCTGAATGAACAGGACCTTTCTTATGTGTCGCAGTTCGATCTGATCCACACCAGCAATAACAGCTACATAGATTCCGAGCTGCCGAAGTTTTCCCGCCTGGATAATCTTTTATCCTACGATTTTTCCAAAACGTGGAAGGACGAAGAGCGGACCCGGAATACCTGCCGGTGGATTGATTTTGGGTTCCTCTCCTGCTCGGGGCTTTCTGAAGAAGAAGTGAGGGCACAGCTGAAGAAAATCCACGACTGGGGCTGCGGGGTGACGGTTGCCACGATGGGCAGCCGGGGGGCGGCGGCCTTTGACGGAAGCGATTATTATTCCGTAAAGCCGAAACCGGTGGAGCCGGTTGATACCCTTGGTGCGGGTGATTCCTTTGCCGCCGGTTTCCTGATGCGGTACGTGGAAGATATCTCCCTGAAAAAAATGGAGAGGGGCACGGCGGAATATCGAAGAAGAATGGCTCTGGCCTTGAGAGAAGCCGCCGATCTTTCGGCGGAAACCTGTATGCGGCAGGGAGCGTTTGGATGCGGCACCGAATTGGTTTGAATGATTTCATCCAAAAATCATTTTCATAAAATTTACACTCCAAATTTTACAAGAGGTGACAAGCATGGGATACATGATAGGGGTAGATGTCGGCGGAACATTCACGGATTTTTCCATATTTGATTCCACAACAAAAAGGCTGTTTCATTTCAAGCAAAGCTCTACCCCGGAAGATCCTTCCAGATCTATCGTAAGCGGAATCCTACATATTTTAGAGAGCGAAAAAATCGATCCGAAGGAAGTGGAGTACCTTGCACACGGGACAACGGTCGCAACCAACGCGCTGATTGAGAAGAAAGGTGCGCGCATGGGGCTGATTACCACAAAGGGTTTTAAGGACCTGATGGAAATCGGTAATCAGAAACGCCCTTCCCTTTATGATCTGCTCAAACCGAAGCCGGAAAGCCTGATCCCACCAGGATTGAAATGCGAGGTGGAGGAAAGGCTTCTGCACGACGGCTCGGTCAAAACTCCACTGAATGAAGAGGATGTCCGCCGGGTCGCCCGGTATCTGAAAAAGCAGAATGTCACGACCATCGCCGTATGTACCCTGTTCTCCTTTATCAATCCGGCGCATGAAAGGCGCATAAAAGAGATTATCGCAGAAGAATACCCCGAAGCATATGTTTCCATCTCCAGCGATTTAGTCAGCGAATTCCGCGAATATTCCAGAATGAGCACGACGGTACTGAACGCCTATCTGGGGCCTGTGATGAAAAAATATGTGGAGAATTTTCAGAACAGCGTTCTGGAAGCAGGCATCACGGTTCTCCCTTATGTCACCCAGTCGAACGGCTCCATCATCTCTATTTCCGAAACGGTGGAATGCCCGATCAAAACGGCGGTGTCCGGTCCGAGCGCCGGCGTCATCGGGGCCACCCACATCGGCAGGCAGTGCGGTATCGATAAAATTATCACCTTCGATATGGGCGGAACCAGCGCCGATATCAGCCTGATCAAAGACGGCGTGGCACAGGTTTCCTATGAAAGAATGGTGGAAGGATATCCGGCGAGAATTCCCATGATCGATATTATCACGGTAGGCGCGGGCGGCGGCTCCATTTCTGCCATTGACGAGGGCGGTGCATTGAAGGTGGGCCCCAAAAGCGCAGGCGCTGTCCCCGGCCCGGCGTGCTATATGCGCGGCGGGACAAAACCGACGGTCACGGATGCCAATATCGTGCTTGGAAAATTAAACCAACATAAAATCCTGGGCGGGCGTATGGATGTCGATCTGGAATTGGCCAAAGATGCGATCCGCAGGGAGATCTGCGGAAAATCCGCTTTAAGTGTGGAAGACGCCGCCGCGGGAATTATTTCGGTGGTCAACTCCAACATGGTCCGCGCCATTCGGGTCGTTTCGGTAGAACGCGGATATGACGCCCGCGAGTTCACCCTGATGGCGTTCGGTGGGGCGGGCCCGCTGCATGCGTGCGAGGTGGCAAAAGAGCTTGGCATTACCAAAGTGCTGCTGCCCCCGGCGCCGGGTACGCTTTGCTCGCTGGGCCTGCTGATGGCGGATACCCGGTTCGATCTGAGCCAGTCCGACATCATGATCGCCGAACCCGCCAATTTGCCCAAAATGAACCGCCTTTTTGACGCGATGGTCGCGGAAGGCAGCCGCATGCTGGAGCGGGAGGAAATCCCGCCCGAGGAAAGAAGTTATGTCTATTCGGTGGACTGCCGGTACGAACGCCAGAATTATGAAATTACCGTTGAAATCCCGGTCGGGGAAATCACGCAGAGTGTGCTGAACTGGATGATGGAAAAGTTCCATCAGGAGCATGAGCGTTCTTACGGTTACTGTGACCGCAATAAAAAAATCCAGATGGTCAACTATCGCGTTGGTGCGGTCGGCACCATTGAAAAGCCGGACCTTCACGCGCAGAAGCCGGAGGCCGATCCGGTTCCGCCGGAACCGTTTGAAATCCGCAGGGTGCGTTTTGAGGATCATCCCGACTATATCACCACCAAAATTTATCACAGGGAGGATATCCCCTGCGGCTGTACAATAAACGGGCCCGCGATTATCGAGCAGATGGATTCCACTTCTGTCATTCCGCCGAAGTGGAAAGCCTATAACGACCCATACCTGAATCTGATCGTCACTTACCATGGGGGTGAAAAAGCATGAACAAAAAGGTTGATGCGGTAACGGTGGAAATTGTCGGAAACCTGCTGTTATCCATTGCGGAAGAGACCGGATTCACGATCATCCGAAGCGCTTATTCCACCAACATCAAGGAGCGCCGGGATATTTCCACCGCGGTGTTCGACCCAGATGGCAACATGGTGGCACAGGCGGAGCACGTTGCAATGCACCTCGGCTCCCTGCTCGGAATCGTTCACGAAGTCTATAAGCATTTTGAATGCAGTCAGATCAAAGACGGCGATATGTTTATCGGAAACGACCCCTATAACGGCGGCGGAACCCATCTGCCGGACATCACGGTGGTTGCTCCGGTGTTTGCAGGGGAAAAGCTGATCGGCTGGGTGGCAAATCTGGCGCATCACAGCGATGTGGGCGGCAAGGTGCCCGGCTCCACCTCCGGAGATGCAGTCAGCATTTTTCAGGAAGGCACAAAGATTCCTCTGGTAAGGATCTGCAGCGGCGGCGAAGTCTGCCGCGATATCGTCGAGATCATCATGACGAACAGCCGAATCCCCAACGAGCGCTATGGAGATCTGCAGGCACAGGTCGCGGCAAACCGTGTCGGGATCCGCCGCATGCTGGATGCCTATCAGCGCTACGGGGACACCCTGATCGACAGCATGCGTCAGCTGCAGGATTATGCGGAACGGAAGCTGAAGGCGGGGATTGAAAAGCTGCCGGATGGGGTTTACCGTTTTACCGATTATATGGATGACGCCGGCATTGCCAATCCCGACCCGCTGAAGATCAGCGTGGCGATCACGGTCAGGGGCGACAGCATGGTGCTGGATTTCGCGGGAACGGCAAAGCAGGTTCCCGGCCCCATCAACGTGACCTACAACGGGCTTCTGGCGACCGTATTCTATTCGCTGAAGGCTTTGATCGACCCGACTGTGCCCTCAAACGCCGGCATTTATCGGGCGTTCCAGGTAGTCTGCGAAAGAGGTCTGCTGATCAATGCAGAAAACCCCGCCCCCGTGGGCGAGCGGATCGATACCTGCCAGCGCGTGGCGGATGTGATTTTCGGTGCGCTGGCCCCGGCTGTACCGGGCCGGGCGATTGCCTGCTGCAACAGTTCCGTCACTTCGGCGATTTTTTCCAGCGTGGATCCGAACGACAAGGACAGATTCTTCGTCTATCTGGAGGTCGTTGCGGGCGGCTCGGGCGCGAGCCGGGACGCGGATGGCCTGAGCGGTGTGCAGGTACATATGACGAATACCTCGAACCTGCCGGTGGAAGCGCTGGAAATGGAATTCCCGCTGGTGGTGGTGAAGAAATACGCGCTGAGAAGGGACAGCGGCGGCGCCGGAAGAAACCGTGGCGGATTGGGAATCGTCCGGGAATTTGAAATCATGTATGACGGCGTTTCCTACACCGGCCTCGGGGACCGCCAGAAGATTCCGCCGTGGGGTCTGGAAGGCGGACTTGCGGGTGCGGGCGGTGCTTATTATCTGATAAAGCCCGATGAAAGCAGGAAAAGGCTCCCTTCCAAATGCACTGACATCCCGCTGCGGAAAGGGGATGTGATCAGCGTGCGCACCCCGGGCTCCGGCGGCTACGGAGACCCTGAAACAAGAGAGCCGGAGCGTGTGCTGACCGACGTGATCGAAGAGAAGGTTTCCATTGAAAAAGCGGCGGAGCTTTACGGCATCTGCATTGTAAAAGAAGATGGAACCTATAGGATCGATAAGGCGAAAACAAGCCTTTTAAGAGAAAAGCGGTGATTCTATGTCCGAACCCCTGCTGTCTGTAGAAAATTTAACCATGGTGTTTGAAAACAGGCACCAGACCTTTCCCGCCGTGGACAATCTCAGCTTTTCGGTGAAAAGCGGGCAGACGCTCGGCATAGTCGGTGAAAGCGGGAGCGGAAAAACGATGGCCTCTCTGTCCGTTATGAAGCTTTTGCCGAACCAGGGCAGAGTATCCGGCGGAAAGGTGATGTTTGAAGGGCGAGATCTGGTTCCATTACCGGAAAAAGAGATACAGAAAATTCGCGGGAAAGAGATCTCCATGATTTTTCAGGACCCCATGATGTCGCTGGATCATGTCTATACGGTCGGCTATCAAATCGTGGAGACCCTTTTGATCCACGAGAAAATGAGCAGGGAAGCAGCAACGGAGAAAGCGCTGCAGCTGCTTGAAGCCGTTGGAATCCCGCACCCGAAGCGTGTGTTCCGCTGTTATCCGTTCGAGCTTTCCGGCGGCATGTGTCAAAGGGTGATGATCGCGATCGCCCTTTCCTGCAATCCTAAGCTGCTGTTCGCGGATGAGCCGACTACCGCCCTGGATGTGACGGTGCAGGCGCAGATTCTGGATCTGCTCCGCCAGGTGCGCGACCGGTATCAGATGGGGATCGTACTGATCACCCACGATTTGGGCGTCGTGTCGGATATTGCCGACCGGGTTATCGTCCTGTATGCGGGAAAATCCATGGAAGATGCTCCGACGGATATCATTATGAATCGCCCGGCGCATCCCTACACGATGGGCCTGATGAAATCGGCTCCAAGGCTGGAACAGCAAGTCGACCGGCTGTACTGCATCGAGGGGATGGTCCCGGATATCCGGGATATGCCGAAGGGCTGCCGCTTCTGCACCAGATGCCCGCTGGCGGATGACCGGTGCAGGGCAGAGGAACCCGACATGGTGGAAATCCAGCCGGGGCACTTTGTCCGATGTCACAAGCCTGCCGTCGAAGAAGGGAAGGGATGAAGATTGAGTGGAATATTGCTGGATGTCCGAAACGTCACAAAGACCTTCCCGGTAAAGGGCGGAATGTTTTCTTCTTCAAAAAAAGGCGTGGTCCACGCGGTGGACAACGTCAGCTTTCAAGTGGAGAAAGGGGAAACCTTCGGCCTGGTGGGGGAATCCGGATGCGGAAAAAGCACGCTGTCCAGGACGCTGCTGCAGTTGATTCCCCCCGATTCTGGCGAGATCTATATGGATGGAAAAAATCTGGTGGACATGCCGAAAAAAGAACTGCGCAGACAGCGGGAACAGATGCGCATGGTCTTTCAGAAACCCTTTTATTCTCTCAACCCCCGCCGGACGGTGCGTGAAATCATTTCGGCACCGATGATGATTCACCGGCACTATACCAAACGGGAAATGCAGGCGGAAGTGGAAAGGCTGATGGATCTGGTCGGGCTGAGCCGGAGCTATATCGATCGTTATCCGCACGAATTTTCAGGCGGTCAGCGGCAGAGGATCGGTATTGCCCGCGCCTTGTGTCTGAAGCCGAAGCTGATTATCTGCGACGAACCGGTTTCCGCGCTGGACGTATCCATTCAGGCGCAGATCCTGAATCTGCTTAAAGACCTGCAGAAAAAATTTGACCTCACCTATATTTTTATTTCCCATAATCTTTCGGTGGTAAAGCATATGTCCGACCACATCGCGGTCATGTACCTGGGCTCGCTGGTAGAAGTAGCGCCGGGAGCGGAGCTTTACCAAAAAGCGAGGCATCCGTACACACAGGCGCTGCTTTCCGCGATTCCCGATCCGGGAGCCAAAAAGAAAGACCGTATCATTCTGACCGGAGATATCCCAAGCCCGGTCAATCCGCCGAAAGGCTGCCGCTTCTGCACCCGGTGTGCCTATGCGACCGACCGGTGCAGACAGGAGCGCCCGGAGTTGAAGGAAATGGGGGACGGGAGCAAGGTCGCTTGTTTCCTTTATGATAAGGGCGGTGAAAACGCATGACAAAATTCATCCTGAAGAGATGCGGAATTGCAGTGATTTTACTGCTGATTGTTTCCACTATCGTGTTTCTGCTCGTACATATCATGCCCGGCGACCCGGTCCTGCTGATGCTGGGGACCGATTCCAGCCCAGACCCGAAAGCCGTGGAGACTTTGCGCCAGGAGCTTGGGCTGAATAACCCGCTGGTCGTACAGTATAAAGACTGGATGTTCCACGCGCTGCAGGGAAATCTCGGAAACTCCTACAGCGAAAAGATCCCCGTCATGCAGTCCATTTCCTCAAGGCTTCCCAGAACGCTGGAGCTTGCCGCCGTGTCTTTGGTGCTGGCCTGTCTGATCGGTCTGCCGCTGGGGGTGCTTTCCGCACTGCGTCGCGGCAAAGTGTCGGATCTGGTGATGACGACAGGTGCTTCACTGGGCACCTCGATCCCGGTCTATGTCCTCGGCTACCTGCTCATCATCGTCTTTTCGCTGAATGTGTTCCATTGGGGGATCCAGCCCCTTCCATCCAGCGGCTATGTGGACGTTTCCAAAAGCGTGGCCGGACATTTCCAAAGGCTTCTCATGCCGGCGGTCACGCTGGCTCTGGGGCTCGCCGCATCCATCATGCGCATGACCCGTTCATCCATGCTGGAAGCACTGTCCGGCGAATCTGTCCGCGCGCTGCGCGCAAAAGGGCTGCCGGAGCATGTGGTGATCGTCCGCCATGTCATCCGCAACGCATTTATTCCGGTCGTTACGGTAATCGGCCTTCAGATGGGAAATCTGATCGGCGGGACGGTGCTTTGTGAAACCGTATTCAACTGGCCGGGATTGTCCACCCTTCTGGTCAAGGCGATCAATCAAAGGGATTATCCACTGATTCAGGGCTGTATTCTGATCATGTCGGCGGTGTTTATCCTGACGAACATGGTCGTCGATATTATCTACGGTCTGCTTGATCCCAGAGCAAGGTGAGGGGGGAACGACATGGAAATCTTAAAACGCTGTATGAAAAATAAAAAATTTGTATTCAGCATCTTTGTATTGGTGCCGCTGATCTTTATTGTGCTGTTCGGCCCCATGCTCGCCCCGAATGACCCGCTCGCGATGAATACGGCGAACGCTCTGGCCCATTCTTCCTCCCGGTATCCGTTCGGGACCGATGAATTCGGGCGCTGTATCCTGTCGCGGCTCCTGGTTGGGATCCGGCCCTCGATGACGGTCTCCCTGCTGGGAACGGCCGGGGCGTTCATTTCAGGGCTGATTCTGGGGATTATCGCCGGATATGTAGGCGGAAAAGTGGGGGACGTCATCATGCGTCTGGTGGATGTGGTGCTCTGCTTTCCCCCGATCCTGCTTGCGATGATGGTCGTGTGCATGTGGGGGGCCGGAGTTCGGAACCTGACGGTTGTGGTCGCCATCCTTTATACGCCGCACTTCACGCGTATCGCGTATTCCTCTACCATCAAGGTGAGAAATATGGAATATGTGGAAAATGAGATTTCTGTCGGAGCGAATACTCTTCGGGTGCTGTCCGATTCGATTTTTCCCAATATTCTGTCTCCGTTGGTCATCCAGATCAGCCTTACCATATCGAACGCAATTCTGCTGGAGTCGGGGCTCAGTTTTCTCGGCCTCGGCGTTCAGCCGCCGGACCCATCCTGGGGCCAGATGATCGGAGATGCTAGAAATTATCTTTCCGTGAATCTGATGTATACAGTCTGGCCGTCTTTTTTCCTGTCGCTTACCATCCTGGCTACCAATCTGATGGGCGACGCCCTGCGCGATGTTTTGGATCCAAAGCTGAAAGAAAGCTTTTGAAAATTAATTGTATAAGGAGGAAAAAGTATGAAAAACAGGCTTTATCGGCGAATCCTTTCCACAGTTCTCGCTTCTGTTCTTGTCCTGACCGCTCTTTCGGGGTGCGGCGGGACAGGCGGAGGTACTTCCGGGGTCTCTTCTGGAGAGAGCGGCTCCCAGGCGTCAACCGCTAAAAAAGACGAACTGGTAGTGGGAATCAGCGCGGATCCCGCTACCCTGGAGCCCATGGTACAGTCCGGCCAGGCGACCCGTCTGATCAAACAGAGCATTTACCGCGGCCTGATTGCCTATCAGGCGGACAATAAAATCGGGATGGAAATCGCGGATTCCTATACCATAGCGGATGACAAGAAAACCTATACATTCAAAATCAAACAAAATGCCAAATTCCACGACGGAAGCGATATCACTGCGGAAGACGTCAAGTTTTCCATGGAGCGTCTTCTCGATCCATCCGTCGGCGCGACGTTCCGCTCTGATTTTGCAAACGTTTTGGACAAATGCGAAGTGGTCGACAAAAAGACCGTCAAAATCATTCTGAAAGAGCCCTGCGCTCCGTTCCTCGACTACCTGACCCTTCCGGAGTCCGTAATCGTCTCGAAGTCGTGGTGCGAAAGCCACAAGAACGACCTGAACGCTAACCCCATGGGCAGCGGCCCTTATATGTTCGAATCTTGGGACAAAGGCCGTGAAATTGTGGTGAAGGCATTTAAGGATTTCTATAAACCCGGAAAGCCGGAATCCGCCAGCATCCGCTTTGTGATAACCCCGGATGCAACCACCAGGGCCAATTCCCTGCGCACCGGCGACGTCGACCTGATCGACTATGTGGCGGCAAAGGATATCACAGCCCTTCAGAAGGAATCCGGATTTAAAGTCGATATTTCAGAAGCACCATTTATGTGCCTGCAGTTTAATACCAAATCCGGCCCGCTTTCCAATCCCAAGGTAAGACAGGCGATCGCTTATGCGGTCGACCGTCAGGGTGTCATCAATACCGCCTTTATGGGGCGTGGAACACCGATTTTCGGTTTTCCGACGCAAGTGGGGGAAAACGGTTATGACGGGAAATATGACAAATATTTTTCCTATGACCCGGAGAAGGCAAAAAGTCTGTTAAAAGAAGCCGGATATCCCAATGGGTTCTCAGTTAAAATTCTCTCCAGCTCTACGTATGAAATGCACAAGCAGACTGCCATTGTTGTTCAAGACAGTCTGAAAAAGATCGGAATCAATGCGGAAGTGGAGCTTCCCGACTGGTCCACCCGGATCGAGCGTTCCAACAAGGGCGACTATGAGATCATGGTTTCCGGTACTGCCGGGAATATTGTGGATATGGACTGGACAACAAACTATTTTGAAAGCGGAGAACCCCGCATGAACAGTTCCGCATGGTTTTCCGACAAAGAGGTCGACAGTTTGCTCAAGGAAGGACGCGTCACACTGGACAGCGGCAAACGCACCGAGATTTACGACAAGCTGAGGAAGCGCGTTCTCGATCTCTCCCCGTTCGTATTCATCAATTACAGAGAGCAGGCCTTTGCCAGAGCGGAATCTGTGGAGGGTTTTGTCAATCTAAAAGGGGTACTTACGTATAACTCCGGAATCACACTGGAAGACACCTATGTAAAACAGTGAAAAGGGCATTCTGAAAATTGCGGATCAAATACAAAATCGGCTGACACCGCCTGTTTTCGGAAATGCTTGAAATTTTGAAATAAAATCGGTTGTTGTACACCGGCCGAACCTGCTCTTTCGGCAGGCTCGGACCGGTGTGCAAAAATGAAAGGAGCTTTTTTATGGATATCCAGAATATCATTGCCGAAATAAAATTAAAAATGGAACAGGCGGGAGGTTTAAAAGCGGTTTATTTTGTTGCGTGCGGCGGTTCACAGGCGGCAATTTATCCGGCAAAATATTTGATTGACAGTGAGGCAAAAAATATCGGCACAAAGATTTACAACAGCAACGAATTTGTCCACACGGCGCCAAAATCTCTGGATGAACGCTGTATCTGTATCATTTGCTCGTTGAAGGCAACGGCGGAAACGGTGGAAGCGGTGAAAACCGCAAACAAAAAAGGAGCGGTCACCATCGCAATGACAGGGTTTCCGGATACCGATATGGCGAAAAACGGCCGATATGTGGTTCTCTATTCCAGCGGGGACGAGCAGGTTTATTCCAAAGCCAATCAGGCGACGGCGCTGAAGCTGGCCTTTGAGATCCTCTATCAGTTCGAGGGTTACCAGTACTATCAGGAAGCGATGGAGGCTTATTCGCACCTTGATCAGATCATTGCAGATGCAAAACAGTCCATGCTGCCGGCGGCCAGAAAATTTGCAGAAAAATATCGGTCCGACGAGGTGTTCTATGTGCTGGGGAGCGGGCCGCTTGCGGGAACCGCCTATACGATGGCCTGCTGCCATCTGATGGAAATGCAGTGCCGACACGCAGTGATGCTGCACTGCGGAGAATACTTCCACGGACCGTTTGAGACAACCGATAAAAATCTGGCACTGATCCTTCTGATGGGTACCGGTCGTACGCGTGCGCTGGATGAAAGGGTGCTGAGATTCCTGAAGACCTACGCTGGGCGTTTCTGGGTGATTGATACCGCGGATACAGGCATCTCGGCAATCGATGAGCATGTCGCCGAATTTTTCAATTCCGTCGTTATGATCCCGATCGAACGCTTCTTTGTATCGCAGATGGCGGAACTTCGGGGCCGTTCCATGGACGACCGGAAATATATGTGGAAAGTAGAATATTAATCTGATGTCCTCTTGAATATCGCCCTTTTATACTGTAAACTATTATAAAGGGATATCCGGTGTTCACTGTGTTTATAAAGAGTTGATTTCCTATCATTTTGTCCTCGATGAACACAGAAACAAATCAATTCATTTTGCTGTGTGGGAGAGAATGACATGTTAAAATCAAAAGCAATCACCCCGTTGTATGAACAGTTGATGGAGCAGCTGAAAAAACAGATTGCTTCCGGTGTTTACAAACCGGGAGACCAACTTCCTTCGGAAATTGAGATGGCAAAGCAGAACAACGTCAGCGTCATTACGGCGCGTAAGGCGATGAATGAGCTTGCCGCCCTTGGGTTTGTGGAAAAGAAGCAGGGGAAAGGTACTTTTGTTGCGGTTCCAAAATATTGGCGTGATTATACACAGATTTTAGGGTTTTCCGAAGCATGCAGACTTTCTGGCTTAAAAGCGGGAAGCCGGCTGCTGGACCATAAGCTCGTGGTCCCGAATGCCAAAATTCTGGAATCGCTGGAGCTTCCGGAAGGCTCTCAGACAGTGTATATTTCAAGGCTTCGGTTCGTAAACGGAGAGCCTATGGCGATTGAGATCAACTATTTTTCCTTGAAATATGCTTTCCTGCTCAACGAGACATTGGAGGATTCTCTTTTCCAGGTTTTGCGCGATAAGGCGAACGTCACAATCACGAAATCGAAGAAGCAGATCGAGATTTGCCGGGCAACCGCCAAGGAAGCAAAACTGTTAAACGTCAGCAGAAACTACCCCTTGCTCTTGGTGCGGAGCACTGCGTACGGCGGAGCGGACGGAGGACCGGTTTATGCATGTTCCCAGTTGATCAATGGGGAGCGTTTTACTTTGTACGTTTAAGGAAAATACAATCAAGGAAGAGCCCGTCGGATTTTTGTCCGACGGGCTCTTCCTTGATTTATCAGATCCACAATCCGTCGTTTCTTATTTTCAAACCTGGTTGAAAACTGAAACTTGATTTTCTATGTTCTCATGGATTATCGTCTCATATTTGAAACGTTCTTCCCTCGACATCAAAAATTCATTTTTGACGCATTCGCTCCGATATTCACCACCTTTCCGGATCAGCCGGAACTGCGCCCGACACCAGGGCAGTTCGCGGCCGCCTTCCAGCTTTATTTTTATGGTTACGGAAAATTCTTCTGCGGCTTTAGGCATAAGCTGTCACCCGAAAATGGATATGAAAAGGAAAACCTGTCTTATGCATGAAAACTGATGGTGGTTTTAAAAGGGCCGCCCATCAGTTCCAAGAAGAAGGACTTCTGCAGGAGAAGGGCTGATATTGCATTTCTTCTCATATGTATGGATTGCAGAAACCCAATTTTTCAGATGGGAGAGATGCAGAGATGAAAATCGCGGCGGCCTATATCCGCGTCAGTACGGAGGATCAGACGGAATACAGCCCGGACAGCCAGATCAGGTTGATCCGCGAGTATGCCGGCAGAAACGATATGGTCGTTCCGGATGAATATATTTTCGCAGATGAGGGGATCAGCGGAAAAACGGCTGCGAAACGGCCCGAGTTCATCCGTATGATCGGAATGGCCAAAAAGAAGCCGAAACCCTTCGAGGCGATTCTTCTTTGGAAGTTTTCCCGTTTTGCCCGGAATCGGCAGGACAGCATCGTCTATAAAACGATGCTTCGAAAACAGCTCGGTATTGACGTTGTTTCCATTACCGAAAACCTTGGAAATGACAAAATATCCATTCTCATAGAAGCAATGATCGAGGCGATGGACGAATATTACAGCATCAATCTGGCCGAAGAAGTCGTTCGCGGTATGACCGAAAAGGCAGGCAGGGGGGAGCCGGTCAGCATCCCGGCGTTCGGATATGATATGGTGGATAAAAAATATGTGGTCAACCCCGATCAGGCCCGTGTCGTTCAAATGATATTTTCCGATTTTATTTCCGGTTTGGGATTTTCCGTGATCGCACAGAAAATCAACGCTATGGGGATCAAGACAAACCGCGGTAATCGGTGGCAGAACCGTACGGTAAAGTATATTATCAATAATCCTGTGTATATCGGAAAAATTTGCTGGAAACCAAAACGGATAGAAAAACAGGAGAATTCCGATATCGTGATGGTACAGGGGAATCATCAGCCGATTGTTGACATCGAAACTTGGAACAGGGCTCAAAAACAGCAGGAAGCAGTGAAGAGAAAGTATTCGCCCCATGCCCGGCAGGTCCCTCCGGAAAGAGGGGAGTACATGGTGAGGGGGCTCGTCAGATGCAGCGCCTGCGGCCGCACTCTGTCCCGCCTGGGTCCTTCGGGCATGCAGTGCTGCGGGTACAGCCGCGGACGATGTGGAGTGTCACACGGAATTGCTGTAAAAAAGCTGAATGAAATGGTGACCGCCGGAATTCAGAAAGCAATGGAAGAAGCTGGAGAAATCCGGATCTCAAAGCATGAAGCCCCGGATCGGATTAGCCCGCGGGAAATTTATCGGATCGGATTGAGGCATCAGCAGGCAAGCCTCACGCGGGTGAAAGAGGCATATGCAGCCGGTGTCGATACATTGGAAGAATATGGAGAAAACAAAAAAAGGATTCTGCGGGAAATAGAAAAAATAGAAAATTCCATGAGAGAAAGACGAAAGGAGGAGGATATCCGAAAAAATGATCGGGAAAAAGATGTGAAAATAGCGGAGCTGCTTCGGAATCCTTCCATCGGTGAATCGTTTAAAAATGAGCTGCTTCGCTCATTTGTGGATCATATTATTTTCGACCGCTCGGAACAGTCATTGGAAATCGTCTTCTATATTTGATCTATCACTTTTGGCAGTACGGCGGGCCGAACGGGGAGCTCGGCGCGTCTCTCCGCTATCTGAGCCAGCGTTATGTCATGCCTTATCCCGAGCTGAAAGCGATTCTGACGGATGTCGGTACGGAAGTGCCGAAATGCTCCTTCCGTCCGCCAGAAAGGGGGGACGCGGCAGCTTGCGGATCAGAAAAAAGCCCGAAAGGCGTTTCAAAACGTTTTTCCGGGCTTTTCTTTTATAATTGTTTTTTGAAAGGAGTTTTCACGGAATTCTCGGATTTAAATGGTGTATTCCGGCTGGGGCTGGGCGCTTGCAAGATGCAGCTTTTCCAAAATGCTTCTGCGAAGCGCCAGAAATTCCGTCCCGCCCCGGTGACGGGGCCTTGGCAGGCCGACTTCCAGAATCTCGCTGACCTTGCCGGGGCGCGGGGTCATGATGACGATCCGGTCGCTCAGATAGATGGCTTCATCCACATCGTGCGTCACCAGGATCATCGTCGTGCCATCCGTTTCCCACAGCTCCAGCAGCTTATCCTGCAGGTCGGCCCTGGTAAAGGAATCCAACGCGCCCATGGGCTCGTCGAGCAGCAGGGCGGCCGGGTGGTTGATCAGCGCCCGCGCGATGGCCACGCGCTGCGCCATGCCGCCGGAAATCTGGTGGGGATAGGCGTTCTCAAATCCGTTCAGGCCGATCATGTCGATGTATTTCGCAATCTCCTGCTTCTGCGCCGCATAGACCCCCCTGGCCTTCAGCCCGGACGCGATGTTCTTTTTCACCGTGAGCCAGGGGAACAGGCTTCCCTGCTGAAACACATAGCCGCGCTGGGGATCCGGGGCGGTGATTTCCTTTCCTTCCAGCGTGATTTCCCCGGATTCCGGCCTGTCGAGCCCCGCGATCAGGCGCAACAGCGTGGTCTTTCCGCAGCCGGAAGGGCCGATGATCGTGAAAAACTCTCCCTTCCGCACCGACAGGTTGATATTCCGGAGGGCATCCACCGTGTTGTCGTTGGTATCCACATAAGTTCGGTTTACCGATTTGATTTCGATCAGATTTTTCCCGCTCATTTTACAAGCCCCCTTTGCCAGATCAGCAGACGGCTCTGAATCAGGGAGATCGCTTTCATAATCAGGGAGAAGAGCACGGCCATAATGATGATCGCGGCGTAAACCTTATAATACGAAGACCACGTTTTCGCCCAGTTGATGTAGTAGCCGAGCCCCCCTTTGGCGCCCATCATTTCCGATACGACCAGCGTTGTGAACGCAAGTCCGTTGGCGGTGGAGATCCCGGTGAAAATCTGCGGGATGGCGTTGGGGAGCGCCACATGGAACAGCAGGTAGCTCTGTTTCGCGCCGAGGGTCTTCGCCACTTCAAAATAGATTTTCTGCGTGCCCGCCATTCCCTGCGCCGTCATAAACGCCACCGGGAACCAGGCGCAGATCGCGATCAGGAACACCCCTGCGATGAAAGAGGTGGGGAAGATGGTCAGCGCAAAGGGCATCCACGCGACCGCCGGAATGACGCCGGTGATCTTCAGAATCGGGAACAGCCAGTAATAAACCCTGGAAAACCAGCCGATGAGGATTCCCGTTCCCACCCCGAGGATGACGCCGGACAGGAATCCGGCCGAAAACAGGCGCAGCGAGTAGCCTGTGTTGCTCAAAAGGAATTCGTATTCGTCGAGAAAAACGCTCGTGATTTTGGAAGGTCCCGGGAAAAAGGGGAGGGGAAGGATATCAGATTTGGTGCTGAGCAGATCCCACACCGCCAGAACGATCCCCATCGCAAAACGAAACGGCGCGCGGCCGATGAATTTCACTCGCCTGGCCTCGTCGAAAAAGGAGAAAGCGGCGGTCCCGAGATACAGCGCGATCAGCCCGGCCAGCGTGAGCTGATAAACGGTATCGACGACATCCTGGGCATCCGGAACCGACAGGCTGATGATTTCGGCCACGGCGAACCCTGACAGGGAAAACAGCGACCATAAGAAATATTTTTTGTTCGGCACCTTATGGCCCGGGGACAGGCTCCGGGCTGCAGCCGGGGTCTGCCCGCCGCTCTGAGGTGCAGCTGAAATCGTACTCAATTTTGTTCCCTCCTGAAGGCCGGAATTATTTTTGCTTGACGTCGTAATAAATTTCATTCGCAAATTTTTCAGGGTCGTTTGTTTTCAGATATCCGACCTTCTTCAGTTCCTTTACAAAATAGAGGACGTCTTCTTTCGTATGCGTCTTGCCGCTCGCGTGTTCTTCTTTGGACGGGTACTCGTAGTTTTTGAGAAGCTCCGTCGCGAGTTCCTTATCGTTGATGTCCGAATACTTCTTTTCCGAGATGATGTCGACTGCTTCCGCGGGATTGTCGTGGATCCATTCCTGCGCCTTGTTGTACGCGGTCAGAAGCGCGGCGGCCCTTTCCGGGTCTTCCTTCAGGTATTTTTCGGAAGCGTACAGGAAGCAGCAGTATTTCCCCTTGAAGAGGGGGTCGGTCGACAGGTCGAAAATCTCCGTAAAGCCCTTGTTTTTGACCGCGAGGGAGCCGTACGGGTCCCAGCTGGCAGCGGCGTCGATCTCGCCCTTTTCGGCAGCCGCGATTTCCAGGTTACCGTCGCTGTACGGAACGAACGTGACATCCTTATTGTCCTTCGCCACGATCCCGGCGTTCTCGAGCCACAGGCTCGCTACCTGGAACGGGGTGCCGCCGATTTCATCCACGCCGATCTTTTTGCCCTTCAGGTCTTTTGCGGTTTTGATCGGAGAGCCCTTCGGGACGATGATCTTGATGCAGCCGTTGTGCAGTCCGTCCACGACCTTGACCTTCACGCCTTCCTCGATGGAGGGGAAGAACTGGAAATCGCCGTTCACGACCGGGATGGTTCCGTTGTTCAGGCCGATCTTTCTGGTTTCGGTGTCCGCGGAAATCAGGTTGACGTCAAAACCCTCCTCCGCGAAAAAGCCTTTTTCATAGGCGATGTAAATCGGCGCGGCGCACAGGGAGCCGTCTTTTCCGGGGATGTCGATTTTGCCGTATTTGTACTGAGAGGTTCCGGAGGCGGTGGCAGCGGCGCCCGAAGGGGCGGCGCCGCCTGTCTTTGTACCCGGATTCGTGCCGCATGCGGTGAGCGCGACGGACAGGGAAAGGATGAGCGCGGATGCGCCGACGATTCCTTTGAATTTTTTCTGTTTTTTCATAAGTAACTCTCCTCACGTTTCTTTCAGGATACTGCTTTTCCAATCGCCCGGTCTGCGCGGGAACTTCTTCCCGAGCGGAAACCGGGGAGGGCTGCAAGGCCTTTTCGGGGTTCAGCCTGCCGTATTGCGGCCGTCTGCCATAGGATCATACCACCCGCCTTTCCAACAGAAAAATCAATCGAAAAGGGAAAAAGAGCACAGCCCGGAATTTCTCGGACTGTGCTCTCACAGACGATCAAATTCACTCAGGCAGGGGAACGGAAAAAAGGGCACAGGAACACATGCGCATACAGATGGCGGATGCGCGGCAACTGATCCTGTTCCGGCTGGAAACGGTTATGATCCTCATGACAGGTTCCCTCTTTCTAAATAATACTTTACATACTTAATTAATATGTTATGAATTATATCATATTCTTGTTCCATTGTCAAATACGGATTTCAGGCAATTTCCGTTCGGATTTTAAAAAAAAGTCCTTCTCCCTCCGCTTTGGGCGGGGAAGAAGGACGAAACTGCTCTTCCTCAGGCTCCGGCCTGCGGGAGAAGGGAATCCGGGAGCGAATATCCGATTTTCATATTCATGTAGCTGAAATAATTGAGGAACAGCGCATTCCGGTCGTCCGCCAGCGCGGTTTTCGCCGCTTTCAGCTCCTGGGCCTTGCCGTCCACCGCCTTTTGGGTGGAGAACCCGAGCGAAAAGGCATTCTGCTCAAACTCGAGCTCGCTTTCCTTCTGCTTTATATTGGACAGGTCCTGCTGATAGACCGTATAGGAGCTGTTCAGCGCATCGTACAGCTTTTTGAACGCCGCCTCTTCCGACCGCTGCGCCTGCTGCAGCGCGATGTAGGCGTTGTCCAGCTCGGCGTTCGTGCTGTGATAATCCTCCTGATACTGGTAGGCGAGCTTCGCGGCCTGAATCTTCGTGCTGTTTCCCTTCATCATGATCACGTCTTCCCCGTAACGGATGGCGGGGATGCCGCTGAAGTCGAAATCGCCGTCCGAGACCGGCTTTATGTTCATGATGACGCCGTTCGACAGGTTCAGCAGCTTGCGAAGGGAGGCTTTTTCCTGCGTGAGCTGGTCGTCGAGCCTGGTCAGGGCGTTCTGCGCCTGGTCCGCCTGCTGCCGGAGGGCGTCGACATCCTTTTGGGAAGCATAGCCGAGGGAAAGCGACTGAAGCGCGCTGTTCAGCGATTTCCGGGCGCTGTCCGCCGCGTTCTGCGCCGCGGCCAGCCGGTCGTTGTCCGCGCAGTAAAGCAGGTAGGCCCGTTTCGCGCTCAGCACCGCGCCGTGCACGTTCTGCTCGTACTGCTCCTTCGCGATGTCGTACAGGTTGTCGTAATAATCCTCGTCGTCTTCCCCTTCGTGATCCTCGGAATTGTTCTGCGCGATTTCAAGGTTGTTCCGGATGGTTTTCAGGTCCAGATTGTATTCCTCCATGATCTTTTCGATCGAGTTCAGGGAAACTTCGACCGCGCGAGCCCGCGACGCGGCCTCCGCCGCGCCGGCGGGGAGCGAAAAGCCCGCCGTCAGGATGGCAGTCAGCAAAAAAGCGATCCATTTTTTCATGTCTTTTCCCTCCAGAAATTGAAAGTGACTTGGTCCTTCTTCCGCCCCAGGCGGGCAAGAGAGGCTGAATTTAGGAATGGACGGATTTTTTCGGCTTGATCTTCATCCCCTCCTTGATGCTGACATCCGGTTCGGACAGCACCGTCTCCCCCTTTTTCAGGCCGTCGAGGATTTCCGCCGAATCCTGATCCTCGATTCCCTTCTTTACCGTTCTCAGAACCGTTTTCCCGTCGCTCACGACGAAGACACAGCTCTTGCCCCCGTTGTCAAATACGGCGCTCAGCGGGACTTTCACGGCTTTGCTCTTCTTTTCCGTGACGATCCTGACATCCACCTCGTACCCCTGCTTCATCTGCGGGAGCGGCTTTAAAGGCTCGATCGTGATTTTGATCCTTTTCTGATTCACGCCGAGGGAAGAGGCCATCTCCACGGCGCTCGGCGCGATTTCCGTCACCTTGCCGGCGACCGTCTGCTTTTTCTCGGACCGTTCTGCGATCTCGACGTCGTTCCCCGGCTTGATCTCGATGGCGTCGTCCGCCAGAATGTAGGCTTCCACTTCCATTTTTCCGACATCCGCGATCACGAACGCGATGGTTCCCGGTGCGCCGACCGTGTTGACATCCACCTTCTTTTCCAGCACCACCCCGTCGATAGGGGACCGGACCTCCTGCTTTTTCAGGCTGTTCGACAGATTTTCCCTGCCCAGTACGGCCTGGCTCAGCTGCGCGTTGTAAACCGCCTTAGCGCTCGCGGGGGTATTGGCCTCCAGCTGCTGCAGGTCGATCTTGGCACTGTCCAGCTTGGACTGCGCGCTTTTCAGGGCGATTTCCTTTGCTTTCAGGTCCTTCGTGCTCAGATTGCCCTGCTCCGAAAGGAGCTTTGCGTAGTTAAAATCGTCCAGCGCCAGCGTATAGGCGTCTTCCGCCGCCCCGATCGCGATTTTCGCCTTCTCTACGCTGGTCGCGTAATTCTTTACGGCGCTGTCGCCCTGAAAGCTCGCTTCGATCTCTTTGATCTTCGCATCCTGGGTCTTGAGCTGCATTTCCAGATCCGTTTTTTCCAGGGAAAGAAGGAGATCGCCTTTCTTCACCTGCTGCCCCACGGAAACGGGGATGCTCTGAATCAGGCCGCTCCCTTCGATGCTCGCGTTCCTGAACTCCTTGTACCTGACGGTCCCGATATCTTCCACATATTTTTTGATCTCCCCTTCCTGAACGGTCTGAACGTCCGCTTCGGTTGCCTGATTGGAAAAATACCAGAACAGCAGGGAGGCGGCGCAGACGATGCCGATCCCCAGAATCCAGATTTTTATTTTCTTCTTTTTCACGATTCATTCGACCCCCTATGTATTTCCAGCTTGCGCATTGCTTTCTGTTTTTCCCCGCCCTCCGGCGGGGAAGGCCTGCGGAGAAAATCATTCCGCGCTTTTCAGCGACTCCACCATATCGATATCGCCGACTTTTTTCCCGAGCAGCAGATTGGCCGTCCATGTGAAAAACGCGATGAGTGCCGCGGCGACCAGATAGCTGGAGGGGTCGAGGACGGACGGAAGCCACATCGTGTCGGTGGTCGACGTGTCGATCATGAGCTGCGTCAGCATTTTTCCCGGAAGGACTCCCACCAGAGCCCCGAAAGCGCTGAGAAAGAAATTTTCATGAAAGACCAGCTTTTTCAGCTCCTTCGTCGTGAAACCCAGCACGGCAAGGGTTGCGATCTCCCTCCGGCGCTCGAAAATATTGATGTTCGTGATATTGTAGATCACCGCGAAGGTAAGGATGCCCGCCCCGAGGATCATGATGGCGATCATGCTGGTCATGGTCCCCATGGCCTTTTCAATATTGGAGACGATCTCCGATTTCGACTGGACGGTGTTGACGCTGATGATATTCTTCAGGTCTTTGGTGACTTCTCCTTCGTATTCCGGATTTTCCAGCTTGAGGTAGGCCGCGTTGATCACGGTCCCTTCCCTGAGCAGATAATCCAGGTAATCGGTGCTGCACACCGCGCTTTGCCCGAGAATCTCCATGGTGCTTCCCCGGACGAGCACCTGCTTTTTGTCTTCATCCCCGTTTTTCCCCGGGTAAAAGGAGCGCAGATACGCCGTCTTCCCGGGCTTCAGGCCCAGCGTGTTCATCAGGCGGCCCGGCAGAAGGATGCCGTCCCGGGGGATGGCCGCCCTGTTTCCATCCGCGTCCAGAACGCCGTACAGCTTCGAATCCGGGTCGAGGGCGATCAGGCCGATGTCCTTTTTCCTCCACCCGTTCGTGATCTCCATCCCGCTTTCCAAAAGCGGCTCGACTGTTTCGATGTGGTCGATGCTGCGCAGATAATTCAGCTCGTCGGCGTTCATCACCTTGGAAAAATTGACCTTCAAATCGTATTTCTGAATGTCGCGGAACTGGATCCCCATCATGTAATCCACGGAATCCTGCATCCCCATGGCCATCAGGATCAGCACCATGGAAAAGATGATCCCGACGGAGGCCATCGCGGAGCGCTTTTTATACCGGAAGATGTTCCTCACGATGATCTTCCAGCTGAAATTGATATTTTTCCAGAAGATGCGCAGGTTTTCCAAAAAGATTTTCTTTCCGGAGGCGGGCGGCTTCGGCCGCATGGATTCGGCCGGCATCAGCCGCAGCTCCCTGCGGCACGCGTTGTAGCCCGCCGCGATGCAGAAGAGCAGCGCCAGCAGGGAGGCCGGCAGCAGAAGTTCCCAGTGGACTTCCGTATTTCCCATCGGAAGATTGTAATATTGATTGTATAAGCCGAGCATGGCTTTTCCGAGGACGAAAAAGCCCATAAGCGCCCCGAGCACGCTCCCCAGCACCCCGACCAGCACGGGGTAGGTCTGATAGTGGAGCATGATCTCCGTGTCGCTGTAGCCCAGCGCCTTGAGCACCCCCATCAGCGTCCTCTGGTTTTCGATCATCCTCGTCATCGTGATGTAGATGATCACCGCGGAGGCGATGAAAAAGATCATGGGGAAGCTGGTCCCCATCGATTTCAGCCCTTCCACATCCGAGTGGAACATGCTGTAGCTGAGCTGGTCCTTCCGTTCCATCGTGCTGTTCTCGCCGTACTGCTTGAGCATCTTTTTCATTTCATCCACAACGGTTTTTCCGTCGCCGTCCTGCTCCAGAAGCACGCTGATGTCGTTGACCGCATCCTGAAAGCCTGTGATGTTCTGCAGGTAGGATTTCCTGACGTAGACCAGACCGAATTTTTTCGGGTCCGGCACAAGGTCGCTCGCCTCGCGCAGCTCGTATGTATATTCGGGGCTTTTCTCCGTGCCGACCACCTTGAGCTTCACCCGGTTCCCGTTGAGGATCGGCTCGATCGTCTGGCCCATGGAAAGGCCGTTGGCCTTGAAGAAGTTTTCCGACACGATGCACTCGTTTCCGGTTTCCGCCGAAAAGTAGCTGCCGGATGTCAGCATGATGCCGTTGACGGTGTCCCTCTTCTGGTCGGGCAGGGAAATCAGCCGCACCATCGCGTCCCGGTCCCCGATTTCGATGCGCGCATTCTGCACGACCCGGCCCTCGGCCGTTTTCACGCCCGGAATCGATTCGACCCGGTCCACCGCCCCTTCGGGCGCGCGGAGCACGGAGCTCCAGATGTCCGCCAGACGGTACTGCTCAAAGTACTTTTCGCCGGCCCCCTCGACGCCCGCCAGAGCGGTGTTCATGCCGGTGTAGAACATGACGCCGATCATGACCACGACGAGGACCGACAGGAACTGCCCCTTCGATTCCCCCAGGTCCCGGTAGAATTTCTTCAGAAAAAGCCACATTTACCATTCGATCCTTTCCACCGGCGCCGGGTTTTCGTTGCGTTCGACCGCTTCCACCTTCCCGTTCTTGATCCGCACCACCTTATCCGCCATTTGGGCGATCGCGCTGTTGTGCGTGATGATCATCACCGTGTTTTTAAATTTTCGGTTTACGTCGCGCAGCAGCTTCAAAATGGATTTCCCGGTCATGTAATCCAGCGCGCCGGTCGGTTCGTCGCATAGGAGCAGCTTAGGGTTTTTGGCCA
>ENA-UOOK01001389-UOOK01001389.1-fermentation-metagenome-genome-assembly--contig:-NODE-1389-length-31863-cov-10.042254_pt1 | contig 31863 bp, 47 predicted proteins | sample MGYA00245777_ERZ724023 | MGnify/ENA primary metagenome ERZ724023 (study PRJEB28704, sample SAMN03018312) | fermentation metagenome | biome: anthropogenic terrestrial biome; feature: soil...
TAACATTTTTTTGATCAATTTACTACTTCGTAATATAGGAGTTTAACGAAGTAAACCAACACCAATTTGTATCATGAAACATTCCAATATTTTTAAAAAGGAATCATAATTTATCATCCAATAGTTTAACACATATCCAGTTTTGGCAACAACTGCCAGATCTATATCGTTAGTTAAATTTTAAAAAAAGGGTGAATTTCATGGCTTTAAATCCACTTATAGCATTTATCATCGGCCTCTTGATTATTTTCATTGTTACCTACATTGCAGGATTTGTTATAGTAAAGTCAAAAAAGATTAAAAAATTTAATATATCCTTAATTATGGGGTTTATCTTCCTAATTTTTTTAATTGGTAAATGTTTTCTTATTTAATGATAAAAAACAGATCATCCTTTGCTTTTTAGGTGTTTATATAGTTATAGAGGGAGTATATCAAAACAAAGGATATCATAATAAAACTTAATTGGACCATAATCTCTGAAAAAGAAATTACTTTAGATGGTCTTCCATCATTCCAAAGAACAACGCTCTCCAATAACACTCAAAAAATAACATACGCATTTTTCATGAAAAATGGAAAAATGTATGCGATTTTTGCCATTCCTAGTAAAGGTAAAAATTTTACCACAATCGAAACAGACCTTAAAATGGTACTAAACACTTTTCGCACATTATAACAAACCATCATTGTAATTTAGCATCATACCCGCGACGCTTAAAAAACCTTCAATAAATAATATTGTTATAATTAGTTAAGAGTGCAAAATACGTAAGTGTATATATTTATGTGGATTATTCACTTCTATCCTACAAAATCTAGTAAAATCATAACACGTTCTTAAAATTCCCAGATATCTAAGATTGAATTTGATAATGAATTACAATATTTGAGTTAAGAGTCGCTTGGGCAAATAATATTACAAACTACTTGTTATATTATATATAGAAGTGAAAAGGAAGGCTTAAAGACACATTTGGCAGATACTATTACTTCCTTTTCAGGATTAAATGGATACCATGAACTTCATAAAAGTTATTTTATATTTGGTGGGAGTTTATTTAATTCTTGGAGGTTTAACAAGTTTTTTAAAGACATCATCTATTTTAGATGTGTTTGCTATCTTGCTAGGGTTTATACCTCTAATAATTGGATTTTATTGGGAAGATTTGGAAAATTTTAATTTTAAAGCTTTAGGGTGCGTTTTATTATTTCTATGGCTTATTTCATTCTATCTTTTTTTTAATCTTAGAAGTTTCACCACTGATGATGTTGTAACAGCAATTACTATCGCCATGACCGCTACGGTGATGACTTTCGCGATTTGGATTAGAGTTAGCAGCTCGGTAAAAGAAACACCAGAATATCATGTTGCAGATTCTACTTTCAAAATGTATGATTGGTGGTATAATACTGACCATACTAATGATTCTGTGGAGTTCAAAAACTCAGTGAGTGACAATGAACCTCTTCTTGAACTCAATCTCCTCCTAAAACAATATATTAATGATTACGAGTTTGAATCAGAATACCAAAATTCAAAATCTACAGAAAATCAAACCGTTATAAAAACTGAAAATAAGGCTATTAAAGGAATTGAAGTTAGATCCGTTAACTCTGCAGATGCAAACAGTGCCAGAACATTTTTAGATTATTATTTCAAAAAAAATGGGAAATATTATTCTATACACATTGCAGGTTATACTAATCCTGTAAAAGAGATCCATAATAAGCGGATAGAATTTACATTGGAATCTATAATTTCCACAATTAACTAATAATCATGGATATTAGGTGATACATGGTTATTATTGAAGGATATAGATGACAAGCTTGAAAAATAGCAATATTCTAAAAATCGGATTATTGGGACACTTATTTTAATATCTGGTTGTATTAGTTTTTCATATATGGAATTTTGGTAAAAATCATAATTACAGTAACTTTAATCCATTTTCATCTATTAAAAGTTCCGGTGAGATTTATTGATTGTAATAATGATTTATTCTTTGTTTTTGTTATGTCTGGAAACGACAATAGAAACACTATTGTCCAAGAACAGTTTTTTTTAGATAAAACTTCTTGGTGGGAAAAACTATTAATACAATGCACTCATTAATTCTCTTTATAGATTGGTGCAATTGCTATTTTAATGACGGCCTTTTTTGTCATTTCATATTTATAAGGGACAAAAACAAATAATAAGACTAGTACTAAAATGAAATCAGGTGAATTCATGAGTAAAGATGAACAGAAAATAATCAAGGAGCTTAACTCACGGATGAAACAATTCAAAGCTGCCTTAAAAGATGAAAACAAGAAATTCGAGCTTATGGATAACATTCCAGCTTCAGAAGGTATTATCCGTTTTGAGGTTATACTGCCCTCACCGAATCCTGAGGAATTCGTGGACGGACTCTTCCTGTATATGAATGATGAGGGAGTTATTGTTAATGCCGAGTATTTCTTTAGAGACAAGTCAGAAGTAGAAGTTTTAAATGTTCCTGAAGAATATCTCCCAGTTATAACCGACCTTTTCAGTGATTTATTCATATCCGAAGTTGAAGAATAAAATTCACTGGAGTTTAATTCTTATTTTACAAAGTTGTTTTCATGAGGGGTTCATCTTCTCTCATATAACTAATTTTTCACTGAGAAACTATTAACCTATTTTTTTCACATTTAAACCTATTCCGGAAACAGTTATTATTTGCAGTGGTTTTTCTTATTAGTTTTGCAGGATGATGATGATTTAAACCTAATTTCAGTTTCAAAGTTTATATATGATAGTGAATTCATAGAGATAAACGAAGTATAACAAAAAAATGGTAAAAAAGCACCCCAACTACTAACTGGGATTAAAGTATTGGTTGGTTTTTAGCACCCGATTAATTTCAGATATCAACTTTAAAACTGGTTAAAATCTATAACCATTGTCTTTATAATTTATATTATTGATTCGGGCCTAATTCAGATTTATTCACATAATAATCCGCACCACCATGCCTCAATTGTTTTTTTATCCATAAATCTTAATTGGGAGGATAAAAATGCGAAGTTTTGAGAAATTAACTTCTTACATCCCACTTAGACGGTCTGAAACAGGTTCAAAGAATATTGGACTTCTGGTGGACGGTCCAAACATGTTAAGAAAGGAATTCCGATTGAATTTAGATTTAGTAAGGGAGATAATATCCGAATATGGAAATATGAGGGTGGGAAAAGTTCTGTTAAATCAGTATGCTTCAGATAAATTAATTGAAGCGATAGTAAATCAGGGATTCACCCCTATTGTAGTGGCAGGAGACACTGATGTTTACATGGCTGTGGAGGCCATGGAACTTATTTACAATCCTAACATTGATGTTGTAGCGTTGATGACTAGAGATGCTGATTTTTTACCTATAATCAATAAGGCTAAAGAAAATGGGAAGGAAACCCTAGTGATCGGTGCTGAGCCAGGTTTCAGTGCAGCATTACAAAATTCTGCTGATGATGCCATAGTCCTAAAAACCGATAAATCTGAAAATAGTATCAAGGAAGACTGAAATGATTATCAATTCTTCACTTGATGAGGTAAAAAGAAGAGAAAGTGCCCTAAAATATATTGCCTCCCAGGTTAAGGAGAAAGGAAGAAACAGCCTACATGATCTTTCAGGATTAGCCGGTGGATTTCCAGTTTCAGAATCTGATCTTATGCTACTGGAAACCTATGCTGGTCCTGCTTATTTTTCCGAATCACTGCAAAAAGAGGGCATAGTTCATCTTGGTGGTGAGAAGGTATTGGCCTTCAACCGTACCAGTGCCGCTATTCTAGCAACAATACTGGCTTTAGTTAAACCGGGAGAAGAAGTAATCCACTACTTACCCCAGTTACCATCACATCCCTCCATTCCACGCAGTGCCAAACTTCAAGGTGCATCTTACCGTGAGTACGATAGTATTAAAGATTTCAAACCTGGTGAGGAAACCTCACTAGTAGTTATAACTGGTTCCACAATGGACCATCAAATAATTCCCCTTGATGATTTTGAAAAAATAATCAAGATCTCCCACCAACAAGGAGTCAAAGTTCTGGTTGACGATGCTTCCGGGGCACGATTGCGAACTGTTCTATACAATCAGCCCCGAGCTATGGATATGGGTGCTGATCTGGTCGTCACCAGCACTGACAAATTAATGAACGGCCCCAGAGCAGGGTTAATGTCTGGTGAAACTCAACTGATTGACCAAATAGCAGATAAAGCCCATCAGTTTGGTTTGGAAGCTCAACCACCTGTGATTGCCGGCATCATACGTGCATTGGAAACATTCAATCCTCAGATAATCATTGATTCAATAGAAAGGAAAGATAAACTACACTCCAAATTAAAGAAACTAGTGAAAGGTGTTGAGAAAACCCCCACTGGGGTGATGATTTCTGAAGATAAGATATGGGAGGAAGTGAAAACTCCTGAAACTAATCTACCAATTTCCAAACGTGAAGTTGCAACTCTAATGGCCATGATACTCCTAAAAGATCATAACATAGTGACCATCCCTGCAGTGGGAATGCCGGGAGTCACAGCAACCATACGACTGGACATGGCATCTGCTGATTCTAACACTATGGAAGATTCTCAAATAGTTAACGCAATCACTGATTCGCTCCAAAAACTTAGAAAAATTATCTTTGATGAAGAAAAATGTTTAAACATATTATACGAATCTTAAAATCTATTTTTTTTTTAATAAGTTGTGAAGTTTTCAAAAACTCACAAATTCCTTTTTTTTAAATTAGTGATTGATCATCATGATAGAAATCGACGGCTCATATAAAGAAGGTGGTGGTGCTCTTTTGAGGGTTTCAACCGCCCTTTCAGCTTTAACTGGTAAGAAATTTCGGATTAAAAACATCCGTGCCGGCAGACCGAAACCAGGGATGATGATGCAACACCTAACTTCAGTTTCCACTATTGGAAAGATTTCCAACGCCCAGATCAATGGACTGGATGTTGGTTCCACCCAAATGGAATTTGTCCCAGGTAAACTTACCAGTAAAAAAATAGATGTTGATGTTAAGACCGCAGGCAGCATCTCCCTGATCCTGCAAGCATTGATCATACCAGCCATATTCACACCAGAAGGAGTCAGCATAACTATTAAGGGCGGTACTGATGTTCGATGGGCTCCATCTGTAGACTATCTCCGTCATGTGACCATACCCTTACTACAATCCATGGGAGTGTCTGTAGATTTGGAGTTGTTAAGGCGAGGCCATTATCCCCGGGGTGGTGGCTTAGTAAAAGCCTTAATAAAACCAGTTAAGAAGTTAAAAACATTGAATATCCATGAATTGAAAGTCGATGTAATTAAGGGGATATCACACTCCACACAACTTCCCAGGCACGTTGCAACTCGCCAGGCAGACTCTGCACAAAAAACACTCAACTCGGCAGGTTATGATGTTGAAATAGAAATAGAATCAGAAGGTGATGCTACATCTCCAGGATCTGGACTGGTACTCTGGAGTGAATTTAAAGGTAAAAGAATTCCACGTGTAGGTGCCAGTAGTCTGGGAAAACCAGGTAAACCTGCAGAAGTAGTTGGTAGAGAAGCTGCAACAGAAATTTTATCATCTATATCCCGAGGCGCTGCTTTGGACCAGTACATGGGTGATCAGATCATACCCTACCTGGCCATTGCTGGCGCTTCTTCGGTAAAAATTGCCAAACTCACCAACCACACTCTCACTAATATTTATGCAGCAGAAAAATTCATTGATTGCCGTTTTAATATCAAATCGAGTACTGATGAGGTGACATTAGTTGAAGTTGAGTAACTATTTTTTTTTACAAATCATACTCTGACTATGGGTTCATTTCCAGCATACTATAATTTCATTTCAAGTGCATACATTCTCCGGAGATAACCTTGCGCAAACTTCCATCATCCATTTCTAAAATAAGCACTCCTTCATTGGTTATTCCAACAGCTTCTCCGCGAACTACTTTTCCCTTTTTATGCACTTCAACATTTAAACCAATAGTTTTGGAGAGTTTCCGCCATTCTTTCAGAATTTTTGGGAAATTTCCTGTTTTAAAATCATTGTAAAGGGTTTCAAAGTTTTTCAGGAATCTTTGCACTAATTTCACACTGTAAATTTCCTTTTCAAGTTCTTGTTTTAGGGATGTGGCCCCATTCCTGAGTTCTGGGGGGAAAGTCTTCACATCAACGTTAAGATCGATACCCACACCCACCACAACATATTCAAGACCTTGAGGGCTAATGCTTGCTTCAGTTAAGATTCCACATACCTTTTTTTCTCCAATTAAAATGTCATTAGGCCATTTAATCCCCACGTCAAGTTTGCACTCTTCATCCAATGTTTCAGCCACTGCCACTCCAGTTACCAGTGTTAGTTGAGGTGCTTTGGCTGGGGGAATATCTGGCCTTAAAATAATGGTCATCCACACCCCACCAGAGGGTGATAACCATTTCTTACCACGACGTCCTCTGCCACTGCGCTGACTTTCAGCAATAACAATGGTTCCTTCAGGTGCACCTTCATTGGCCAATCTTTTGGCCACTTCGTTAGTTGAATCAACCTCGGAATAGTAATGAACTTCTCGGCCAATATATTCTGTGGACAAATCACGTTGTAACTCATAAGGCAGGAGGCGATTGGGGATTTTAGAAAGGCAATAACCCTTATCGGGTGATGAATCTATCACATAACCCTCTTTTTGGAGTTTGTCTATTGCTTCGGCAAGTTGGGATTCTGATATTCCCACTTCGGATGCCAATTTTGTTCTGGGAACATATTCATCTTTATTTTGATGGAGTATCTTCAATATTTGTTTTTTATTCATCAAAACCACCTGAACATTTCATTTTTTATTGTTCTCCATTGAATGAGTCATGTAACTTGAAACTGCTGCAGATACTGCAGCAACTCTTTTAGAGGGTAAAAACGTTGACTTAAGCCGTGAAACCATTTCTTTATCTTCTTTAACTATTCTTTCCATGTTTTCTGTGATTTCCTGTTTGTACTCGTCTACAAAGTGGGTGTGTAGTTTTCCTTGCCGGAAATTAGGGCTTAACATCATTGCCTTATGGAAGGGTATGGTGGTTTCCACTCCCAGAATGATATACTCTGAAAGAGCTCTCCGCATCCTAGTGATGGCTTCATTCCTGTTCCTGCCCCATACAATGAGTTTGGAAATCATTGAATCATAATAGGGGGGAATAGTGTAATTCATGTAAACTCCACTGTCCACCCGCAATCCAGGACCACCAGGGGAACGGTAACCAGTAATCTTACCGGGGTTGGGTGAAAAATCTGTTAAAGGATTTTCAGCGTTTATACGACACTCAATAGCATGACCTCTAACTTGAATATCCTCCTGGGCACAGCATAACTCTCTGCCTGATGCAATTTTAAGCTGTTCTTTTACCAGATCTACCCCAGTAACTGCTTCAGTGATGGGATGTTCCACCTGAATTCTGGTGTTCATCTCCAAAAAGTAAAAATTCCCATTAGAGTAAAGGAATTCCACAGTACCGGCATTGGTGTATCCTATGGATGATGCAGCTTTAACTGCTGCATTTCCCATTTTTTCCCTTAATTCATCAGTCATAATCGGAGAAGGTGATTCTTCAATCAGTTTCTGGTGTCTTCGTTGGATACTGCACTCACGATCTGCCACATGGATGGTGTTTCCATGTTCATCTGCCAAGATCTGGAATTCTATATGGCGAGGTTCCTCCACATATTTCTCAATAAATACTGTTGAATCTCCAAAAGCTGATGCAGCTACCGATTGTGTGGATTCAAGGGCACGGATAAGTTCATCTTCTTCATAAACTGTTCGCATACCAATACCACCACCACCTGCCGATGCTTTAACAATCACCGGGTAGCCAATGGATTCAGCTATTTTAAGTGCCTCATCCGGGTCAGTCACTCCCTTATTGTTACCAGGGATTACAGGAACTCCTGCTTTTTCCATAAGTTTACGAGATTCAATTTTACTTCCCATAGCCTCTATAACACGGCCAGATGGGCCTACAAGCTTTATACCATGCTTGGCACATTCATCACCCATTGTTGGGTTTTCAGCCAAAAAACCATAACCAGGGTGCAATGCATCAGCCCCAGATTCTTCAGCAGCCTCTAAAATGTGTGCAATATTCAAATAACTATCAGCAGGGGCTGGTCCCCCTATAAGGTATGCTTCATCAGCATATTTAGCGAAAAGTGAATTCTTATCAGCTTCTGAGTATACAGCTACACTTTTTACTTCCAGTTCTCTGCAAGCTCGCATCACCCTAATGGCGATCTCTCCACGGTTAGCAACCAGGACCTTGTCAAACATGATATCTTCCTGTGTGTCTTTTGCAATATTATATAGGGTTTTCTTTTATCTTGATATATTTATTAACTTTATCTATATCTCCCTACAGATTTATATCTAACTGCAAAATATCCAAGAAACATATAATATTATAAGTAAATATATATTATTATGGACTTAATCACCATTAACAGGCCTAAAAATCATGATTAACAAGAAACGACATCTGGAAATGGCGTTACAAACCATACCTTCCCATCCTGATCCAGACTATAACCTGGAACAGTACCACACCCCAGCCACCATAGCCGCCGATGTACTCTGGAATGCCAGTGCCCAGGGAGATATCCCGGGAATGAAAATGATAGATCTGGGCTGTGGAACTGGAATACTGGCCCTTGGAGCAGCTCTAATGGGGGCAGAGGAAGTTGTAGGAGTTGATGTAGATAGAGGTGCCTTGAAAGTTGCCGAAAATGAAGCCAGAACACTGAAAGTTCAGGATAAATGTAGGTTTCTCCAGATGGATGTGGATGATTTCCAGGAAGAGGGTGATACTGTAATCCAGAACCCCCCATTCGGTGCGCAGAAGGCCAATCGTAAGGATGCTGACCGAAAATTTCTAAAAAAAGCACTTAAATTGGCCCCAGTGGTTTATTCTTTCCATCTTGCCAAAACCGAAGATTTTATAGAAAGTTTGGGGTCATCAGTTTCAAGTGTAATAACCCACCGTTTCTACTATAAATTTCCCTTACATCGGACCTATCACTTCCATAAGGATGAAAAAAGGGAAGTGGAAGTGGTTGTGTTAAGGATGGAACGATTTAAGAATTAATGGTTTTTTATGAATAACTGTGCTAAAAAATATATGTGGATACCTTTAAGTTAAAGCGTAGTTGGGTGTAAAGGTACGGGTAAGATAGGTAATGAAACTTGTTACAATTGTCAGGGTAGTTGAAAAATAAATTCGAAAATAATCCGCTGTGATGGTTGTGGTGGTGATGGGATCCTAAACCCCGGAGACCCAGGCTATGGATATCCAATATAAACTGTTTTAAATATCTCAAAAAATTGTCATATCTTTTTTTCTATGATATCATTAAATTATAAAAATTAATTCTTTTAAAAGAAAATCGAAATTGAATTCTCATATTATTATATAAGGACCAAAAACAGAAATTTAAGAATGTCAGTTAAGAATATTTCACTTTTTATTCCTGCTTCCTTTTTGAAAGAAACAAAAGATTTAAAACTAAAGACCTACAAAGTAGGGTTGATTGGCAGATCAGCCGCCCTGTTTCGGGTGACAAAAATCGTTGTTTACAGCGATACACAAGACCTCGAAGACCGGAAAGGGGTAAAGTTTATTAGTGATATCCTCACTTATATGAATACCCCACAGTACCTTAGGAAAAAGGTATTTCCTATAACCAGGGAGTTGCGGAACGTTGGAATACTACCACCACTTCGAACTCCTCATCACCCGACTGGAGAACTCCATGCCGGTGATTATAGACAGGGACTTACATTGAAAAGGATAAGGAAGGGCACCCTTGTTGATATAGGTGCCGACCGGGAAGCGTTGTGTAAGGAAAAGCTCAGCGTAAACCGTGTTTTAAGCTTTAAGGTAGATAAGTTAGGTAAAGAAATAATTGTCACCCCTGATGAACCTGAGTTCTATTGGGGTTATGAAGTACTTTCTACTTATAAGAGTTTAGATAATAGCATAGATTTGTTAAAACCACGACCAGACATGGTAGTGGGCACATCACACTATGCTGAACCCATCACTTCTGTTTTGAACGAAGTAAGAGAGGGGTTAAGGGGCTCCAAACACTTAGCTATTTTGTTTGGCGGTCCGTATTCGGGCTTACATGAATTAATGGGTCATCCTGAGGAATTTTTAGACCTCGAGGTTAATACCATCCCTAATCAGGGAACTAAGACTGTAAGAACTGAAGAGGCAGTTTTAGCTACTTTATCAGTATTTAATATGCTAATGGATTAGTTATATGCTAATGCTATAACCGGGACCATAGTGGCTGACTTAGCAAGGGCTAAGTAAGTTAATTAAATTTTGATATGGATAGTGCATATTGTATGCATTAAAGCTAGTGATAATAAGCATTGATAACAATTATCTATTTGCAATGCGCTATTAGGGCTATTTGGAATGCTCTATAAGTAATTTTATATTCACATATTTGGAAAAGTGGAAAATCTATAATTAAGGAGGAAATATTAGATGGCTAGACATCATCAACCTAGAAAAGGATCAGTTGCATTTAGTCCTAGAAAAAGAGCAGCCAGGGAATCACCCCACATAACATCCTGGCCCGAAAGCGAAGAGTCGGGTCTCTTGGGATTCCCCGGTTACAAGGTGGGTATGACCCATGTAACAATGCTGGATAACACTAAAAATTCACCCACTGAAGGGATGGAAATATCAACTCCAGTAACTGTGGTAGAAACCCCTCCAGTAGTTGTTTTCGGCATCAGAGCATACCAGAAAACATCAAGAGGAATTAAAGCTATGACTGATGTCCTGGCAGCTGAACTGGACGAAGATCTAAAAAGAAAAATCAGCTTACCTAAAGAATACAACACCGAAGCTCAACTTGCCGAGTTAACAGAAAATCTGGATAACGTCGTTGAAATCAGAGCGTTAGTACACACCAAGCCCCGACTGGCCAATGTTCCTAAGAAAAAACCGGAAATAATGGAATTCGGAGTAGGAGGCTCCAGTCTGAAAGAAAAACTGGATTACGCTGCCAGTGTGCTTGGAAAAGAAATTAACCCTGCTGATGTTTTCGCCGATGGTGAACACACCGATGCTGTGGCAATCACCAAGGGTAAAGGATTCCAGGGAGTTATCAAACGGTGGGGTGTCCGTATACAATACGGAAAAGCAGCCAGAAGTAGTAAAGGACGACATGTGGGTTCAATAGGGCCATGGAGTCCTGAACGTGTCATGTGGACAGTACCAATGGCAGGACAGATGGGATACCACCAGCGCACTGAGTACAATAAGAAAATACTCAAAATAGGGGAAGCTGAACAAGCTGATGAAGTAAACCCTGATGGTGGGTTTGTAAAGTACGGTGTAGTCAAAAATAATTATTTACTTCTCAAAGGATCATTACCAGGACCCTCAAAGAGACTGGTCATATTTAGAAAAGCAATTCGACCACACGGAAAACACGACAATGCTCCGCAAATATCATATATTAGCACGGCCTCCAAGCAGGGAGCCTAGTTAGGATTAAAGAGTGATGGGAATGAAGAAGATCAATGTTTACTCATTAGAAGGTAAAGTAACTGGTGAAATGGAGCTTCCAGAGATATTCAGTGAAGAATACCGGCCGGACCTCATTAAAAGAGCCGTCCTATCTGGACAAAGTGCCCGTATCCAGGCCTGGGGAACTGACCCCATGGCTGGTAAACGAACCACTGCCGAATCATTCGGTGCAGGTCGAGGAGCAGCCATGGTACCTCGTGTGAAGGGTTCAAGACACCCTGCAGCGTCCAAGGCAGCATTCGTCCCCCATGCAACAGGTGGTAGAAGAGCACACCCTCCAAGAACTGCCAGAATAATCCATGAAAAGATAAATAAAAAAGAAAGGAAATTGGCCATACGCTCAGCCCTAGCTGCCACCACCAACCAGGAACTGGTCCAATCTCGGGGACACCAAATTGAAAACATCCCCCAAATACCATTTGTAGTGGACGATGCCCTGTGCAGTGTCAAGAAAACCAAAGAAACTAGGGAAATTTTCAAAAACCTGGGAATAATGGATGATGTGGTTCGAGCCAAAAACGGTCGTAAAATACGTGCTGGTAGGGGTAAAACCAGGGGAAGAAAATATAAAACACCCAAAGGCCCATTACTAGTAGTGGGAGAAGATAAAGGAATCAGTTTAGGGGCCAGAAACCATCCAGGAGTAGATGTGGTGGTTGTAGACAATATCAATGCAGAACTACTGGCACCAGGAACCCACCCAGGCCGACTTACTATTTACACTAAATCCGCCATAGAAAAAGTGGGAGAGTTATTCCAGAACAGGTAGGTGTCATGAATGGATCCTTACAAGATATTGATCAAACCACAGTTAACTGAAAAAAGCATGAATGCTATTGACTATAAAAATGAGTTAACCTTCGTGGTACGAAGAGCTGCAAAGAAGCCAGAGATTAAGCAAGCCTTCCAAGAACTATACGATGTAAAAGTAGTGCGGGTAAACACCCAGATAAACTCCCGCGGTGAAAAACTAGCCTACCTTAAACTGGCAGAAGATGAGAGCGCCGAAGACATAGCAGTTAAAATGGGCGTATTCTAGAGTGTAGGGAGGATTAATAATGGGAAAACGATTAATAATTCAAAGGAGGGGAAGAGGAACCCCCACCTACCGAAGTGCATCACATCGCTTCAAAGGAAAAATACAGTACCGTTCATACGATGATCTAGAAAAAAATGGCAGTCTCAAGGGAAAGGTAGTGGATATTATACACGACCCAGGTAGAACTGCACCGATAGCCAAGGTAAAGTTCGAAAATGGCGAACAAAGATTAATACTGGCCCCGGAAAGTATAGCAATCAACGATGAAATTGCATGTGGAATTTCCGCACCAATAAAACCAGGAAATTCATTACCTCTTGGAGAAATCCCGGAAGGAACACCAGTGTACAACTTGGAAAACAACCCTGGAGACGGAGGAAAATTCGTCAGATCTTCAGGTACTTACGCTTCTCTTATCACCCATGATGTGGGTAAAGCTATTGTAGAACTTCCTTCAGGGGAATTAAAGGCTTTCAACCCTCGCAGCAGAGCCACCATCGGAGTGGTTGCCGGGGGAGGTAGGAAAGAAAAACCATTCCTCAAAGCAGGAAACCGATATTTCGCAGCAAAAGCTAAGGGTAAAAAGAGCATGGTTGTTAGTGGAATTGCAATGAACGCAGTAGACCACCCACACGGTGGTGGAAACAGACAGCACCCAGGACGACCTACCACAGTCTCCAGACACGCCCCACCAGGAAGAAAAGTGGGTTCCATTGCTGCTAGAAGAACTGGAAAAAGGAGATAAGAAATTTTTACAATCCATTATCTCACATAAATTACCAATAAAATATTAGGACAAAAAAATAAAGGAAATTTAAGGAGGAGGCTAATTGGCGAGGAAAGAATTCAAGTATCGCGGTTACACCCTGGAAGAACTGCAACAAATGCCACTGGATAACGTTATTCAGTTATTCCCATCAAGGCAACGCAGATCCCTTAAGAAGGGATTCCTACCCAGGCAAAAAAAAGTACTAGAGAAGATACGAAAACTTAAGAAAGATAAAAACAAGGGTGGACGACCCCAAATCATTAAAACTCACTGTAGGGACATGATTGTCTTACCAGAAATGGTGGGCATGACCTTCGGAATCTACAATGGAAAAGAATTTGTGGATGTTAAGATACAGCCAGAAATGATAGGCTGTTACTTTGGAGAATTCGCCGTCACCCGACAAAGAGTACAGCACGGAGACCCAGGTATGGGCGCAACCCGTTCATCCATGTTTGTGCCTCTGAAATAAGGAGAATGAACCATGGCGAAAAATAAATATGCTTACCAAGGAACGGGAAAAATGGCCAAAGCAACTGGTAAATCTCTCAAGATCTCTCCAAAACACTCAGTTGAAATTTGCAGAGAAATCAGGGGAATGTACCTGGATGAAGCCAAGGAATACTTGGAAGATGTAATCCAACTGGCTAGACCAGTACCATTCAAAAGACACAACAAGAAAGTAGGCCACCGCAGAGGACTTAAAGGATGGGCTGCTGGCCGTTACCCAACAAAAGCAGCCAGTCACATCCTGGATGTCTTAGAAAATGCTGAGGCCAATGCTGAATACCAGGGAATGGACACTGAAAATCTTAAAGTAATCCACATATCAAGCCATCGAGGCTTCGTAATCAGAGGATATATCCCAAGAGCATTTGGAAGGGCAACACCCTTCAACACACCAACCACACACATTCAGGTAGTTCTAGGGGAGGCATAGAGCACATGATTGAAAAGGACTTTGTAACCGAGGGACTAAAAAGAACCCGAATTGATGAATACCTGGAAAAAGAACTGGACCGAGCAGGCTACGGTGGAATGGAAATTCAAGTCACGCCCCTTGGAACCATGGTAGTGGTCTATGCTGAACGACCAGGAATGGTTATTGGACGTGGCGGTAAAACTGTGCGAGCCATAACCAGCAACCTAAAAAATAATTACGAGTTGGAAAACCCACAAGTGGAAGTTAAAGAAGTTGATATTCCAGAATTAAACCCTAAAATCATGGCACACAAAATATCAGCCATGTTACAGAGGGGAATGCACTTCCGTAGAGTGGCATATTCTGCTCTCAGAAGAATTATGGGAGCAGGAGCCCAGGGAGTGGAAGTAACCATCTCTGGAAAAATCAGAGGATCCCGATCTGCCTGTGCCAAATTCACAGATGGATACATCAAACGATGCGGAGAAACATCAACTAAGTATGTTAAACAAGGATTTGCCACAGTACAACTCAAACCAGGTGTTCTGGGAATTTACGTCAGAATCATGCCTCCAAATGTAACTTTACCTGATAAAGTGGATATAATCCAGCCAAAAGTGGAAGAACCAGTTGTTGAAGTTGCAGAAGAACCAGTTGAAGAAATGACCGAAGGCACTGTTGAAATCCTGGAAGAAATTACCGAAGAATCTGCAGAAGAAGCTGAAGAAGTACCAGCAGAAGAACCTGACAAAAAAGCTGACCTGAAATCGGAAGCTGCTAAAACCAAAAAATCAGTTGAAAAGAAGGCTGAAAAGGTTAAAGAAGCAGTTGACAAAAAAGCTGACGAAATAACCAAGAAAGTTGAAGAAACTGAGAAGAAAGCTTCTGAAACTGCTGAAGTAGTTGAGGAGAAAGTTTCTGAGGTTAAAGAGGCTGTAGAGGAGAAGGTTGAGGAAGTTAAAGAGAAAGCCTCAAAAGCTAAATCTAAAGCTGCTAAAACCAAGAAATCCGCTAAAAAAGAGGCCGAAGAACCAGATAAAAAAGCTTCCAAAACTGAATAAAAAATTGAAATACTCTAAAAGGATTGCAATCCCTTGAAATCTTCATAAATTATAAAAGGATGTATCAATATGGTTATATTAAGGAGCAAAGAGATACGTGAAATGGAAATGGGGGAAATCCAGAAAAAACTGGAGGAACTTCAATCAGAATATTCCAACAACATTTCAAAGAGTGCAGCTGCGGGAGTGTACGAAAATCCCGGAAAGATCAAGGAACTCAAACGAACCATAGCACGTGTCAAAACCATAATTAACGAACAAAATAAGGAGAACTAAAATCGATGAAAGTCTGCGATGTTTGTGGTCTACCAGAGGAACTTTGTGTCTGTGAAGAAATTGCACGTGAGATACAGAGTGTAAAAGTCTATACGGTGAGAAGAAGATTCGGAAAACTGATGACAATCGTGGAGGGAATAGATGAACACGATATTGACATCAAAGACCTCACCAAAGAACTGAAAAACAAATGTGCCTGCGGGGGAACAGCCAAAAAAGGCCAGATCGAACTGCAAGGAGACCATAAAAGGAGGGTCAAAGAAGTTCTAGCCAATATGGGCTTTTCTTCAGAAGACATCCAAATTCGTTAGATTAATGGGTTAACCCTAAAATTCATGGCTGATTCCCACCTGCACTAACCAGGATATCATCAGCCCACACCGGTTCACTCGTTAACCATTGGTTAATTTAAGCTTAAAGAAGCTAATTAATCAATAAATAAGGCCTTAAAACCACCGGACCCACAACCAAGATCATCCTTGGAGGTCATGGTGGATATCACCCTCCCCAATAATTGGATAGTATGATAACTCCACAAAACATCATGAGACATGAACTGGTGGGACTGGAAGTTAAAATCATCCACAGCTCTAACCGGGATTTAGAGGGAATACAAGGAAAAGTGGTTAACGAAACCAAAAAAACCATCACCATAGAAGATGGTGAAGGTAATGAAAAAATCATACCCAAAGGAAGTACAAAATTTTATTTCACACTTCCAAAGGGAGTAACAGTAGAAATCGATGGCAAGATAATAGTTTCTCGCCCTGAAGATAGGATAAAAAAGAGATTTAGGAAATATTGGTGATACTATGGTTGGTATTGAAGTTACCGAACCCAAAGAAAAATGTGAAGATCCAAACTGCCCCTTTCATGGGACTCTGCCTGTACGTGGTCAGATACTAGAAGGAATAGTCACCAGTGACAAGGCAGAACGGACCATCACCGTTGAAAGGAGTTTTTACAAATTCATACGAAAATACGAAAGATACGAAAAGAGAAAATCAAAAATAAACGCCCATAAACCTGACTGTATCCATGTGAACATTGGAGACGCAGTTAAGATTGCGGAGTGCCGTCCCCTTTCCAAGACCAAGCACTTCGTTGTGGTGGAGGTAAAAGGGGATAACAAATGAAAGCCACCACATCAAAAGTCAGCAAATCATTACCCATCGGATCCCGCCTACAATGTGTAGACAACACCGGAGCCCGTGAAGTGGAAATAGTATCAGTCAAAGGATACAAGGGTGTTCGGAGAAGATTGGGTACTGCCGGTGTGGGTGACATGGTTGTAATCACTGTTAAAAAAGGAACCGTGGACATGCGCCGGGAAATCACCACCGCTGTAATCGTCAGGCAGAAAAAAGAATTCCGCCGGGCAGATGGGCTCAGAGTTAAATTTGAGGACAACGCAGCAGTGATCATATCTCCTGATGGAGTTTTGAAAGGCTCTGAAATAAGAGGACCAGTGGCTAAAGAAGCCGCGGACCGATGGCCTTCAGTGGGAAGTGCTGCCAGCATTATTGTGTAGGTGATTAGATGTCCAAACAACCAAGAAAACAGAGGAAATTACGATACCAGGCACCATTACACCTCCGTCATAAAATGATGAGTGTCACCCTTAACCCTGAATTAAGAGAAGAATACCAAAAACGCTCCCTACCAATTCGCAAAGGAGATACTGTAAAAGTCCTACGCGGTGACTTCAAAGACCATGAAGGCAAAGTGGAAAAAGTTGACATGAAACATTTCCGACTCATGATTGAAGGTATGAGCATTCAAAAACCTGACGGAAATCAAATTTACCATCCAATACATCCTTCCAATCTGATGATTGTTGAAGTGAAAATGGATGATGAAGAACGAAGTGAAATAATAGAGAGGAAGGATTAAAATGGCCAAAATGGGATCAAGAAAACATTTAAAAAGATTCAAATCACCAGAACACTGGCCCATCCACCCCAAAGAGTTTAAGTGGACAGTGAAACCCAGTCCAGGACCACACTCCATTGAAGGATCATTACCCCTCCTGATCATAGTTCGTGACATACTCCAAATAGCGGACAACGCCCGCGAAGCTAGAATCATTCTCAATAACGGTGATATTCTGGTTGACGGTCGAATTCGTAAGGATTATAAGTTCCCAGTGGGATTCATGGATGTTATCCAAATACCCAAAACCGGGATAGCCTACCGGGCCCTGCCAGATGAACGTGGAAGACTGGCACTTCACCCCATAGAAAAGGAGAACATGGATTTCAAACTATGCCGAATTGAGGATAAAACCACCATCAAAGGTGGTAAAACACAGTTAAACCTCCACGACGGAAGAAATTTCATTACGGATGGGGAATATAAAACTGGTGATGTTTTAGTACTCAATGTACCTGAACAGGAAATCAAAGACCACATCAAATTTGAGAGTGGAACTGTCGGCCTTATAACTGGTGGTAAGCACATTGGTGAAAAAGGAACTGTGAAGGAAATAAACATCACTCACGGCTCAATGCCCAACACCGTACTAATGGAAACCAAACAAAAAACATTCCAAACTTTGCAGGAATATGTTTTCGTACTGGGAAAAGACAAACCAGTTATAACACTGCCTGGAGGAAACTAAATGAACCCCATGCAGCAAGTGCGAATTGCAAAAGCCACTGTTAACATTGGAGTAGGTGAAGGTGGTGAAAGACTGGCAAGAGCAGAAAAGCTCATTCAGTCCATCACCAACCAGAAACCTGTGCGTACCATTTCCAAGGTAACCAACCCTGAATTTGGAATAAGGAAAGGACAACCCGTAGCTTGCAAAGTCACGCTACGTGGTCAAAAGGCACACGACTCAATCAAACTTATTCTTTCTGGAATTGACAATAAAATTCGCCCTACACAGTTTGACCGTCAGGGAAACCTATCTTTTGGGATAGAAGAACATATTGATATTCCTGGAATGCGCTACGACCCAGATATTGGAATATTTGGGATGAATGTTAATGTAACATTCGAAAAACCGGGTTACAGGTTGAAAAGAAGGAAAATTCAGCGGAAGCACATACCCCACAAACACCAGGTCAACCCTGAGGAAACCCTGGAGTTTATGAAGGAAAATTTCCAGATTATAATAAAATCAGATACAGATGATGAATAGGTGATATATTTGCCCAGAAAATACGGAAAGGCATCCAGGAAATGTAGAAGATGCGGAGACCACTCTGCTCTGGTGAGAAGATATGGACTCATGCTCTGCCGGCAATGTTTCCGGGAACTCGCCCCTAAAATAGGATTTAGAAAATATAATTAGAGGTGACAAGATGACACTTATGGATCCTCTGGCCAATGCCCTTACTAACATGCGGAACAATGAGTTGCAAGGAAACTACCGATGCACAGTTACTCCTGCATCAAAAATGATCGGGCAAGTCCTGAGGACAATGCAAAAAGAAGGTTACATTGGTGAATTTGAATATGTGGACGATGATAAAGCCGGCAAATTCACTGTGGAACTAGAAGGAAATATCAACAAGTGCGGTGTGATAAAGCCCAGGCATGCCGTGAAAAATGATGAATTTGAAAAATTTGAAAAACGATACCTACCATCAAAAAACTTCGGGATAATGATTGTTACTACTCCTGAAGGTATAATGACCCACAATGAAGCAAAAGAACGTGGGATTGGTGGAAGACTACTGGTATACGTTTATTAAGGTGATATGATGGCTTTAGCAGTGGTTCTAAGGGAAGAAATCCCCGTCCCAGAAGGCGTGGAGGTCACTATTGACAAAGAAGTGGCAGTGACTGGACCAAAAGGAGAACTCAAACGTAAATTCAAATCAACAAAGATCTCCATCCGTCAGGAAAACGGTTTAGTAGTCTTAGAAACTCGATTCCCTAAAAAGAAAGATAAAGCTATGATGGGTACCATAAAATCCCACATCAGCAACATGATCCACGGATTAACCGAAGGATTCACCTATAAAATGAAAATCGTTCATGCTCACTTTCCAATGACTGTCAAAGCAGCCAAGGATAAAGTAACCATTGAAAACTTCCTAGGAGAAAGATACCCGCGCACAGCCAACGTTATGGGTACAGCACAGGTAAATGTTCAGGGAGATGAAGTGGTAATCACCGGTGTGAACAAGGAAGACGTGGGCCAGACCATGGCCAACCTCGAACAAGCCACTAAAATAAAGGGAAAAGACCCAAGGGTGTTCCAGGACGGAATATACCTGGTGGCTAAGGAGTGATCCACATGAGGAAACCAAAATTCAGAAGACAGGAATGGCACCGGTACAAAAAATTGGGGAAAAAATGGAGGAAAACCAGGGGAAAAACCAGTAAAACCAGAAGGTATGAAGGTCGAAAACCTGCCATGCCAACTATTGGCTACTGTTCACCCAAAGCCACCAAAGGATTACACCCCTCAGGATACAGGGATGTTTTGGTGTGCAACGCCAAAGACCTGGAAACCATGGACCCGGAAAAAGACGCCGGAAGGATCAGCTCTACTGTGGGGCAACGGAAAAGAGAAATCATTCTCGAAAAAGCCCGCGAGCTTAAAATTAAGATCCTGAATGAATAAAAATCTTCATTCAACAAATCATCAATCACCAATAGAATAAATATCCTCAACCGTCTACCAGAACATTAACCTGTCTAGACGGTTTTTAATAGGAATATAACGGGGACCATAATCCAACAGGATTGATGGTACAACTGGATAATCATTAGAAAAACTAAAAGGATGCAAAGGGATAATATTTCAGGCATCCTAAATTAAAAAAAATCCTGAGCATCATATTCAGGATTTCATAAAAAAAAATGTTTTGATCAACCTTTTTTTTTAAAAGGTTGGTATTGGAGGTTTCTTTATGAATCTTACTACTCAGAAGAGACTAGCTGCAGACCTGCTAAAAGTGGGTGTGAACAGGGTGTGGATAGACCCTGACAATCTGGAAGAGGTTTCTCGGGCAATAACCAGGGAAGGAGTTAACCAACTCATCCAGCAAGGATACATTAAAGCAAGACCCAAAAAAGGGATCAGCAGTTACCGTTCAAAAAAGATAGCAGAACAGAAAAAGAAAGGAAAAAGGAAAGGCAGAGGAAGTATAAAAGGAGCTCAAGGGGCAAGAAACCCTAAAAAGAAAGCCTGGATGACTACCATCAGGGCCCTCCGAAAGGACCTCAAGGTCATGAGGGATGAGCGTGAAATAAACCGCACCACCTACCGTAAACTATACAGAATGGCAAAAGGTGGAGCATTCCGCAGTAAATCCTACATGAAAACCTACGCCAGAGACCATGACCTTTTAAGATAAACGGGGGAATTACATGGCACACGGATCAAGATATAAAGTAGCATTAAAACGTAGAAGAGAAGGGAAAACTGACTACGGAGCAAGACTAAAACTTATAGGATTAGACAAGCATCGTCTGGTAGTTCGAGTCACTGGTAATCACACCACAGCTCAGATTGTCGATGTAAAACTCCCCGGTGACAAAACAGTTGTTTCAGCTCACTCTCAGGAAGTTAAAAACATGGGATGGTTGGGCAGTGGTAAAAACACCTCTGCAGCCTACCTCACTGGATACCTCTGTGGAAAAAAAGCAGTCAAAGAAGGTATCGATGCAGCAGTCATGGACCTGGGACTCCAGAGTTCAACCAAAGGTTCAAGAGTTTATGCAGTCTTAAAAGGCGCAATAGACGCCGGTCTTGAAGTACCTTCCAAAGATGTTGTACTTCCAGACGAAGACCGTATTAAGGGAGAACACATTGTCCAACTTGCCAAATCATTGGATAAGGCAGACATGGAGAAAAAATTTTCCCAATACCTGGAAAAAGGACTTTCTCCTCTGGAAATACCTGATCACTTTCAAACTATCAAGGAAAAGATCGAAAAAGAGGTATCATAATGAATAATTACAATAACGAAGAATGGGAGCCTAAAACCAATCTGGGACGCATGGTAAAAGAAGGCGAGATCACCTCCATTGATGAGATATTCGATCGTGGCCTGCCCATCATGGAACTGGAAATTGTTGATTTCCTACTCCCTGATCTGGAAGAAGAGGTCATGGATGTGAATCTGGTTCAGAGAATGCACAAATCCGGACGAAAAGTTAACTTCCGAGTCATAGTAGCCGTAGGGAATAAGAAAGGCTACGTGGGCTTAGGCCAGGGAAAAGCCAAAGAAGTAGGTCCCGCCATCAGAAAAGCAGTAGATGACGCAAAATACAATATAATCAAAGTTCGCAGAGGATGCGGAGATTGGGGATGTGTCTGTGGGACTGAACACACCGTACCTTTTAAGGTGGAAGGCAAAGTAGGCAGTGTCCGAGTAACACTCATACCCGCCCCTAGAGGAGTGGAATTAGCTGTTGGAGATGTTGGTAAAACCATTCTTAAACTGGCTGGAATTGAGGATATATGGTCAAAAACCAGTGGACAAACCCAAACCACCATTAACTTCGCAGGTGCAGTATTTGATGCTCTTAAAAAGTTGAGTATGGTAAAATCCCCGACTAAAGACCTTAAAAAATTAGGCGTCATTGTGGAGTAATGGTGATAACATGATGATCGTACTCAGAGTCAGAGGAAACACTGGGATCAATAAAGACATAAAAGACACCCTGGACATGCTCAGACTAACACGAATCAACCACGCTGTTCTGGTGCCTGATGATCCTTCCTACAATGGTATGCTCCGGAAAGCCAAGGATTACATAACCTGGGGAGAAATCGACCAGGAAACATTAACTCAGTTAATAGAAAAAAGAGGCAGACTCCCTGGCAGAGAAAGGATCACACCTGAAGCACTTGCCCAGCTGGGAGATTACAAATCAGCAGAAGAACTATCTGAAGCTCTCCTAACTGAGAAAACCACCCTGAACGAATCTGGTTTAAAACCAATATTCCGATTACACCCCCCACGGAAGGGTTACAGTCACATACGAAAAAGTTTCCAAGAAGGTGGAACACTTGGTTACCGGGGAGAGGAGATCATCACCCTGTTAAAAAAGATGATCTAAAACCTGACCAATCTATATCACAAAATTCAAGGTGTACAACATGATAAGGAAAACCCGTAAAATTAACAAAATGCGTGGCTCAAGGACCATCGGAGGTGGCTGTTCTAAGAAAAGAAGAGGAGCCGGACACCGTGGTGGAAGAGGTAAAGCCGGAGGCCATAAGCATATGTGGTCATGGGTAGTGAAATTCGACCCAGACCGCTTTGGTAAAAGTGGTTTCAAACGCCCTTTAAAGACCATAAACAAAACCAAAACCATCAACCTGGATTATATTGATGATAATGCAGAAAAATTGGTGGTAAAAGAGTTAGCTGTGAAGGAAGGGGAAAACATCATTATTGATGTTACCCAGATAGGTTATGAAAAAGTTTTAGGTAAGGGAAAAGTCACCAAGCCACTAACCATCAAAGCTAAACAATTCTCACAGAGTGCCATTAAAAAAATCGAAGAAAATGGTGGGGAAGCAGTAACTCTCTAATAATCTACTATCAAAATTACATTTCCCAGATTAGGAGTGAACATAAGTGTTGAAGGAAGCTCTTCTGCCAATTTTCTCATTTTTACCCCAGGTGAAGTCACCTACCTACCGGGTTCCATTTAAAGAAAAACTAAAGTGGACTGGGGTAATTCTAATACTCTACTTTGTACTCTGCCAGATACCCTTATTCGGGTTAAGCGATATTTCTGTGGACCAGTTCGCCCAGTTAAGGGCAGTAATGGCTGGTTCTTTTGGTTCCATAATGACCCTTGGTATTGGACCAATAGTATCAGCATCCATCATACTCCAACTACTGGTTGGGGGAAAGATCATCAACCTTGACCTTTCACAAGCCGAAGATAAAGCCTTATTCCAGGGAACACAAAAACTCCTGGCCATCATATTCACACTCTTTGAAGGGGGAGTCCTAGTAATCACTGGCTCACTTCAAGCTGCCTCCCCAGAATTAGTCTGGATGATGATCCTACAAATCACCATTGGAGGGATCCTGATCATTTTCCTGGATGAAGTGATCTCCAAATGGGGTTTCGGAAGTGGGGTGGGACTTTTCATTGCAGCCGGTGTTTCATCACAGATCATAACCGGAGCATTTAACCCATTATCAACTCCAGTATCACCTGATGTGCCATCAGGTGCCATACCCAAATTCATATACTTACTAACCACCAGCCAACCCGACTTCACCGTGTTAATACCAATAATCTCACTTATAGTGGTTTTCTTAGTAGTGGTATATGCTGAGAGTTTACGAGTGGAAATACCCCTATCCTTCGGAGGAGTGAAGGGAGCACGGGGCAAGTATCCTCTCAAATTCATTTATGCCAGTAACATGCCGGTTATCCTAACCAGTGCACTGCTTCTTAACGTGCAGTTATTCGCGGCTGTGTTCCAGAAAATAGGATTCCCTATACTGGGAAACATTGAAAACGGACAAGCCGTCAATGGACTGGCATATTATCTAACAGTACCCAATCTTTCCACTGTAATGACCAACCCCCTGGGAGTCATATTCTATGCCGTGGTATTTATCACTGCATGTATGATCTTCGCCTGGTTATGGGTGGAACTGAGCAATATAGGACCCAAAGCTGTGGCCAAACAGTTACATGGAATGGGGATGCAAATACCGGGACATAGAAGCAGCAGAACCCATTTTGAAAGAATACTCAAAAAATACATCCCAGCCATAACCGTAATGGGAGGAGCGTTCGTCGGATTACTGGCCTTCGGAGCAGACCTAACTGGTGCACTGGGAGGGGGAACAGGTGTATTGCTTACAGTGGGTATTGTTTATAAATTGTATGAAGAAATAGCCCAGGAGCAACTTATGGACATGCATCCAATGCTCAGAAATTTCTTAGGCGGTGATTAAGATGAAAGTTGTGGTCGTTGCAGGAATACCCGGATCAGGAAGCACCACGGTGCTAAACCATGCCCTAAAGGAAACAGACTATGTTCATGTTAACTATGGGGATGTGATGCTAGAAATAGCTCAAGAAATGAAACTGGTAGAAGACAGGGACTCATTGCGAAAACTTGCCCCTGACACTCAGAAAGAAGTGCAGAAAAAAGCTGCTAAAACCATAAGGGAAAGAGCCAAAGATGTGAACACTATTGTGGACACCCATTGCACCATCAAAACTCCGTCAGGTTTCTTACCCGGACTGCCAGTATGGGTCCTGAAGGAGCTGCAACCTGACATGTTCATCCTAATAGAAGCTGATGGTGATGAGATACTCATGCGCCGATTCAGTGACACCACCAGAACTCGGGATGAAGAACGCCTCCAGGATATCAACCTACACCAGGAGATGAACCGGGCAACAGCCATGGCCTACGCAGTTTACACTGGAGCCACCGTCAAAATTATCGAAAATCATAACGACCGGTTAGATGAACCGGTTAACCAGATGAGGGAAACACTTACAAGATGAAAATCTTAAACAAATAAGAGGAATTAAAAAAATGGCATTTGAATTCATAATTAACCCTATTTTCGGTGCTTTGAACTTCGTGTTCATGCCCCTGATCAAGGCGTGGGGGCCAATGCTAGGAGTTTTTGTAATATCCACCTTGGTGTCCTTCGTTATAACCGTGGCTAACAAACTACTGGTTGACCAGGACAAACTACAAGAATCGCAGAAGAAAATGAAGGCGTTCCAGCAGGAGATGATGGCGGCCCAGAAATCTGGCGACCCCAAAGCAATGGCTAAAGTGCAAAAGAACCAGGCAGAGTTCATGAAAATGCAGCAGTCCATGATGATGAACTCCTTCAAACCCATGATCGTCACCTTCGTTCCCATCATACTACTATTCTGGTGGATGGCATCACAACCAGCCATCAACAAGATGGTTGTTGAATTACCAGCATTCGTATTCTACACACTCCTGGTTCCAGTGTTCCACATGTTCTACCATCAGTCTCCAGGAGTTCCCTACATGGCCATTGAATGGCTGGGATGGTACATCCTATGCTCATTTGCCATGTCCTTTGTATGGCGTAAACTCCTGGGATTAAAAGGAGGGGGAATGTAGGAAAATCATTTATACCTACATTCATTAAATTAATCTAAAAATCTTATGAAATTCAAACTTAAAATAGGAGACAAAATAACATGCCAGCGTTAAGATACAGATCACGAACGTATAAAAGAACTTTCCGCAAGACTCCTGGAGGTAAAACAGTCCTCCACTACAAGAAGAAAAAACCGAAAAAGCACCACTGTGCCCAATGCGGTAAACTCTTACACGGAGTTCCTAGAGGAAGACCATACCAGGTGAAAAAACTTCCCAAATCCCAAAAAAGACCTAACAGGCCATTCGGTGGTAATTTATGCACTGAATGCGCACGGAAACACTTCAAAAAACAGGCCAGATCTGTGGTATCATCTGAGGCCGGATCTTAAATGATCATAACCATCGGTGGACTGGCTGGAAGTGGAACCAGTACAACCTCCCGCATCCTATCTGAAAAAACAGGAATACCCGTAATATCAGCAGGGGACATATTCCGACAGATGGCCCATGAGAAGGGTATGGAAATACTGGAATTCAGCAAATTTGCCGAAGGTAACACTCAAATCGACCACCAGATCGACCAGAGACAAGCCCAACTAGCTCGTCAGGCTGATGATCTCATTGTGGAAGGACGGCTTTCCGCCTACTTTGTGGATGCTGATTTGAAAGTATGGTGCACTGCACCTCTCGATGTCCGCACAGAACGGATCAGCCAGAGGGAAAATAAAACCCTATCCCAAGCCAGAGAAGAGATCATAACCCGCGAACATAGTGAAACTCAAAGATACCTGGAAATACATAACATAGACACTAATAACATGGATGTCTATGACATTATAGTTAACACTCACGCCTTTAAGGCTGATAGCGTCGCTAAAATCATTTTTAAAATAACTGAGGTGATCAAATGCCAGCAATAGAAGTTGGAAGAATTTGTATGAAAATCTCCGGAAGAGAAGCCGGTGAAAAATGTGTAATAGTCGAGATCATAGATGATAAATTTGTAGAAATAGTGGGCAGTGCAGTTAAAAACCGCCGATGCAACATTAAACATTTAGAACCATTAGAACAGGTAATGGAAGTCGAAAGTGATGATCCAGAAGCCATTAAGAAGGACCTGGAAAAGGCAATCGCATAAAAAAAGACCCATGAATTGATAAAGGATCCAGAACCGCAGTTTAGGTTTCACACATGACAGAACTCCTCGAGAAAGCCTACGGGAAAACAGACCCCAATTATGGTTGTCCACCCAATGAACGGCCACTGGAGGAACATCTGTCTAAAGGTATAATCAACCTGGATAAACCCATAGGTCCCACCTCCCATGAAATAGATGCATGGGTTAAAAGAATCCTGAAATGTTCTAAAACCGGACACGGTGGAACCCTGGACCCCCGGGTCACTGGAATACTGCCAGTGGTAATTGACACTGCAACCAGAGTCATACAACTACTCCTGGAAGCACCCAAAGAATACGTGTGCCTAATGCACCTCCACGAAGATGTGGGGGAAGACAGAGTGGTTAATATCCTGGATGAATTCACTGGTAAAATATTCCAAACACCACCCCTTCATTCAGCAGTCAAAAGAGAACTAAGAGTGCGGAAAATATACAATGTGAATATCCTGGAAATAGATGGCCCGGACGTACTCTTTAAGATCGGCTGTGAAGCCGGCACCTACATCCGTAAATACTGTCACGACATAGGTCAAGCCTTAGGATGCGGAGCTCACATGGCAGAACTACGCAGAACAAGAGTGGCAGATTTCAAGGAGGATGAAACTATAAAAACCCTTCAGGACGTCAATGACGCCTACCATTACTGGACCGAAGATGATGATGAAACACCACTCCGGGAGTGCGTTCTACCCATGGAGACAGCCGCCAGCCACCTTAAAAAGATAGTTATCCGTGACTCGGCAGTGGACGCCCTATGCCACGGTGCAGACCTAGCAGCAGGGGGAATACTCCAATACTCTGAAGGTATTAAAAAGAATGAAACATTGGCTATAATGACTCTTAAAGGAGAACTGGTGGCTGCAGGTTTGGCACTGGCTTTCTCTCCAGAAATCGAAAGTGCAGATAAAGGTATAATGGTGGATATAAAAAAGGTTTTTATGGAACCTGGAACATATCCCATGATGTGGAAGTGAAAAAATCTACTATTTTACCTCAGACTCCCACCAAGCACCTGTTCTGGATAAAATATTAGATAAACTCTAGGTAATAAATCATTAATTAATCTCATGCCGGGATAGTCTAGCCTGGTAAGGCGCAAGACTGGAAATCTTGTGGAGCTTTGCTCCGCCTGGGTTCAAATCCCAGTCCCGGCGTTCAACAAAATCATTAAATGATTGTTGTCTAAAAATACAAGCGGAATAAAATAGAATAATTGAATGGAAAAACTGAAATGATTTATTAAAAATCACTTAAATTAATGGTTTTTATAATAATCCCCAATCAATTAAAAAAAAATATGAGAGAGTTTGAGCAAAAGTTTCAGACCATCTTAACCGATGGTGCTGATGATCCGCGCAAAAAAACTCAAAAAAAAGGATATAATAAATGGAGGAAACCCCAAATGGAAGAAGATTTTAAACACATGGTCCGGATCGCCCGTAAAGACGTAGACGGGAACAAGACCATTGTCAATGCCATAACCGATATAAAGGGAGTGGGCAAAGCATTATCCGGTGCACTATGCACCACATTGGATTTAGATCCCAACCAGAAAATAGGATACTTACCTGATAAAGAAGTAGAACGCCTGGAAGAAGCGGTGAAAAACCCTCAGAAACTTAAAATACCCCAATGGATGCTCAACCGTAGAAATGACTACGAAACTGGAGAAACCACTCATCTCATTGAATCCGATCTGATGATGCGTCTCCGGGATGATCTCAACCGGATGAAGAAAACCCGAAGCTACAAGGGAAGAAGACACGAAGTGGGACTACCAGTTAGAGGTCAGAGAACCAAATCCACCTTCAGAAAAGGAAGCTCCGTGGGAGTAAGTAGGAGAAGAGGACAAGCATAGGAGACGATAACATGGGACATCCAAGAAAGGCAAGGAAAAAGTACGACACCCCACTCCATCCCTGGATTGCAGACCGCATAAAACAGGAAAACAAATTAATACAAAAATACGGCCTAAAAAATAAGAAAGAGATTTGGAAGGCCGAAACCATGATTAAAAAGTATAGGAGAGATGCCAGGGAACTATTAGGTCTTTCCAGTGAACAAACTGCACAGGAAAGACAGCAACTCCTAAATCACCTTATTAATCATGGGATGCTATCTGAAACAGCTAAACTGGAAGATGTGTTAAACCTCACAGCAGAAGACGTTCTACGACGCCGACTTCAAACATTTGTTCATAAAAAAGGATTGGCATACACTGCCAAGGAAGCCCGAGTATTCGTGGTTCACGGACACATAGCCATGAACAACCGAAAGATAAACTCACCCAGTTACCTAGTTAAAAAAGGCGAAGAAGAACAAATAGGATACTATCCAGGTTCAGCAGTAATAAAACTAAAAATCCCTGAAAATCCTAAAAAAGAAAAACCTAAAAAGGAAAGACCAAAAAGGGACTCATACCGAGGAAGAGGAAGGAGAAACAGAAGATAAGGTGATACCATGGCAGAAAAAATTAAAGAAAAATGGGGAGTAGCCAATGTATACTCATCCTTCAACAACACCATCATCACTATCACCGATGTCACCGGAGCAGAAACCATCAGCCACTGGTCTGGTGGTAAAGTTGTCCGCGCCGACAGACAGGAATCATCACCATTCGCAGCAATGGAAGCCGCAACCCGAGCAGCCGATGATGTTAAAGAAAAGGGAATTGTAGGACTGCACATCAAGGTACGAGCACCTGGTGGAAACGGACCACGCTCACCCGGACCCGGAGCACAAGCTACCATCCGAGCATTAGCCCGTGCAGGAATCAAAATAGGTAAAATTGAAGATGTAACACCCATCCCCCACGATGGTACAGGAAGACCTGGTGGTAAAAGGGGTAGAAGGGTATAAAATGTGATGTGTATTGTATGGAGATAGAAATCAAAAACAGGACAGATGACCAGTTAACCTTCATCATTGAAGGTGTTGATGTAAGCCTGGTCAATGCCCTGCGAAGGATCTGCATGATGGAAGTTCCCACTATGGCCATTGAAAGAGTGGAGATCTTAAAAAACGATGCAAGAATATTCGACGAAGCATTAGCACATCGACTGGGAATGGTACCACTAACCACTGACCTGGACTCACTCATACTACCCGAAGACTGTGATTGTGACGGGCACTGCCCAAGATGCAGTGTGTCCCTAGTACTTGAAGGGAAAGGACCAAAAACTGAAGAGAAAGGACCGAAAACATTATACTCCGGGGACCTTAAATCCGAAGACCCCAACCTCAAACCAGTATATGACACCATCCCACTAATCAAACTCAAAGAGGGACAAGAAGTGGTACTGGAAGCAATAGCACAGCTAGGGATGGGAAAAGATCATGCTAAATGGCAGCCCACCACCACCTGCGCTTACAAGTACTATCCACAGATCACCATAGACAACGATAAATGCGAAGCATGCCTCCAATGTGTAGAGGAATGCCCCAGATCAGTCCTGGAATACGATGAAAAGAAGAAAACCATAAAAGTGGTAGACTTGGAAAACTGTTCATTATGCCGTACCTGCGAAAAAAACTGCCAAAACCAAGCTATCACTGCGGATCTGACTCAAGATAAATTCATATTCCACATTGAAAGCGATGGTTCACTATCTCCCACAGAAATACTATCACTAGCTTCAGACGTACTAGCAGGTAAAGCTGACAAAATCATAGATTTTAAACCAGGAGGCAGCAAACAATGAAAACAAACCCCCAAATTAACCAACTCATAAATATCCTAAAAGAAAAAGCATACCAGGAAAAAGTACCCCTATGGAAGGACCTAGCACGCCGGTTATCAAAACCCACCCGCAGGCAAGCCGAAGTCAACATATCCCGAATAAACAGACACACCACCGAAGACGAAACCGTACTGGTGCCAGGAAAAGTCCTGGGCAGTGGAACACTGGACCACAAAGTCCAAGTAGCAGCACTGGACTTCTCCCAAACAGCAGTCGAGAAAATAATCAGCGCCGGTGGAAAATGCCTGGACATCACCCTTCTCATGAATGAAAATCCCAAGGGTAGCGGAGTAAGAATTATAGAATAATAAGGTGTTATAATATGATTGTAGATGGAGAAGGACTCGTTCTAGGGAGACTGGCTAGCACAGTTTCTAAAAAACTATTATCCGGGGAACGGGTCACAGTATTAAATGCAGAAAAGATTCTGATATCTGGTAACAAAGGATGGGCCCATGCAAAATACAAACAAAGAATAGACCGGGCCAGCATATCCAACCCCCGCAGAATGGGGCCAAAATATCCCCGCCGACCAGACGACATATTCCGAAGAACAGTCAGGGGAATGCTACCCTACAAAAAACACAAAGGAAGAGAAGCTCTCAAATGCCTCCGTGTTCATGTGGGAATCCCCTCAGAATTTGAAAAAGAAGAAATAAAAAACGTTAAAGAAGCCCAGCCTAAAAATGTTTCCAAATCAGTGGAACTGGGGAAAATATCAAAACTACTGGGAGCAAAATTTTAACTAAGGAAGTGTAACCATGAAGAAAGTTATTCACACCAGTGGAAAGCGAAAAACAGCCATTGCCCGGGGAAAATTTAGAAAAGGCAAAGGCAGAGTACGCATCAACAAAAAACCAGTGGAACTATACAACCCAGAACTGGCAAGATTCAAACTTAAAGAACCACTCACCCTGGCTGGAGACCTTATTAACCAGTTAGACATTGATGTTAAGGTGATCGGTGGAGGAATAATGGGACAGGCAGAAGCCGCCCGAATGGTAATAGCCAAAGGACTGGTACAATGGACTGGTGACATGGAACTTAAAGAAAAGTTCAGCCAACACGACCGTACCATGCTGGTGGGAGACCCCCGACGATCCGAACCCAAAAAATTTGGTGGTCAAGGAGCCAGATCCCGCAGGCAGAAGAGTTACCGATAAATTAACTCTCTCCCCCCCCCCCCCCTTCTTTTTTTTTTTT
>ENA-UOOK01001391-UOOK01001391.1-fermentation-metagenome-genome-assembly--contig:-NODE-1391-length-31850-cov-14.912628_pt1 | contig 31850 bp, 37 predicted proteins | sample MGYA00245777_ERZ724023 | MGnify/ENA primary metagenome ERZ724023 (study PRJEB28704, sample SAMN03018312) | fermentation metagenome | biome: anthropogenic terrestrial biome; feature: soil...
ATAATTAAAATAATTTAAAAAAACTATTTACATTTGATTAATTATGTGGTATAATATAATTATAAAATAAATAAATAAATGGAGGATATTATTTTATGAATAAGAGACAAATAAAATCAATTAAAAAATTAAGAAACGTAGTTGAATTAAGAGCACAAGAAAAAGGACTCTTGGTTGTAAAATTTGAAGTAGAACCATTATTAAACGAAGAAACATGTATACGAAATAATATAACTAATCGATATTCTGTATCAATAGAATTAAATGATGAAAATAATACAAAATGGTTTCGGAACACTTGGTTAATATTTATTGGAGTAAATGGTGGATATACTGCATATAAAACTGAAAACGATAAACAAATTAATGGATTGAATAAATGCTTTTCAATAAGAACTGCAAGATAAATAAAAATAATTTAAAAAAACTATTTACATTTAATAAGTTATGTGGTATAATAGAATTATAAAATAAATAAATATAAAGGAGAATATTATTTATGAATGAAAGAATTAAATATATTATAACAAAACATGAGATTACGTATTCAATATCAAAAGGAATTTCAGCCACTTCATCTATGGTTACAACACATGAATTTACCAATTTAAATGACGCAAAAGAAGTATTTGGAACTTATAAAGGTGAAACTTATGAGTGGGCGGGTGAAATTCATACATCGATAATTAATCAAACTTCTAATTTAGATGCAACTTGTTATAGTTTAATTAGTGAAGATGGTGAAATTATCGATATCGCTTATGAATTAAAAAATAAATAAATATAAATAAAAAGGAGAATATTATTATGAATTACAAAAAAAATTATAACACTTATGAAGAGTTTTTAAAATTACCTGTTGAAGTTCAAGAAGAAGTAAAAATTGATTTAGGAGGTTATCCTGATACAACTGTATATTTCGAAAACGGAAAATACAAAATCACACCTCATATTTGCATTCGAAACGAATATCCAAAAGATTTTAAATTTATTGGTGAATTCAAAATGGAGGACATCTTAACAATTAAAGAGCAAGAAAAATATTCAGAACAATATTTCGGTTATAACATTTATAAAAATACTAGAATAGAAAATAGAAAAGGACGAGAGGTGAAATAAATGAGATACGAAGATATTAAACAATATGAAATAGAACGATTAATTAAATGGGACTATTCCCCACTAACAATTGGTTATAGATGCAAAATTGAATATAAAGAACAACGATATTTTGTATACAAAATATCGTTGTTCTTTATATTCAATTTTGCATCTATAACCAATTGTTAGTGGGGAATAGTCCCATTTAATTAATCGTTCTATTTCATATTGTTTAATATCTTCGTATCTCATTTATTTCACCTCTCGTCCTTTTCTATTTTCTATTCTAGTATTTTTATAAATGTTATAACCGAAATATTGTTCTGAATATTTTTCTTGCTCTTTAATTGTTAAGATGTCCTCCATTTTGAATTCACCAATAAATTTAAAATCTTTTGGATATTCGTTTCGAATGCAAATATGAGGTGTGATTTTGTATTTTCCGTTTTCGAAATATACAGTTGTATCAGGATAACCTCCTAAATCAATTTTTACTTCTTCTTGAACTTCAACAGGTAATTTTAAAAACTCTTCATAAGTGTTATAATTTTTTTTGTAATTCATAATAATATTCTCCTTTTTATTTATATTTATTTATTTTTTAATTCATAAGCGATATCGATAATTTCACCATCTTCACTAATTAAACTATAACAAGTTGCATCTAAATTAGAAGTTTGATTAATTATCGATGTATGAATTTCACCCGCCCACTCATAAGTTTCACCTTTATAAGTTCCAAATACTTCTTTTGCGTCATTTAAATTGGTAAATTCATGTGTTGTAACCATAGATGAAGTGGCTGAAATTCCTTTTGATATTGAATACGTAATCTCATGTTTTGTTATAATATATTTAATTCTTTCATTCATAAATAATATTCTCCTTTATATTTATTTATTTTATAATTCTATTATACCACATAACTTATTAAATGTAAATAGTTTTTTTAAATTATTTTTATTTATCTTGCAGTTCTTATTGAAAAGCATTTATTCAATCCATTAATTTGTTTATCGTTTTCAGTTTTATATGCAGTATATCCACCATTTACTCCAATAAATATTAACCAAGTGTTCCGAAACCATTTTGTATTATTTTCATCATTTAATTCTATTGATACAGAATATCGATTAGTTATATTATTTCGTATACATGTTTCTTCGTTTAATAATGGTTCTACTTCAAATTTTACAACCAAGAGTCCTTTTTCTTGTGCTCTTAATTCAACTACGTTTCTTAATTTTTTAATTGATTTTATTTGTCTCTTATTCATAAAATAATATCCTCCATTTATTTATTTATTTTATAATTATATTATACCACATAATTAATCAAATGTAAATAGTTTTTTTAAATTATTTTAATTATATTTATATTATATATAGTTTTATTAAATTATATACCAATTTAATAGTGGTAAGTTAATAAACTTTTTGTATTAAATTGTGTGTATTAAACTTTTTGAAATTATTATTAAGAAAAAAACGTTAATAAAATTATTAAATTAAAGTATGACATCTTAATAGCGAATTTAATAAAATAATTTAATAAAATAAAAAGTCAAAAACTACCCAAAAAGTATCAATAAAGCGTCATTTTAACGTCTTTTCCTTTCTTTTTTATTCTTTTATTAAATTATTAAAATAAATATATATATATATATAAAATAATGAAAATAGTATGAAAATATGGTAAATATATAAATATATATATATATAGTAAAAAAGTTAATAATTTAATAAATTTTTTGCTTTTCTCGAATTTTTTCAAAATATTGTAAATCTATTAAACTGCAACTTAATAAGAAAATTTTGGGGTTTATTAAATTAACTTTAATAAATTTACACTTCTAACATTGAAATGTTAATGATAAAAGTTTATAATATTGTTTTACTTTTTGTGTGAAATATGTTATAATATAATTATAGGAAGGAGGTGTAAAAATGAATGGGAGAAACAAATCAAACAGTTAATGACTTATTTAAAAGTTATATTCTTGCTACATCTAAACCAAAGGAAACTACGTTAATCGACTCTGTCGAAACCACAAAATCTAAAGTTAAAGATGCTTATTCAAATGCAGTGTTAGGAATTGGTGGAGAAGACAAAGTAGAACAATTTTCAAAATATGGCTTAAGCAATGATACTCTCAATTGGTGGTTATGGATTGCATTATATCATGAGTCTTGGGTATTTCGCAGAGCAATTGATAAACCATCTCAAGATGTTGTTAATCATGGAATTACTTTAGAAGGGAATTCAAATAAAGAAAATGTTTATAAACAATTAAATAAACAAATTCCAGATTTAACTCAACTTGTTATGTGGGGTTCGTTATTTGGTGGTTCGGTTGCAGTAACATTATTTAATGATATTAAATTTGAAGATATGGAAAAGTCTATCAATGTTTACTTTAATTCTAAAAAGATTAATAAAAAATCTATTTTAAAATTGTATGTTACTGATAGATGGTATGGCTTATCACCTACAAATGATGATTTGGTTAGCGATATGAGAAGTATTGACTATGGCAAACCAAAGTATTATAATGTTACATTAGCAAATGGTTCGACGTATAAAATTCATCATAGTTGGGTATTACGATATGAACATAGAGTTGCACCAAACTTAGTTAAAAAAGGAATGCTTCAAAATTGGGGATATGCTGAAGGAGTTCACATATTTAATGAATTATCAAGGGATGATAAAATCAAAGCAAGCATACATTCTTTAATCGATAAATCTTTAATTGAAGTAATTAAGATGCCTGGTATGCGTGGTGTCTTTATGGGTTCTGACTCAGATAATGAAAATCAACTTCGAAAAAGATTAGACATGGTTAATTGGGGTAGAAACTTTAATAGTTTGACTTTCTTAGATAAAGATGATGAATATCAACAGAATAGTTTTCCTGGTTTAACTGGTTTATCAGATTTATTAGAAAAGAATATGTGGTTAGTTGCTGCAGCATTAGATATGCAAGGAATTCTTTTTGGAGATTTAAAAGGCGGATTTAGTAATGATACTGAGGCTATGGCAAGGTATAATGAAACTATTCAAAATCGTAAAAACACGTACTTTAGAATGCCACTAACTCACTTGTTAGAAATTCTATATAAAATGTACGATATTAAAGATGATGTTGAATTTGAATTTAATTCATTGATAGTTCAAAAAGAAGATGATAGGTTAAAAGAATTAAGTTCATTCGGTGATTTTTTAAGTAAAATGCTTAGTGATGGTATCTTAAATCCACAACAAGTAGCAAGGTCAATTCAAAAATATTCTAAAAAATCTGGTATTGATATTGAAATTTCAGATGATGATATTGATAAACTTAAAGATACAATTGTAGAAGAAATGGAAGAAATTGAATTTCCTGAAGATGAAGATAATAAAGATGAAAATAAAGTTAATATTAAAAATGTATCTGTTAAGAAGAACACAAAAGATACATACGTTAATGATATAACTCATAGTAAATGGATAGAAAAAAAATGGAACAAGGAATATCCATTATTAAGAGCAGGTTGGTATGAAGTAGACCCTGAAAAACAAGCAAAATCAAAAATACAATTACATCCATCATTTTATTTATTTAGTGATAAATTTCCACCAGGTAGACATTTCGGGGCACAGGCTCATAAGAATAGTATAAGATTTAGTAATCATAGTTCAGTGTTTGAATGCGCTGATGATATAAGATTTAGTCAATATAATAGAACAGAATATGAACAATCTGCAGATAAATATATTGCCAATCATCCTGAGTTAATGGAAAAACTTTATAAAAAATAGGAGGAGTATATGAGAAAAATTCTCATAGTAATAGTATTAAGTTTATTTAGTATAGTTTTAGTTGGTTGTGATAAAAATGACAACTTTAGAAATGAATTGGTATTTACGATAAAGGCATTAGAATTTGACCGTTCTTCAATTGATGTTGCTGAAAATGATGGTTTATTTTATTCAGGTACAGCAAATATTGTTGCTCATCAAGAAAACGAAATTGCGATAATAAATATTACAAAAGATGGTAAAGCAATAATGTTAGAAATTTCAATTTTAGAAGAAACATTAAATTATTTTTGTATATCAGATGTTAGTATACAATACATTAATTTAGAAAAAAATTTAGATATTAATTTATATTATTATGCAGATTATAAATATAAGAAACTTAGTTCATTAGATAAATTTATAGATAATTTAGAAAAACTTACTATGAAAGATTATGAATTAATTTTAAAAGATTTAGGTTATTAAAATATACGGAGGAGAAAAAAGTATGAAAAAGTATATTAAAATTCAAAGTTCAGTAAATATTCAAGTAACAGCAGGTTTAGATGCATTAAATATGACTGATGCAAATCAACCTATTGCAGACAAATTAAAAGTTCAAGCATTATGGACTAAAGAAAAAGTTTTAATTAAAACTGGTGCAGGATATTATCCTGGAATAATTAGTACTTGGAAGACAGTTAAGGCATTGGCAAAAGACAATGTTATCACTTTAGGAGAATTTGTAGATGAACTTCCTTCAACTATGACTGAAGAAGAATATGCAAATACAGTAAGAATTGAAGAAAATTTAAAAAATGGTGTGGCAGAAAAAGAAAGACAAATTAAATCACAAACTGTAATTAAAGAAACTAAGGCTGAAAAGAAAGCAAAACAATTATCAGAACTTGCTTTAGATAAAACAGAAGAGTAGCAATTATGTTAAAGCAAATTGAACAACAAATAACACCATTATTTGAATTTTTAGGCATTCCTCTAATAATTTTAACACCTTTGTTATTTATCTTGTTCTTGCTCTTTAGATATATCTTACCAAAAATGTTGAACAACAATGCTACTTTTATTGGAAGACTAGTTGCAAACATTGTTGCTCAACTTTTTGGTGAAGGTACTGGTATGGTAAAAGGTGTAGAAAGTTTGGACGTAGTTCAAGTTATTAAATCTATTCCTGAACTAACTAAAGAGTCTGAAGAAAGAACAAATGAAAAGTTAAATGATGTTTGTGAATTAGTTTCATTGTTAAGCGAAGCAATGATGAGTGAAAGACTTATTAAACCTCAGTCATCTAGAATACTTCAAGAAATTATTAAAAAAAGTAGAGAAATTCGTGGTTTAGACGAAAATAACAATCCAATTCAAGTTGAAAACATTGTTAATGAAGAGATTGGAACAGTGATTGAAAAAGTATGAATATAAAAGAAAGAAAACCAATAAAATATAAAAAAATTTGGTGTATACTTTTAATCACATTGTCATATGTGTTTGCATATTTTCTTCCACTATTATTATTATATAATAGTATGAAAGACTCATTCATAAGAGATTATGTTATACGAAAAGAAATAAGTTGGTCACTCATAGGATTTATTACAATATCTGTAGTAATGACAATTATGTTAGTAATTAAAATTTGTATTAAATTATGGAAGGCTTCAGCAAGTATAGGAAAATCTTTAACGTTTGGTTTTATTAAAATTTTTATAGTTTTGTTTATTGTATATCTATTAATCAAAGTATATAATTTTACATTCTATGTTGAGACTAATGCATTAAAAGTTCTAGGTTCTATAAGAGGTTTCTTGGATGTTGGAAAGCAATATTTAATTATTTATAGTATATGTTTATTTCTATCAACAATATGTAATGTTATTGCAATTGAAATTGATAAAGAATATGTTCGTTCTTTAAATTGGTTATAGAAAGGAGGTAAGTTATGCCTACTAATAAAATTACAAATAATTTAAAAGTTCATGGAGAGAATACAACTCAAAAATATACTGATTTACAATATAGTGATAATATTGAAAGAATAAATGGAGTTCAACCTGGAACAACAATAAGTTCTAACATTATAAATACTGGACTTAGGCAATCAACATTAGTTTCTACTGCTTTAATCGATGCGTTAAAAGCATTAATTCCTACTGAAAATGATTTGGTAAATTCTATTACTGTTGGTTCAGATACTCAATTGACTGATTTAACTAATGCTTTTATTGATGCATTGGCTAAAATTAAAGTTCAAAATGCTATATTGGCAGATAATGTAAAATCAGGTGCAATCGTAGAAGAAACTACAAGAGCATGGAATGCTAAACAAGGTAAAAGTATTAGTTTAAATTTAAATTCAAAAACTACATATAAAGGAACTTGGGAAGGAACTTATAAAAATAATGACATTGTTTATTATAATGTAGGAAATGTATATAAAGGTTTATACTTAGTTAAAGGCTTAACAGCAGAAACTGAAACTGCTATCGCGGGAACTTTAACTATTACTACTGGTTCAACACCACAAACATATCAAACAAATCTTACGAGATTAACATTTGAAACTAATATTGGTATTGATGGAAATTTAAGTAAGACAGATACAGTAAATGTTAGTTCTACAACAAATCAATTATTGACAGCAATAGGTGCATTTAATAATTTACAAGGTAAAGTTGCAGCAGGTGATGGAATTCTTACACAAACATCTATCGCTGGAAGTTTAGGAACTTTAGTTAAATCAACTACAATCACTTCTACTTCTACTGATGGACAATTACCTACAAGCAAAGCAGTTTATAATCATGTACTCAATGTTTGGAATTCAAAATTGCCTGCTGGTAATAAGATTTTAACTCAATCTACTACAGGAAACTTTGGAACTTTAGAAAAAATAACATGGATTAACGATAAATCTACTGATGAACAATTACCTACAGCAAAGTCTGTTTATATGTATATTTTATCAAATATTATTATGGGGTATACAAAGACTGTTACAAAAGATGAATATTCTAGACCAATTACTTCAGGTGGAGTATATGATTTTGCTGAAACATTAAAATCTAAAATTTTATGGGAAGGTTCACATATTATAAGTAGTAGTTCATCTGCAATTGCTCTTAATTCAGTTCATGGAGTAGATTGGTATACAAAATACAAATATGTTATAATAGACTATTCAAATAGTCTTGAAACTGAAACTTGGTCAAGTATATTAAATATAGACCCATTTATTAAATCTGGAACAGCAGATACATATCTTTCAACACCTTTAGACATTACTGCATCAAATGCAATTTCATATGGCTTTAATATTCATCCAGTATTTGTAAATGACGTTAGATTTGGTGGTTTTGGATTTATTAAAACAAAAAAAATCACAATTGGTACAACTACTACAACTTTTGCAGACTCAACACTTACAATAAAAAGAATAGTTGGAATAGTTTAGATTTTGTAATAAAGTAAATAATATCTTAAAGGAGGTAAATTTATGAATAAAAATAAAAATATTAAAATTGTTATAGATATTTTATTTCTAATAATCGTTATCGTATTTGGTATGTTTGTATTTGATATAGTTAAAAGTATTACAAACGAATTAAATTATGATGAAACAAAATCTGCAATAGTTATTACTTTAGTTCTTATCGTATATGCAATTGTTTTTGGCGCAATATGGGCTAAAACTAGTTTATTGATTAATAAACGTTTAGGAGAAAGAAAATGAAATATTACGAAACGTCTTTTAAAATTAAAGACTATCCAAAAGAATTTAGAATTAAAAAAATTTCTCCAGTAAAGATTTTAAGTATTGCAACGCAATTCGGTGAAGACTCTTTAGAAGCGACTGAAAGAATATTTACATTTGCTTTAGAAAATACTGAAGTTTTAATCTTAGACAAATATTTGCCTGTTAAAGAAGAAGGAAAAGAAGTTTATTGGCCAAATGATATTGAAGACAATATTCTTGTTCTTCAAGAATTAGTTACATATTTTGTTAAAAATGTTATAAACATAGTTTTTCAAAAGTCCAGCGAATAAATTCAACTAACTCTAATAACTTCTCTGGACAAGAACAAAATATTGAATATGCATTACCTTCTAGCACTCATTATATTATTTATACGTTAATCGTTAATAATTTTGCAACATATAAAGAATTAAGAGATGACTATGATATATATGAAGTGCTAGAACTTTATGAAATGTGTGTTGTTAGTTCACACAATAAATTTATTGCTACAAAAGGGGTGAGATAGTGAATAAGCAATCTTTTGTAAAAGAATTAAAAATCAAAGTTGATGATAAAGAAGTAAAAAATCTTCAAGAGCAACTTGATAAAATTTATTTTGATACTATTAAATCCGCTATGGGAGATATTAAAGGTAGTTCAAAAGAAGAAATCGAAAAACTTAAAGAACTTAAAGAAATGATAGGCGAATTAAATGAAGATAATAAACCTAGAGATAATAATTTAATTCGAAATTTAGTTAAGGATAAATTAAGTTCAACGTTAGAGTCATTAAGTGATAATTTAAAAGACTTTTTTACAGATACATTTAATGAAGCAAAAGAACGAATATTTGATATGGCTTCATATGATTTAGAAAATTCTATGTTTTCAAATTCAACTGCAAGAAATCAAACATTAAAATATGGTCTTACAAATCCTGCTGAAAACTATGCTTTAACTCAAAGCATGTCTGAACTTGGAATGAATTCTGAAGAAGATTTAATGTATATGAATGAAAATCAAAGAGATAAATTTGCAGAACGTATGGGATATTGGACTTCAAAATATCAAGAACTTGCAAATAAAGATTTCTTTGCCACTGTTCAAAACTTTGCTTTAGAGTGGAATGAATTTAAGACTGAATTCCAATTAGATTTTATTGAATTCTTTATACAAAATAAAGATACGATACAAACTGTTATGAACGTTGGTTTACAATTTATGGAAAGTACTCTTAATATTTTATCAGATATTCTAAACTTTTTACAAATATCTAGAAGTGATAGTCAAAAAAATGCTGCTTCAATGGAAGTCATTAGAAATTATTCAAATAATGCTACTTCAAATAAAGTAACTATAAATAATACGCTCAATCCTGCATCACAAGTTTTAACAGACAAATCAATGTTAGAACAAGCAGGACGTTTGTCATATTCTCAAATAATTGAAGCATTAAGGGAGTGATTTAATATTAAAAATAAAAGATTAGTTCTATCGACAACATTAGATGATATTAAATTATACTTAGATTTAGATACAATTTCATCTACAAATATAACTTTAAATTCTGCAGTTTCAGAATATCCTTTAGTTGAAGGTGACTCAATCTCTGACCATATGTATAGACAACCTGGTACAATATCAATTTCAGGAACATTTAGTCAACAAGGTAGATTTAGTAATACGTTTACTGATACTGGAAATAGATTACAATTACTTCAGCAATTATTTGAAAGAATTAAAGATGAAAGTGTTTTTGTTGATATTTTAAGTATATATAATGTTCGTAAAAATTGTGTTTTATATGGAATTGCTTGGAATGAAGGTGCTAACACTTTAGATTATACATTTTCATTTAAAGAAGTTTATACGGCAAATATTACTGAAATTGAATATGAAGTTGATGTTACTGATGAAAATTTACCTGCATTAACTGACCCATTGCAATTAGATTTAACTGACACTTTAATCGATTGGGAAGAAGTTGATACAATCGTAATTAAGGCATTACAAGATGCTGGATTAGTAGATGATGAATTTCTATTGGCAGTGCAATCTTTAATATCAAATGACAATGTTAGAACGACTGTATTAATTGGTGGTGTTGTAACTGTTGCTATTGGTGCAAAAGTTATTACAACTGCTTTAGCAATGGGTGCTGCAATTCCAGGTGTTGGATGGATATTAGTAGGTGTTGGTGCATTAGCAGTAGGACTTTATTTTGGTTTAACTGCAATTAAAAAATCTGTTGAACAAAAGAAATATTTAGTTAAAGCATTTAAAAATTATAAAGATGATAGACGACAACAAGCAGAAGCAACTAGATTTTTAAATTTTATTGGAACAATACATCAACAATTGGAAGTTTTGGAACAATCTGGTAAAGTCTATTCGATACCTTCAAATATTAATCAGGAATGTATTATAAGTATTGATGGTAATTATTATATATTTAAGTTTGAAAAGAATAACACAAGTCAATTTTGGGCCTTAGAAGTTAAAGATATGAATGAAGAAATTGTTTGCGAAGTAAGTTCTATGGTAGGATTGAAATCTATCGCTGATGCAACGCAACGTAATAATTTATTTGCTTCAAAAAATGGTTCATATGTATATCTTATTAATACAAAACTTATTGAAGAAGACCAATATAAAGATTGGGACGATGAACTTAAATACTATGGAGATTTACGAAATTTTGTTTTCTTTATAACTTCTGTCGACATGGAAAAATGGAATGATTTAATATTAGACATAGTTGTCAATGCAATTACGGTGTAAATTATGAAAGTTTGGAAAAGAAAATTAATCGTAAAATTTAAATCAAGTCTTTCAAAAAAAATTATGAGTTTTGGTGAAAACGAAAAAAGTAATTTATTAATAGAAATCAAAGGTTCAAAATATTTATCTTCATTAAAAGACGAATTCGTAATTGATATATTTAATCTTACATACGCTGAAATTGCTAAACTTATTTCATTAAAATATGATGACATCGAAATATTTGCTGGATATGAAACAATAGGTATTCGTAAAATCTTTAGTGGAAAAGTCATTTATATTTCAAATGAAAGAGAGTCTAGAGAAACAAATATAGTTCATGTAATTTGTGTTAGCAAATTGTTAGGGATTTATAATTCAAGACTTAATTTAACTTTAAATTCAGGAATTAATATGTACGCTGCTTTAAATTTTATTATAAAAAGAGGCGGGGTTAAAAATTCAAATGTTTCTGAAGAATTTAAAAGAAAATTTGTAACTGATGTAATGTCAGCAAAAGGAAAAGTGAGTTCAATATTGGATACATTTACTAACAATTCTAATTCTTATACTGTTCAAGCAGATGCAAGTCAAGAGTCAATTGTTAGTATATGGGATTTAAAAAGAAGTGATGCAAGAATAGTTGAAATAAAGCCAGAAAATGGAATGCTAATAAATGGATTTCCAACATTAACAACAGATGGAGTTATGTTACAAAGTTTACCTGTATTTAATTTTATGCCTGGTGATACTTTAATTATAGATAATAGATTAATTGATATGAGTATAAATTCTGTTAGTCAAGCGACATCTTCTCAATTGGGTACATACTTAGATAAAAACAATAAGTACGTATTATATCAAATCAATTATTCATTATCAAATCAAGATGGAGATTTTAAATTAATATTAAAATCAAAAGCAAAATCTATTTTAATGAATATCTTTGGAGGAAATTAATGAAATATGCAAAGCAAGATGATTTATTGTCAGTCTTATTACAATTAGAAAAACGTATAATGAAAAAATTAAATGTTGCAACATTTGGTTTAGTAACAGAATTAAATACAATTGAAAAGACTTGTTATGTTAAAACATTTCCTTCTGATGATAATAATGAAATTGCTTGTAAATATCCAGATGATATGGAAATAAACTTAACGATTAATTCAATTGTGATTGTTTTATTTATCGATAAAGATTTCAGACAACATTTAAAATTAGTCGAAAATGGAAATCTTGATGCAAAGACTCAAATCTCTGAAATATTGCATAGTGATATTTCTGGAGTTATCATTCAAATCTTTAAAAAAGGGGGAATATAATTAAATGCAATCATCAAATTATTTAGGTCTTATTACATTTAATGCAAATGGAATTGTCGTTGCAAATTATCAACAAGTTAGAGCAGTAATAACGCAACAATTTAAAAGCATTTATGGAAGTGATATTGATTTATCTAGTAATACTGCAGATGGAATTTACATCGAAACATTAAGTTTATTAATAAATAATATGTTGCAAACTATAAAAACGATGTATTCAAATCTAGATGTTAGAACAGCAAATGGAAAATATTTGGACACTCTGTGTGCATTAACAAATATTACAAGACGTCAAGCAACAAAAAGTTCAGTATATGTTACAATTACTGGTTTAGACTCAAACTTTACATTTGGTCCTGGAAATCAATTAGTATTATTAGATAAAAATGGAACAACTTGGACATGTGACGTATTTACAACAAATTTAAATGGTGAGGCTACAGTATTAACATTTTGTGATGAATATGGTCCTGTTTCTGCTCCAGTTGGTTGGATATATACAACAGTCGAAGTTTTAGGAAATGTAACAATTACAATGAATGGTGACGCAATTCTAGGTTCATTTATCGAAAGTGATAGTGAATTAAGGTCTAGAAGAGATAATGTTTTATCAATGAAAAGTTCAACTGTTTTAGAAGGACTAGTTGCGTCATTATTAAACATTTCAGGAATTGAAGATTGTAAAATTTATAATAATGATACTGCTGCATCAATTACAGCAAAAGATGGAACTATTATAAATAAATCAAATATATATATTATCTTAAGAAAAACTCAAAATATACCAATCGAAGATAGTATGATTGGTTCGATTATTTATAGTAAAAAGACTCCTGGTGTTCATACTACAGAAACTACTGATTTAACTGGTACATTAAAAAGTTATAACTATCCGAACTCTTTAGGAGTAACTCAAACAATTCATTGGAAAGAATGTGTTAGAATTAACCCAACAATAGTTGTTAAAGTTCAACCATCAGAATATTTTGTTAGTGGAGATAATGCATCTTCTACAAGTATAAAAATTGCAAATGATGTTATTAAATTTGCTAATGGTTTAAGAATTTCTGAAAATATAAATATGTTTGAACTGCAATCTGTAATACATTTTGCTGACCCAAAATATAGAGGACTTTCGACATACACACTAAATTCTGTTACAATAGATGCTCTTAATACAAATTATATTAATAAAGATACTTCATTTAATTATACAAATATTGTAATAACAGGTTCTGCTCCTGGAGAAATAACTATTACTATATCATAATGAAAAAAATAAAAAAGTTATTATTAAAATGTATTGATTGGGCTAAACCTTACTTTACTTGGAAAATGTTACCTTGTTTAATTCTTGCTTGGATAATTACAAATGGATGGGCTTATATATTTATTATCTTAGGCTCTAAACTAGGAATAAATTGGATGACAATCGCTGGTACAACTTGGGCTACAATATTATGGATGCCTTGGACATTAGAAAAACCTTTAGTGACAATTCCACTTTCATTATTATTTTATAGATTAATCTATCGAAAAAAATTTGTAAAAAAGGAGGTCGATAAAAATGATAATTGATAAATTAAAACAAAAAGAATATTATTTAAGTAAACTAACATTGTTTATGAGAAATTCATATGGAATTGAAGAACAATTTACAATATTTTGGAAACTATTAATCGATATTGATAGTTCAATCGATGATATATTTGATGCTCTGACATTGTTAAAAGATATAGATGTCGATGATACTTTAGATAAATTAGCAGAATTGGTCGGTTCGAAACGTCAATTAGATGTTGTATATGAAATCAATTTGACTCCTACTAGATTTACTCTTAATTTAACGAATAAAGAACTTCTTCGATCGATTAAAACAAGAATTCTACAAAATAATTACTTTGGAACGTATCAAGAATTTGTAGATAATTATCAAAAAATTGGTTTTAAAGTATTAATCTATGATAATGTAAATCCTAACACTGTATCAATTGTTTTAAATGATAGTACAAGTTTAACTGAAAATGATAGACATATGTTTTTATCAGGAAATTATACAATTCGTTCAATGGGAATTGAGTATATTCATTTTATTCAATCGATTGAACTTCTGGGAGTATGGAATAACTTAACAAGTACTTATGACTCTAATACTCAATGGGGTGAATAAATATGAGATGTAGAAAAATTCATTTTGAAAGAAATGGTGGAAATATTTTATCTAGAACAATAGTTTGGTTTGGCTCATATGGTTTAACGCAAGATGGCAAGGCGAAATTTTATTCGGAAGATAAATCAAGTTATAGTGTTGGAACTCAGGCTGTTTCAGACTCATTAATGCAAAGATTAAATGTTTTACAAGGGGAATTATGGTACAATGTTAACGAAGGAATTCCGTTATGGGATAATCATCGTAATACTTTAGTATTAGATACATATATAACGTCAACGATTTTAAAACATCCTGATGTTGTATCAATTACTGAATTTAATTCAAAAATAACTAAAGTTGAAAAAGAAAACTATTCGATGTATAGTGCAAATATTAAAATCGCTTCTAAATATGGTTCTGTAGATATAAATATTTCGCAAAACATATCATAGAAGTTAATTCTGAGAACTTTATCTTTTTATTGATTAAGGAATATTAATAAAGATTTTATAAGGTTCTCAGAGAATATTAAAGTAAGGAGAAGTTATATGAAAGTATTAATTACTGAAAAATTAAGTAAGCATAGGTACAAAACATCTGAAGGTTATCTAATTTGTGTCGACGCTATACTTGCAAGAACGGGTAAACAAACTTATAAACATAATCAAGTTTATAAAGACTCTGATGATGAATTTACTGATGTTGAAGTTAATCGTAGAGCAGAAGAAGTATTTTCACCTAAAGCAATCGCATCTTTTGAAAATAAACCTATAACGATTCAACATCCTGATGTCGCTGTAGATATTACAAATCATAAAGATTTATCTGTAGGATTTGTAAGAGATGTTAGAAAAGCATCATTTGAAGGTAAAGATGTTTTAGTTGGAAATCTTGTTATTACAGATAGTGATGCTATTGAAAAAATTGAAGATGGTTTAGAATATTTAAGTTGCGGGTATGATTGCGATATAAGTCAAGACTCTCATCCAGAACAAACTAACATTAGAGGAAATCATGTTGCATTATGCGAAAATCCTAGAGCAGGTATTACAAAAATTTTAGATAGTGAAATAAGTAAAAGTAAAGAAAACATATCAATTGTTAATATTTTAACTGATGCATTAGATAGTTTCGTAACAGATGAGCAATTCATATTTGAAACTCCAGAATATCCTAGAGATAGTAAAGAATGGCTTTTATGGATGGCAGATGATTTAAATTTAAAAACAATTAAAGTAAAAGTTAAAGAATTATATAAAGATGATAAAGTATATATCGAAGGAAATTCACAAGAAGTTAAAAAATTGATTGCAGAATATAATGCATTATATCCAAATAGAAAATTAGTTAGAACAACTTCAACTGAAGTAAATCGTAATCGAATTTATAATAAAGGATACATTTTAGCAGATATGTTAACGATGGCTTTAGATGAACAAAATAAAATTAAAGGCGGTTTGGCAGATAAAATGACAGTTGAAGAAATTGCTGAAAAACATCATGTAGAAAAAGAAGTTATTGCAAAGCAACTTATCAAAGGTATTGAAGTTGAATTTGAACATACTCACGATAGAGATAAAGCAAAAGAAATTGCTATGGACCATTTAGTTGAAATGTATGATTATTATGATAAGTTAGAAAAAATGGAAAATTAAGTGGGTGATTAAATGGACAATCAACAAATTGATATTCGTGATGTTTCTATAGAAAAAGTTAAAAGTGCTAAAACTCATACAGTAAGTTGGTTAAAACGATATGGTTATTGGGCAATGATAATTGTCTTATTTGTTTTAGGAATATTCTTATCTTTAATTACTATAGGAGATGTTTATCAAAGAACTGACTTAACTGAAGAAGAGGTTTATCAAAAATATATTTCTTCAGGTCATATTATGACTGAACGAGATATGATAATTGTTAAAGATATTATTATGGAAGCATATTCAAAAGATGAAGTTATTGATTTTAATGAATATGAGAGATTTGTAAAGAATATACAAACATATAATTATGAAGAAGTTAGATTTGACTCATTATCATTTTATATTTATACGAAAGAAGCACAAGAATTTATTAATTTTAGAACTTTATCTAAATGGAGAATAATGTTAGTCGCAGTAAATTCTATTTTAGGAATTTTGGCAACAATAACATTTATGCAAACTGGAATTCAAGATGCTTTAAATACTAAAAAATTAAAAGATGGCAAAAAAGACTTAACACAAGCAAGTATGGACGCTTCAAAATATAGATTAAAAGGTGAAGAATATTTCTCAAAATTATATAAAAATCAATTGGAGTCTGTTAGAAGAAATGAATTGTCTGTTGCAGGACTAATATATGAAGATTATTTTGATAAAGATGGGCGATATATTGAAGGAAAGTATGCAGAGCCTATTCAAAATGTATTAAATGAAGCATTAAAATTAAGAGTAGTTCAATTATCATTTGATGTATTAGCAACAAGTATTACTGCAAATAATAAAGATGTGAATAATTTTAATGGAATTAATCAATATAAATCAAAAGTTGCTAGAAAATCAATTATTATGAAGACAATTTCTATAATATTTGTATCATTTATCAGTATTTCGTTAATTGTTAGTGCTCAAAGTGCGTATCAAGCATTTATGAATATTATATCGATAATATTAATGTTTACAGCAGGTTTCTTAGAATATTTAAATGCATATGCTTATATTATAGATGATTATTCAGAAACATTGTCATCAAAAGAAAGACATTTACGTTCCTTTATTTCTTGGTGTGAATTACCAAAAGCGTCTGTTATAAGTGATGAACAAATTAAAGTTAAGGGAGGTGGCTCACCTAGTGAATTATAATCGAAATGATTTATTAGATGTTATTGGAAATGCACCAAAACTATTATACACATATAGAGGCGATATTCTTTCAACAATATTTGATATTAGTAATTATGTATTAGAAGTTGATACAGTATTATTTGTTTGCGAAGGTTTATCAACACCAATAGAATTAGTAGAAATATCTCAAAATAAATGGCAATTAACTTTATCTAGAGCGCAAACAACAATGATGGTTCCACAAAATTATAAATTTTCGATTAATGTTAGATATATCGATTTAACTGAAGAAACATTATATAATGGTACTTTAGAAATTTATAGCAAAGCAAATACTAATAATTCAAATCTTCATTATCAATCTACATTTTTAGAAGAACGTGCACCAATAAATACTGATAATACGTATTTAATTGGAAGTCTTTGGATTGATACTATTAAAAATAATGCATATATTTTATCTTCGATTGATGCTAACAATAATGCAAATTGGGTATCACTATTTATTGGAGAAGTATTTGATAATATAGAACAATTAACTATTGCGCTTAATTCTTTTACAGATAAATTTAATTTAGATTTATCTCAACTGGATACAAAAATAGATAATGTTGAAATAAATATAAATAATAATTTAAATACTTTCAAAACTAATACTGTAAATAATATTGTCAGTTTAAACAAAAGAATTGATGACGAAACAATTAGATTCGAATATTATAATTTAATCTCAGAATTTCCGACAATAGGTATAGAAAATGTAATTTATGTTGTAAAACCTTCTTTAGAGGAAGACGATTACTTATTATATTATTATAATAAAGATATAAATAAATATGTAGAATTTGGTTCATCTAGTAAAAAGAATATTCCATTATTTGAAACTTTAGAAGAAGTGAACGTAAAAATTGGAGAATATTTCTTACTTAAAACTAACACAAATGTTGTACAATTTATGCAAAAAACTTCAGATACGCAAATCGTTGATATTCATTATAACGTAGATGCAAATTATGTAATTGAAAATTCTAACAAATTATTTATGCTAGAAACTGAAAGAAATAAATTATCAAATATTGAAAGCGGTTCGCAAGTAAATAAACTTGAAGGAATTCAAATTGATGGTACAGATAAACAAATTACTAATAAAATTATAAATATTACGAAACAAGATATTGAAACTACTATTAAAAAAGGTAGTCCTAATGGGGTTGCAGAATTAGATACAGAAGGTTTTGTGCCATCGAGTCAATTACCAAGTTTTGTAGACGATGTATTAGAATTTGATACACTTATTAATTTTCCAATTACTGGTGAAAGCGGAAAGATTTATGTTGCTTTAGACAATCACTTGGCATATCGTTGGGGTGGAACAACTTATAATGAGATAAGTCCATCAATTGCACTAGGAGAAACATTTTCTACAGCCTATCCTGGAAATAAAGGTAAATTAAATGCTGAAAATATTGCTTTATTAGATGATAAAATTAGTAATTACGAAACAAATACTGATGATACATTGACTGGAATAACGACAAATATTAGTAATATATTAAATATAGAATTACCTAAAAAAGTTGATAAAACGATAATATTACCATTAAACACTGACTTAAATAACATAGTTGAAAGTGGTTTTTATACAATTATGTCAAGTCCTATAAATGCGCCAGAGTTTGCTAATTATAGTCAAATGATAGTTTCGAGAGGTAATGATACTATTATACAAATTGTATTTATATATAGTACTAAAAAAATGTTTTATCGTACAGGTAATATAACAACATTTATTAACGATGATTGGCATGAAGTATCAAAAGATTTGGCAGATTGGACTAAAACTCCATTAAAACCAACATATACTGCTAGTGAAGTTGGTGCAATTACACCTATTGAAGTCGATACTAAAATTAGTGATATTAAAATTGGTGGAAGAAATTTAATTTTAAATACTTCTGCATCAAGAACTAAAAGTTCTTCTGGATGGGTCGCTAATGATTGGTTTTTATCAGATGTAATGAAAAGTGGTACGTTTATGTTATCATTTAAATACGATTGTGATGTTTCTAATGATGTTGGTTTTAGTTTAGGAACTGACGGTATATGGGATAATACTTATGAATTATTAGTAAATCTTCCAGCCGGTAATAATATGTATTTTTCATCCCCTATTACTTTTGTAAGAGATACTCAAAATTCTTTTGCTTTTTATACTAATAACGTAATAACGATATACGATTTAAAACTTGAAATTGGTAATAAATCTACTGACTGGTCGCCCGCTCCTGAAGATAAACAAAATACATTAATCTCAGGAATAAATATTAAGACATTGGCTATGACATCATTGTTAGGTAATGGAAATTTAACTTTAGAAAGTTTAGGAATTGCAGATAGAGTACATTTACATGATAATTATTTACAATTATCTGGCGGAACTTTAACTGGTAATTTAAAAACGACAACTCTTTCTAATACATATAATGTTCAAAATGTTTATAGATTTTTTATAAGTGACACTCCAGTTGAAACAGTTATCTATACTGGTATAAAATATTTATCGGCAACACATATGCCTGTCGTACGTATATATGGATACGCTTATGGAATGCAAAGTCCGATAGAATTAAAAATAGGTTTCTATATTTTCGATGGAATTCTTGGTTGGTCTGGTGCAATTAGTATGGGTTCTTGGAGACCAGAAATATATTTATATAAGTATAATTCTGGAGGTATAGATTATGTCGCTATAGGATTGAACGGTTCAGTATATTATCTAGGTTTTCAAGTTGATGTACAATTAGCAAATAATGGGAGTTTTGGAAATACTGTAATGATTGACAATTGGTCGTCATCATATAAAATTAAAGCGCAAGTCGACATTGGTGATACTTTAATTCCAGCAATAGGAACTTCAAATTGTATACGAGTTTTTTATAAATCGACCATAACTATTGATGATATACCATCTTTACCAATCTCTCAAATTACAAATTTACAATCAAATTTGAATTTAAAAGCACCGTTGGCAAGTCCAGTTTTTACAGGTATTCCTAAAATAAATGCAGACGATATTGCAACGACAATTTATGTTGATAATAAAGTTGCAGGAATAGTTAATTCTGCTCCAGAGACTTTAGATACATTAAATGAATTGTCTATTGCTCTAGGAAATGACCCTAATTTTGCAACAACTATGAGTACAGAATTGGGTAAAAAAGCAACAACAGTATATGTTAACGATGAACTTGCTAAAAAGGCAAATCTGGTTCATAGTCATAATTCTCTCTTGGCTATAGATAATAGATTAATTAAGCCTATAGATTTTGTAGATATGAAAAGACAATTATTATTATATTTTACATCAATGGGAGGTTTATTAACTCCTTCAGGAAATACAGATTATCAGGACCTATTAATTTTAAATACTTATTCTGATGCAACCGGAGGAAAAATTAATGCTCTAAGTTTTGATAAATCTGAAAGTAAAATTACTCATATTCAAGCAAATATTGGTGCAGAAGAATGGGATGCAAACCCTAAAGTATTAGCATATACATCAGATATAACTAATCCTAAACAACTAAAAATAAATTATCGAGGACAATCATATATATATGATGGCTCTGTAGAAAGTGAATATACTTTTGACTTTGACCATGGTCACACAGAGGAAGATACAAGATTATCTCTTGTGACAATAACTGATTTAAATGCATCTAGTAATACATATCCAAATGGTAAAACAATACTAATGAATAATACTACTGCGAGTGTAAAGACATTTACAATTGATGAAGGTGGAACACACATTGTTGGCACTGAACTAACAATAATAAGAACTGGAACGGGTGAAGTAGAAATTGTTGCTGGAACAAATGTTACTATTAATTCGTTCGATAATATGAAATTTATAAACGGTCAATATCAAGCAGTAACGTTAATTAAAACTGCACCAAATAATTGGTTATTGATAGGAGCGTTGAAACCATGAGTTGGCTAGTAGGAGTAATTGCAAATCAAACAATTTATGCGTCTAGTAACCCAACTGTGGTAGTCCAGCAAGCACAAGCAAAAGGCGAAGCAAGGTTTTTAATTACTAATAAAAATAAAAAAACATCAATGATTTATTATCGTAAAGTCGGAGATGCATTATGGAACCCAGTATCGTTGGAATATAATGAAACTAGATTGGCAACTTTTAATGGCACAGCAGGAGTTAGTATTTCACTAGAATGTTATGCTCAGGCTCCTGCTGAAAAGCCTAGTGATTTAATTACTATTACGACGCAATATTATCAACCACGTATTACAACTAAACCGACTGTTGAATTTGTTTCAGTAAATACACCAGGATATGCGCAATTTAAAATTACTAATAATGATTTTGATAATGTCGAAATATTTTATAGCGTTAATGGTGGTAGTAGTTGGGTTGGAGGAAATTATGTGTCAAGTGGTGGTAAATTAGAGCCAATGCTGCAAGGCACACCAAATTCAACAATAACTTTAGAAGCATATGCAGTTGCAATAAGTGATATAAGCGACCCATCCGAAATAGTGTCAGCAACAGGTACATATGGTGATATGTATATTGCAAATGCGCCAGCAATATCAGTATTAACTGGTACACCAATAGAGGGGCAAGCAAGATTTGCGATTCAAAATATGGATAACAGTGAAGGATTTTTGTATTATAATGTTGATAATGGCAGTTGGAATGAAGCAATTGTTGGTATATATAGTGCTATTGAAATTACAATTACTGGTACACCAGGTACTAATTATATATTAAAAGCATTATATTCGACAAATGGTAAATATGATAGTAATATAACAATGTATAATGGTACATATTACATAAAACCACAAGCAACTGAACCAACAATTACTAATGTTACGACAACAGTTGAAGGGCAAGCAAGATTTACGGTTAAAAATAATGAAGCAACTAGTGGAACCATTTACTATAAACATAATGGTACGTTAACTTGGTCATCTACGTCAATAGGTAGTGGAGCAACGATTACGTTAAATTACACTGGTGTACCAGGTTCGTCAATTATTGCTGAAGTTTATTATGCGACAAATGGCAAGCGAGATAGTGAAATTGCAACAGCAAATGGTATACATTATCAACTACCACCAAAAACTGCGACACCCGCAATTATGGCGGGACCGCAATATTATAATGATATGGCTGGTATGATGGCAATAGATGTTGAGTTTGGTAATGCAGATGCATTGCCTGTAACTATATATTATAAACGTTCCACAACTTCAACATGGACAAATGGTGGTACAGTACAACCAAATAATAGTATTATCGCGACTTATTTATTGACAACAAGTGGTATAATAGTACAAGCATATGCAGTAGCAACTGGAAAGTTAGATAGTGATATAAATCAAACGACAATTAATTAAAGGAGGAGCAAATGTTAGAAGAAGAAATAAAATTAATTGAGACTTTAACAAATTATGTTATATTAATTGGTGTCGTTTCAAATGATACAAATAGAAAAAGTACTATTGCTAGTGTTGGTATAACAAATGCTGAACTAATGTTTATACATGAAAATGGTTCACCATTAAGAAATATTCCTGCTAGACCAGTATTAGAAAAAACAATTAAATGGGCAGAATTGAAATTTTTAGATGTTATTAACATTTGTATTGAAGGAATTTTTAATGGTTGGCAAAAAAATGAAATTGAAAAAGAATTAAATAAATTATGTATGCGAATGGAAAAATATGCTAGACGACTAATATACGATAACGACGGTCGTTTAGCATCAAACGCACCTAGTACAATAAAAAAGAAAGGATTTAATCATCCATTATTTGTTACAGGACAATTGGCTAGGAGTATTACATGCACGTTATCGACAAAATTAAATCTAGAGTAAACTTTTAAGTTTTATATAAATATTTATATTAATTAAACTTAAAAGTTTATCTAGAGTCAAATTTGATGTCAATTTGGAAAAATTTGTAAATAAATTATAATAATTATTTACATTTCGTTTCAAATATGATATAATATAATTATAATAGGAGGAGGAATTCTATGCGAATTAAAGTTAAAGATGCTAACGAAGATGTTATTGAAATTGAAGAAAATAATACTGCGTCAGTTGAACTTAGTGATAGTGAATTAGCGGGTTTAAGAAAACTTTTACCAATTGCTAATAAGTTGTCAAAACTTGTTTCAAAAGACTCTAAAGAGGAAATCTTAGAAGATGAGGATGAAGACGAAGATGAAACAATTAATGACGAAGATGAAGAAGTTGAGGATGAAGAAGAAGAAGAAGAAGTAGAAGTCGAAGATAAAAAATCTAAAAAGAAAAAAATGAAAAAAGACTCTACAACAGATGCTTTCAAAATGCATAAGAAAACTAAGACTCATGATAGTTTAGATAAAGACTTGGCTATTTCTGATGCTTGGGCAAAAAGATATGGGGGTAATAAATAATGCCGAATAAAATGATTATCAAAAATAAAATCGACCAACTTAGAAAAGGCTATCCTACAATTAGTGATAAGTATAATGTTGCTGGTGGAATTTTAGAGTCTAGTTCTGCAGATGCAGAATATGGTGATTTAATTATGTATGGTACTACAACAGGATATTATAAGAAAGCGGTAAATATTGCTGCTGCTACTGATATTGCTGGAGTATTACTTGCAACAAATGTTAAATTGACTGGAACTTGGCCAGATGATGGAGCAACTACAACTAAAACTAAAAAGGGTGAGGCATTCAACCTAATGTTAGATGGTTATGTCGCTATACAATTAGATGCTGCTTATACTCCTGCTGAAACTATGGCTGGAAAAAAATTGGCTGTAATCTTAGCAACAGGTAAACTAACAACTTTAGATAAAGTCGCTGCAGGAATTATAGAAATGCCAGGATATTATTTTACTGGTATTGTAGAAAATGGTCTAGCAGAAATTGAAATTAGACGATAGGAAGGGGAAAAGATAAATGAATAACCAATATTTCAAGCCTACTGAAGTAGAAAAGAATTTTTATGTTGATAGCGTCCCTGCTACAAATCGTGGAAAAACATTTTCAATTACTGATATGTTTGGGGGAAATTTAAAGAAGGCTTATGTAAATGATGCTCAAGTTCATGATGCAAACTTTGCATTCTTATCTACAACTTTAGCAAAATTACATGAAACTTTATATGAACCAAAATATTTCGTAACATATGCAAATGATATTCCAATTGATGTTGGTGGTGGATTTGTAGATTATGTATCATATTTTACAGTCGATTGGTCTGGAATTATGAATGAGTTTAGAAATGTAATGGGGAACAACGCAAACTTTATTCCAAGAGTAAATGCTGGAATGAGTCAAAAACGTGTAAACGTTTATACTTTTGAAGTTGCATACGATTTACGTTTTGTTGAATTAGAAAAAATGAAGAAGTTAACTCTTCAAAAATCTATCCAAGACATTTATTCAAATATAATTGTTGCAGGATGGGATTTATTTGTTCAAAAAGTTGCTTATGAAGGAATTCAAGGTTCCCATGGACTTTTTAACAATCCAAATGTTTTAGTTACTACTATTGATAATAGCGCATCGACCGTTGCAAATAAAGGTTTCTTCGGAATGGATGATGCTTCAATCGTTTCATTCTTTAATGGACTATTTGAATTATGTTTAGATGAAACTAACATGAATTTACCATTATTATTTGATACAATTTTAGTTCCATCATTTGTTGGTTCAGACTTATCTTCTAGATATTCTGCGCTATATACTTCAACTTTACGTCAATTTATTTTAAAACATAACTTGGCTGTTGATGAAAGTCAATCTGATAATTTTAAATTAACCATTGTTTCTAGACCAGGACTTAATGCTTTGGGTGCTGGAGGACATGGTAGAATTGTTGCCTATAAGAAAGACAAATCATTCCTTCGCTTAGATATTCCTTACCCAATGCAACAATATATTACATTACCTAATATTGAACGTATGGCTTATACAACAGCATTTGTTGGACAGGTATCAGAAGTTCAAATGCCTTATAATGATAGCAATACAAGTTCTGACTTTGGTCCAGTAACTTATTGGGATTTTACAAAATAATAAATTTAATACACCTACTATAATTAATTATTTGTAGTAGGTGTAATTTTATATAAATAGGAGGAAGTATGAAAGAATATATAGTTACTGATAAAAAAGGCAATAAGACTAAAATTATAGCAGACTCATTTGAAGAGGCTACTGAAATTTATAATACTGGATTGAAAGATTATGATTATGGCGATCGTTCTTATGAAGATATGGGTTCTGGTGTAAAAGTTTATTATAGTGGGGAGTCAAAAAAATTTAAAAAATTAACAATGAATGGTTTTGACGTTGGCATAGATGAAGTGAAAAAGTTAATAGTTTCATTAAATAAAGCAATTTCTATGATTGAAAAAATGCCGAAATAAGAGGTGATTTAAATGCCTATTATCGGAATTGATTTAGATAGAACAAATCCGTCATTTACAATAAATGATTTTTGTTTATGGTTACCACAATTTAAAAATTATATGCAAACTGAAGAAGGTTTGGCTTATTTCAATAAACTTTATAACGTCGCAAATAATAAAATTTTTTCTTCAATTTACGGAATTGACTGGGAATTAGCAATGAGTTATTGTATTGCACATTATCTAACGTTAATCGCACAACAAACACAATCACCTTCAGGAAGTTCATTAAGTCAAATCGCTGGTGGTGGAGTTCATCGAGGAATTCTATCAAGTTCATCTATTGGAGGGTTTAGTAAAAGTTTAGATTTTTCTAAAACTATGGGTGACTCTGAAGAAATGTTATTTTGGAACCAAACTAGTTATGGTTCAAGTTTAATGGCTTTATATAAAACTAAAGCAGTCCCATCGATTTTTGTCGTTAGAGGTGGACCGAATGAACCATATAATTGACCCGACTTATTTTAATGATTTAATTAACATGTTTGGTTTTAATTATGATGCGTATATTGTAGTAGGAATTGAACGTGATGATTACGGAATTCAAAAATCAAAATTTAATAAAATGAATATTTTTGGTTCTTTACAAACTCAAGGTCTTAGAAAAGTTCAACGTAATGATGGAAACTATACTGTAGAAAGTTATAAATTTTATTGTTCAAGTTTATATCGACTTAATGAAGGCGATTTCATTCAATATCAAAATAAATTATTACATATAACAGCAGTCTTTTCATATGATGAATATGGTGTTAGAGAAGTTGATTTAGAAAGAACGCAATTAGATAATCATAGAGATTTACAAGAATTTGTTAAATTTATATCGGGAGATAAGATAGTATGACATATTTAAATTCAATTGAAGATGCTATAAAAATTCTACGAAAAATAATATCTATACAATCAGAAATTGATATAAACGATATTATTAACGCAGACTCTATAAGAGGTCCTGAACTAACAAAAATTGTAAATGACCAAAAAGTTCCGTATGCTCCAAATGAAAATGTTATTGTATTTGAATTAAGAGAAACTCAAGATTTTGACTTGAGTATGGAATTAAACAATGACAATATGCATGATGTATCATCGCATCAATTACGTTTAGTAATATATGGTGATAATGCTAGAACAGTTGCTAGAAAATTGAAATCTAGAATGTTAACACAAAATGTTATTAAAATATTATCTGAAAATGGACTTAGTTTAGTCAATGTTTCAAATATTGAATCTACTACGGAGATGATTAATACAACGCGATATATTCGTAGAGATATGCAAATTAATTTTATTGTATCAATGAATATCGATGAAGTTGATACAACTGCAGCTATTGAATTAGCTGAAACTCATGTGATTAGAGCACCACGAATAAGTGCTCAGAAAGAGGAATAAAATGAATAAAAAACCTATTCAAGATTCAATTAATCAATCATTAAAAAAAGCATTATTCGACTGGCTTGATACAGGTTTAGATGGTCAAGCAAGTGATGAAGATAAAAACTTATCTTATAAAAATTTTATAAATAGATGGGTTTATAACGATTTTAAAAATTTCGATGCGCTAAAGAAAATGTTAATTAAACATTGGAACGTTACAGAAAAAGATTTTATTAATACTACTGAAAGTGAATGTTTACAGTTTTTATATCAAGAATTTAAAAAACTTATTAATAAATATGTTAAAGACTCAATTCAGCTAAAGCCTTACGTTATAACAAATCATGATAGCGGCAAAACTTATAAAGTTAAAGCTGTTAACTATCAAGATGCGTTGGATAAATATAATAAATTTATTGTACAAGACTCTAAATTAAACGAGAAAGTTGTAAAAGCAATGATAGGAGAGGAAGTATTTAATAAACTGCCTGCAGGATATAAAAACACTCTTCTTGAAAGTGGTATGGATGAACTTGCAGATATTATTAAGAAAAAAGGTGTTGAAGGAACTCTTACTTATCTGTTTGGTAACAAAGTTAATAAGTACACTACAAAAGATGCATTATCAAAATTTGTCCAATCATATTTAAGTACAAAGAAAGTTTCATCAAAAGCTGAGCAAGACGAAATTATAAAGTTTTTATTAGAACGAAATAAAATTGTTGCTGAAGATATACCAAAAGTAAGATCATTATTAAAAATAGTTAAAGATTCAATCACAGAAGATGCTGACATTGCTCAAACAGATATCAAATCTACGTATTTGCCTGAAGATGCAAACGCCGATAATATACGATATATTGGTTTTAACGAAGATCGAAAAATTAGTTTCTATCAATACGGTGATGACTATTTTGCGTATCATGAATTAGATAATCGTTCTGAAAAACTTGATAAAGACACAGTTCAAAGAATTCTTAAGAAAAATATTTTGGATAGTAATGTTTTCGAAGATGCTAACGAAGATATTTCTTTATATGAAAAATGTAAAAAATTACTCGAATCTGTTTCATATGATAACGTTACGATTGAAGAATTGAAAAAATTAACGACTCGTAATATTAATGATATTATGAGGTATTGTAAGTTAATAAATAAAATTATGAAAGACCCTAAAGGTAATTTAAGTGGTTCTGGACCACAATTGTATTCTTACAATAGTTATTATAATAGCATTAAACAAATATTAGGTAGATAAGGAGTAGATACAATGGGAATTGATGTTAGAAAATTTATCGATGTAAATATAACGCATGCTTCTAGACCATCATCAACAAATGTTAGAGATACTGTAGTTTTAATTACATCTGAAGGGACTGCTGGAGTTAGATTTCTTGCAAATTCAAAAGCAGAATGGGATGAACATGCTAAAGGTTCTATCTTTACATCAACAAATCAGTATGTTGATATTTTCTTTGCAAATGGTGGTTCAAAAGTTTTAGTTATTGAAGCAAGTTCTGGAAGTATTGCAACAACTTTAGATGATATTCATATTCTTATAGTTGTTGTAAATCAAACTTTAAACGATGCTAAAACATTAGCAACAACTTTTGACTCAACTTTGCAAGGACCTCATCGTAAAATACTTATTGCTAGAGCAACAAATGCAGATATTTCTGTTGACCCTTTAACAAATGGTATTAATAGTTTGGCTGTTAAGTATTCAGAAACTTTAGGTGCTGAAATGTGTATCGCAGCGTATTTGTCAAAAATTAAGATTTATGGTAATAATACCGTTCATGATTATGCGTTTACTCAAGAAACAATTTCTTCAGATATAGTAAACGTTATTGACAATACATTATTTGATACATTATCTAGTTATAATTTTAACTTTAATATTCCTTTGGGTGGTGCTACAAGAAATATTGGTGGTAATATGACTTCGGGACATTCTTTAGTAAATGAATATATGCTAATTGTATTAAATCAAACAGTAACTGAACAATTATTATCATTATTAGTAACAAAAATTAAGGGCAATAAGGCGCTGTCCTCAATTGTTACAGTCTTATCTCAAGAATTAAATTCATACGTTCAAAATGGATATTTGACAACAAATAAAAGTTGGTCATATGATGACTGGACTGTAGTTCATAATAATATTGAATATATAATTATTGAAAAAAATACGCAATTAAATTTAGGCTATCATGTTCAAGTTTTACCTTGGTCATCTTTAAATTCTCAAGATATTGCTCAACATAAAGCACCGCCAATTTATATCGTTATTGCTGATGCGTACAGTGTTAGAAAATTAGCAATTTATGGGGAGGCGATTTAATGAAATATTCTTTAGTCGAATATCTATTAACTATAACATTTCCTGCACAAATGGAACGTGAAATGGGAATTAAAACTCTAACAATTGGTGGAGAAGGTTCATATACAGATAGTTTTGAGTTTAATCAATCTAGAGATGTTTACTCTACTACGGGTGATGCTACTGGAAGTTGGATACATTCTAAATCAATGGATAGAACTGGAACTGCGGCGATTTCATTAAGTCAAGTTTCCAATCAAATTGTTCAGTTGACTAGACTATTCAATTTATATTATAATTCAGATGTAATTGATGAAGGTGTAACTATAACTTTAAGAGATAACTCTTCAAAAACAATTGCTACATGTAATGACTGTTTCATTACAAAAGTTCCAGCGATTAATATTCGAGAGACACCTCAAAATAGAACATGGACATTTACTTGTGGTCAGATTATCATAAATTAATTAAAAAGACTTCAAATTTGACTCTAGATTTACTTTAAATAGTTTAATATATAAATACTTATATTAAATAAAAGTAAATCTAGAGTCAAATTTTTTATTTCTAGATATAAAAAATCCCATATTAATCGAAGGAGACGACAACGATAATATGGGATTTTATATAGAATAGAGAATATTATTTTGGCCGTAATCGTTTGACCCAGTTTAACTTGCACCCATACATAAAGTGTAATAGCAAGCACCAAAACCAATTTCTGAGAACTTTATCTTTTTATTGATTAATATTCCTTAATAAGATTTTTCTAGCATTCTTTAATAATTAATTCATCTAATTCAGTTTCATTTAAAAATATAATTTCACCAATATCTTCTAGAAATAAACCATATTTATATTTATAATAACAATTAATTTCGAATATTTTTGCTTTATGCATAATACCATTTATTGCAATATTAAGTATATCATATAATTTATATTTCGTATTATTCATTATTCTTCATCTCGGAAAATTGTTTCTTTCGTACACATTGTGTAATCTTTATCATTTCGAATTCTAACAATTACTGGATGTCTTAATGAACGTTTTGTAATTTCTTGACATTTAACTTCAATAACAGTATTTTTCATTTCATTCCAATTTTCAAACCAATTTTTTCTTTCTTCATCGGTTCCAGGAGCAACATTTGACATATGAATAAAAGTATCTTTTTCTTCGTCATAATATCCAATTTTTAAAGCACCAATTGTGTTAGAATATTTGCCGTTTCCAATTTCATAATCATATACGACAACGTCTACTGTTTCAAATTTTTTAATTTTTAAAGTTGCAAATTTATCTTCATATTTTAAATGCGAACCTTTAAGAACTGAACCTTCAAAACCTTCTTCGATTAAATGTTCTGTAACTTCTTTTGCTTTTTCAATCTTATTCACCAGTCTATTCAAAACATCTATGGCTTCTTGCATTTTTTCTTTATTTCTATGTTGCCATATCTCGTTCATTATAGCGTATTCTCTAATAAAATTAATCGCTTGTCGTGGTGTCATTAATTTTCCTCTCTTAATATTCCTTTTTAACCCTATCTTGATAAACCCAAGCGTTTAATCCTTCACAAGACCAAACAGGAACAAGGTAGTTACCAGCCCATTTATAAATTGTTTGGATTTTTATACTTTGCAGTTTGTGGTAGTTGTCATAGTAGTCTACGGCACATAGCCCATAGTAAAAGCTATTAAAAACTTTACACAAATCCCTATCTCTTTCGCCTTCTACTGATATATAATCACCTTCTCTTAATAAATCTTTTGGGTCATCAGAAGTATCAGTAATTTTATAAGTGCTGTAAAATGACAGTTCGGTCATTTCTGCAAGTTTCGAGTTTGTATATCCCCCACGTATATCATATCTTTTATAATATACCAAATAAGGTACATCATCTTCAATATACAATTCTGGTTTATAAATTCTTCTTTG
>ENA-UOOK01001393-UOOK01001393.1-fermentation-metagenome-genome-assembly--contig:-NODE-1393-length-31801-cov-57.810023_pt1 | contig 31801 bp, 27 predicted proteins | sample MGYA00245777_ERZ724023 | MGnify/ENA primary metagenome ERZ724023 (study PRJEB28704, sample SAMN03018312) | fermentation metagenome | biome: anthropogenic terrestrial biome; feature: soil...
AATTGCTTGTATAATATCCATAAAAAATCACATCAAAAATTATTTTATTATATATAATTTAACCAGTTGTATTTATCTTCTGTTTTTCCTTCAACTATTTCAAAGAATTTACTTTGGATTTCTTCAGTTACAGGTCCTCTACTTCCGATTCCAACTTGTCTTCCATCTATGGATCGTATAGGTGTGACTTCTGCAGCTGATCCTGTGAAGAATACTTCGTCTGCTAAGTATAAATCTTCTCTTGGTAATGGTCTTTCTATAACATCATAACCTAAATCTTTGGATATTTGCATTATACTAGCTCTTGTGATTCCATCTAATACTGAGGATGATAATGTTGGAGTGTATAATGTGTTATCTTTTACTAAGAAAATATTTTCCCCACTACCTTCTCCGATATGTCCAGCATAATCAAGTTGTATACATTCATCAAAGCCATTTTCTGTAGCTTCTATTTTAGCTAGTTGGGAGTTCATATAATTTGCTGCTGCTTTAGCTAATGTTGGTAATGTGTCAGGTGCTGGTTTTCTCCATGAAGATACGCCAACATTTACTCCATTTTTCATACCTTCTTCACCTAAGTAAGATCCCCATTCCCAAACTGCTATTGTGGTGTTAACTGGGCAGTTTAAAGGTGATACTCCTAGTTCTCCATATCCTCTATATGTTATAGGTCGAACATAACAAGATTTTAAATTGTTTATTTTTATTGTATCTTTGATTGCATTTGCAATTTCTTCTTGAGTGTATGGGATTGGCATTTTGTAAATTTTTGCTGAATTAAATAATCTTTTCACATGATCGTTTAATCTGAAAACTGCTGATCCTTTTTTATTATTATAACATCTTATTCCTTCAAATACTGCAGATCCGTAGTGAACAACATGTGATAATACGTGAATTTTTGCATCTTTCCAATCTACTAATTCGCCGTCCATCCATATTTTTAAATTTTTATCGTCCCATGCCATTTTTTCACCTTTAATTTATTATTTTGTAATTTTAAGAATTATCATTATGATTTATATTATTCAATTATTAAATAGATTACTATTCATTTATTATTTGTTTTTTCTCTGTTTTTTTCTAAATTTTTTTTGGTGGGTTTTGTTTTTTCTCTGTTTTTTCATGATTTTTTACTCCATAATAGTAACCTTTATATAGTATGTTAGATAAAGTATTGGTGTTGTATGGTTCCGTGGTCTAGGGGTATGATACCTCCCTTACAAGGAGGGGATCACGAGTTCAAATCTCGTCGGAACCACTTTTATACTTTTATTACTATTTTTATTATATTTTTAAATCATTGTTAGTTGTAACAAAATTTTTTTATAAAATAAGCTTATTTTTTGATATTTTTTAAAAATTTAAAAGAAAAAAAATTTAATTTTGAAAAAAAAGGATTATATTTAATTTTTTATTTATAATATTACGAGTAACATTAAAATAATTAATGAAATAAAGAATATAACAGTTCCTTTAACTAATATTTGAGCTCCATCTCTATCTACAAATAGTATAAGGCCATAAGATAAGGCTAATGCTACTAATAATTCTACAACTCCAGCTATACCTCCAGGTATGTTGGTTAAACTTATTAAAGCATATGATATTATATAAGATAATAATACAACTACAACAATTAAGAAGAGTGTGTTACTCCATATAGGTTTTAATTTATCTATTGTAGAAGGACCCTCTTTTTTAGGTTTATCTGAATTAAAATTAAATCTATTACTAGATTTTCCACTAGATCTTCTACTAGATTTTGCATTACTAAATAATGATTTAAAATTTGGAGAATCATTCCTATTTGTATTTCCTTTAAACAAACTATGTTTTGGAGTTACATTGTCGTCTTGACCAAAATTATCATTATTTAAAAATTCATTCACTGTTGCTTCATCTTCATAAGATAAGGGGGTACTGTCATCTTTAACAGTTTCTATAGTAGAATTATCATAATCTGTATCTAATAAAGGTTCACCATTATCATAAGTTGTTGGATTATCAAAAATTTCATCTTCATTTGTCTGTTTAGTAATCAAATTATTTGGGTTTTCAGTATGGTCTTTTTCTGAATATTTTTGAGCTAAAGCTGTTAATTTATTTCTGTCAACAAGTTTAATATTTCTATTTTTGGCATAATTTATTGCTTGTTTTGAAAAACTACTGCTTGTTACTACTGTAATTTTTGATGCTTTAAGTATATCACTAACTTCTTCCATTTGTCTTAAAATATCTGTCCCTACTTCAAATTCCTTTTCATAGTTTTTACAAGCTACAACTACTCCAATGTCACCCATGGAACTTGGAAGTACAGCATATATATCAACAATTTGTTTAGTGGTTTTAAAATTTTTATATACTTTAAAACCGGAGTCTTCCATAACTTTAGCAATAAAATTTATCAATTGTGGCTTTTCCACGATTTCACCTAGCTCTATTTAAATTTTTAAAAAAAATATTATCTTTAAAAAATAATTTTTAAAATAATAAATATTTAATTATTACTTTGCCTTTTTTGATATATAAAATATATTTTTTTCAATTTTTAATATTACAAAAATACTTATTAGTAAGAGTATAACTTTATATTATGACAAATATTTTAATTAGTAATGATGATGGTGTTTATGCATCAGGGATTTTAGCTGCAAAACACGCTGTTGAAGATTTAGGTGATGTTACAATTGTAGCTCCGTCTAATCAACAAAGTGGGATAGGTCGTGCTTTAACTCTTTTTGAACCCTTAAGAATTAACTCTTTAAATTTAAGTGATGGTACTCCAGCTTATTCAGTTTCAGGAACTCCTACTGATGCTATAACATTAGGTATTTTTGAATTATTAAATGAAAAACCTGATTTGGTTATTTCTGGAATAAATGTTGGACATAATACTGGTAAAGGAGAACTTACTACTTCTGGAACTATTGGTGCTGCTATGGAAGCTGCTGCTTTAGGTGTTCCATCTATTGCTGTTTCACAGGAAGTTTTATCCGGGACTATGAAATTTGAACGTAATGTAGAATTAGATTATTCAATAACTGAAAAACTTTTATATGAAATTTCTGAAAAAGTTTTAAAAAAAGGTTTGCCTAAAGGTATTGATTTATTGAATTTAAATGTTCCCTCAAAACCTTCTAGTGAAGAAATAATTTTAACCCGTTTAGGTGAAAGGATGTATATACCTCAAATTGATGTTAGATCTGATCCTAGAGGAAAACCTTATTATTGGATTGATGGATTACCTTATCAAGGTGAAGAAGAAGGGACTGATGGTTATACTTTAAAGATTTTAAATGCTCCTACATTAACTCCTTTAAAAATAGACTGTACAGCTGATTTAAAATCTTTAGAAGATTGGTGAAACTTTAAATTTAATAATAAAAATTGAATAAATTTTTTAAAATAAAATATAAGATTTTATTATTTAATATTTAATTCTTTTAAAATTTTATCTCTTTCTTTTTTTAAACCTTCTAATCTAGCTTCATCAGTACATCCATCTTTTTCTAACTTAGCTAATGTAGTTGTTATTGCTTGTAATGTTGTTTCTAATTGATTAACTGGCATTATTTTCCTCCTATTTTTTATTATTTATATATTTAAAAAAACTATCTTATATATTAATTGGTTGGTGTTATTACTAACATTAATTTTTTTAATTAGTAAAATGTAAATAAATTTATATAATAAGCTTAATAATATTATAAAAAATACTATTTTAATTTTAGGAGAATAAAATAAATGAATGATGATAGTTTTCAAGTAAGTAAACAATTTTCTGATTTTAAAGGTAAAAATGTTTTAATTGGTTTAAAAAATTGGGAAGAAATAGAAGGTAAAATAATCAGTATTGATAACTTTTTAAATACTGTTTTAGAATCTGAAGGAAATTTAAATGTAATCAAAGGTGGAAAAATAGCTTTTATATCTGTAAAAAAATAATTAATTTAAATTCATCATTATTTTGATGAATTAAATTTAATTTTTAATTTTAATTAATTTTCACATTCTTTTACTATAGCATTTCTTAATTCTTCAACATCATGTCCATGGGTAAGTGCTAAAAACATTGAACCTCCAGCACCAGCACCTTCTTTAACAAATCCTTTTAAATAATTTTTTAATCCACCATGATTGGTTTTTTCAAATCCTGGGTCCACTACATAAACTGGAATATTTTCATCGATTTGTTTTAAAATGTTAAATAAGTCTGCTGTTTCATCTTCTGCAACATAAACAGTAGTTGCAAGTGCAATTCTTGAAAAATCAAAGTCCGGATCTATTGTTTTAATTAATGCACACACAGCACACATTTGGGTTCCCCCTGCTAAAATAACAGGTTTATTGCTTCCCATTACCATTCCTGCCATTGCTGGTATTGTTGGGTCTCCAACTGCTTTTATTGCATCAAATGGGGATAGTATATCGGTTTCTGGATCATCACTTTCTGGATCAATTCCAGCATTTTTAAGTCCTTCGTTGACAGTTTCTATTTTTAGATTATGTGGATTTGTTGGTGTGCTTCCACTTACTTTAAAGTTTGCATCATATCCTAATGCTTTTAAAACTCCTAAGGCAGTTGTTGTTCCTCCAGGTATACTTTCTCCAATTGTTATATAATCATGAAGTTCAGCAAAATCCATTCCTAATTCTATAGAGTTATAGTAAATTTCTTCTGCATTTTCTACTGCATGGCCGGTTCTTATGTCTTTACCTCCTTCTTCTCCAACTTCTGTTGTTTGAATAACAGGTTTTATTTCACAACCAGCATTAATTATTATTAAGGGTATTTTACTTAAATTTAAAGAAGCTTTTGTTATGATTGCTGGAGTAGGTGCTGAATTTCCATCTACTACGGTTTCAGCCATATCATTTGTACATTTTACTTCTCCAATTGTTATTAATTCTGCATCTGCAGCAGGTGTGTATTTGGTTTTTTCTGGACTTGCACCTGCACCACTTATTCCTTCAATTTTAGATGTTTCTGTTGTTCCTATAGTGCAGACGAATACACAATTTCTTTTATTTTCTATTTTTTTAATTAAATTATCTGAGCCATAAATTTTTAATCCTTCAGTCAATTTTTTTACACTCCTTTTTATTAAAATATTAAGCATGTTTTTATAATTTTATTACTTATGAAATTCATACATATATTAATTAATTTAACTTTATATAAGTTTATTAAAAAAATTTTTTACTTTCAATTAATTTTATTTTTTTAAAGGAGTTTATTATTTTGATATCTTTAGGAATTGAGGGAACTGCAGAGAAAACAGGTGTAGGAATTGTTGATGATGAAGGTAATATATTGTCTTCAGTTGGAAATCAATTATTCCCAAAGGAAGGAGGTATTCATCCAAGGGAAGCTGCTGAACATCATGCTTATTGGATTCCTAAATTAATTCCTCAGGCTGTTGAAGAAGCTGGAATTGATTTAACTGATGTTGATTTTATTTCATTTTCTCAAGGTCCAGGTTTAGGTCCTGCTCTTAGAACTGTAGCTACTGCTGCTAGAACATTATCTTTATCTTTAAAAATTCCTATAGTTGGTGTTAATCATTGTATAGGTCATGTTGAAATAGGTAAATTAGATACTGGTGCTATTAATCCAGTTTCCCTTTATGTTAGTGGTGGTAATAGTCAAGTAATAGCATTTGAATCAGGAAGATATCGAATTTTTGGAGAAACTTTAGATATAGCAGTAGGGAATTGTTTTGATCATTTTGGGAGAGAAACTGGTTTAGGTCATCCTGGAGGTCCAGTTATTGAAAAATTAGCATTAAATGGTAGTTATGTTGATTTACCTTATAGTGTTAAAGGTATGGATTTTTCATTTTCTGGTTTATTAAGTGCTGCTTTAAGAGCTTTTAAAAGAGGGGTTCCTATTGAAGATATATGTTTTAGTCTTCAAGAAACTGCTTTTGGAATGCTTGTAGAAGTGACTGAACGAGCTTTAGCACATACTGATAAAAATGAAGTTTTGCTTTGTGGTGGAGTTTCAGCAAATTCTAGGCTTCGGGAAATGCTAAAAATAATGGCTGATGAACATTATGCTAATTTTTATATGCCTAATATGAAGTATTGTGGGGATAATGGGGCTATGATTGCATGGCTTGGGCAGTTAACCAATAAATATTTTGGGACTGTTGATATTAAAGATACTCATATCATTCAAAGGTATCGTACTGATGAAGTTGATGTTCCGTGGGTTAAAGATTATAAAAATAAAATAAACTTACCAAGTAATATTTTAGCTAAAGGTGCTGAATCAGATATTTTAGAAAAATCTTATTTAGGTGAAGATGCTATTTTGAAAAAGAGAGTGTCTAAATCTTACCGTGTAAAAGAAATTGATAATAAAATTAGAAAGATGCGTACTAAAAGTGAATCTAAGTTAATTAGTGATATTAAAACTTGTGGTGTTAAATCTCCTGTTCTTTTTGATGTTAATTTGGAAGATGAATCTATTTTGATGGAAAAAATTCATGGAAATTTGGTTAAAGATATTATGGATTCTTTAAGTTCTGATGATAGATTTAATTTAGCTAAAAAGATTGGATATAATATTGGTTTGATGCATAATAAAGATATTATTCATGGGGATATTACAAGTTCTAATATGATGGTTGATGATGAAGGTAATTTTGTTTTCCTCGATTTTGGTTTAGGTAGTTATTCTGATTTAGTTGAGGATAAAGCAACTGATCTTTTAGTTCTTAAAAAGTCTTTTCAAAGTATAGATTATGAAATTGCTAATGAAACTTTTGACTGGATTTTAGATGGTTATATTGGTAGTTATGAAGATGATTTAAATAAAAATATGATTTTAAATAAGATTAAAGAAATTGAATCTAGAGGAAGATATACTCATTAATTTAATTTTTTTAAATAATTTTGTAGGGTTAGTAATATGATAACATTTATAACTGGAAACGAACATAAAGTAATAGAAGCAGAGAATATTTTTAAAAATTTCGATATTGAATTAGAGCATATTGATTTAGGATACTGTGAACCTCAAGGGACTCTTGAGGATGTAGCTAAATTCGGTGCAAAGTATGCTTGTCGAAAATTGAATAAATCTGTTATTGTTGAAGATGCTGGTTTATTTATTAAGTCTTTAAATGGATTTCCTGGAGTTTATTCCTCTTATGTGCAGGATACTTTAGGAAATAAAGGTATTTTAAAGTTAATGAATGGTATCGATGACCGATACGCTGAATTCAGGTCAGTCATTGGGTATTGCGCTCCCAAGTCTGAGCCCAAGGTCTTTTTAGGGCGTGTTAAAGGTCAGATAGCTCTCGAAGAAAAAGGTAATCTTGGTTTTGCATTTGATCCTCTATTTTATGTAGAAGAGGAAGGTAAAACTTTTGGAGAACTTACAACTGAAGAGAAAAATCAGTTTTCACATAGAAAGAATTCTTTACAACAATTTATTGATTGGTATGTTAATCAACTTTAATGAGAATTAATATTAATTATAATCTATTTAATCTATTAAGACCGTTTTTTCAAATAAAAAAATTAATGAGGTAATTAAATATGTCCGTAGACTGGGTAACTTATTCAAATGAAGAAATCGAAGAACTTATTTTAAAATTTACTAAGGAAGGTAAATCTCCAAGTGAAATTGGTGTTACATTAAGAGATCAATATGGTATTCCTAGTGTTAAAGAAGTGACTGGTGAAAAAATCACTCAAATTCTTAAAAAGAATGGTCAAGGAACTGAATATCCTGAAGATATTATGAATTTAATTAAAAGAGCTGTAAATATAAGAGATCATTTAAAAGAAAATCCTAAAGATATTCATTCTAAAAGAGGTTTAACTATTATTGAATCTAGAATTCGCCGTTTAGGTGCTTACTATGTAAGTGAAGGTGATTTACAAGAAGGATGGAGATACGATCCAACAGAAGCAGCACTCCTTGTTAAATAAGTCAGGTAACGCTTGTGATATGCTGAAGAAGCATATCGAAAATGGGGACGTTATAAGATTAATATCTCATAACGATGCTGATGGAATTTCAGCTGCTGGTGTTATAGCTAATGCTATTCATGAAGAAGGGGGACAATTTCATACAACAATTGTTCCTCGTCTTAAATCAGATACTGTTAAGGATTTAGCTAAAGAAAAATATGAATTATTTGTATTTTCTGATATGGGTAGTGCTTGTTTAGAACAAATTAATCAATCTATCAAATCTGATGTTATTATAGCTGATCATCATCAACCAAGTGATGTTGAAGCTAATGATAATGTTGTCCATATAAATCCACATTTATTTGGAATTGATGGGAGTAAAGATTTGAGTGGTGCAGGTGCTAGTTATTTAGTTGTTAGAGATATGGATAAAAAACATTTAGCTTATCTTGCATTAGTTGGAGCTTTTGGTGATATGCAATGTCCTGATGGTTTTTCTGGTGTAAATCAAATGATTTTATCTGATGGTTTAGATTCAGGTAATTTAGAAATTCATGAGGATTTGAAAATTGTTTCTAAAACTCAGGAACCTATTTATAAATCATTAGCTTATACTTTAAATCCTGCCCTTCCAGGTTTAACTGGAAATTTAGAGGGTGCTATGGGATTTTTAGAAAAACGAGGAATTTCTTATGGGATTAAATTTGATCAATTAAGTGATGAAGAACGTGATGTTCTTAAAGATGAACTTATTAAATTAAATCCTGAAATTTTTGGTGATGTATATACTGTTCCTAAAGAAAATCCTGTTTTAAGAAATTTAGAAGAATATTCTATTTTATTGGATTCTTGTGGGAAAAACAAAAAATTTGGTTTAGGTATTTCAATTGCTTTAGGGGAAAGAGATAAAGCATTGAAAGCTGCTCTTAACCTTCAAAATAATTATCGTTCTGAATTGATGAAAGGAATGGAATGGATTACTCGTGAGGGTAGTGTTCCTATGGATTATATTCAATATATTTATAGTGATGATAAAGTTTTGAAAAGTGTTATGGGGACTATAGCTAGTGTGGGAATGTCTGCAAAGATTTTGCCTGAGGATAAGCCTATTTTGGCTTTAGCTAGACTTCATAATGATATTAAAATTTCTGGTAGAACTATTCGTCCTATGGTTAATAAGGGTGTTGATTTAGGTAAGGCTTTACAGGATGCATCAGCAAACTTTGGTGGTCAAGGTGGAGGTCATGATATAGCTGCTGGAGCTATGATTCCTTTCACTGCTAAAGATAATTTTTTACTTTTGGTAAATGATATTATTGAGCATCAACTAAATAATAATTAATTTATTTTTTATACTTTTTTTTAATACTATTTTTTAAAGTTTCATTTTTTTTGGAATAATTTTATACTTTTTAAAGATTATAATATATTTAGATGATTATACTTTTTTAATTTAAAAAATTTTTAGGAGTAATTTTTAGATGTTTTTAACTCGTGATGAAGAAAAGATGTGTAATGGTGAATATGGAGATACTGTTCGTAAAAGTATGGATATTTTAGTTGCATTAGGTGATATTTATGGTGCTGAAAAGTTTGTGGATATAAGTTCTGCACAGGTTTCAGGTGTTTCTTATAAAACAATAGGTCAAGCTGGTTTAGAGTATCTTGAAGATTTAGCTTCAGATAAAAGTGGTTATGCTAAAATTCCTTCTACTCTTAATCCTGCAGGTACTGATTTAGATAATTGGAGTGAATTAGGTTTTCCGGCTGATTTTGCTTCTAAACAAACTGATATTGTGGATGCTTATGGTCAATTAGGTATTTCAAAAACTTGTACTTGTACTCCTTATCTTATAGGTAATGTTCCTAGATTTAGGGATCATATTTCTTGGTCTGAGTCTTCTGCTGTTGCTTATGTTAATTCTGTTATTGGTGCTAGAACTAATCGTGAAGGTGGTCCTGGAGCATTAGCTGCTGCTATTGTTGGTAAGACTCCTTTGTATGGGTTTCATTTAGATCTGAATAGGGCTTCTACTTTGATTGTTGATGTTGGTGCAGATTTGAATGGTGCTGATTTTGGTGCATTAGGATATGCTGTTGGTCAAGTTGTTGGTGATGGTGTTCCTTATTTTAAGTTAAATAATGTTCCTACAAATAATGATTTAAAATCTTTAGGTGCGGCTTTAGCTTCTTCTGGTGCTGTTGCATTATATTATGTTGAAAATGTCACTCCTGAATTTGATACAATTGCATTAAGTAATGAAGTTAATGATAATATGACTGTTTCTACAGAAGATATTAAAGAAACTCGTGATAAATTGTCTACTGCTTCAGGTTATGCTGATCTTGTGTGTTTAGGTTGTCCTCATGCTTCTTTAGAAGAAATTAAAGATGTTGCTAATTTTGTTTGTGGTAAAAGTATTTCTAATGAACTTTGGATTTGTACTTCAATTAATGTTAAGGCTGCTGCAGATCGGATGGGTTATAATAAAATGATTGAAAATGCTGGAGGACATATAGTTCAAGATACTTGTATGGTAGTTGCTCCAATAGAAGACATGGGATATGAAAGTGTTGGTGTTAATTCTGCAAAGGCAGCTAATTATGTTCCATCTATGTGTGGTCTAAAAGTAATTTACAATGACTTTGAAAATTTGATAAAATTCGATTAATTTAATAAATCACATATTATATAATTTGATTAAGGGGAGGTGAAAAAATGGATTATGAAAATATGAAATTTTGCCAATCTTGTGCAATGCCAATAACCGAAGAACTTTACGGTTCAAATAAAGATGGTAGTAAAAATGAAGAATATTGTAAATATTGTTATGAAAATGGTGAATTTACAGGCGATATGACAATGGAAGAAATGATAGATTTTTGTGTTCCAAAAACAGTAGAAAATACTGATATGGATGAAGAATCTGCACGTAAAATGTTAAATCAAATGTTTCCTCAATTAAAAAGATGGAAAAAATAATATTTTTTTTATAAAACTATTTTTCTTTAATTTTTTATAATTAAATCATCAATATATAAAATTCTTTTTTTTCTTAAATTATTATATTATCCCATTTAAAATAAATTATTTAATTTTATGTCTAATTCAAAAAAATTATTATTAAATAATAGTTATGGCTAATATATTTATAATTAATATTAGTTTAATATAAAATTTCAATACATTAAATAAATGGAGATTAATAAAAATGAATTGTATCGTTATTGGAGCTGGAAATGCTGGACGTCCTGTTGCAAGATTATTAAATCATATAGGGCATGACGTGACAATTACTGATCCTAAAAAATTAGAAAATTTTCATGAAGATTTTCAAGGAAATTTATTAACAATGGAAAATGAAGGAGTAACTTTAGATTTAGGTAATTTAACACCTGATTTAAGTAAGTTTGATTATGTATATGCTGCACCAACATTACCTGATAATTCACCAGCAGCTATAGCTATTAAAAATTCTAATATAAAAGTAATTTCAAATGATGATTTTGGAAGAATAGTAAATAAATTAATTAAACCTGATATTATTGGAATAACTGGAAGTGTTGGGAAAACAAGTACAACACACATAGTGGATTCAATGTTTAGATCTGCAGGTTATAAAATATGGAAATGCTCCTCAATGAATCAAAATTTAGTAAGTGAAGTAATAGTTGATGGAATTATAAAGGGATTACCGGATAAAGCAGATATAGCTATATTGGAACTTCCACATGGAACTGCAGGATTAATGGGTGAATTAAATCTTAAAGTCGGAGCCTTATTAAATATTTACGCAGAACATTTATCCGAATTTGGTGGATCAATGGAACGATATATCCAAAGAAAAATGTTCATCACTAAACACAGTGAAAAATTAATCTCCAGTACTCAATGTAAAGATATTTTAAAAGATATTAGACCAGATACATTATATTATGGAATGATTAATAATTTACCTGATAATGAAAATACGGATTTATTCAAAAAATTAAATACAGATAAAATTTTAATAAGTGAAAATCAAGTCTGTAATTTTATAGGTGAAAGTGGTCAAAATTCCATTAAAATAGGATATAATTTTGAAGATAAAAATGATTGCTTTGAATCCGAATTTCATATGATGAGTTACTATTTTGAAAATGCACTAGCTGCTACAGCTATTGCTATGGCTTATGGATTAGATTTAAAATATATTAAACAAGGTTTAAAAAACTTTAAAGGATTAGCTGTTCATATGGAGTATATGGGAAATTATAATGGTCGTGAAGTATTTATTGATGCATCTTACTTAATTGAAGGTATGAAATCTACATTAGAATTTTTTGAAGATAAAAGATTGGTAGTTCTATTGGATAACTTTGATACCACAACAAAAAGGGATAAAAAAGAAACAGGAAAATTAATAGGTAAATATGCTGATGTAATGGTTGCTACAGGTTTTAATGAACCTTATCAAAAAGTTTTCATGGAACCTGCTAAAGAATTATTAAATGCTGCTTCTGATTCAAATGCAGAAAAAATACTAGCTGAAACAATGGTAGATGGAGCTGAAATGTGTATTAAATATTCACGTCCTGGAGATAATATTTTACATTTAGGTCCTCAATTAATGCAAAATTATGAAAGCGTACGAAATAAAATTGTTAAAGGTTTAGAAGAGGGTTGTAAAAAATATGAATAATATTGAATTAACAAGTTTATCTGATGAGGAATTATCTTCACTAAATTTAGATTCTAAAGTTTTTGGTGTCATTGGTGTTTGTGGTGTTGTTGGAAATTTAGTTGCTAGAATTTTAATGGATAGAGGATTTAATGTTATAGGAACAGACATGGCAAATGAAAAAGATTGTACATTTAAAAGTTCTTTTGAGGGTTATGATATAGAAATTTTTTATGGAGGCCATCCTGAAGAATTCTTTAAAAAAGTTGATTATATAATTCCACCTCCAAGTTTACCAAAAAAAGCTAAAATTTTTGATATTATTCAAGAAAAAAATATTCCTATTTTAAGTTTAGGAGATATTTTTAAATTATTCGCTCCAGATAAAGATGTAATTTGTATTACTGGTACTAATGGGAAAACAACAACTACCACCCTTTTAAAACATATTGCTTACTATGCAGGTTTAAAACCAGTGGAACATAATTTGAAGGGTATGCAAGGTAATAATGAGTTCATACCTAGTTTACAGAGCCGTCTTAATGGTGATGTTGCAATTTTAGAAACAGGAACAGATGGGACTCCTGGGGGATTAAATTCTATTGTAACACTTACTCAACCATCTTCTGGTATTTTAACTAATATCACTCCAGATCATTTATCTAATGATGCAAGTTTAATTGATTATGCTAAAGTTAAAGGTGAATTAGTTGAAGGTTTAATGAATAAACAATTAATTATAAATTCTGATGATCCAACTGTCATGGGCTTGATAAAAAATTTAAATTATCAAGGTGATTTAATAACTTTTGGTTTAGATGAAGAACCTGCTAAAGTAGGATATAAACCTTGTTGGTGTGGTAAAAATATTGAAATTCAAGAAATTATATCTGGAGTAGGTAAATATAATTGTAGTTGTGGTATTAAATATGAAAAACCGGATTATATTGCTAAAGAAATCTCTTTAAAAGATAAAAAATTTATAGTTTCCACTCCTGATGGTGATTATCCGATTCAAATGAGTATTGAAGGTTTACATAATGTTTATAATTGTTTAGGTGTTATTGTTGCTGCTCGTGAATTTTTAAATTTACCTTATGATGTTATTCAAGAAGCAATATCTACATTTAATGGTGTTCCTGGTAGAATGGAAATTATGGGTGATGTTAATGGAAAAACATTAATGGTTGATTATGCTCATAATCCTGCTGGGGTTGAAACTGTTTTAAGAGAATTGAAAAAGCTTTATGGTGATTTCACAGTTGTTATTACTGTATCTTCTGAATCAGGTCATGGTGGGGATGTTGAAATCCTTAAATATGCTTTAACTTATGCTAAAAATGTGGTTCCTGCATCTTATTCTGCTCGGGTTGTTGCTGATGAATTCATTAAACAAAATTCTGATATTATTGATCAAATTATTTTTACTGATATAGTACCTGAAAAATTTAGAAAAAAAACATTAGGTGCTACTAAAGAAGAAGTTTTTGAAGGTATTAAAACAGGATTAAAAACTAATGTTAATACTGTAGTAGCAATTGGTGAAGCTGCTATTAAATTTAAATCTTTAATAAATGATTTTAAGTAGAAAAAATTTATTTTTAATAAATATTTTTTTTCAAAATACTATTTTTTTATAAGTAAATATTTTACTTAAATTATTCTATTATTCTACTTATTGGTACTTTTTTTTAAAAAAATTGGTGTTTTGTAACTATTTTAAAAAGTTTTGATTAATTATTTAAAGTATTAAGCATTATATTATATTTATGGTAAATTTTATCGAGCATAAATTGATACGACCTAAAACTGCTGAAGCTAGAACTTATCAACAAATATTAGCTGCTGATGTATTAACAGAGGGTAATACAATGATTGTTGCTCCAACTGCATTAGGGAAAACTTTAGTGGCTGTTCTTGTTGCTGCAGAGAGGTTAGATAAATTAAAATCATCTAAAGTTCTAATTTTGGCACCTAGTAAACCATTAGCGATACAACATGAAGAAAATTTTAAAAAGTTTCTAATACCTAAATGTACATCTATTACTGGTTCTGTTAAAACTGAAGAAAGATCTAAAAGATGGGATGAATCTCAAATTATATGTGCAACTCCACAAACTGTTGAGTCTGATTTATTAAATAATCGTTATTCTTTAGAAAATGTTTCATTAGTAGTTTTTGATGAATGTCATCATGCCGTAGGTTCTTATTCTTATGTTTATTTAGCTTCTAGGTATGTTAAAGAAGCTAAGAATCATTTAATTTTAGGATTAACTGCATCACCAGGTTATGATAAATCTAAAATCAATGAGGTTTGTCAAAATCTTTTTATTCAAAAAGTTAAAATTAAAACTGAAGATGATCCTGATGTTAAACCTTATTTTAATCCTATTGAAATAGATTGGGTTCAGATTAAATTAGGTAAAGAATTGGAAAGAATTAAAGAACTTCTTAATAAAGCTTTAAAACTCCGTTTGAAAGGTTTAAAATCTTTAGGTGTAATAAATACTATATCTGTTAATAAAAGGGATGTTTTACAAGCTAGAGGTCGTGTCCAAAATAGAATTGCTCGTTCTACTAACCCTCCTAAGCAATGTTATCAGGCTATGTCTATTTTAAGTGCTGTGATTAATGTTCAACATTCATTAGTTCTTTTAGAAACACAAGGGGTTAATACTTTTAATCAATATGTTAAAAGGTTGAGAAAGAAGAATACTAAAGCTGCAAAAAATTTATTATTAGATCCTAATTTTACTAAAGCAATAAGATTAGCACATGAAGCAGAAGAAAAAGGAATTGAACATCCAAAGTTGCAAAAATTAGTAGAAATTCTTAAAAAAGAGTTAGGTGTAGATGATAATCAAACTAGATTAAAATCTATGCGGGATACTCAAGATAATGTAAAAATTCCTAAGATTATAGTTTTTACTCAGTTTAGGGATACACTTGAAATGTTACATCAAAGATGTGAAAAAGAGGGTATTAAAAGTGTAAAATTTTTTGGTCAAGGTACACGAGATGGTGAAAAAGGTTTAACTCAAAAAGAACAAAAAAATATCATTAAATCTTTTAAGACTGGTTCTTATGATGTTTTACTTTCAACAAGTGTTGCTGAAGAAGGTATTGATATTCCTGCAGTTGATTTAGTTATTTTATATGAACCTGTCCCATCTGAAGTTCGTATGATACAAAGAAGAGGACGTACTGGACGTAAAAATACTGGTAAAATGAAGGTTTTAATAACAAAAGGAACTAGGGATGAAGGTTATTATTGGGCTGCTGTTAATAAAGAAAAGAAGATGAAAAAACAATTATTAACTAAGGACGCAATAGATGGTTTGGATTTAAATGCTAAGGAACTTATTGAAAGTGTTAAATCAGAAAAATCTGGTAAACCTAAAATTGAAGATGATAAATTAGATGAAGAACTTGTAGGTGATGATAATAAAGAAATTAGCATTGAGGGAAACTTAGATCTTAGTCCTAAAAATAAAAACTTACTTGTGTATGTTGATTCCAGAGAAGGAAATTCTAATGTTATTCGTGATTTAGATTTAATTGATGTTGATGTTAAAATTAAAGCTTTAACTGTTGCGGACTATCAAATTAGTGATGATGTAGCTATTGAACGTAAAACTGCAAAAGACTTTGTAGATTCTATTGTAGATAAACGTCTTTTTAAACAGGCAAGAATGATGATGGAAGAATTTAAAAAACCTATAATGATTTTAGAAGGTGATGATTTTTATACTGGATTTATTAATCCAAATGCTATTCGAGGATCCATTGCGTCTATAGCTTTAGATTTTGGAATAAGTATTATTCCTACAAGAAGTTCAGAAGATACTGCTGCAATGATTAAAAGAATTGCTGCTCGTGAACAGAAAGGGGAAAGACCTAATATTCAGTTAAGAACTGAGAGAAAACCTGTAAATTTATGGGAACAACAATTATTTATTGTTGAATCTTTACCTCATATTGGTCCTGTAAGTGCTAAAAATTTATTAGAACATTTTGGATCAGTTGAAAATGTTATAAATGCATCTGAAGATGAATTACAAGAAGTTGAGGGTATAGGTAAAAAAATTGCTAAAGAAATTAGAAAAGTTTTAAATGAGCAATATTTAAATTTTAAAAAAGAAATTAAAGATCAAAAGTTAATGTAAAAGATAGAAATGTATACAATAGAATTTTTTATTAAAAAAAATAGTATACAATAGAATAATAAAATTAAGTTAATAATTAAAATGGTGATTTTTTGAAGATTTTAATGGACGAAAGAGGTAAAAAATATTTACTTAAAGAAGATAGAGAATTCCAAACAGATTTAGGTATAATAAAAAAAGAGCAGATGGAAAGAGCAACTATAGGTGATGAGGTAGTTACACATTTAGGGAAAAAATATAAAATTATTAAACCTACTGTTAATGATTTCATTGATTTAATGGATAGAAGATGTTCTATACTTATTCAAAAGGATATTGGGGTTGTTTTAGCACATACTGGTCTAGGTGCTGGTGATAGAGTAATTGATGCTGGAACAGGTGCAGGAGCTATAGCTTTAAATTTTGGTAATGTTGTTGGAGAAAAGGGTAAAGTGTTTTCATATGAAATTCGAGAAGATTTTGCTCAAGTAGCTAAAAAAAATATAGATGATTTTGGAATAACAAATATTGAAATTAAAAATAAGGATATTAAACAAGGGATAGATGAAGAAGAAATAGATTTAGTATTTTTAGATCTTCCAAAACCTTTTGAAATCTTTGAGGATGTTTATAAAAATTTAAGGTTAGGAGGATGGTTAGCAGTTTATGCTCCATATATTCAACAAGCTGAGATTAGTTATAAAATATCTAAAAAAGTAGGTTTCTCTGATATAAAGATTCTTGAAACTTTAGAACGTGAAATGGAAGTTAGACCTCAAGGGACTCGTCCAAAAACAAGAATGGTTGGACATAGTGGGTATTTAATTTTTGCACGTAAATTATAATAAAAAAAAAGTAAAGTTTTAGGGTTGGTAAAATATTACCAAATCCCTTTTTTTTATTCCATATATATAGCTGGTTTATAAGGAATTGCATTTTTAGCCTTATTTTTAGGATCATAACTATCATCTGTATGGATAATTATTTTAGAGTTACATTCTTCTTCTATATAATCTGTAGCATCAGTAATTATTTTTAATTCATCAATTTTACCAATATATTTAGTTTTTGTAACTTCTCTACCTAATTTTTTAGCTGTAGTTGCGATTTCCTTTTTGTTGTCATGGATATTTTCCGCAATAGCTTTTCCCATTATTTTTCCAATATCTGGTTTTCCTACTTCATCAGCTATTTTATATAAATCCCATTTCCATTCTGGAGATAAATATAAGTGAACTTTTTCTATATTGTTTCCAACCATGTTTTTGATTTCAGTTATGTCTTTAACAAGGTTTTGTATAATAAGTTCTGATCTTTCTATTTTTGGATTTATTAAAGATTCATCATATTTTGGCCATTCAGCTTCAGATATAAATCCTTTTCCTCCATGTTTACTCCATATTTCTTCACAAGTATGTGGTGTGAATGGGGATAATAATCTTAACCAGGATTCTAAAACAGTTGATAATACATATATCATACCAGGATCTTTAGTATTGATTAAATGTTTTGTTCTATACATATAATGATCTAAATCTTTTTTAAGAAGGAAAAATGATTCTTGTAATGCTTTTCTTGTTTGGAATACTTCTAATGCTTCAGTAGCATTTTTAATTCTGAGGTTTAGTTGGTTTATCATCCATAAATCAATTGTTCTAGTTAATTCCACTTTGTCAATCTTATTTAAATCAATTGGTTCGTTTTTAATTTCTTCAATTTTTGTTGCAAATTCTTTAAACCAATTTAATTTTCTTTTTGTTCCTAAAACCTCTTTTTCTCTCCAATCGAAATCTTGCCATGGTTCAGCAGATGACATTAAGAATAATCTTACAACATCTGCAGAGTAATCTTTTATTGCATCTTTTAGTAATATAATATTACCTTTTGATGAAGACATTTTATTTCCTTCAAGTAATCCCATTCCGAAGACAACTGTTCCTTGTGGCCATTTTTCTTTAGGGAAAATAGCTCCGTGGTGGAACATTAAAAAGCTTAAATGGTTTCCTACTAAATCTTTTGCAGATAGTCTCCAATCTAATGGGTACCAGTAGTTAAATTCGTCTTGAATTTCTTTTACTTTTTCAGGTTCTAATTTTATTTCTTCATTATTTTCTGGTTCTTTATTTAAAAATACTTTATCAAAAAATGCAGGTGTTAATATTTCAGGATCCATATTTTTTAGATATTTTGCTATAGTATAATAAGACATGTATATTGTAGAATCTGATAATGGTTCAATTAACCATTGTTTGTCCCATGGTAAGTGTGTACCTAATCCTAATCTTCTGGAACAAGCCCAATCTTCTAACCATCCTAAATAATATTCAAAATTTGATTTAACTTCTCCAGGTATTATGGTTTCTCCTTCTAATACTTCTCTTGCTGTGTTTGTCCATTCTTCATCAGAATATCTTAAAAACCATTGGTTATCCATTACTTTAACTACACAACGTTCTCCACATCTACATATCACTGGTCTTTCTGAAAAGTCATACATTTTTCCTGCTTGATTGTTTTCAAGCATTTGGTCTCTTATTTCATTTCTTGCAGTGACTACACTTTCTCCAGCAAATTCTGGGATGTCTTCTCTTATACGGCCTTTGTTATGTTCTGTTTTGTATAATTCATTGGTTGCTTCTTGAAGTTTAGGATCTTCTTGGTTTTTGATTCCTAATTTTTCTATAACATCTTTAGCAGGTATGTCCCCATATTTTTTGAGTTTTATTACTGGTATAGGTTCTATTTTTGCTACTGTTTCTTCTAATCCATAATTTTTTAGTAGTGCTTTGTTTTCCTTTAAATCTTTTAATGCAATATAATCTGCTGGTGCATGGGCTGGTACGGAGAATACGGTTCCGCTACCATATTCGGCATCTACAAAACTAGCTGGTAATAATGGTAGTTTTTCATTTGTTATTGGATTTGTAACATATTTTCCTATGTATGGGGTCATGTCTATTTGACCTAATATTTCTAAACCATTAATTTGATTTGATAAGTTATCGTATGCTGTTCTGCTTATTATCCAAGTTTCATTTTCATTTTTAACTTCAATGTATTCTACATCGGGGTTTATCCATAGGTTTGTTGCACCATATATTGTTTCTGGTCTGAATGTAGCAGGTACTAATATTTTACCGTCTATTTCAAATTTAAGTAGTGTTAGTTCATTTATACTTACTCCTTCTCCTTCAAGTAAGTCATGGTCTCCTACAGGATTTTTGTCTCTTGGACAGTATTTTACTGGGTGTTTTCCTTTTGTTATTAAACCTTTATCATATAATTTTGTTATTTGCCATGTTACAAATTTTTGGTATGTAGGGTCTATTGTTCTGAACTCTCTTCTCCAGTCTATGGAAAATCCCATATCGTCCATTACTTCATGGTATTCATTACTAAAATATTTTACTATGAATTCAGGGTCTTCTAATTGGGGTAATGTTTCTTTTGGTACTCTGTGAACCTTTTCATATAATTCCATTGTCCATGGATCTTTTCTTTTTATTCTACTTGCTATTCCTATTACTGGTGCACCGGTTACATGCCATGCCATTGGGAAGAGTACATTATATCCTTCCATTCTTTTAAATCTTGCATATACATCAGGAACTGTGTATGTTCTTCCATGTCCAATATGCATTGCTCCACTTGGGTATGGGAATGCAACTGTTAAGTATAATTTTTTTCTTTCATCTGGGTCTGATTGAAATAGCTTAGCATCTTCCCATTTTTTTTGCCATTTCTTTTCTATATCATTTGTCACTGAATTCACCGTTTAATATTTTTATAATTTTTTTTTAAAGTAAAATGTTATTTAAATTAATTTTCCACTAGTTCTTGGACTTTGAGGAGATTCAACTTTATGTCTACTATTTACTATCTTAGATCTAATCCTATTAATTTCCTCAATGCTTAAATCAATATTTTTTATTATCTCATCATTATCCATATTCTTGTCAATAATCATATATAATAAAGAGTCTAATTTATCATAACTTAAACCAATTTCATCTTCATCTTTTTGACCAGGCCATAAACCTGCTCTAGGAGGCTTAGAAATTATATCTTCAGGAATACCCCAATCTTTAGCTAAAATTCTAAGTTGAGTTTTATAAATATCCCCAATTGGTTCAATATCACAACCACCATCACCATATTTAGTGAAATATCCAATAAGTAATTCACTTCTATTACCTGTACCAATAACAATATAATTTTTTAAATTAGCATAATAATATAATAAAGACATTCTTATTCTTGCTTTCAGATTACCACTTGCAACTTTGAAAATATCCTCATTAATATAATCTAATTTTTTTATATTCTCAGTATCTGTAATATTAAAAAATTCATTTGAAATTGTATCGATAGAAACCTCAATATATCTAATATCTAATATGTTTGCCATTAAACGAGCATGTTTTCTATCTTCATCAGGAGTTGTTGAACTGTACATATGAATTCCAAAAACATTTTCTTTACCGACAGCTTCAACTGATAATAATCCACTTACACTTGAATCGATTCCACCACTTAATCCAACAACAATACCTTTAGCATGTGCATTAGAAACAGTTTCTTTTATAAAATCGATAATTTCATTTTTAGCTTTTTCACTATTGATTTCAGGTAATTCTAACATAATATCACTAGATTATTATTATTAATAAAAAAATTATAATAATAATATTTTATATTTAATTTATTTAATAATTATCTAATTAAACCAAAAATTTTAAAAACTTTTATTAACTAAAAAAAATCAATTAATATTTTAAGTTTAAAAAAAATAATGATAATTTATATTATAAACTAAAAAAAAATAAAAAAAGTATATAATGGAGAGTGCATTTAAAAATGGCATTTAAAGATTTATTTAAATTTAAAAATGGTCAAACAACTTTCATGTTTGTAGGTGGAAAAGGAGGAGTTGGAAAAACAAGTGTTTCATGTTCAACAGCTTTATGGTTAGCTAAAAAAGGTAAAAATACATTATTAGTTTCAACAGATCCAGCACACTCATTATCTGATTCTTTAGAAGTTAATATAGGACCATATCCTGTAGAAGTTACAGAAAATTTACATGCAATTGAAATAGACCCCGACATGGCTATGGAACAAAAACAACAACAAATCAATAGTCAAAAAGCTAGAGCCACAGCAGATAAAATGGCAGGCCTAGATTTTTTAGGGGATCAAATGGATTTAGCATCTTCATCTCCTGGAGCTGATGAAGCAGCAGCATTTGAAGTTTTCATGGGACTTTTAACAAATAATGAATATGATATAGTAGTATTTGATACAGCACCAACCGGCCATACATTAAGATTATTATCCTTCCCAGAAGTTATGGATTCATGGGTAGGTAAATTATATAAAGCTAAAACAAAATTAGGTGAAGCTTCATCAAAATTAAAAGGAATAATTCCCTTCATGGATCCAAATGATGATGTAGCATCAACTGCAGAATTAGAAGCAACAAAAAGACAAATAAATGAAGCAAAAAAAGTATTATCTGATCCTGAAAGAACAACATTTAAAATGGTAGTAATTCCTGAAGAAATGAGTATTTATGAATCAGAAAGAGCTATTGAAGCACTTGAAAAATTTGATATAACAGTTGATGGAATAGTTGTTAATCAAGTAATGCCAGATATTACAGATTGTGATTTTTGTCATTCAAGACACACATTACAACAAAAACGTTTAGCATTAATAAATCAAAAATTCAAAGAACAAGAAGTTACACAAATTCCTTTATTTAAAGATGAAGTTAAAGGAATTGATAAACTTAATAATTTAGCTGAAATATTATATGAAGGTAAAATCAACGATGAAGTAAAAAGAGATACTATACAATTATAAAAATAATTAAAATTTTTATAATTTACTTTTTTTTTACAACTACAATCCTTACAAAGTGAAAATTCATCTTTCACATAAATATTTTTTTTTACAAATACAATACTTACAAAGTGAAAATTTATCTTTCACATAAATATTTTTTTTACAAATACAAAAATATTCTAATTAAATCCATTAAACCAAGCTTTATATAATCATAACACACATATAAGTAAATTCACTATTTGCTATTTCTTTTAAATTAGATTTAACTATTCGTTCTTCAGGATAACTGAGTCTTTCACATACAATTACTTCTCTATTAGGATTAACATCATTATCTAAAAGAAATTTTGCCATATCCTTAACTTTACGTGAAGGTAATGCAATTGTTGTTTTACCATTATTTATATATTGTAAAATATCTTCAATATTTTCCCTACCATGAAATGTTATAATATTTGCTTCATCCCAATTAATATGATTTTTAGATGCAGCTAACTGTAGGGAACTTATTCCAGGAATAACATTTATATTATCTATATTGAATCCTTTTTCGTTACTTATTCGTTTTATAGGTTTAAGAACACCTGAAAATCCTGGATCTCCAGTTGATAATATAGTGATATTTTTACCTTCTTTGGCCATTTCAACTGATTCTTCCAATTTTTTTGTCAAATCTTTAACATTAAATACTATATACTCCTTTTTGTTTTCAAACAAATCAAGTGCTCTTTGGCTGCCTATAGTTATATCTGAATTTTCAACAGTTTCTATTGCATTTTGTGTTAAATATTCTTTAGATCCAGGTCCTACACCTACTATATTTAGTTTTCCCATATTAATCAGTTTTTTTTATTTTATTCTTCAATATTTAAAGCTTTTTTGAAGTTATTTTTTATAGTTTTATTAACTTCTACATTTTCATATTCTTCATAATCACATTTATCTAAAGTGAACATAGCTAATTCATATATTATTTTATTCATACTTTTTCCACGTTCAGTTAAATAATATTCTGTTGTCACTGGGCTTGTGCTTAAGACTTTTTTTTCTATAAGATTATTCTCTTCCATATTTTTTAAGCAATTTGATAGTACTTTATTACTTAGTCCTGGTTTATTTTCTAAAAATTCTTTAAAGTGTTTTTTCCCAAAAAACAGGTCTCTAATTATTTGGATTGTCCATTTTTTATTAATTAATTCTAAAGCTTTATCCACAGGACAATTTATTCCACAATTTTTAGTTTTTGTCATGAAACTTTTTCTCCTAAATATTTAAAAATTTTTAATGAATCAGTTATAATTAATTATAATTTTGAATATATAAAAAATTTATATTTTTTAATTTTTTGGTTACTGAATAGTTACTAAGTAACTTTTCAGTTACAATTTTTTTAAATAATAGATTATACTGGATATAATATAATAATTATAATTTATTGGTTACTTAAAGGTAACTTAGTTACTAAAAAGTTATAAAATCTTTATAAACCTCTTTGTTAATATTTTAATATGAAGTTAATTAGTTAATTTCAATATAATAAGTTATTAAGAATTTTTTAAAATATTTTATAATATTACATAAAAAAGAAGAATTTAATTATTAAGGAGAAAAATTATCATGAATGATGTAATAAATTTTTTAAAAGAAAATCCAATTCAATATGTAGCAACTGTGGGATTAGATGGAAATGCAAAAGTAAGACCTTTAATGTTCTATCTTGAATCTAATGGGAAATTATTTTTTTGTACAAATAATCAAAAACCAGTATATAATGAATTAAAAGAAAACCCAAATTTTGAACTTGTAGTTGCAAATTCTGAATTTAAATGGTGTAGAATAAGTGGTAGAGCCGAATTTGTAGATGATATTGATATAAAACAAAAAATTATAGATTCTAATGAATTGGTAAAAACACTTTATCAAACACCAGATAACCCAATTTTTGAAGCATTTTATATTAAAGATGGAAAAGCTGTTATAAGAGATTTTTCAGGAGAACCTCCTAAAAAATATGATTTATAATTAAAATAATAAATTTTCAAAAATTATTTTTTTTAAAAAAGTGGAAAAAAATTTTACTTTAGTTGGTAAAATTTTTTTATTTTCCATGATTTAAATTTTTAGTAATATTTTCAGAATTCCTATATTTCAATATTTCACTTTTAAGTACTTTATAAACATTTTCAGCACTAATCAATGGGGTTGGAACATCCCATTCTACTGGATGTAACATAAATGGTTTACTTTGTGTTCCACCTATTCCTCCATGACTTCCAACTAATTCTTCAAATGCACAAATTTCTTCAGTTTCAGGATCATAGAAACTGTTTACTAAAATATCAGGAGTATATTTAAAACTATTACTTCTACGTAAATGTTGTGGAGCATTTTCACCAAATACTTCCAATGGATTTTCTCCTTCAATTTCATCTTCATTTAAATAGTAAACACCGTTAGCACCAATAGCCATTGGACCGAATTCTTCAGAATCTACCATTATAAAACCAATACCTTCTTGTTTAACAAGTCCAGGTATAAGATTTGGGAATAAATTTTTAATTTTTTCATAGGATAATCTTTCTTTAAATTGTGTTAAATAAACCATTGCTAAATTTCCTGAGGCTAATACTATAACTTCAGATTCTTCTGGTTTTTTATTTTCAGTTCGGAAAACTTTTTCATTAGTAACATACTCTAAAACATCTTCAGTTCTATCTGTAATGTTATCTATACCATTTTTAATAGAATCTCTTGCACCTTTAAATGGTGAAAACATTTTTGAATAGTTCTCATTAGAATCCATATTACTATATAAAGTCATATCTTCAGGTAATAAACTTCTTACATAGTTTTCAAAACTAATTCCATATCTTTGTTTAAATGTAGCACCATTTCCTTGTCCATGATCAGATTGTATTACAAATTTATATGGTCTATCTGCATATTCGCTTGCTTTTTCTAAACGGTTAAACTGTTTATCTAATTGTTTTAAACATTTAAATGAATCATTATCCCTTATTCCTGTATGATGTGCTATTTCATCATACCCTAAATATGTTGCATAAGTAATGTCAATATCTCCTACTAACATGTCTCCCATAATTGTTTCAGTGGTTATTTCTCTCATAAGAACATTAGCACCTGCTCTTGTAGGTATAAATGTTAAACCTCTTCTAATACGAGGTTGAACATTTCTTAACCAGTGAGTTATTTGTGAGATAATTTCTAATATCATTTCCCAAAAGAATAATATAATTATACTTGGAAATCTGTTAGGATTTGCGAAGAGGTAATACCAAGTTGTGTTGTAAAATTTTTTAAGATTTTTTATTTTACTAAAGGTTAATACTACATCATCAGTATCTCCTGAAAATAAGTTGGAACGGCTTGCACCATCATCTACTAGTAAACCATTCCCATCGGATATTCTTTTTTCTATCATTGGAGCATCTGAAAATCCTGTAGATGTTACAATTTGATTATTATGTTCTTTTTCAACCCATCTAAATGCTGTAATATTTTCATTGTTTCCGTGTAAGATACCTGCTTGACTAGCACCTGTTTGGCTTGAAAGATCAGTTTCCCATTCTGTGACTGTATGACTTCCTCTTTTTACCCACTTAGATAATGTTGGCATATATCCTTTTTTCATTGCTTCTTCAAAAATTTCTTTTGCTAATCCATCAATTTCTAAAATTATTATTCCTGGGTATGTTTTTGTTGTAGGATGTCGTTTTTTAATTAAATCTCTAGTTACAGTTCTATAATATGAACTTTCACTATCTAATGTAAGTACTGCTGAGAGAATTGTTGTTATTAATGCCATTCCTAAAGGTGCTAAAATAAGTGCAGGTCCCTCAATAGTTAGTCCTGGAGTAAATAAACTTAAAAGATAAATTAATAATCCATCCATTATTAAGGTTCCTATTCCAATTGTATATACTAGGAAAGGTAGGAAAAGTCTTGTTAGTAATGGCCAAATTAATGCATTGATAATTGCTAATGCTATTACTGCAACTACTGCAGTTTCCCAACTTGTTACAACCAATCCTACATTTGCATGTGCTATTAATAAGAACCCTATAATTTCTCCAATTAAAACTACAATTGACCTTCCGATTTTTGCTTTACTACTTACTTTTTCAGGTTCTACTGGTTCGTTTGTTATGTAATTAGTTGTTTCTTTTATTTTTGGTCTAATATCTTTAGGATCCATTTTAATCAATTTTACATTTCCTTTTAATTAAAATTATTCACGCTTTAATAATTTATTTAAACCTTTTTCAAATTTTTCATAGGTTTCTGAATTTTTATACATTGATTCTATATTCTCTAAACTTAATGCAAGAATATTTTCATTTGTTTGTCCTTTATTTTCATCTTCTTCTAATGATTCTTTTTCACGTAGTTTTTCCTGAACAATTGGACTTTTTAAATGGAAAATAGTTATTTCAGGTGGACAATTAAGTCTAAACCAAAAAATATTAGTACCTAAGCCACGACTTGTGTATTGAATCATATTACCTACTTTATATTTTCCTACAGGATATTTTCTGGAGTAAGAACCTCTAAAAAGTGTAGTATTTATTCCGGGTATAATAAATTGTCCTCCATGGGAATGTCCAGATATTTGTAGGCTAAATTTTCTACTAAGTGAACTTAAATCTGCAAAATCAGGTTCATGGGCAAGTAAAATAGCAGCACTTTCGTCAGGAATTTTAGTTAAAACTTTTCCAAGATTATCTTCACCAACCATCATACTATCCACACCTGCAACATATAATTCATGGCCTTCTTTATTTAACACAAAAACATCATTACTAACATTATGAATATTTGCATTTTTTAATACTTTTTTGATTGTTTCAGGATTTAACCAATGGTCATGATTTCCAAGTACGGCTAATGAAACATCCTTAGGTTTTAACTTTTTTAAGGAATCTTCTAAATCGTCTTTAACATCATCTATATTATAGGATACATAGTCTCCAGTTAAAGTTACCATATCTGGTTTATGGGAATTTACAATATCAACTACACCATTCAAATATTCTGGTGTCATCCATTGCCCAAGGTGAATATCACACAAGTTAATTATTTTATAATTATGGAAAATAGGATTTAAATTTTTTATTTCTATATCAATGTTTATAACTTCAAAATCTTCAGGATTAAATGTAATGTTTTTCACTTTTTCCCTTGTAGCAGTCATAACTTCTTGAATAGTTTGTTTAGCTTCAAAAGCTGCTGGTTTTTTTTCACTCAATAAAATCACTATGTATTAGTTACTTGTAATTACTTTTATTGTTTTGAAATAATTTATACTTTTTTCTAGTTTTTGATTTTCTATAATTTCATATATTAAAAAATTCAAATAGAATACTCATGTTAGTTAATGCGGATTTACATATTCATAGTTGTTTTTCTATGGCAACATCTAAAGATATGTTAATTAATAATATTGCTCCTAAAAGTAAAGAAAAAGGTTTGAATCTTGTTGGTACTGGGGATGCTTTTCATCCTGGATGGTTAAATATAATTGAAGAAAGTACTGAGTATAAAGGTGATGGGGTTTATTCAAAAGATGAATGTGACTTTATTTTAACTACTGAAGTTGAGGGTAAAAGTCGAATTCATCATTTAATTTTCCTACCTACAATAGAAATTGCTCGTGAATTGTCTGATAAATTAGTTTCAAAAAATAAAAATTCAGATGGTAGGCCAAGAACCAAAATGGGTGGTGCTGAAATATTAGAAATGGTTAAAGAGTATGATTGTATGATTGGTCCTGCTCATGCTTTCACTCCTTGGACTGGAATGTATAAATCTTTTGATAGTATTTATGATTGTTATGATAAAAAACCTGATTTTATAGAATTAGGTTTATCTGCTGATACTAATATGGCGGATACAGTAAGTGAACTTCAAGATTTTGTATTTCTTTCAAATTCTGATGCTCATTCTCCATGGCCTCATCGTTTAGGTAGAGAATTTAATCAAATTGAAATGGATGATATATCATATTCTTCTCTTAAAAAATCTATTAAAAATAAAAAAGTTACTAAAAATTATGGTTTATATCCTAATTTAGGAAAGTACCATATGACTGCATGTACTAAATGTCATAAGTTAATTGATCCTTTAATAGCTAAAGAAGATAAGATGAAATGTACCTGTGGAGGTAAAATTAAAAAAGGTGTTGATTATAGGATAAATGAGATTTCATCTTGGAAAGAACCTCATCATCCAAAACATCGTCCGGATTATGTTCATTTAATGCCTATGGCTGAAATTATTAGTACAATTTATGATAAAGGAGTTACTACTAAATTTGTTCAAGGTAAATGGCAAAAATTAGTAAATGCTTTTGGTCCAGAGATTACAATTTTAATTAATACACCTATTGAAGAGATTGAAAAAATTGATTTAGAAACTTCTAAAGCTATTGAAGCTTTTAGGAATGGAACTGTTAATGTTATTCCTGGAGGTGGAGGTAAATATGGTGAAATTTCTTTTGATAAAGAATTAATACCTAGAGAAACTGAATCTATAGATAAAAGACTTACTCTAGATAATTTTTAATTCCTTTTTTTTAATTTATTGTGATATTTTTTTGTTTGAATTTAGAAGCTCTTAATGCATTTCCTACTGCAATTAATGTTAATCCCATATCACCGATTAATACAGCTTCCCATAATTCAACATAACCACAAATTCCTAAAATGATTAATAATCCTTTAACTGTTAATGTTAATATGATGTTTTCTTTAACAATGTTCATGGTTTTTTTAGCTAAATTTATAATATAATCTATTTTACTTATATCATCATTTATAAGAATAATATCTCCTGTTTCTATTGCTGCATCTGCTCCTTCCATTCCCATTGCGATTCCTACATTTGCTCTTGCAAGTGATGGTGTATCATTTACTCCATCTCCTACCATTGCAACATTACTGTATTCTTTTATCATTTCTTCTGTAATATTCACTTTATCTTCTGGTAGGAGATTACTGTAATATTTATCTAATCCAGTTAAAGATGCTACATTTGCTGCAATTTCATTATTATCTCCTGTTAGCATTATTGTTTTAATGTTTTTATTTTGTAGTTGTTTAATTGTATTTGGGGTTTTTTCTCTGATTTTATCTGCTAAACTTATAATTCCAAGGATTTCTTTTTCATTACTTAATATTATGCTTGTTTTGTTATTGTTTGAATTTTTATTTTGTAAGCTTTGAATTTTTTTGTCAAATTCTGGGTTGAATTGGAATAATTCTTTTTTACCTATATAATATTTTGTATTATTTATTGTACCTTCTAATCCTTGTCCAGATATTGATTTAAAGTTTTCTACATTTCCTAAATTTATATTATTTTTTGATTTATATTCATTAAATGCTTTAGCAATAGGGTGTTTAGATTTATTTTCTAAACTGCATGCTATTTTTATTATTTCGTCTTTTTTAAATTGTGGTGTAGTGATTATGGATCTTATTTCTAGTTTCCCTTCTGTTAATGTTCCTGTTTTATCGAATAATATTGCTTTTATATTATTTAGCTCTTCGATATATTCTCCACCTTTTATTATAATTCCATTTTTGGTTCCTGCAGTTAAAGCTGAAACCATTGATAGGGGTGTTGAAATTACTAATGCACATGGGCAAGAGATCACTAATAAAACTAATGCTCTATATATCCATGTATTAAATGTTTGTTGTAAAATTAATGGGGGGATAATTGCTATAATTATGGCTAATAATACTACGGTAGGTGTATAATATTTTGCGAATTTATCAATAAATAAATCTATATGTGCTTTTTTTTCTTCTGATTCTTTGATTAAATCTATTATTTTAGCGAATATTGTATTGTTTGAGGATTTAGTTACTTTTATTTCAATGTATCCTTCTTCATTTATTGTGGAGGCGTATACTTCGTCTCCTATTTCTTTATTTATTGCTAAACTTTCTCCTGTGATTGATGCTTGATTTACAGTTGTGTTTCCATTTATTATTATACCATCAACTGGGATTTTGTCTCCAGGTTTTACAATTACTATGTCATTTTTTTCTACTTGGTCAATGTTTATTTCTATTTCCTTTCCATTTTTTTTAATGGTTGCTTTATCTGGACTTAATTTTATTAAGTTGCTTATTGATTTTTTTGATTTATCTATTGATAAATCTTCTATGAATTCGGCTATGTAAAATAATAATATTAATATGGATCCTTCTAATCCATCTCCTAATAAAAATGCTCCTATTGTTGCTATTGTTACTAGTAATTCTATTTTTATTTCTTTGTTTAGTAATGATTTTATTCCATGTGTTATGATTTCTTTTCCAACTATTATGACTTCTATTAATAATATTATTTGTGATATTAAGTTTGAGGATAGTGATCCTATTTGGAATGTTGTAAATTTATTGATATATATTCCTATTATAAAGATTATTAATCCTATAATTATTGTATAAATTGATTTTTTGTAACTTTCAGGTTCTTCTTCTATATTTTCTAGTATTCCTTTTTCACATGAGCATTCTTCGTGTTCATGTTTGTGTGTACATGATTTGCTATGAGTGTGTTCACTGTTTTCATGTTCATGATGGTTATTTCTCATATTCTTCAGCTTCTTTTATTAACTTGGTTATTTGCTCGTTGTTTAATGAATAAAATACTCTTTTATTTTTTTTTCTGAATTTTACCATGTCATTACTTCTTAATAATCTTAATTGATGGGATATGCTTGATTGACTCATATCTAAAAGTAATGATAGTTCACATACACATAATTCTTCGTGTTCTAGTGCAGAAATTATTCTTAATCTGTTGTAGTCCCCTAATAGTTTGAATAATTTTGCTATTTCGTTGTATGTTTCTTCTGTTTTCATTTTTTTATTTACTGTTTCGAGTAAATCTTCTCTTATACTTTTGATTTCACAAATATTCTCTTCAGTCATATGAATATCTATTCATATGTACATATATAAATGTTTTTGTTTTTTAAAAAAAATATTATTAAGAAATTAAAGAAAAATTTTTTAAAAATATAATAAAGTATAATAAAAATTAGAAATTCATATAAAAATTTTGTTTTAAAAATATTATGGCTTTGTAGAAACCCTATTTTTTTGGTAGTTGTGTTGATCTGTGGATGTTGTAGATTAGGTTTTTGAGTTTTGTTTCTTTGTTTGATAGTTTTAG
>ENA-UOOK01001394-UOOK01001394.1-fermentation-metagenome-genome-assembly--contig:-NODE-1394-length-31799-cov-4.443296_pt1 | contig 31799 bp, 26 predicted proteins | sample MGYA00245777_ERZ724023 | MGnify/ENA primary metagenome ERZ724023 (study PRJEB28704, sample SAMN03018312) | fermentation metagenome | biome: anthropogenic terrestrial biome; feature: soil; material...
AATGACTCAAGACGTTACAAATGTTGCCGATGGAATAGCTGAAGCAACTCCTAGTGCTAATCCAATGGCAAACGTAGCACCTGCAAGACCTAAGAATGATAATTCTCTCGATAGACTTACAAAATTTCTTGAGAGCGGTTTTGCTGATTTAGAACTCGATGACAATGCTTACCAAGCATTAGCAGAAAATAGCGTAACGAGCATCAAAGAAGATGAACTCGTTTCAGGTAAAGTAATCCATATCACAAAAGACGAAGTCCATGTAGATATAGGATTTAAGTCTCATGGTATAGTACCAAGAGCAGAATTATTGAATGCCGAAACTTTAGAAGTTGGCGATAATATTGATGTATATATTGAAAACATCGAGGACGTTAGCGGTAAGTTACTCCTTTCTCGTCGCAGAGCTGATTTTATGCGCATTTGGGACGATATTTTAGAATTAAACCAAGAACAAAAAGTTGTTCCAGTACGTATTTTACGTCGCATCAAGGGTGGTATGGTTGTAGATTTACTCGGTATAGAAGCTTTCTTGCCTGGTTCTCAAATAGATGTACGCCCTGTACGCGATTTTGATGCGTGGGTAAATAGTGTAATTGATGTAAGAGTTGTAAAAGTAAATCATCCAAGCGAAAACGTTGTTGTAAGCCATAAGATTCTTCTTGAAGAGCAATTATCTGAACAACGTATGGCAATTGTAAATAAATTAGAAAAAGGTCTGATATTAGAAGGAACTGTAAAAGCAATCTCTGATTTCGGTATTTTCGTTGATTTAGGTGGTGTAGATGGACTTGTACATATTACTGATTTATCTTGGGGTAGAGTAACTCATCCAAGCGAAATAGTAACTAATGACCAAGTAGTAAAAGTTGTAGTTCTTGATTTCGATACTGAAAAGAAAAGAATTTCTTTAGGTATGAAACAATTAACTTCACATCCATGGGATACTATTGGTGATAACTACGCTGTCGGCACTAAAGTAACTGGCAAAGTTGTTAGCTTAACTGATTATGGTGCATTCATTGAAATTGAAAAAGGTATCGAAGGCTTAATTCATATCTCTGAAATGAGCTGGACTCAACATGTGAAACACCCATCACAAATCGTCTCAATGGGACAAATGATTGAAGCTATCGTTCTTAATATCGATAAAGATACTAAAAAATTAGCTTTAGGTATGAAACAATTAGAACCAGATCCATGGGAAGATTTAATGGTGAAATATCCAGAAAACTCAAGCCACAAAGGTATCGTTCGCAATTTAACTAATTTTGGTGTGTTTGTTGAATTAGAACCAGGTGTAGATGGTTTAGTTCATATTTCTGATCTATCTTGGACTAAGAAAATCCGTCATCCGGGCGAATTCGTTAGAAAAGGTGAACCTCTTGATGTAATTGTTCTTAGCATTGACCCTACTCAGCGTCGTATAGCTTTAGGACATAAACAAATTAATGATAATCCATGGGATTCGTTTGAATCAAGATATTCTGTAGGATCTGAAACTGAAGCTAAGATCGAGAGAATTATTGAAAAAGGCGTTATCGTAGAACTTCCTGATGGAGTTGATGGGTTCGTACCAGTTTCTCAATTATCTTTTGCTCCGGTAAAGAATATCAGTGATTTCTTTAAATTGGGAGATTTATTACCTCTAAAAGTAGTAGAATTCGACAAAGAAGCAAAGAAAATCGTTCTATCTGTAGTAGAAAACTTACGTGGCAAAGAAAAAGAAAAAATTGATTCTTATAATGCTGCTCACCCAGTTCCAAATTCAGATAAAGCTGCATTAGATCCTAATTTAGAGATCCCTGTAGAAGAAGATACAAATTATGATTTAACTGAATATACTATGTCTCCATTTGAAAAAGCTAAATTAGAAAAAGAAGCTCCTATTCAAGTCGATGATGTAACTGCTCCAGAAGAAACTCCTGCTCCAGAAGATAATGTTACAGAAGCTCCTGCAGAAGAGCAAACTGAAGAAAACAAAGCTGAATAAATTATAATAAAAAGTAATTTCTTATAAATATAAGAATTACAGTAAAAATTAAAAGAGACTACCTAATTAGGAAGTCTCTTTTTTTTATTATTACTTAAATTATATATAACAATTATATATTAAAATAAAAATTTATTATAAACTATTATTTTACTAATTTTACATTCTCTATAAAAATTTAATAACATATCATATTTTAAATTAAATTACAGATGGATTCCAAAGAACTCAGCGATGAAAGCATTTTTAGCAATCTTAATGATAAACAGAAAGAAGCAGTAAATTATACCGAAGGTCCTCTTTTAATAATAGCTGGAGCTGGCAGTGGCAAAACAAAAGCACTTACACATAGAATCGCCAATTTAATTCATAAAGGTGTAAAACCCTGGAAAATTCTTTCTCTAACTTTCACTAACAAAGCAGCTGGCGAGATGAAAGATAGAATTGGAAAAATGATTGGTTCAGAGCGTGCAGAGCAAATTTCTGCTGGTACTTTTCACTCAATTTTTGCAATGATTCTAAGGCGTGAAGCAAATGCAATCGGCTACACAAATAATTTCACAATATATGATTCCGAAGATTCACTTTCTTTAATCAGGCATATAATTAAAGATAACGGAATTAAATTTGATGAAATTACTCCGCAGGGAGTTCGTTCAAAGATTTCTTGGTCTAAAAATCAAATGATTTCAGTAGCTGATTTCGCTAAATCTGCTGTAAATGATGTAACACGTACTACTGCTTTTATTTATGGAGAATATCAAAAGAAATTAATTCAATCTAATGCTATGGATTTCGACGACCTTTTGCTAAATATGATTAAGTTATTAAATATTCCAGAAATTCTTGAAAAATACCAAAATCGCTATGAATATATTTTAGTAGATGAGTATCAAGACACAAATAAAGCTCAATATATAATAATTAATAGATTAGCTAAATTGCACCATAATATTTGCGTAGTTGGTGATGATGCACAAAGTATTTATAAATGGCGAGGCGCTGAAATACGCAATATCTTAGATTTCAAAAATGATTACCCAGATGTAAAAATAGTTCGTCTTGAGCAAAATTACCGATCTACTAAAAATATAATCGGAGGAGCTGATAGCTTAATAAAATATAATCAATCTCAAATTCCCAAGACCTTATGGACTAATAATCCCGAAGGTAGCTTAATTGAACTATTTACTTATGATTCCGATTTCGACGAAAGCGAATCAATTGCCAAAAAAATTAGTAAATTAATTAAATCCAATAATTATACATTAAATGATTTCGCAATTTTATATAGGACAAATGCTCAATCACTTAGTTTGGAAAAATCATTTAAAAATAATGGCTTAAAATATATGATTTTAGGTGGAGTATCTTTTTATTCTCGCAAGGAAATAAAAGATATTTTAGCTTATTTGAGAGTATTAGTTAATCCAAAAGATACAGAATCATTAATTAGAATAATAAATTTCCCAGTGCGAAATATAGGCAATACAACTATTTCCCATATTCAAAATTTTGCATTTGAATTAAATATTTCTCTTTATGAAGCACTAAAAAGAGTAGATGAAATCACTGCTATTAAGAAAAATAAAGCTACTGCTGTAACTAATTTCGTTGAATTTTTAGAAGAATATAGCAGTATTGTCAATTCATCTAATCCGCTTGATGATATAGTTGATTATATCAATGCTACTAAAATTCGAAATGTTTATTTAGAAATGACTACTGATGATGCAGAAGATAGATTAATGAATATTGATCAACTATTTGTCGATATTGAACAATATTTTATTTCTAATGAAAATGCTACATTAGAAGAATATCTGCAACAGAGTGCATTAATTACTGATTCAGATAAGAAAGACCTTAAGGAAGATAGCGTAAAATTAATGACATTGCATTCTGCAAAAGGATTAGAATTCCCAAATGTATTTATTGTAGGATTAGAGCAGGGATTATTTCCCCTCGGTTTTACAAATGAATCACCGGAAGAATTAGAGGAAGAGAGGCGTTTGCTATATGTAGGAATTACTCGTGCTGAAAAGTATTTAGAGCTATCGCATTGCTTACGTAGATTTAAATTTGGTGATATTATTATTAGCAAAAAATCAAGATTTTTGTCTGAAATAAATTCAAAATATATTAATCACAACTCTAAAGAAGAAAATAATGTTCAATTCAAGAAAAAATCTTTATTTAGCGATGATTATAGTCAAATAAAGAAAAAAGATAATTTTTACTTTGACGATATTCCTGAAGAAACTAAAAGCACAAAGCAAAGCACCGTTAATAATACTACTAATAAAATACCGATTTTCTTACAAATTAAAGTAGGAGATATTGTGAACCATAAATTATTTGGTTTAGGCAGAGTCGAGCAATTAAATGGGATAGCTGATAATAAACAAGCAACAGTATTATTCAAATCTGTTGGCAAAAAGAAACTATTAATTAAATATGCTGGGCTCGAAATAATGAAAGGAAATTTTTAAAATATTTAACTATCCTGATACAACTTAAGTGTATTCTAATTTTCATTTACCATTCATAATTTATAACAAACAATAACATTATAATAAGATATTAAATAATTAGTTTTCTTGAAGAAAAAAGTACAATTAAATTGTAAATAGTTTCTTTCTTTGTTTGATAACTTTTTTCATAGTTTGATCTAAAAAATATTTTTGAGCTGAAATTGGTTTTTCTCCTTCCTGAATTTCTATTTTTTTATATTTTCCATTTTCCATAAGTTTCCATGATTTTGTATTATCTTTCCAATAGATATTCAGAATATTTTTTAGTTTTGCTTTTAGAATTGTACTTTCTACTGGGAACATAAGTTCCACTCTTTTATGTAAATTACGTGTCATCCAGTCAGCGCTAGTTAAGAATATTTCTTCATCTCCCCCATTTTTGAAATATAGAATTCTAGTATGCTCTAGAAATCTACCAACAATGCTACGCACTTCGATATTATCGCTAATTTTATTAATTTCTGGTCTTAAGCAGCATACACCACGTATTATTAATTGTATTTTCACACCTTTAATTGATGCATTATATAGAGCTTGAGTAACACCTTCGTGAGCTAATGAATTCATTTTTGCAATAATTAATCCCGGATTCTCCGGAGTATGCAATTCAGCTTCTCTATTTATTTTTTCTATTATTTTCAGATGTAAATAATTTGGAGCAATAATTAATTTTTTCCATTCTCTAAAATTAGAATATCCTGTGAGAGCATTAAATAGATTTACAGCATCTGCACCCATATCATTATCAGAGGTCATTAATCCCATATCAGTATATAATTTTGAAGTAACATGGTTATAATTACCAGTTCCTAAATGAAGATAATTTTTCAATTTACCATTTTCATTACGTACTACTAATGCTATTTTGCAATGAGTTTTTAGACCAAATACACCATGAATAACATGAATCCCGACATTCTCCAATTCTTTAGCCCATTGAATATTACTTTCTTCGTCAAATCGAGCTTTTATTTCAACAAAAGCAGTAACCTCTTTGCCTTTTTCAGCAGCACGTTTTAAAGCTGCTACTATCGGAGAATCATTACCGACGCGATATAAAGTAATTTTTATTGCCATTACTTTTGGATCATCTACAGCAGTATTTATAAATTTAAGTACACTTGTGGAAAATGAATCAAATGGATGATGAACTAATAAATCTTTCTTTTTTAAAATTTCAAAGATATTTGTATTACTGTCTTTTAATTCAGACAAAGTACGCGGAGTAAATGGAGTATCTTTCAAATGCTTTAAGTCTAATTTATTCAAGGCATTCAAATCCGGCAAATTAAATGGTCTATCGTGAATATATACATCTTCAGGTTTTAATTCTAATGATTCCATTAAGAATTTAACTAAATGTCTTGGCATTTTTGGGCTAACCTCTAATTTCACAGCTGCAGTACCCCATTTTCTGATTTTAATTTGCTCAGAAATTTCATCAATTAAGTCTTCTGCTTCATCTTCAGCTATTTCAATATCGGCATCGCGAATTACTTTAAAAGTACTCATTGTTTCAATTTTCAAATTTGGAAAGAGTAAATGAGCATTTAATTTAATCACCTGTTCTATGTAAACAAAGTGATTTGCGTTTTCTCGTTCAAGTCGAATTAAACGTGGCAAACTAAGTGGAATTTGTAAAAAAGCAATTTTATTTTCTTCATCAGGTTTTTCAACGTTAGAAAGTACGAATGCAATATTTAGAGAACGATTTATAATTTTGGGAAATGGATGTACAGAATCAAGAATTAAAGGAGTGAGCAAAGCCAAAACAGACTCTTTAAAATATTTATTTAAATATTCAATTTCATTCATAGATAATGTATCTCTCTCGTGCAAGTAAATCCCCTCTTTGGCTAGCTCTGGACGAATTTCCTCATTGAAAATTTGCTCTTGAAGTTCATAGAGCGGTACTAGCCTTTTTTGGCATTCACGAAGTACTTCAGATGGTGCCATACCATCAACCGTCGGAACTTCATATCCGGCTGCAATTTGCTTCTTTAGCCCAGCTATACGAATCATAAAAAATTCATCTAAATTAGAACTAAAAATTGAAACAAATTTCATCTTCTCAAACAAAGGATGTTCCGGTGATCTTGCTTCTAATAATACTTTATGTTGAAACTCTATTAAACTAAGCTCTCTATTGAAATAATATTTAGGATTCTCGAAAATACTTATACTTTTAGCCATGAAATTCTTATAAATGTGAATCAAAAGACTTTAAAAATAATAATAATTTAATTAATTAGAAAATATATTAAAAAATTAACAGTATTTTGATAAACAATAAGAAATTAACACTGTATTTGAATAATCAGAATTAAAAACATTATATCAAATTCTTTTATTCTTGTGCCGGAATAATTAGCATAAATTCAGAACCTTTTCCTACTGTGGAATTCTCTCCTCCAATTGGCTTAATTGCTGGATTTTCAGAAAATTCTAGAGCATAATTATACATTGAGTTAGATTTTTTAATTACACTTTTCAGCATATAATATTGCTAAATTTGTCAATGATTGAGCCATTTTATAATGATTGTTCTTTGATTTTGTATCTTTAAGCTCTTTATAAATATTTTGTAACATTTTTATAAAAATAATATATAAAAATTATCGTTTTAGTATCTAGGATAATTTTCAACTACATAATTTTGGAGTTCCTTATGAAACATTTTTTAATTTATTTTGTTACTTTGGTGTTATTCTCAATATCATCAAACGCACAAACGGTATATTTTAAACCAGTTACTGGTAATACTGATGAATTAAATGCTAAATTTGGGCTTAAATTCGATAGCATTAAAATATACAGCTATGCACTACAAAAAGAAAAAACTGTTACTATTTTTGATAATGTAAATTTATCAGACTTTTCGGATGTGGAAGATATAAATTTTATCGAAAATGGTATTTCTGGAATTGAATTTGAAAATAATGAAGTTATAATAAGCTATAATTTACCGGAATTAAGTAATTATTATTCTGTTAAAATTTACGATATTTCTGGAGATGAAATTTTCTCTAAAATAATAAATAGTTCCGAAGGCAAAGTTCATTGCGAAGTAAATCAATTATCAAGTGGTATATATTTCGCTTCATTATCAGGAAGTAATCAAGTATTTTCTAAGAAATTTATTTATCCAATTAATTCTAAATATTCTAATTCGCTTCCTAAAATATTTAATAAACTTCCTTTCTTTCCTGAGGAAAACACTTATAAAATAACTGCATATTCGCATAATAGATTACCTATCACTCTCGATTACCTTACTCCAAAAGATAATGACACTATTAAAATCAAATTTGGATATGAATATCCATATAATTTTGTAGAAGCAAGTATAAATATATCTTTTCCAAATATCGGTATTAAAATTTATTCTTCCGATCATTCTGGATCATCAACTTTTAAATCAAAAGGAAATAGTGTAAGTTGTAATTTAGTTAAAACTGATTATAGAAATAGTAATTCCACTATAGTCGATACTTTTCTTTACGAAATAAGATATGGATTTAATGTAAATAATTTAGATTTCCATATATCTTCACCTCCTCATGGAGTTATTCACTTTATAATGCTTGACGACATTGACATTATAAGAGGATTTTATGTATCCGCTACATATTCAACACCATTAGGAAATTATAACGAACAGACTACTTACAGTTTTCATTTAAGACTAAATCACGTACTAAATGTACCATATACTATATTAGATAATAAATTAAAGTTAATATTAGATTCTGATAAACTTCCAGATTTGATAACTGATTATAATTATTCTAAAAGTTATTCTAAAAGTATTTATTTTCGAGATAAAGAAGAAACTTCAGATTATAATTTTACAAATAGTAAAATTGACATTTTATTGACATTATTTTAAAAAATAAAATTTTTGATTTGAATTTCCCTGATAAGTTTTTACTTCTTTAGAGAATAAAACGAACTTTAATACGTTTGATAACTAATTAATTAGATTAGAACTCATTTCATTTAAATAAAAAAAGGATAAATATGGTAGATATTAAGAAAATTCAAGAAGCTATTAAATCATTTAATATGGATGGATGGTTATTCTATGATTTCCATGATAGAGACGCAATCGCACATAGAATTTTGCAAATTGATACAAAGAGATTTACTACACGCAGGTGGTATTATTATATCCCTGCCGAAGGTGAACCCCAAAAATTAGTACATAAAATTGAATCTTGGCGTTTAGATAATCTCCCAGGAGAAAAAAATGCTTACCTACCTTGGCAACAGCAGCACGAATTGCTAAAAAAGATTTTAGGTAATGCTAAAAAAGTTGCTATGCAGTACTCTCCTAATAATTCTATTCCTTATGTATCAATTGTAGATGGCGGTACAATAGAATTAGTACGTAGCTTTGGTGTGGAAGTAGTTTCAAGTGCTGATTTAGTCTCTATATTCGAATCTCACTTATCAAAAGAAGATATTCAAATGCATATAGAAGCAGGAAAAGTAATGCAAATGGTAAAAGACAGCGCATTTAAAGAAATCGCAAGAAGAATTAAATCTGGCAATAATCCTACTGAATATGAAATTTATGAATATATGCTTGACCTAATGCACAGTAATAACATGAAATGCGAAGATGGTCCAATCGTTGCAGTGAATGAACACGCTGGCGATCCACACTTTGAGCCTACTAAAGCAAATAGCCATAAAATTAAAGATGGTGATGTGATTTTGCTTGATTTATGGGCTAAGAAAAACCAACCAGGTGGAATATATTATGATATTACTTGGATGGGATATGCTGGCGATAAAGTTCCTCAAAATATTGAAGATATTTTTCAAGTGATTAGAAAAGCTCGCGATACTGCATTTAATTTAGTTAAAGAAAGTTTCGCAGCAGGCAAACCTCTTCACGGTTGGGAAGTAGATGATGCCGCTCGCAAAGTAGTTGTAGATGCTGGATATGGTGAATATTTTATCCATCGCACTGGTCATAATATCGGCGAAGAAGTTCATGGAAATGGAGCGCATATCGATAATTTAGAGACAAAAGATGACCGCAAAATCCTACCGGGAACATGTTTCTCGCTAGAACCGGGTATTTATATGCCAGAGAAGTTTTTAGGTTTCCGCACTGAGTTAGATGTCTATATTACTGACGAAGGTGAAGTAAATGTAGCCGGTGCAGTTCAAGAAATAATGATTCCTATTTATACTTTAGATTTAGCATAAAAAATTTACTTATAGGATCATCGTATAATAAAAAAGAGGCTATCTCATTATCAAATGAATAGCCTCTTTCATTATTTTCAATAGATTATTAAGCCAAATTACCATTTTAATAAATTAGCTTCATCTACATATACAGTTTCTTTTTTTCTAAATAGTGCAATTATTATAGCTAAGCCGATAGCAGATTCGGTTGCCGCTACTGCCATCACAAAGAAAACAAATACTTGTCCAGCGGAATCACCCAAAAATGAGCTAAATGCAACTAAAGAAAGATTCACACTATTGAGCATTAATTCAATCGACATAAACAGAATAATTGCATTTCTGCGAGTCATCATTCCAATTGCCCCAATGATAAAAATAATTCCGGACAATATTAAATAATATTCTAAAGGTATGTTTTGCATAATTTTCTTACTCCGTAATTTTTCGTTTAGCCATTACCATTGCTCCTACAATTGCACCGAATAATAATATTCCAGCGATTTCTATCGGCAAGATATAATTAGAAAATAATTCAGCTCCAATATTTTGAGCAGTACCTATTTCAACTGAATTTGGTGAGATACCAGGGCTGGAGATTGAAGGATTAGTAAATATTGCAATTAATTCCACGACAAAAGCACCAGCAATCATCCAAGCAATAATTTTCCTATAGTCGAATTTATACTTGAATTTCTCTTCATCACTTAAATTAAGCAACATTAAAGTAAATATCACTAAAACCATTATTGCCCCAGCATATACAAGTACTTGCATTACAGATATAAACTGTGCATTTAAAGTCAAATATAATCCTGCTAATATCAAAAAATTAAACACCAAGCTCATTGCTGATACTATAGGATGTCTGGCTGTTATTGTCAATATAGCAGAAGCTATAGCAAGAACGCCTAAAATGATAAAAATAATTAATTCTACTGACAATTTAATTCTTTTAAATTAATTCAACATTCAAAAAGCAAATTTACGAATTATTTTTTAATAAATACAAAATAATATAAAAATAAATTATATATGACTTAATTTTACTTTTTCCTGCTATATTCAAATTAAAAATAAATAAGCAAAATAGCAGTGTAATTATAAATCTGAAGATAATTATTTATAGTTTCTTTATTATTATAAATAATAATCTTATTTTTGTAAAATTTTTTTAATTATAAAATTTACTAAAAAGATGAATTTCTTTGATTAAATATGACAAAATTCATTTTTTTTCGTATTAAATAATGTTTTCTTGAATAAATTTTAATAGACAGTAACAAAATAATATGCTAAATAAAAAAATCTATTGCTCTCTCTTATCATTATTAATTATTTCATTTTGCTTCATTTGCGTTAATTCTACTGCTATAGCTCAAAAAAAATCTACTTCAAAATCACCTAGTGGAAACGAAATTTTTGAAATAAATGGCAAAAAATATTACTATGATGACTTAAATGATGCATATAAGAAAAATTATTCTCGTCCAAATAGTAATTTAAAGGATATTAGCGCTGATTCAATTAGAAACTTTATCAACATGTATGCTAACTACAGATTAAAAATAAATGAGGCTGAAGCTCGTGGATTAGATAAAGACCAAGCAGTAATTAATGAGCTAAATCAAAATAAACGTATCGTAGCAGAAAGTTATTTAATTGAAAATGATTTAATTACTCCCTTTGTAAATACTGCCATTGAACGTAGAAAAAAAGAAATGCAGATTGGTTATATGGTTTTTGTGGCAAATCCTACCGATACTCTTGCTTCGTACCAAAAAGCCCAGCAAGCATTAAAAGAACTTAATAAAAGTGGCGATTTCGCTACTATTGCTAAAATTTATTCTGATGATAGTACTTCAGCTGCAAATGGTGGTTTCATTGAAAATTACTTTACTGCAGCACGATTAGACAGAAATATTGATGATGCAATATATTCTACAGCTCCCGGTAAATTTTATAATAATATTATAAAATTACCAAGATTTGGTTATATGATAGTAAAAGTATTTAATGTAGAAGATAGGAAATTCGTTCAATTTAAGCATATTTTAATAAATTATCAAGTTGATTCTGCTGGAACAGATATTTCTAAAATGGAAGCTGATAGTATTTATTATAATATTAGAAGTTTTCCAAAGTCATTTGAGAGCATTGCAGCAAAATTTTCTGATGATGATATTTCAGCACAAGATGGTGGTTGGTTCAAGGAATGGTATAGTAGATCTACTGGATTTGAGAATATTGGGAATTTTTTAGATCCTGAGTTCGAAAAAGAATTATTTAAATTAAAAGATGGCGAACTCTCCAAGCCAATTCCTACAAAATATGGTTATCATATAATTCAAAGAATCGCAACAAGAGATTTGAATTATGAAAGCGAAAAGCAAGAATTAGCAAATATATATCGCAGAGCTTATTTAGATATCGATAAAACTAAAATACTTGATAAATATAAAGAAAAATATGGATTTAAAATCTATCAAGATAATTTCGACAATCTTATTAAATCACTCGATTCAAATCGCACTAATCTTGATTCGCTATGGGATGCAAAAATCCCATTAGATCTAATGAATAAAGACTTATATGCTTATCAAAATAAAAATGTGAAAGTAAAAGAACTTGTTACAATGATGAATACTCCAGGCAAATTAAGAGGTCTTCCTACTAATTCAGAGGGTATTCATAAAGCAATTCAAATGAATACTGATGATGCAGTATATAGCGATATTGTAGATGAATATTCTAAAAATGATAAAAAATATCAAGATTTAGTACAAAATTTCCGCGATGGTACTTTGCTATTTAAAATTGAATCTCAAGAAGTATGGAATAAATTGAAATTCGATAGCACTTTCGCTCGCTCGTACTATAATAAAAATAAATCTAAATATTTCACAACACTATCTTATGACTTGCAAGAAATTTTTGTAATGAATAGTAACGATGCAAATGATTTATATAATAAAATTAAAAATAATGAGATTACCTTTAGTAATGCTGCCAGCAATTATACTCAAAGGAAAGGTCATAGAGAGACATTTGGTATTTTAAATGGAATAAAAGTAGGAAAATTCAAAATAGCAGATATTGCAAAAGAATTAAACCTCAAAGAAGGCGAATTTTCTAAACCAATCAACATCGAAAATGGCTATTCTATTATTAAAGTAAATAAAATAAACAAGCCTCAACAAATGACATTCGAAGAAGCAATACCTGAAATTGCACCTATAATTCAAAATGAATTGCAAGAAAGAATTTCTAACGAATGGATTGATTCGCTAAAGAAGAAATTTAATTTCAAACTAAATAACTCTGAAATAAATAAATTAACAAAAAAATAAAAATGAAAGCACTCAAATTCAATATAATAAATTTTATATTATTATTTTCTCTCTTGATGATTACTAATAATTCACAGTCGATTGCTCAAACTAGTAGCACTGCTCTTGCTCCCGGTACTTCGATAGAAAGAATTAGAGCAATTGTAGGTGAAGATATTATCACACAGTCCGATGTATTAGGATATTTATCTCAAATGGCATCGCAAGAGCCATCAATAAATATTAATGATACTGCTCTGCAAAGTAGAATACTAAATTTGATGATAGACGAAAGATTAGTAATAGCAAAAGCAATCGAAGATTCAGTAGTGGCTTCTGAAGATGAAATCGAGCAACGCTGGACTTATCAAATTCAGAGATTAATCTCTAAATACGGTTCGGAGAAACGCATCGAAGATATTTTTGGAATGTCCATATTACAAATGAAAAATGATTTTCGCGATGATATTTGTAAGCAAATTTTATCGGACAAAATGAAGCAAAATCTATTTGCAAATGTGAAAGTAACAAATGCTGAAGTTATCGATTTCTATAAGCAATATGTGGACTCAATGCCAATGGTGCCAGCCTCAATTGATTTATATCATATTGTAAAAAATGTAGTTACTAACGAATCTTCAAAAGAATCAATCTTAAAAATTGCTAATGCTGTAAGAGATAGTATCGTTTCTGGTGGGGATTTCTCTGATTTCGCTCGCAGATATAGCGGAGACCCGGGTAGCGCTATGAGCGGTGGAGACTTAGGTTGGGCTGGAAGAGGTGTATTTATCAAAGAATTTGAACAAACTGCATTTAATCAAAATAAAGGTGCTGTATCAGTGCCAATCGAGACAATGTTTGGTTTCCATGTAATACAAACAATTGATAAAAATAAAGATTCTGTGCATTGCCGACATATTTTATTTAAATTAGGTCAAAATCCAGAAGATATTGAAAAAACTAAGAAACTATTAAGTGATTTAAGAAGTGAAGCAATTAAAAATAACAATTTTGAAGAATTAGCAAAAGCTAACTCCGATGAAATTGAGACTCGTGGTTTCGGTGGCGCATTAGGACAAATGCCATTAAATCAAATTCCACCTCAAATTGAATCTTTAATTTCTTCACTCAAAGATGGTGATATTACTGAACCTATCATCTATACAAACGACCCAAAAACTTCATTTCATATCTTATATAGAAAAAGAACTATACCGGAGCATAAAGCTACAGTGGAAAGCGATTTTAAACAACTTGAAGTAATGGCGACAAATTTTAAACAAAATAAAATGTATCAAGAATGGATACAGAAAATAAGAAAAGAAATGTACTGGGAATTAAAATAACATTTCCTATCTATTTTGCGTATAATAATAAAATTAACAATATTTTAAATAAAAAGGTATAATAAAATGAAAAAAATAATACTCTTTATGGTCTCATTTCTTGCATTAGCAATGAGTATGCAGGCTCAGGAAATCGTTGATTCAAATTCTCGATATCCATATTATAAAGATACTTTTGATTTAAAAGTAAATGCTCCATTTGAAACCGTGTGGAATTCTGCTAAAGATTTAATCACTGAAATGGGTGGACAATTAGCTGTGCAGAAGAGTTTTCAAAATGATGAAGGGTTGTTTCAAGGCACTTTAAAATCTGACAACATTGTTCTAACTGAAGGCTCCGATACTACTTTTAATATTTTGCAAAAATATGAATATAAAATGGTTTATATCCCTAATAATGATTGGAATATCGGAAGGGTTACATATAGGTTGCTGATGAATGAAATTGATGAAACTACCACGCGACTTCGGCTATTTGTACAATTAAGTGGATTTGAAAAAAGAATTACAAATCAATTTCATTTCTTTAAATCAAATGGTCTTTTAGAAAAAGAATTTTTCGAGAACTTGTACAGTAAATTAGGCTTAAAGCTTTAAGCAACAAGATAATAAGTATTTAAATTAATAAACCCACAATTAAATTAACTGTGGGTTTGTTTTTTTGTATAATTTATTTTTTAATTTTTGATACTTTAGCTTTTGCTTAATTCTCAAACTAAAGATTATATTTATTTAATTCATAGAAATATTACAACCAAATTTTAATATTTTATTTGATTGAATATAAGTAAAAACTATTGCATCGTGGCAATATTTTGTACTGCTATAATATTTTTTCCTTTTGCAGGCAACTTAAAGAGAGATTTTAATTTATCATTTGAGAATAATATTGGGTCAAATGCCCATAACTTTTCATAACTTGCTGCTAATTTTACATTTGCTGATATTGCACCAATTTTTAGCCCGACTTCGAGAGCTGTTTTATAATCTTTAATCCCAGTAATTTTAGTGAATTTATCAGTATCAATTACATAAACTAAGCTAAGAGTGGAACCTTCTGCATCTTTAAATTGCCAAGTTAGCTTTCTATGGTCCTCCATATTTAAATCCTGCAGATCCTTACTTTCAGGTCTCCATTTGTAAATTCCATCTTCCATAACTAAGAAAATCTCAATATATGAGTCTTCTGCTGGAATTTTTGGATTTAAATATCTATATCCATCAGCTGCCCAGAGAATATTAGCAATTTGTTGAGTCTCTAAATCGTTTGATTTGATTTTTTGAAATTTCTCATTTTGTTTTTTTAACAAATTAAAGAATAATGAAGTTTTATCAAATTGAGGTGGTAATAATTCTTGCTTACGTGTTCTATCTATTACTAATTCAAATTCGGGTTCGGCTTGCTTTGTTTTATTTTTTTGTGCAAATGCAAAATCAACTGCAATTATCTGGAAAATAAAAGACATGCATATAATTGCTAAATTAAAATTACTATTTTTCATATTAAATTTCCTTTATTTTTCTGTATTTTTAGGATAATCTATAAATAACAAATCGTGCTTTTTATCATCATTTATTTCGCTCCAATTATCAATATTTAATTGAATTGAGACTATTGCGCAAGTGGGCATATCGCCTATATTACCGTTTAACAAAACTGATGCAAAATGTGAAATTACAGGATTATGCCCAAAAAGTATAACATTATTTTTTTTATTATCCACTTTGCTTATTATGTCTAAGTAATCGCTGGTATTTCCGGAATAAAGCAATTTCTCTTGGTGGATATCAGTAAATGGGTAATCAAATTCTTTAGCAAAATATTCGCAAGTTGTAATTGCTCTTTTTGCCGGAGAAGATATAAAAATGTCAGGTGCTATCCCTTTCTTTGACAACTTCTTAGACATTTTTGGAGCATCTTTTAAACCTCTTTGATTTAAAGGTCTATCAAAGTCCGTTTTTGCACCGGAATCCCAATCTGATTTTGCGTGTCGTACGATAATAATATTTTTCAATTTGAATAATAAATAATGATAGATTTAGTAGTAAATACGTAATAATTATTGAATTAGTTAGAAATATCGAACATTTCTTTTTCTTTTTGAATGGCATCGATGACTTTTCGAGCATTAGTTCCATCATTTCTTTTAAAATAAGCAGTACTCAGTACTCTACCCAAGTGCTCGCGAATACTATTTCTATCGTCAATATCATCTATTTGCATCCATGCTTTTTGGTCGAAATATTTTCTTAATTTATTAATTGAACTTTTTGGATTTTTTAAAGTGTCTTTTTCTGCAGATTTAATAGCAGTCCAGAGAATATTACTGACATTTCTATTCTTACTTTTGGATTCGCCACTCCACTTATTATATCCTTCAATTTTTGCTTTTAATTTATTTAACGTTTCTTTATTTGTAAGGTCGTATTGATTAAATTTCATTCCAAGAGCAGGACGTACTTTTAAAATTACATCACTTGAATTATCAGCAAAACCATTTTTTTCTAGTTGATTCACAATATCTTTCACAGTAGCAAAATCAAGATTAGTTTCAACGAATGTAAGAGCGCCATGGATTAATATATCACCAATAGTACCCGTCACTTTACTAAAGTGTTTCAATAAAATTTGTTTTATAAACTGTCCTTGATTGTAGCTTCTTTGGTAATCATCACCACCTAAACCTTTGCGAGAACGCAATACTTGGAGAGTTGCTTTTCTATCTTTAAAACCTAATAATTCTAAAATCCCCATTGCTTGAGAAAATCCAAATTCGACATAGTAATCAATTTTATCTAATCGAGCTATTCTTGCTGCTTCTCGCATATATGCCTTTCTTCCGCGATTTGCGCGAACAATAGTAAGTTTGTTCTGACCGCTAGTATCGGGCATTCTTGCATCGGCAGGAGTATCTCGCGGAATAGAGGTTATTTCAATAATTCCATTATCTGGTAAAATAGAGAGAATATGATTAGCATCGGCATGGTTAGAGTTTGTACCAATTCTATTATCTAAACCAATTATTGAGATATTAATTCTTTTACCATCATAAACTCTTTTGGATCTTTTCCCTGCTTGATTATCTACAGAAGATTCAATTTTTGTATTCTTAGAATTCGAGCTTGATGATTTTGAATCAGCATCGGTAGTTGCTTCAGCTGATATATTTGAAGCAATATCCATTACTCCTAATGTATCATTTGGATCGCTTACTTTTATATCTTCTTCAATAGAATCGTTCTCTATTGTAGCAGCTTTGATAAAATTTGTGTCGCTAAGTAGTAGTGAATCTTGGTCAAGATTAGTATTTAACTCATTAGTTAATGCAAGAGCAATTCCATCATTTTGTTTCTTAGAATAAATACTAGACAAAGATAAATATCCGATAAAAAGAAATATTAATAATATTGGAATAATAAATTTCCACTTCTTATTATTGGATTTGTCATCTTTTTTTAAATTATTTTTTTTCATGATCCCTATTCGTAGATAATCTTTTTTATCATTACATCTTTTATAATGATTTATTTAATTTTAATTATTAAGAATTACAAAATTATTAAATTTTTACAAATTTCTATTTATAAATTAAATATGTTTTTGCAATTTATTCATTAAGAATTAATATTTTTGCAATGAAATTATTTTTTTTAATAAATCATAAGTCTAATTATGAAATATATACATTATGTTAATGGCGAAAAAACTCCTATTACAAATATTTACTGCATAGGACAGAATTACATTGCCCATAATAAAGAGATGGGTACTCAGGATTATGGAGATATAGTAGTTTTTATGAAACCAACTTCTTCAGTTATTTATAATGGTGGTAAAGTCTTAATTCCTTTTATTTCAAACAACTTGCATTATGAAGTTGAAATGCTTATTGCTATTTCAGAAGATGGTTATAATCTATCGACTGATGAAGTAGTTGAGCATATTGGCGGGGTAGGCATTGGAGTAGATCTTACTTTGAGGGATATTCAAAAAATTGCAAAAGATAACAAAAAACCATGGGGCGTAGCAAAAGGATTTTATACTTCTGCTCCAATTTCAAACTTTATCCCAATGTATAATATATCAAATTTTAATTTTGATTTGTCGCTCAATGTAAATGGAGAAATTCGTCAAAGTGGAAACTCTAAAGATATGATGCATACTGTAGAAGAACTTGTTTCATTTATATCTAAAGTGTTTTCAATACAAAAAGGTGATATTATTTTCACTGGGACTCCTGCCGGAGTAGGCCAACTTTTAAGTGGTGATAATGTAACAGCTACTTTAGGAAAAAATGAAATTGAACTAAATTTTTCGGTTAAATAATAATTATAATTGCAAAAGTAATTTATTAATAAATTTAGCATTCTGGCAAAAAGGATTATTTTTGCGGAGGATTCTTATAATACAATATAATTCACTAGTAAACAATAAATAAAAAAAATGTCAGACAAATGAATTTTCAAATTGAAAGCGACATTGAACACAAGATAATAGAATGTAATGGAAATAAACTCCATTTCTTTGTAAGCGGAAACGAAAGCGGAGAAACTATTGTTTTTTTACATCCGGCTTTTGGCGACCACAAATGTTTTGATAACCAGATTGATTATTTTTCGCAAAACTATCGAGTTATAACTATCGATATGATCGGGCACGGATTAACAGGAAATTCAAAAGGTAAACTTACTTCGACTGCTGAACATATTGCCGAAATTCTTATAAAAGAGAAAAGGGACAAAATACATATTATTGGTGTTTCTGTTGGGGCACTGCTTGCACAAGATTTTGCTCTAAAATATCCTGAAAAGGTATTGTCATTAACATCCCTTGGTGGGTATAATATCAATAAGAAACAGAAAGAAATTGCAAAAGCGCAAGGGAAAGAAATGTTTAAATGGATTTTCAAAATGATTTTTTCAATGGATGCTTTTCGAAGATATGTAGCAAGTATCTCTGTAATAAACGAGTTAGAACAAGCTAAGTATTACGAAAGTGCAAAACATTTTACTCGAAAATCATTCGCTGCTATGTCAGGTTTAGATAAATTGATAGCAAATCGGAGTGTGCAAAGGAATTTTCCATTGCTTATTTTATCGGGTGAAAAAGATAATGCTTCAGCCGTAAAAAATACGATACAATGGAACGAAGAAGAGCAAGAAAACAGTAAAATGTTTATTATAGAAAATGCCGGACATTGTGCCAATATGGATAACGCAGAAAAGTTTAATAAAATATTGTTGGACTTTATATCAATGAAACTGTAGCTTAAAACCTGATACTACCGTCTATATTACAACATGAAACAATAAAGTTGCTCTAAGGCAAAAATTCAGAGAAAAAACTATTTCGGAAATTACCGAAAAAAAGAGTCAACAAACTGCTTTCAAAGTCTAATATTAAGCTGAGCCGCGTGCAAACTTGGAGCTTAGCAATTCTAATAATTTTTTGTATTTTTATTAATATTTTATTTTTGCTAAATTGCTCTTTTGTCATGCAAACAATTAATTAATATGTTTTCAGAAGTATTGATAAAAAAACAATAATAAATGCAACTGATTTAGACGGCTTTACGAAATTACTTACGTAAATGAAAACGTTGCGCGTCATTTTAGACAAATAGTTATTAACAGACAAAAAAATATGCCAGGACCAAATAAAAACATCAAATTTCCTCTTGAAAGTTACGACAGACTTTGCTTTTTAAAGAATGTTGTAAAAAATCCTAACATAATTATAGGTGACTACACTTATTATGATGACTTCGAGAATGTTGAAAATTTTGAGAAAAATGTAAAATATCATTTTGACTTTGTAGGTGACAAATTAATAATCGGAAAATTCTGTATGATTGCATCTGATGTAAAATTCATCATGAATGGAGCCAATCATTTGACAAACGCTTTGACAACTTATCCTTTTGCAATTTTTGGAAATGGTTGGGAAAATGCAATGGAAAATAAGTCCTATCCAAAAAAAGGAGACATAAATATTGGGAACGATGTTTGGATTGGTTACAATGCAACAATAATGGCAGGAGTAACAATTGGAGACGGAGCTATTATTGCGACAAATTCGACAGTTATAAAAGATGTTGAGCCTTATTCTATTGTCGGTGGAAATCCAGCAAAAGAAATTAAAAAACGATTTTCCGAAGAAACAATTTTAAAATTATTAAAACTAAAATGGTGGAATTGGGATATTGAAAAAATAACAAAGAACATTCAAAAATTGACTGACGACGACATTGAAAAAATAATGGAATAAAAACAAACACGCAACATCGGTTTGGCAATATGGCGGTTGATGTGTTTCTATGAAACATTTGCACAAGGTGCGGCATTTTAAGACGACAATGAAACATATAATTTACATATCGATAATTATATATTTTTTTTGTTTTTCAAAAAATTAATTTATAACTTCGCAGAAAGTATTAATTAAACATTCGTAAATGTAGCTAATTTAGATAGTTTTACGGAATTAAGCAAATAAAGACGATAAATGTATTGCTAGACGAATTTTTAGTGTCGATCCACGACAAGGGGCGAAGAGAAAAGAAAGAGGAAAATTGACCATGAAAATAATAGATTTAAGTGAAAACAGAGAAAGTAAGATTGTATTAAAAAAAAATGTGATGTATCGAGAATTGGATTCTTGGATAGAAATTAATGCATCTATTACAGAAGTGTGGGATAGACTTGTTGATTTTAAATCATGGGGAAACTGGAATTCATTTATCCCAATGGTAGAAGGAAACTTTGAGGTTGGGAGTAATGTGAGTATAAAAGTCGTTTCTCCTGGCATGAAAGAAATGAGATTTAAACCTGTAATTTTTGAAATAGAGCCAAAAAAAAGAATATCCTGGGGAGGAGGGTTTTTGATATTTGTTTATAATGGAGTGCATGAATTTTTACTGGAATACGTTGAAAAAAATATTACTATATTTAGGCAAATAGAGAAATTCAAAGGACCTATCACTCTTTTAATGAATAAAATGATATTGAAAACTGCAACTGGATATCAAAATATGAACGAAGAATTTAAGGAATATATTGAAGGCAAGTTGACAATAAAGTATGCACAAAAAGCCAACGCATAACAGAAAGAACTTTCTAAAATGACTGCCGAAGAATGGGATACAATTGCCTGAGATTTTTTAAGAATACGGTTTGCAAGCGGAAAGTCATAAAAAATTTACTGAAGTTTTTGGTGGTAAAGTGTTTTATTTATTTTCGGCTAAAGTTGGTGAGAAAAAAGAAATCCAAAACAAAGAAGTCATTGACGAAATTTCAAGCGAAATCATTAGGCTTTCAAATTTATCTAAAAAATAATCAAATCATCAATTAATACTAATTATTTTAAATTTGTGAATTTATTCAATTTGGAATATTAAATTTGTATTCTCATTTATAAAAATTTAATAATTAAAAATTAGAAAACATACAATGAAAATATCACGCATAGAATGTAACAATATAAAGAGTTTTAAAAATCTTTCAATAAATTTAATCGATTTCAATGTAATTATTGGGTTAAATGGCTCGGGAAAATCAAATTTTATTCTAATTTTTAAATTTATAAAAGATATTTTGGGCTCTTCCCTTAAAGAAGCAATAAATAACCAAGGTGGAGCTAAGCAATTAAGAAATTATTATGAAGAAAATGGTAATTCTACTATTAGGTTAAGTTTTACACTTGATTTTTTTTCAGAATTAAGTTCTATTATTAATATTCATGGTATTGATTACGAAATTCGAATTACCAAAATTGACTCTGACTTTGAATTTGAAGTAATTGATAATTCTGATTTCAAAATTAAAAATGATGCTTTGAAAATTAATATTGAATATTTTAATAACAAAGTGAAAACCGGTAGTTCTGAGATTGAAATTAAGAGAAAAGATGATATATATTTATTCCAGTTAAATAATTATGATTCAATAGATTATGAATTATATGAATTATTTGCAAATATCGATGAAATTAAGAATAAAAAATACTTATGTGGTGATATAATTATAAATAGTATATTTGATGATTTATTCGGTATAAAATTGAATAACTCGCCTGCTAAGCAAATTTCAATTTATGAATTTGAGCAAGATTTATTGTCAGAAATTAAATTTAATTCGCTCATAAGAGATGAGAAGGAAAGCAGTTCGCACTATACATATTTATTATATAATGTATTAAACGACGAGAATAAACGACGACAATTTTTCAATTTGTTAAGTTATGTGCTTCCAGATTATGAAGATGTAAAAGTACATTTAGATGCTGACAAAGACCATAGAATTATGGTAAAAGAACGATTTTATAATCGTTATATTCCTGCGAATTTATTATCAAATGGGACTGTATTTCTTATGGTTATTATTTTATCACTTTATTTCGATGAAAAACATTTAACTATATTCGATGAACCGGAACGTACTATTCATCCAAATGTAATTTCAAAGGTAGTAGATATGATGAAAGATGTATCAAACTTCAAACAAATTATTTTATCTACCCATAATCCAGAAATAGTAAAATTTTCAGACATTCAGAATATATTGCTTATATATCGCGATGAAGATGGTTACTCTCAAATATCGCGTCCAACTAATAGCAAAGCAGTTTCCACTTTCCTCGATAACGATATTGGGCTTGATGAACTATTCGTACAAAATATGCTATAAAAGTATAAATTATTAATATTTAGCATAATTATTTCATTAATATTCTGTTTCTTAGAATAATTAATTAATTTTGTATTTTAAAATATTCATTATTTCACCCTTTATTTATTAAAATCAAGAACAATACATAATAAAAATGTTAAACAAGATATATCCAAATTTAATAGATATTCCTCAAAATTTAATTATTGATAAATCTATAGAGCAAAACACTACGTTACTAAACGGAAAATTAGTTAAATTAGAAACAGATTTGCAAGACGTTATCTCCCCTATTGCAATTAAACACGGCACTGAACTAAAATCTATTAGATTAGGTAGCCACCCACTTATGAATCATCAGCAAGCAATAGAAGCCCTAAATTCTACATCAAGTGCATTTAATGGTGATACATGGAAAAATAAAAGTAGCAATTATAGAATTAAGTGTGTAAAAGAATTTTTAGATAATTTTTCGAAATTAAAAGATTCTGTAGTAAAAATGCTAATATGGGAAAATTGTAAACCTCTACAAGAAGCTGAAAATGAATTTCAAAGAACAATAGAATATATTGAGCAAAGCATTGAAGAATATAAGAAAATTGAATCTCAAACAAATATCCAAAATTATTCTGGATTTTCTGGGAAAATATTAAATACACCGATAGGCATTGTAATTTCAATGGGACCAAGTAATTACCCAATTTATGAATCATATTCACTTTGCATCCCAGCTTTATTAATTGGTAATACTGTTCTTATGAAAATCCCTCGTTATGGTTCATTGCTTCATAATCAAATTATTGAATTATTGCAAAGCTCATTCCCAAAGGGTGTAATAAATGTAATTTATGGAAAAAACGAAGATACAATTAATCCAATTATGCAAACTGGCGAAATCGATATGCTTGCATATATGGGAAGTAATATGTTCGTCGAACCACTAATTTTAAGCCATCCTAAACCATATCGGATTAAAAAATTATTAGGTCTCGATGCCAAAAACCCTGCTATTGTTTTAAAAGATTGTGATCTTGATTATATAGTTAAAGAAATTGTTCTTGGAGCTTTAGCATTTAATGGGCAAAGATGTGCGGCTATTAAAATAATTTTTGCACATTCAAAGATTTATGATAAATTAGTAGAAGAAATCAAAAATGAAATTGAAAAGCAAATTATCGGTATGCCGTGGACTGAAGATGTGAGAATCACACCAATTTTTGATAAAAATAGAATCTTATACCTTAAGACTTTATTTGAAGATGCAATGAATAAAGGTGCTATAAATAATACTACAGATGGTGGTAAAATAAATCATACATTCTTTTACCCTACTTTATTATCTAATGTAAATAGCAGCATGAGGATTTATACAGAAGAGCAATTCGGTCCAATTGTACCAATTGTGCGTTTTGACGATATTAAAGAGCCGTTAGAGTATGTTCAAAATTCTGAGTTTGGTCAGCAAATTAGCATTTTCGGAAATAATTCAAAAGAAATATCAAAATTAGCATCATTTCTACAGTATCAATGCGGAAGAGTAAATATAAATACTAAATGCCAAAGAGGTCCTGACATATTCCCATTCACAGGTAAGAAAAGCTCCGGAATGGGAGAATTATCTATTAATAGTACTCTAAAGGAATTTATTGCCCATTCTGTAGTAGCTGGTAAAGAAAATGATATAACTCTATCAACACTTGAACGTATTTAATTAAATAAAAAAAATCTTTTTAAATTGGATAATAAAGTTAATAAATATAAAACGGTTGATTCAAGTCTAATTCACGAAAATCCCTATTGGAAATATAGTAATGATAAATATATATTACCTAATGGGAGAGAAGGTGATTACTTTTATGTAAATTCACGAGGTTCTGTTGTAATTATACCGCAAATTAGCGAAAATAAGTTTTTGCTTACTAAACAATATAGATATTTAAATAAAAAAATTAGCATCGAATTTCCCGGAGGTGGGTGCCAGCAGGGAATTTCTGAAATTGAAAATGCAAAGATTGAACTTGCTCAAGAAGTTGGCTATAAAAGCAATAATTTAAATTTCATAGGGGGATTTAATCCCTGCAACGGAATGACGAATGAAATTTGTAGCGTATACTTAGCAAAAGAATTAGAACCATTTAAATTAAAAGAAGATGAAAGCGAAGAAATTGAAATCGTTGAATTTTCTGAAGAGCAAATTATTGATTCAATAAAAGATAATTCACTCTGGGATGGCATGTCCCTTGCAGCATGGATTTTATATAAAACTAAAAAATTTGATTATAAAATAATATAAATAGGATAAAATAAATGATAAAGATGAGTTCATGTTTTAAAACTGCTCTATTAATTTTTGCCTTGATTGCAATTAGCACTAATAATATTTTAGCTAATAATCAAGCAGCTATTGAAAATAATCGACTCACATATAAGTTAATTTTCGATTATTCTGACAATTTCGTTTACAAATATTTTTATAATGAAAATACTGACATCAAGCGAGAATATTCAGATAAATCAAAATTTAATTTCTCAAGAAATGTGAATATTTATTTTCATTATAAATCATTTGAAATGAACAAAGCAGGATTCCAAACTATAGATGTAGTTACTGATTCCATCAGGCATACATTAGATTCTGCAGGTAAGAAAAAATGGAATTTTTTCACAAAAGACCCTAATTGCTTTGATCATTATAATAGAGATATAGCCGTTTATAATTTAAACGTAGGTAGAGCTTATAAATATGTGATTTCACCCTATTTTGAAATTGCTGATATTGTTCCAAGTCAAGTAATGATAAATGATATTGCTCTAATTGATTCAAGCAAATCTTCGATGAAACCAGATAAATTTATTATGTTTAGAAATGCTCTTAGCAAACCATTTATTAATCAATTTACTGATGTAAAAAAAATCGATTATCCAATTAATCGAGTTCCAAAGGATAGCGTGTGGAAATCAAATATTGATTTTGTAATAAATGGAGTGCAATTTAATGATACTGTTGAAGTAAAATTTCTTGATGAAAGAGGTGGATTTTATATTATGGAATCTGAATTTTACATGAATAAATTTATTAAAAATCAAACTATAATTTATGGTCCTGCTCAAACAATCTCTGAGCCTACGAGTGCTAATTTAAAATGTAAATTGACTTTAACGCTTAATAGCTTAGGCACTGTAGATGAAACAGTATTAACCGCTGAAGGCACAATGTCATTCATAAATCAAGAAAATAAAGCTTTCACCGATTACATTAAGACTCAGATGCTATGGAAAGCTGATGGTAGATTTAAGTATTAAAAGCAATTTGAAAAATAATTTCAAACTTTAAATAAATAATTAGCATTAAAATAAAAAAGGACGAGTAAAATGAAATCTACTCGTCCTTTTAATTATTTTTTAATCAACGCATTATTATTTTAAGTACCTTGATTATAATCATTAATATAAGATAATTGGTCAGCAGAGAGCTTATCTAAACAAATGTTCATTGATTTTAGCTTAGTTTCAGCGATAAATTCATCTTGTTCTACTGGTAGGTCTATAACTTCAATAGGTAATTTTTCGCCAGATTTGTGAGCTTCTACTAATCTTAAATGACTCATAAATTGATTTGCAAAAGACATATCCATTACTTCTGATGGATGACCTTCAGCAGCAGCTAAATTAACTAATCTGCCCTGAGCTAATAAAAATATTTTATTTCCATTATTTAGAGTATATTCCTCACAATTAGGACGAATAGTGCGAACTGATTTAGATACAGCTTCTAATTCCGGAATATTAATTTCAGCATCATAATGCCCGGTATTACAAATAATTGCCCCATCTCTCATAGATTCGAAATGGTTTTTGCGAAGAATATCTTTTACTCCTGTAGCTGTTACAAAAATATCACCGACTTTAGCAGCTTCGTCCATACTCATAGCTTCATGACCTTGCAATACAGCTTTAAGAGCAGCAGTAGCTTTGACTTCAGTAATAATAGTATTAGCTCCCATACCCTTTGCACGTAAAGCAACACCACTTCCACAATGACCGTGTCCTGCTACTACAACATTTTTACCAGCGAGCAATACAGAAGTTGCTCTTAAAATTCCATCTAAAGTGGATTGTCCAGTGCCAAACACATTGTCGAAGTCCCATTTTGTTTCTGCATCATTTACAGCATAAACAGGATAAAATAAATTTCCAGCAGCTGAACGTGAGCGAAGACGGTGAATACCAGTAGTAGTTTCTTCTGTGCCTCCAATTATATAATTTTTGGCAAGATCAACATAATTTTCATGGACTGTATTTATTAAATCACAACCATCATCTAAAGTGAGGTGTGGTTTGAAATCAATTGTTCTATCTATGCACCAATAGAAATCTTCGTGATTACCATACCAAGCATAAATTGAAATTCCGTCAGCAGCGAGAGCTGAAGCTACAGCATCGTTTGTAGAAAGAGGATTACAACCACTCCAAGATATTTCTGCTCCGGCATCAGCAAAAGTGCGGATAAGCACAGCAGTTTCTTTTGTTACGTGTAGACATCCAGCGATTTTATAGCCTTTAAATGGTTTAGTTTTTTTATATTTTTCTCTTAAAATAGCTAAAACGGGCATTCTTGATTCAGCCCAATCAATTAACATATTACCTTCTTGTGCTAGATTAATATCTCTCACACAATATTTACCCGGTACTTCGCTGAAATTTCCTTTTGCAGCTTTTGGAGGCGTATTTGACATATTGAATTTTCCTAATAGTTTATTTATTATTTGATTTTAAAATTAAAATGCATCTTATTATTAATTTATGTAAGATTACAAATATACGAAAATTATTTTATTCATATTATCGGCTAATTTATTAATTTATGTTTTTTAATTATGTATTTCTATGAATTTAAATTACTTAAACATAATATTTCAAATATAAATCTTAATAATTATTATGTAATTTACTCTTATTTTAATATATTTGAAGTCTATTAATTTTTTTATTGAAGATAAACAAAAATGAAAATATATTTAATCAAAATCATTATTTTATTACAAGTATTTAGTATTTCAATGCTGAGCGATACTTATGCTCAAACAAAACCTACTAAGCGAAAACCTACTCCTAAACCTGTTATTCGCAATACTAGCCCACGGAAAACAAGTGATCAAAGGAAAAAAGATGATGATGACAGAAGAACTATCGATCCAAATACTTTAAAAATGAAAAAACCTTTGCCAGAATCTGATTATAAAGAGGAAAATTCTCCTCGTTATATCTTCGAAAAGGAATTAGAAAAAATTAAAACAGTAAGATTAATGCAATTTGAGCCAGATGGCACCTACGATGCTCTTCCGATGAAGCTCGATAGCGTAGAATCAATTCAAATGACTTTTACACAACTTATGTTCAATAGAATTTTATTTTTATCTGTCAAACCTACTAATCCAAATAAACCAGATATTTGGGTAGATTTAAATTATAATGAAATTCGCGAACCTAATGAAATTATTGATACAGCACATAAATATTTTGCAATTAAAGTAAATCAAAATGTAATAAATTTTTATGGGCAAATAGATACAATCCAAGCATATTTTTTTAGTACAATCCCTCACGACATAAAAAAAGCTGTAGTGCTGAAAGGCGACGAAAAATATATATGCGATAGAATAAATACAATTGATTTTTCTTTAAGCAAATCTATAAAACATATTGACTTACAAGGCAGCAATATTGAGAAAGCGGTATTTTCGCTTAATCCTCAGCTTAGGTCAGTATATTTAGATGATAATAGGATGAAATCTATTGATTTGCGAAATTGTGCTAATCTGAAGATTTTGAGTTGCAAAAACAATCAATTACACACTATAGATCCCCGTGGATGCTTTCAACTTGAAAATTTAATTTGTAGCAATAATCAATTAAAAGATATTCCATTAAGTACTCTCAAAAATTTAAAAAATTTGGAATGCAAGAATAATAAAATTGAAAATTTAGATATTACAGGAGCAAAAGAATTGCTTTCTTTAGATTGCTCACAGAACCAATTAAAGAGTTTAATCTTAAAAAATGATAAATTAAATTCAATTAATATCAATAATAATCAAATTACTTTTCTAAATGTGTCTGAATGCCCTGAATTACGAAGTTTAAGCATTAATAAAAATCATATTTATAAATTTTCATTTCCTAAATCGCCAAAAATTACAAATCTATCATTTGTTGAAAATCAAATGAAATTTCTTGATTTTTCTGAATTACCTAAATTAACTCAACTCGATTGTAGTAAAAACAATTTTGACAGCCTTGATTTTACTTTTAATAACAATTTACAAAGCATTAATTGCTCAAATAATTCTATTTCACTAATTAGATTCGCCGAAGATAATGATATCGAGTCTTTAATTGTTGCCAAAAATAAATTAGATTCATTTGATTTATCTGCTTTAGTAAATTTAAAATATTTCGATTGCTCGGATAATTCTTTAAATAATTTAAACCTATCCAATTTAAATTCTCTTGAAAATATTAATCTATCAAATAATAAATTGACTGAACTAAATTTTAGTGGAATTGAAACTTTAAAAGAAGTATATTGCTACAATAATTCATTGAAAGATTCATCAATGAAGGCATTTATTCAATCATTAAAGAACTCTAATAACCCCAAGAATACTACAAATAGTTCAATTTACTTATTAAATAATGATTTAGCTAATGAAGGTAATGATATTTCAACTTCATTTGATGACTTAAAAGCCCTAAATAAATGGAATATTTATTATGTAGAGACCGATTCCGACACTCTAATTAATTTAAATATATCACCAAATATTTACTATGCCGATAACGTATTTTTAGCATATCGCGGAGAATTACCATTTGTAAGAATGAAAAGCATTTTTATTAAAATTAATGGAGTGGCTCCTCCATATAATGTAGCAATCACAAACGACAAAAATAAAGTGATCACTCAGTATGAAAGCGCTTCTTCATTTGTAGATATAAAGAAATTGCAAAGTGGGACATATTCACTAAGAATCGCTAAAAATGGAAAAAGTAATTTTTATTATTTTCTTAAATAATTCTCTATCTTAATTTTGCTAAATCTATTTATTTATAGAAATAACTATTAATAAAATATGGATGCTAATGATTTAATTAAAAAAGTACGAAAAATCGAGATAAAAACTAAAACTTTGTCGAGAGACCTTTTTGCTGGTGGTTATCATTCAAATTTCAAAGGAAGAGGAATGACCTTTAGCGAAGTGCGTGAATATAATACAGGCGACGAAGTGCGGGCAATCGATTGGAACGTAACTGCAAGATATGGGAATCCATATATAAAAGTATTTGAAGAAGAAAGGGAAATATCGGTGATGTTGCTGGCTGATATTTCTTCATCTGGTAATTTCACTACAAATATTGAGACAAAGAAAGAATTAATCACTTATATTTCTGCAATTATTGCGTTTTCTGCAAGTCAAAACCAAGATAAAACCGGATTATTGCTTTTCTCTGATGAGATTGAAAAATTTCTCTTACCTAAAAAAGGCAAATCCCAAATATTAAGGATAATCAGAGATTTAATTGAGGTAAACCCAAAATCATCTAAAACAAATATATCAAAAGCTGTAGCTTATACTTTAAAAATGCTCAAAAAAAGAAGCATTGTTTTCATTTTGTCTGATTTTATGGACTCAAATTTCGATAAAGAATTAGAAATATGCTCGCGAAAACATGATACTATTGCAATAAGAATAATTGATCCGGCTGAGAAAGAATTACCAAAAATTGGTCTAATAAATATTAAAGATGCAGAAACTGGAGAAATTAAATTAATCGATACAAATTCGTCTGAATTAAGAAGAAAATATTCTGATGATATGAAAAAACGAACAGCTTATTTGAATGAGTTCTTTGCTAAAAATAAAATAGGATTTGTGGATATTTCCACTGATGAAGATTATGTAAAAGAGCTAATAAAATATTTCAAAAAAAAATAAATACTACTTATTTAAAACATCTAGAAGGCATGCAATTAATTTCGTTATTTGTATATTTATCAGATGCGGAAAGATTATTTATTAGAAAAAGGAATCCAATGATAATGAAAATTAAATATTTATTCATATTAAGTTTAAAATTATTTTTAAAAAGCGTTATTATACCTATCAACCTTCCATTCTTTTAATATAAGCATCTGCTATTCTGAAATTTACAGCAGAGACAAATTCCTTAGCTAATTCGGCATCTTCTTTTTTAATTTTAAAGACTAGCTCATTACCTGTAGAATTTAAAAAGCCTTTTGATGATAAAAATACATTTGTTCTAAGCTTGAAATTTGATTTAAACCAAGTTTTTTCGTAAATACAACTTACAATTTCATTAAATTTAAATTCTATTTTCTTTGGTTTTGATTTAATTACACCAATCATCGTGTCGCGTATTTCATATTCTACAGATAAAGACTGTTCGGAAAGTGTCATCATACCGACTAAAATAGCGAACCCACCCAATTTCTCGAGAGGTTCGTCATAAGTAAAACCTAAGTATAATTTATCGTAATTCATTCAATATCACTTTTTTATGCAATTAGAAAAGTATTATAGCAAAACTTATTGTATTTGGATAGAAGAAGAATTAAATTATAAAATATCTCAACATTTCACAAACAATCAACAACAAAAAACTAATGAAGGAGGTGACAATGTGGCAGATAAGATAGAATCTATGT
>ENA-UOOK01001396-UOOK01001396.1-fermentation-metagenome-genome-assembly--contig:-NODE-1396-length-31791-cov-10.247511_pt1 | contig 31791 bp, 27 predicted proteins | sample MGYA00245777_ERZ724023 | MGnify/ENA primary metagenome ERZ724023 (study PRJEB28704, sample SAMN03018312) | fermentation metagenome | biome: anthropogenic terrestrial biome; feature: soil...
TGCTTTTGTGAAAATAAATGCTCTTTTCTGGCAAGAATAAAAATAATATGAAAACCAGAAAGGAGCGTTTTTATGTCAACACTGTCAAAAGAAGTATTAAGGGAAATGATAGCAGAAGGAAATCTAAAAACAGCAGGGGATCTTCATTCATATCTGAAAGATATGTTTAAAGATGCACTTCAAGAGATGTTAGAGGCAAAATTGGAAACAGAATTAGGATATTCTAAAGGAGATAAGAAAAATAAGCAGACAGATAACAGAAGAAACGGTTATACAGAAAAAACTGTTAAAACTCAATTTGGAGAAATGCCAATAGAAGTTCCGAGGGATAGAAATAGTGAATTTGAGCCAATTATAGTTCCAAAGAACAAAAGAGATATATCGGGAATTGAGGAAAAAGTAATAGCACTATACGCAAGAGGTATGTCAACGAGGGACATTCATGATCAAATAAAAGATATATATGGGATAGAATTATCCGCAGATATGGTAAGTAAAATCACAGATAATATTATTCCCCAAATAAAAGAATGGCAAAACAGACCGTTAGAATCATTATATACCTTTGTATTTATGGATGCCATACACTACAAAGTCAGAGAAGATGGACAAATAAAAAGTAAAGCTGCATACGTAGTTTTAGGGGTTAATGTGGATGGTTTTAAAGATGTTCTGGGAATTTGGATAGGAGAAAATGAGTCCTCAAAGTTTTGGCTGGGAGTACTAAACGACCTAAAAAACAGAGGTGTAAAAGATGTATTAGTATTTTGTGTTGATGGGCTTACAGGTATAAAAGAAGCCATATTAGCAGCATATCCTGGATCCGAAATACAGAGATGTATAATTCATCAATTAAGAAATTCATTTAAGCATGTAAGCTATAAGGACATAAAAGAATTTGCCGGAGACTTTAAAGAAGTATACAAGGCAGCAAATGAGGAAGCAGCAATAGAGAACCTGAAAGAAGTAGAAGAAAAATGGGGTAAAAAGTACCCTTATGCCATCAAAAGCTGGCAAATGAACTGGGACGTATTATCTCCGTTCTTTAAATATCCCGAAGAAATAAGAACAATAATGTACACAACAAACATAATAGAGGGATTTCACAGACAGCTTAGAAAAGTAACAAAGAATAAGACAATGTTTCCATCAGATCAAGCCCTGGAAAAAATGTTATATCTGGCAAGTCAAAATGTAGTGAAGAAATGGACTCAAAGATATAAAAACTGGGACTTAATACTAAATCAACTAATAATATTTTTCGAGGGAAGAGTAGAACAATATCTATAAAACTTATTAAAAGATGATAAGATAAGGAACAAGGCCATTTTAAAGCCTGATGGCCAAATAAAGAATAGCATACTACCCCATAATTAAAATTATTGCCCATAATATTCATTTTAATGCATAAAATAAAATAATATGGGCAAAACTAAAAATAAGCTATTTAATTGTTATTTATATCCAATTAAATAATTCTTGTCAGCTTAGAGATAAATATTTTCTCTAAAGCACAAAATTAATTATATTCTCTGGATGATATCTATATATTTTTTCCCTACAGTAACTTGACTCTATCAAAATCCGTTATAGTTTTGCAATCAATAATTTAATGATATAAAATATTATATATTGAATCGGAAGGAGGATATTATGAGATTATTCATAGCCGTTAATTTCAGTGAAGAAATAAAAGATGAGCTTTTTCATATTTCCGATAAATTGAAACGGTTTTCAGAAAGAGGAAGTTTTTCGCTTAAAGATAATATTCACTTAACTGTGATATTCTTGGGAGAAGTTGAAAATTCAAAAATAGAAACAATAAAAATCTCTATGGATGATTCTGTTAAAGATATTTCTTCTTTCCCCATAATTATCGAAGATATCGGAAACTTTAAAAGAAATGACGGATTGATACTTTGGGTGGGAATTAATGATAACGAAAATTTAAATTTAATTCACAAAAATCTTTCGGAAAATCTTTCGGATAAGGGTTTCGAGATGGAAAAGCGGAGGTATTCTCCTCATTTGACCTTGGGAAGAAGAGTAGTGTTCAAAGAAGACTTTAATGGCCTAAAAAAAGCTTTGAACTTTCCTCCAATAAAATTTACTTTAAATCATATAGATCTGATGAAAAGCGAAAGAATAAATAACAGAATGGTCTATACCAATATTCACAGCAGTTTTTTCAAATAAAAAAGAACTGTTCTATAAACATTGAAAGCTGCCTGAATTTTTCAGACAGCTTTCATTAAAAAACTTTATTTCATTACAGACGGATTATATCGTCTCTTCTCGGACCGTTTGATATTAATTTAATGGGGACACCTATATATTCTTCTACAAATTTTATATAATTCTTAGTGTTTTGAGGTAAATCCTTATATTCCTTAATTCCCCTGATATCTGATTTCCATCCGGGGAAATATTTAAATATCGGTTTGGCCTTTTCAAGTTGGGCATTAGTGGGAAACTCCTTTGTTTCTTTCCCGTCTATTTCGTAGGCCACACAAACAGGAATAGTGTCCAAATACCCTAATACATCCAATACTGTAAATGCAATTTCCGTAGCACCTTGTGCTTTACAGCCGTATCTTGTGGCAACCATATCAAGCCAGCCTACCCTTCTGGGTCTTCCTGTAGTTGCCCCGTATTCTCCTCCGTCTCCTCCTCTTCTCCTCAGTTCGTCTCCTTCTTCTCCGAATATCTCGGTCACAAAAGGACCTGCTCCTACTGCACTTGAGTAGGCTTTAACAACAGATATTACATCTGTTATCTTGTAAGGAGGAATTCCTGCTCCCACTGCTCCAAACCCTGCTAAAGTGGAAGAAGAAGTTACATAGGGATATATTCCAAAATCAGGGTCTTTCAATGCCCCCAATTGTCCCTCTAAAAGTATCTTTTTATCTTCATCTAAAGCCTTGTGAATGAATTCAAAAGTATTTGCAACATAAGGTTCTATTTCCCTTTTATATTCCATTAATTCCTTCATTAACTCATCAGGATCTAACTCAGGCTTATTATATAAGTACTTTAATGTTACATTTTTTATGGTGCAAATTTCCTCAACTTTTTCTCTCAACGAATCTTCATAGAACAAATCGTTTATTTGAAGACCCCTTTTATAATATTTATCAGAATAAAATGGTGCAATTCCCGATTTAGTAGAACCAAATTGTTTTTTTGAAAGCCTTTCTTCCTCATATTTATCAAATAAAATATGGTAGGACATCAATATCTGGGTACGATCTGAAACAAGTATTTTAGGTTTTTTAACTCCCTTTTCTTCAATCTGCTTAATTTCCTTTATTAAGTTCGGTATATTAAGAGCAACTCCATTGCCGATTATATTGGTAACATGATCGAAAAATACTCCTGAGGGTAACTGATGGAGAGCAAATTTGCCATGTTCATTTACTATGGTATGACCTGCATTACTTCCACCTTGAAATCTGATAACTATATCGGATTCCTTTGCAAACATGTCGGTAATTTTACCTTTCCCCTCATCACCCCAATTTGCTCCAACTATAGCTTTTACCATAAACATTCACCTCTGTTTTATTCTTTAACTTAAATAGTTAACAAAATCATTATATGATAAATATTTAAGTTTTAATTCCGTATTAAATATTTTAAGATTAGTTTATACAGTTAACTCTGATTTCATGTTTAGTATATCTTTATTTTTCTCAATAACAGGATTTATATATTTTTCTAAAAACTCTTCTACCTGTTCTTTAGATCTGCCGATAAAATTTTTAGGTTCCATAATACTCATAATTTCTTCCTTAGTTAAGCCAAACATTTTGTCTTTAGCAATCCTCTCTATTAAATCATTGGGCTTGCCCTCAATCTTTACAGTTCTTGATGCAGCCATAGAATGAACCCTTATGTGCTCGTGAAGCTCTTGCCTGTCTCCTCCCCTTTTAACTGCATCCATCATTATATTTTCAGTAGCCATAAAGGGAAGCTCCTGCTTTATTCTTTGTTCAATTACCTTAGGATATACTACAAGGCCATCAGCTACATTCATATATATATTAAGAATTGAATCCACAGCTAAAAATCCTTCCGAAATACTTATACGTCTGTTTGCCGAATCATCCAATGTTCTTTCAAACCATTGAGTACTTGCCGTTATGGCAGGGTTTAAAGCATTAACTATTACATATCTTGATAACGAAGATATCCTTTCACAACGCATTGGGTTTCTCTTATACGCCATAGCTGAAGAACCGATTTGATGCTTTTCAAAGGGCTCTTCTATTTCCTTCAAATGCTGAAGGAGACGAATATCATTGCTGAATTTATACGCACTTTGAGCTATTCCGCTGAGAATATTCAAAAATTGGCTGTCTAACTTTCTGGTATAAGTCTGCCCTGAGACAGGAAATACTTTCTCAAACCCCATCTGCTTTGCAATCATCATGTCAAGCTTTTTAACTTTTTCCTGGTCTCCTTCAAACAGTTCCAAAAAACTTGCTTGAGTGCCGGTAGTTCCTTTACAGCCAAGAAGCCTTACTTTTGATAACTGGTAATCAATATCCTCCAAATCAAGAAGTAAATCCTGAATCCATAAGGTCGCTCTTTTCCCTACCGTAGTAAGCTGGGCAGGCTGAAAATGAGTAAAAGCCAAAGTAGGCATTTCTCTATATTTATAAGCAAATTTAGACAGTGAATTTATTACATTTATTACTTTTTTGCGAATAAGCTTCAGTGCTTCCACCATTATAATTATATCAGTATTATCTCCTACATAACAGGAAGTTGCTCCCAGATGTATAATGGGCTTTGCCTTAGGGCATTGAAGTCCGTAAGCATATACATGGGCCATTACGTCATGGCGTACTTCTCTCTCCCTTTCTTCCGCTTCCTTATAGTTTATGTCATCTTTGTGACTTATCATCTCATCTATCTGTTCTTCCGTGATATTAAGCCCCAACTCCTTCTCAGCCTTAGCTAACGCAATCCACAGCCTCCTCCACGTTTTAAACTTCATATCCGGCGAAAACAAATATTGCATTTCCTTACTTGCATATCTCGTATTAAAAGGACTTTCGTAAGTATTCTTCAACATCATCATCCTTCCTTCAAAAATAAAAACAAGCCTTTAATTATATTCCCTATAAAATATAATATAAACAATTTTTTTAAATTTTTTATAATAAATATTATTGAGTAAACAATATAATTAAACTACATATTTATATTACCATTATAATCAACAAAAATAAAGATGTTTTAAATTATGTTCAGATATATTTTTTTGATTTATGATTCAAATAAATAACTTATTTCATCTTGGCTCATCTTGGATATAAGGGTTTCTCCTTCTACTATTACTTTATCTATTATTTCCTTTTTTCTTTCTTGAAGCTTAAATATCTTTTCTTCAATAGTCCCCTTAGTCACCAACTTTATAACCTGAACCGTATTCTTCTGTCCTATTCTGTAGGCCCTATCCGTAGCTTGTTCTTCCACAGCAGGATTCCACCAGGGATCAAAATGTATTACCATATCAGCTCCGATTAAATTTAATCCTGTTCCTCCGGCTTTTAGGGATATTAAAAACACCTTTCCCACACCTTCATTAAATTCTCTGACTAAATTTCCCCTTTCCTGCGGAATTACAGAACCATCAAGATACATATATGATATGTTGTTTTTTTCCAACATGGTCTTTATAATTCCAAGCATAGTAGTAAACTGAGAAAACAAAAGGATTCTCCTACCTCCGTCTATAGCATCCTTTAGTATTTCCTCAAGAGAATTTAGCTTTCCGCTTTCCCCCGTGTAATTTTCAATGAATATTGCCGGATGACAGCATATCTGTCTCAATCTTGTAAGCCCTGCTAAAATTTTAATCTGACTTTTATTAAATCCTTTATCTTTTATTTCCTTTTCTATTTCCCCTCTAATTGATTTCAGATAAGCAAGATATATTTTTTCCTGTTCTTTTGTCATATCCACGACTATTTTTTGCTCTATTTTATCTGGCAGCTCCTTTAATACGTCTTTTTTAAGCCTTCTGAGAATAAAAGGTTTTATGCGATTGTTTAAGTCATCAAGGGTTCTTTCGTCTTGTCCCTTAACAATAGGTTTTTCATATTTTTCTAAAAATCTTCTGTTGGACAATAAATATCCGGGCATTAAAAAATCAAAAATAGACCACAATTCCATTAACGAATTTTCCATAGGAGTTCCCGTCAGGGCAAAATAATTATTTGCCTTTATTTTTTTTACCGAATTTGCATTTAATGAACGATAATTTTTTATATGCTGTGCTTCATCTAATATACAGCATCTGAATTCAAATTTTTGATAAAGATCTATATCCCTTCTGATAAGAGGATAGGATGTTATAACCATATCATAATCTCCTAAGCTTTTAATCAATTCCTTTCTTCCCGGTTTGTTTCCTACAATTATCAGTACCTTGAGATCCGATGTAAATTTGCGTACTTCTTCTTCCCAGTTATACACTAAAGACGTGGGTGCTATTATAAGAGAAGGCATAGGGCCTTTTTCCCTCTTTTCCGAAAGTAAAAACGTAATAATTTGAAGGGTTTTTCCAAGCCCCATATCGTCTGCCAATATCCCTCCGAATCCATACTTTGATAAAGTTTTTAACCACTTGAATCCAAATTTCTGATAATCTCTGAGAATGCCTTTTAGTTCCGCCGGTATTTCATATTCTATGTCATTCGGTTCATTTATATCTTGAACAAGTTTCTTGAAATTATCATCCTCTTTTACAAAATTTAATCCCTTTTCCTTCAAAAAATTATTTAGACAAATTGAATTAAATCGATGTATAGTCATGGTCCCATTTTTAAACTTTCTTTTGTCAGTGCCGAAATATTCTGCTATATTCCTGACATCCATAAGTTCCTTGTTGTCGAGAGGCAAAAATGAACCGTCTTTTAATCTAAAATATTTTTTCTTTTCCTTTATGGATTTAAACACCTGTTCTAATTCTTTAGAATCAATCCCATCTATTTCAAAATTAAATTCCAACATGTTTAATTTTTTATTAAGTTTTATTCCTCCCGAGAAATATGAGGAATTCTTAATACTTAAACCTTTAAAACTTTCCGAATAATATATATTACAACATTCCTGTAATTTTGGAATAACTTCATATATAAAATCAAATATTTTTTCTTCCTTGTCTATGTATATTCCTCCATCTATAACTTTAAAGTCTCCTTCTTCCAACAATTTAAAAATATGTTTTTCTTTTTCTCTGTCCCTAAGCAATATTCTTTCCTTATTTACAGAAACATCCATCCTTGAACTGAAAGGATTTATAATTATGTCTTCATATATAAAACTTACTTTGCCTAAGATTACCTCATCCTGTCTGTCAAAATAAATCCCACATTTGAATTCAGGACTATATATTGCATCTTCTACCTTTTTGTCTATACTTAAATTAACTTTATTTTTAATATTAGGCAAGACTTCCGAAATGAAGTCCTCCTTATATTGTTCCGGTATTCTCAAAATTCCATTTTTACTATGCATTATCTCGTTGTATAAAGGGATAATACTTTCTTTTTGTTCTTGGGAAATTCTATATATTTGATTTCTATGAAAAAAATATTCACCATCGGAAGTAAGAGGGAAAGTATCTTCCTCGGAATTAATATCGATTATTAAATCTGAATTTTTGCCCTTAATCTTTATGTTAAAAAGCAAATCATCTTCCATTATTGTTATATTCTCATATTTTCTTCCCATTATATCGGCATTGAATTTTTTCCCATTCATCAGACTAAAAAAACTTTTTAAGGCTATGGGAGTAAGAAGGACTTTTTGATTTCTAAAAATATTTTCTTTCTTAAAGCCATATTCAGAATAATTTATTTCATAATTTTCATATAGGAGCCTTAAGAAGTTGATAATTCCCATATCTTCATCTTTGAATTTATGAATTTGAGGAGAAAATTTAAAATTTTTTCCAAAATTTATATCTTCACCGGTCTCTAAACTTCGAAGAAAACCCTTTATATTTTTAACTACATATAGCCTATCTTCTCCAATTTTTAAATTCAGATATGAGGACTCTCCTACTTTTTGATATGGCTTCATACTGAATTCGTATTCGCATTCTATATTTACTGAAATTTTTTCTTCTTCATCTTTATCTCTATAATACTCTATTATATTTTTAGCACTGTTTTTATCAATTCTTTCTTCAAAGGCTCCCACCGATTCAAATTCTTTTATCTTAAGTAAAAAGGCAATTATATGTTTGCAGTCACCCGAATATTTAGCATAGGCAGGACATGTACAACTGGAGGATAAAAGATTTCCCATACCGTCAAAGACAGCGGAAACCTCATAGTTCTCATTTCCCCTTACGATTCCCTTGAATCGGGTACACTCCTTATTAAATTTCACATTGGATACTCTTCCGCTTTCATAATATTGTCTGCCTCTTATATAGGACTCATAACTTTTAGCTATATCCATAAGAATCCTGTCATTTATTTTTAACATGATTCACCTCTAAAAACAAATTTAAAATTCTTTACATATAACACATACAATATTATTTTATCATAATTTCGGTAAAAATTTTTATATATTTTTTTCTATTTCTATATCCGCTCTAAATACAATATCATTGTTCTTTTCTCTGATTCCTTCCATATATATTATATTTTCATCAAATTTAGAAACATCCTTGCAAATTAAAATGGCATCATCAGGCAGAGCTTCGTTCATATAATTAATCTGAATTGATTTAACTCTATATCTCTTATGATCTTCAAAGGAAAAACAATCCATAATAAAATCAATATATTTTGAATTGTTAAGATGTCCGTTCACATCAATATCGCTATATCCCACGATTCTTTTATATATAACCTCACGCTCTTTAACTGCTTTTAATCTCCCCAATTTACATTCAATAGCTCGCCTTTCAATTATAGACGAGGGTTTATATGGAATTAAGCTGCTTTTCTTTAACTCCCTTGTAGTTTTATCAATTATTACCCAAGTGGAAATACTTCTGATAATTATGTTTCCATGAATATCTCTTACAATAAAATCTCTTTCAAACTCATATTTTTTAGGCTCCTGATGCCAGGTTTCCATAATTATCTCATCATTCCATTGAGGATATCTTATTATATCAGCCCTAAGCCTAATCAAAACCCAAGCCACATTATATTCCTTATCTAAAGTATCAAGTCCCACCCCAAGTTCCTCGGAATGTAAATTTGCAACCTCCTGAAAAAATAAAAATAGAGTGCTTAATTTTAATTTTTTCATGAAATCCACATCATCAAATTCCAAATGATATCTTTTTTTAAATATTGAATTTACCACCATTAATTTGTCCCCCTCAACATACAGTATCGGTTATTATTCTTCTTAAATCAATCAAGTTGATCTCTTTTTTTATGGGAAATATTTGATTTATTGTTATAAAATCTTTATATTTAACTTATCATATAATCCGCCATATATCAAATAAACTATACTTTCGTATAAATTCCATTATTGATTATATCATATAAAAAAATGGTATATATTAATATAAGGTGGTGATATATTTGAAAACTTTTAAAGAGTACGATTTAAAGGGAATGAATTTAAGAAACAGAATAGTGATGCCTCCCATGTGTATGTATTCCTCGGATAATGACGGGTTTGTAAAGGATTTTCACAAAACTCATTATATATCAAGGGCTGTCGGAGGTGTTGGATTGATTATCGTAGAAGCCACGGCTGTAGTTCCGAGGGGAAGAATAAGCAGTAATGATCTGGGAATATGGAAAGATGAACATATACCCGGGTTAAGGTCATTGGTTGAGGGCTGCAAAGAATACGGCGCAAAAATAGCTGTCCAATTGGCTCATGCAGGGAGAAAATGCGATGCGAACGAAGAATATACCGTTGCCCCTTCTTCTATTGATTTCAGCAGCCATTATAAAATTCCAAAGGAGTTAACCATAGATGAAATAAAAGAGATAATAAAAAATTTCAGAGACGGAGCAAAAAGAGCCGATAAAGCAGGATTTGACGCGATAGAAATTCATGGAGCTCACGGATATTTAATTCATGAATTTCTGTCGCCTCTTTCTAACAGAAGAACCGATGAATATGGGGGCAGTTTAGAAAACAGAACAAGGTTTTTGAGAGAAATTATAGCCGCAGTCAAAGAAGTCTGGCCTAAAGATAAGCCGATTCTCCTCAGAGTCTCTGCCGACGATTATAAAGAAGGCGGCATTGATATTAAAGAAATGATCAAGATAATCAATACAGTAAAAAATGAAATAGATATTGTCCATGTAAGTTCGGGAGGATTATTGGAAGACGTAAAAATCAAGACTTATCCCGGTTATCAAGTCTCCTATGCCGAAGCTATAAGAAAAGAATGCGGCATACCGACAATTGCTGTAGGTTTAATTAAGGAATACGATCATGTAGAGGATATACTTTCAAATAACAGAGCAGATTTGGTAGCTCTCGGAAGGGAATTGCTGAGGAATCCCTATTGGGTATTGATTAACGCTTATAAACACGGGTATAACACGGACGTAGAATATCCGAAGCAGTATGAAAGAGGGTTTAAATAAAAAGGGCTGTATATCAGCGGTTGATAACCGCTGATATACAGTCTTTTTTTGAACTTCATACTAAAAGTATTACCATTCATTCACCTATATCTATATTATATCCAGTAATCTCTAATGAATAATTTCCCGAATCCTCTATAGCTGCCACTCCTATATAATAGGTACCTACTTTGGGACTTTCTATTCTTATATGTTCATGTGGCATCTTTTCTTCTTCTCCAATTAAATATGTTGACGGGTCTCCTGCAAAAGGATCTGTTCCCGCTTCCCATATAACTATATCTAAATTTTCATTATTTTCATCCAATATTAACATATTCACATTAAGATCTTCCGATGATGAGTTCACTTCTATCGGAAATAGTACCGCTTTCCCTTTTTCAATATAACCTTCAGGGTTTCTGATATAAGTACGATGATTATCAAAGCTTCCTGTATATTCACCGGCTCTTCTTATAGATTCGTATCCAAGTAAATTTCCATTACCATATAATTTATCATAATCATTGGGCCCCATATCAAATGCCGAAAAACTTATTTCCGAATTCCCCGTACTGTATGCTGCATCATACATAAGTGCGAAGGTTCCGGCAACTGCCGGAGTAGACATAGATGTACCGCTTAACGTAACATATGCACTCCGAGAATTAGCTTCAGCCGCCCTGATATTATGCCCTGGGGCAACTATATAAGGCCCTTGACTGCCTGTACCTCTGGATGAAAACTTGCTTAATCCCCATCCACCCTCGTAAGGGTCCCTGACACTTCCCACAGATGTTGATGTATATTTAGCATAGGTAGTTAAAGTATCATAGTATCTGCCTAACTTTTCTCCGTCTCCCTCATTTCCCGCAGAAACAAATACCGGCACTCCTTCACTGTCTATAGCATTTATTAAATCAATTATCTCTTCGACATCTATATATGGAAGATGTGTTCCTATACTCATATTTACAACGTCAATTTTATATTTATCAATATTATTATATATCCATTCAAGACCATCTATCATATTCTCATTAGAACCATTCCCGTTTTCATCTAATACCTTTACACCAACTAAAGCAGCACCCGGTGCAAAACCCACTTGAGTATTGAGATTTCCTTCTCCCGTACCGGCTGCGATACTGGAAACATGGGTTCCATGACCTTCATCGTCATATGGATTTGCTTTTCCGTTTAATGCATCATACCATCCGATAACTTTTCCCCCGTCTAAGTCCACATGTTCCGCATCTATTCCCGTATCTATGACGGCTATTACCACATCATTCTTTGAATATCTGTTTTCACTTCCATCTAAATATCTCCTGTCACTCCGAAATCAGAACGTGCCTTTTTTATTCCCATCATTTCCGTAGCTTCGTTTAAATTAAGGCCTATATCTTTGTCGATTTTAAAACCAGTAGCAAAATTAGTCTTTTCCGTATATTCAATAGGGTCAGCAATTCTCCTTACTTCATCCATCTTTTCCAGAATATCTAACTGTTCAAATTTTATATCCATCTCATATCTTGTACCTATTTTTTTATATTCTACAAACTCACCGAGATTTTCTTTGATTTTCTTTATGAATTCTTCATCTGCAACATCAAAGTCCGGGCTTACACATACTTTTATCACATCATCTTTGGAATATTTCCCCGATTCTTTCTTCTGCCTGATTTCATATGACAATTTATTTCCTTGCCACTTTTTGTATTTCTCAGTATCCTGTACGGGAGAAAAACCTCTCGGTTTAAACGAAGGAAGTTCTATTACATCATTATCGGACATCTTATATATGGACAAATCCTCATCCGTTCCTTGCTGAATATTGTCTTTATCCATCGTTACAACCTCCGTAGGATTAGATTTATTATCTTCTCCGGTTGACGATATTATTATATATTTGGCTGAATCCGCATAGGCAGATGTCAAAAGAGAAAGCATCAAAATAGTTATGAATGTCATTAAACACATATGTTTTTTTAACATACTTATCCACTCCTTTTCATACCCACATATTTCATTTTCATAACTTACAAATAAATATTACCATCGGAATCACTTCCTTTAAATAAATATTTAAATATACGTTACTAAATATTAAAAAATACATCTATTTTATGGACTTAACAAAGATAGCTTAAACTATTGATAATTTTCATGATAAAATATTTTAGATATGAGTATTAATTATTTTAAATAAGAATTTGTATAAAAGATATTTGTATATATAATACCATAATTGCTATATTTAAACTTGTCAAATTTTGAGATAAATATGTTAAATTTTTGTAACAGGGACGTAGAATATCCGAAGCAGTATGAAAGAGGGTTTAAATAAAAAGTTGCCCCGAACCCAGTCAAACGGGTTTGGGGCAATTTTATTGTATTTTAATTATTTGTACCTACTTTATAATTTTTCCCCAAAACCTGCATCAAAGAAGGTATAAGTATCAATTGAATGACTATCCCCGGAAGTCCCGTAACTACAGCTCCTTTAACGTAAGTAAAGGCATTCATCTGCACTCCGAAGAACGAAGACAGTATAAATACAATTATCCCTGCTATCACCCTTCCTGAAATCATAGAAATAATAAGGGACGGTATGGAAGAAAGTCTTAATTTTCTAACGGCCAAAGCCGCTGCCAATCCATAAGTTCCTAATTCAAACATCATAATTAAGGCCATCGGAAACATGGGCGGCATACCCGTGAAAATGCTATTCAGCAAAGGCGTAATCAGTCCCAATAAAAAAGCGAATAATGGCGGCAACATAAATCCTCCTATTAAAACCGGTATATGCATAGGTAAAAGCACAGAACCCGCCATACCTCCTACAGCATGGAATATCAGCGGAATTATAATTCCCAATGCCAACAATATACCGGATAAAATTAAATCTCTTGTAGTAAATTTTTTCATATTCTAACCCTCCTAAAAAAATAACCACGAAAGTTTCCTTCCTAGGAAAAAACCTTCGTGGTTTTATTTTTTCAACATCATTTTTATTTTTTCTATTAATATATCAAAAAGCTGTTTCAATTGACAATTTTCAAGACCTATTATTTCAAAATTACATTTGTTTATAGGCAACAAAAGTTTTTTTGCATTACTGCCTGAAATAGCCTCCGCCATCTTCGGACTTATTTCTCCCATCATGGAGTTGGCTGCAATTATTGCCATAGGTCCGATAATAACATCTGCTTTGTTGCTCATCCAAACTATTGCATTTTCCCCGGTAGCACCGTCATTTGCTCCGGCCTTCAGCATATTAGCCGTAGCTTGGGAATTTGTTCCCAACGCAATGATTTCAATATCACTGTTTTTTAAAGACTTCAGTCTTTCTATTACCTGACAGCCTATGCCTCCGCCTTTTCCGTCTATTACAGCAATCTTCAATATCATACCTCCCTTTTCATACTTCCCATAAATTCCGATATTCTTTGAATCAGTTCTTGGGGATTATCTATACCGTAAGCCAGCTTTTCTACCGGACACATATCCGTCTTATCCCTGTTTTTAATATATGGTGAATATTCTTCATAAAAATATTTAATACCACTGTTTTTAAAAATTCTTATAGCTTCATCGGAAATAAGGTCAGTGTGAATTTCCGCTATCTTTCCATACCTACACAGAATTGCGGCGGCTCTGCCCGTAACTCTGTCTGCAACGCCGGAGCCTTCAAGTCCTTCCTTGAAATTTGTCACAGCAGTATATATAGGCTCTATCCCTCTGTCGGCACTCGTAAACAGTATATTCCCTTCTTTTACCACAACCAATGTAAGACTCTTTTCTTCAATAATCTTTTCAGCCAGCTCTAAATCTTTCATCTGTTCAACTCCCTCATATAATATAGAATATCAGATTTTGTCATGTTTTTCAATTTTAAAAATTTTTAACTATAGGATTTCTATCAAAAGAAGTCAAGTACTCACAGGAGTTCTTTTTTACTAATATAGTATCTGTAATTCTCGGTCCCCCGACTTTAGGCTTATATAAAGTCGGAAGTAAAACATCTACTACCATATTTTCTTCTATAATATGATCTAAATTCTTCCCTATAATAGGATAGAATTCCGATTGGCGTATCCCGACGCCGTATCCAATATAATCTATAAAGGTTTTACCGTATCCCTGATCATCTATATATCTATATACCGCATCATATATTTCGGAAGTTTTTACCCCCGGGACCAAATTATTTACTGCAATTTCCTGAGCTTTAATCAAAATGTTATATATCTTTACGGTTTCTTTATCTACATTCCCCAAAAATATGGTACGGCACATTTTTGCGGTATATCCTTTATACGAAGAGCCCAAATGAACTACCACCGGTTGATTGTTTTCAATAATATAATTACCAGCATAAGGATGAACCAACATTTGCCTGTCATGCCTCAGAACCTGCATCTTAAATGTGGCCCCTTCGGAACCGGCTTTTCTCATGGCATAATCCGCTTCTGCCAAAATATCCGTCTCCTTTACATTTGGTTTCAGAGCATCAACCGCGGCTTTCATTCCATATTGTAAAAATCCCGCCGCTTTTCTTATATAATCAATTTCTTCTTGGTCCTTAACGGAACGAAGTTTATAACAAACTCCCCCTATATCTTTCACGTGAATTTTAGGAACAAGTCGATGTAACCATAAAAAATCCTGCAAGTCAATAAAATATCTTGTAAAGCCAACTTTGGGTTCATTTATTCCCATCTGAGCTATATATTCTGCTGTTTTTTTGCTTATATTCTCCTTTGGAAACATATATGGAATTACATTCTTTATTCCGCTTACTTCTCTTACATGATTAGCATCAAGCCACAAGCAAAAAAGTACGGCTTCTCCCTTTGCGGGGACAATTAAAGAACCACATTCCAAATCTTCCACTCCCACAAAATAAATCAAATTTTCTCTGTCTTTAATTACTGCAGCATCTAAACCTAAACTCACTACTTCCTTCTGCAAATTATTTATTCTTTCCCCAATTTTCTCTTTCATACCCTACCTCCTATTCACAAACAAAGATTTCTTTTGAAATTTTTTAATTTCAATCAATTTATAAAAATATTATTTATATTTTAGGGATACAAAACCTGTTATCCATTCATGATTTTGTGTCCCTAAGGTTTTTTTATTATATCTATAGTTAATCAAAATTTTTATATTTCAAAATAAAATATTGTCTTAATTTACTTTTTCCGCTTTCATAACAAAATCTTTCTTTTCACAAATCAACGAGATAATTACTCCACCAACCAAAGCCCAAAATGCTGAACCTATATTCAAAATAGAAATTCCGCTTGTTCCTATTATCAAGGCAAAAAATGCACCTATTTTAAACTTTTTTGTTATAAAAGCTTCCTGAAATGAATTAATTAAAACATTAATCATAGCAAGACCTGCTAAAATGCTAACCAAGCTAGCTGGAATTGCCTGAACAAATCCAATGGTATACGATGCAAATATTCCGAAAGCCACAAATAAAATACCATCTACAATGCTGGCTGCATACCTGCCTTCTTTGTTTTCTCCTGCTTCTTCGGAAGAACATATCGCTGTCATTGGTCCAGCGATATTAGCATTGTGTGCGCCAAAAATACCACTCAATATACCTCCTATACCACTGACAATTGTCATTGCATTTATAGGTGGCCTATAACTTTGCGCATAAAGAACACCTATCGCCTGGGCATTTTCGGCTCCCATAACTAAAACGGCAAGAGGTACAGATACGGATAATATAGTTGCAACATTAAAATGTGGAATAACCACTTGAGGTGGAATATAAGTCATATTGTTAAAAGCATTGGAATTCACAGTACCTGTTATTAACAATGCAATAAAACCACATATAAGAGCTGCTAAAACTGGTGGAAATTTTTTGATTAATTTTGGAATTATGAAAAATCCGAGTAAAGCAACACTGCATATAATCGGAGATTCTTTTGTAGAAGTCACAATAGATGTACCGAAGCGCAGCATGCATCCTCCGATCATTCCCATAACAATAGGTTGTGGAAGCCACTTCATAACTTTTCCTATTAATCCTGTAACTCCAAGTATTAATACTATAATTCCGGCTATGATAAAAGAAGCTGCTGCTTCATTAAATGTAAATCCAGTCAATGCAGCTCCAAGCATAGTTGCTCCCGGAATCGAATAAGCTCCAACAATTGGCATTTTATAATAAAGAGCCATTATTATACTAATTAATCCACCAAAAACATAAATTCCAAAAAGCCAACTTACAGTTTGTGCTGTATTATAGCCAGCGGTAGTACTTGCATTAATTGTAATCAATGCCGGACCAGTACATCCAAAAATTGCCGCAACAACACCTGCCGTAATCGTCTTAGTATTTAAATTCTTTCCAAGATCAGAGAAGCCGGAACGAAAGCCCGGTCCCTTTTCAATCAGGAAATGTTTCTCACCTACAGATGACATAAATTAATCCTCCCTTATAAAATTATTTTTTTACTTATTTTTCTAATTTATTTAATATGGAAACATCCACTCCCCTTTGTTTAAGCCATTTGGGAAGTAAAGCATTTTCCACTCTTTCACTGACAAGGGGTGCTTTTTCCATAAGAAATTCAGCCATGGATTTGCTGACATTCATTCCTCCCATTGCACCGTCAAATATAATAACCTTATCCGTTCCCGTCGTCTTATAAGCAAAATTCATAGCCGAATCCAAGGTCTTAGCGGTTAAGGCATAATCCATATATCTCATATTTAACGGGTCCTTGTTAAACAGATCCCCTTGTTCTCTTCCGACTACTACCGTAGGAATATATTCTGCGAAAAAGGCAGACGGATATCCTACCCACGCATAATTGTGAATACACATTTTTATTGCCGGATTAATTGCAGGAATTTCATCTAATAACGGCTTGCCGTTTTTTCCGTAAAATGCTTCGGTATACCATGTATAAGGCGGAAGTGGACTCTTTAAATCATAAAGATCCGTATTCGCTCCTACAAAATTGGCGAATATAACGCCGGCGGAAAATACATAGGGTACAGGGCACGGAAAATCAAGGACTGCAATACAATCTTTAATTTCTCCGAATAAGGTCATGACTTTTCCGTAACGCTGACATCCGATAAAAGTTGCCCTATCGTTTAAAGCATAAAGATCATTGTCGCAATCTACCCCTACAATACCGTGAGGTCCTACATCCAAAAATGCGGCAAATGCGAATTTGCTTTGTACAAACTTTGATTCAAATATAGCTCTTGCAACAAAATTAGCCGCTCTGGGTCCCAAATTCTGATGATAAGTACTTCTCGTTTCTATACGTGCATAGGACATTCCAAAGGGTTTAACCGCTTTATCGACTTGTCTGTGAAAATGGACTTCCCGGACATCCGTATGATGAACATGTATAATCCAATCCGCATCATAAATTTTTTTCAATCCATACAGAGTTCCTATTTCCGTTTCTATAGGAACGCCTTCATCAACCGGTGCCACTCCCACAGCTTTTCCGTTATAATAAGTATCCAGACCGTAACGTTTAATATATTCTTCCGTTTCACGGAATCTCATGCCTACTCCTGCTCTAAGGCGAATATCCTTACAGCCTGTCTTCTTTTCAACAACATCCTTAACAGCCTTTAATAATTCGGCATAAGGCTGTCCTCCGAGAAGAGTAAAACCGTGATGGGAGGCAAGAACATTTACGGAATCTCCAGGTTTAATCATGCTCATATCAACTTTCATCAATGAATCTACGGCAGCTTTGCGCACACCTTCCAAGCTGTTTTCTTCATTGGGGTAAATAATATCGGGAAGATCCGGAAACAAATCTTTCAACATAATCGATACCATATCAGGTAATTCTGCGGCACGTTTCTTTACAAGAGAAGGATCAATTCCATATTCCGATGGTTTAGCAGATATTGGGGTAATCGGTTTATTCATCATGATTTTTTCCTCCTTTACTTTCATAATCAGTATGAGTTGCTACAATTTCATCCAAAAGTTTTTCATCTTCGTCAAAATAAAATCCTCTGCTGCTGTACTTTTCCTTTACACTTTCGGGAACAGTCCAAGCTGTTGCGGTTTTCCCATACCACTGCCATCCTCCTTCAATAGGATTTAGCTTGTACCCCGCTGCATCCAGCAATCTTAGAAGAGGTTGTATGCACTCAATAGTACAGCCTGTCCTAATTCCTGTTCTGGAAGAAACCTTTTCCGGAGTATCAGCCCCATCCAAAATAGCAGCAGCTACTTCCTCCGCCCTTACTCCTACACAGTAACAAAGAATCTGCTCCGGATTAAGATGGGCTTTCTCGCAAATCTTTCTGATTTCTCCGTAATCAAATTTTGTTACATCCACTCCGATTTCAAGGGGTTCTTCACGTTTTACCATTTCAATTGCATGGAACGGGCAACGCTGTTCACAGTTTGCACAGGCCCGGCATTCCTCTTCATTTACAACTGCCTTTTTGTCTGTTACGGAAATTGCCAATACAGGACAGACTTTCGTACAGATTCTGCATCCTCTGCACTTTTCCCTATTTACCTTTGCCACAAGGGTGACACTTTTCATATAACAAACCCTCCTTCATAATAATTTTTTGGATATTGTTTTATATAAAATTGCTAGGTTTTTTCCACCTTTAAATATACAAAAAGGCGGAAAAAACTTTTGCAAATTTATCGAATACACAGAACTAACTTTGGGCTGTCTCTTTTTTCTTCTGGGCCAAAGAAAATGCCACATCCACTATCATATCCTCCTGTCCTCCGACCATCTTTCTTTTCCCCAATTCCAGAAGAATATCTCTCGGATTTAATTTAAACTTTTCTGCCGCCCTATAAGTATGAAGCAAAAAACTTGAATAAACCCCGGCATATCCTAACATCAATGATGCCGTATTTATAACCTGAGGTCTTTGCATTATAGGTTCAACAATATCTTCCGCTACATCCATAGCTCCGTAAATATCAATTCCAGTATCATAACCCAGTCTGTTTAAAACTGCCGCTAAAACTTCCAGCTGGGCGTTTCCGGCTCCTGCCCCGAGACCTCTACAGGTCCCGTCAATGTAAGTAGCACCTTCCTCAACGGCAGCAATGGAATTTGCTATAGCTAAACCAAGATTGTTATGAGCATGAAAACCTATAGGAATATTTATGGATTTTTTTAATAGGCTTATTCTTTCCCTCACATCATCGGGAACCATATGACCTGCCGAATCTGCAACATTTATATAATCCGCTCCGCTGTCTTCAAAAATCTTAGCTTGTTCTACAATTAATTCGGAGCTTCCCATATGGCACATCATCAAAAACCCCACTGCTTTCATTCCCATTTTCTTTGCATATTTAATATGTTGGATTCCGATATCCGCTTCGGAAACATGTGTGGCAACTCTGACTACTTCTGCTCCGTTTCGTCGAGCTTCTTCCAAATCCTCAATGGTTCCAACCCCCGGAAGAAGAAGTACCCCCAACTTTGCATTGTTTATTTTTTTTCTGGCCCCTTTGATCAATTCCATTTCAGGAACCTTTGAAAACCCATAATTAATTGAAGAACCGCCAATACCGTCTCCGTGGCTTATCTCTATAATGCTTACTCCTATCTTATCCAATCCTTCGGCTATATCCTCTGCCTCTTTTGTTGTAAAGCTATGGCTTACTGCATGACTTCCGTCTCTTAAAGTCGTATCAACTATATTAATTTTCTGCTTTTCCACTGTTATCCACCCCTTCCGTTGTCATTCCTTGAACCAATTTTTCTGCTACACTTACTGCTGCTGCATTAATAATATCAAGATTTCCGGAATATTTAGGTAAAAAATCTCCTGCTCCTTCCACTTCAACTATGACCGTAACTTTATTCCCCTCCACAATTGGCGGTACTCTAAATCTGTATCCAGGCACATAGGCTTGTACTTTCGAAACCATCTTCTCTACGGATTCGATTATCTTTTTTTCATCAGGATGCTTAACAATAGAATATATTGTATTGGACATCAATAGAGGCGGATCTGCCGGATTTAAAATAATGATTGCCTTGCCTTTATCAGCTCCCCCTACCTTTTCCAGAGCTTTTGCCGTCGTCTGAGTAAATTCATCGATATTGGCTCTCGTTCCAGGCCCCGCACTCTTGGAAGAAATACAAGATACAATTTCCGTATAAGATGAATCGGCAACCTCATTAATAGCATAGGCAATAGGAACCGTTGCCTGACCTCCGCAGGTTACCATGTTAAAATTATTTTCAAAAGTTAACTTATCCAAATTAACACAAGGAACCACATAGGGACCCACTGCTGCCGGAGTCATGTCAATAGCAATTTTTCCTGCTTTTTTAAGCAGCGGAGCATTGACCATATGGGCTTTGGCACTGGTAGCATCAAATACTATCTTTATTTCGGGTTCCTTAACAATGGCTTTTACACCTTCAATTGAAGTTTTAAATCCCAATTTTGCCGCTCTTTTTAATCCTTCGGATTCATAAATTCCTGCCATCATATACATTTCAAGGTTCTTACTCCTCATAACTTTATACATCAGATCCGTTCCTATATTTCCCGGACCTATTATGCCTACCTTGACTTTTTTCATAAATATTATCCTCCTTAAAGTGTTTAATTTAGTGCTGTATATAATTATTTAAATTTTACTGTTACCCTTCCCATATCCTGAAAACTAACAGTAAAAGAGTCTCCCGCTTGAACCTTTTCTGCAGCGGTTACTGCTCCCGATAAAATAATACTTCCTTCTTTAAGCTCAATACCAAATTGAGACAATTTATTTGCCAGCCATGCAACGGATGCCGCGGGGTTTCCTAAGACTTCGGCACTTGTTCCCGTACTTACAAGTTCTCCGTTCTTTTCCAAATTCATTCCTATTAACCGCATATCAATACCATCTATCTTGGTTATTCTATTTCCTAAAACAAATTTCGCACTTGAACCGTTATCAGCAATAGTATCTACCAACTTTATTTTCCAATCCTTTATTCGACTGTCCACTATTTCAATGGCAGACACAATCCAATCGGTAGCATGATAAACATCAGCTATTGTAATACCTGGCCCTTTTAAACTTTTCTTTAAGAAAAAAGCCAATTCACCTTCTACTTTAGGCTGAATAAGACTTTTTATAGGGCATATCTCTCCTTCCATTACTATCATCTTATCCGTAAGGTGTCCGTAATCAGGTTCATTCACTCCCAAAAGATTCTGCATTCCCTTACTTGTAAGCCCTATTTTCATTCCTACAACCTTTTCCCCTTGGGAAATTCTTCTTGATATATTTTCCAACTGTATCTTATATGAATCTTCTACAGTCATATCGGGATTGGATTTGCTTATCATATCAATTTGATAAGTTCCTTTTTCCGCATTATAAAGATCCTGAGCTATTTTTTTGTAATCCATATTAAATACCTCCTCATTATTTATGTAATAAACTTTCATGATTGAATTTTTTCTTAGACATTTTTTCTGCCAAAGCATTGGCAATCTGTTGAGCAATTTGCTCTTTATCACAATTATTCTTTAATAATTTTATTAGAATCTCGGAAGCAATCTTCACTTCGTCATTTGGGCCGGGCAATGCAACAATATATGTAGGTCCGACTTTACCGACAGCAATTCTTACCCCATCTTTTACGTGACGCCCTGTTCCTTTTTTAAATTTTACAATATATGGAGTCGCAGCTTGAGGATCAATCCTTAATATGCCTTCCACGGTTTTATCCTTATCTTCCGCCCCTACGCCTCCCGTAGTAATTATAAGGCCATAAGCCTTAGATACGGCTTCAGACAATATATATTCCACACTTTCGATATCATCATCCATAATATCCCCCACCGTTACTTTGAATCCTTCTTCTTCTAAAACTCCTTTTAGATAAGGAGTATTTGTATCTTCTATTAAATTTTTCTTTAATTCAAAACCCGTAGGAAAAACTATAGCTCGCTTAGAAATCTTTTCCTTCATCTCATCAACCATATTCGCAACACTTTTCAACATCTCTTTAGGATTTTCCGTTTCAAAACAAACCATTCCTAAAATACCGTTTGAATGGATATAAGTGTCATCAGTAATATTAACTCCTTTTAACTTTGAGAGAGCATTCAGTATATCTTTTTCTTTTCCCAAAATGTTTTCCTCCGGAATATCCTTTTCCAAAATATCTAAAGTAATATGATTCGGCCGAACATCTACAACCAGCACATTCTCTTTTTTCAGTTTTAAAATATGTGCAACTGTTTCCGCAATTTCAGTAAGATTTGCATTGTCAAGGGTTATATTGTTTATCCATAATTCCGTTTTTTCCAATAAATTTAATCCCATTTTCTCGCCTCCGGATATTTTTATATCACATCAAGTCTCATATCAAGCAGTGGGGCATCTACAATTTCCTTGCCTATACAAAGAACATCTATGCCCAATTTCGCCAGTTCTTTAATTTCTATGATTTTTATGCCTCCCGCGAAAGCAATTTTAACTTTATTTCTCATTCCCATGGAATCAACAATTTTTAAGCAGCGGACAACATCATTAATTTCTCCCGTATCCACCATCAATATGCCGCAACCGTTTTCTAAAGCCCGCCTTGTTTCCTCTTCAACAGTAAGTTGTTTTCCTTTAATTTGGATTACTTTTGTAAAGCTTTTAAAATCCTTCACTGCATCTAGTGTCTTAGGTATAGAGCCAAACATTTTAATATAATTTTTATCAAGATAAATCATATTGTCGTCAGTAATCCTAAAGTGTGCTCCGCCGGAAACAATGGCACTTCTCACACCATCTTTAATAGACGGGGGCATCTTTTTCCACGAACCGGAGACTACCCTAATTTTTCCTTCAGAAAAATCTACTGCTTTTTTTGCTGCAGTGGCAATTCCGGAAAATTTAGACAGAGTACCTATAATTCTTTCTTCCGCCAAAGCCATATTCTTAGGAAAAGCAGATATCTTAGCAATAGGCTTGTCCCTTTCGATTTGATTTCCCTCTTTTTTATAAAATTCAATTTCAATTTTGATTTTTTCCGCTTCTTCAAGGGCATATTTAACTCCTGACAGTAAGCCGTTTCTTTCGGGAATCAAAAGAGCATTAAATTTCTGATTTTCAATACTCTTAAATATAATGTCTCTGATATCTTGCATAATCTTCCTCCTTTTTTCGTTATTAACGAATTATGTTCATAAATATCGGTATTTTTTTTGGAGAAATATCCCATTCTCCAAATTATATCTTTTATTTATCCGAATATCCCATACGCTCGGAAATTTTTAACGCATAATATTTAACATCCGCTGCCACTTCATTTATAATTTCATCTTGTAATTTCCTATAAGGTGCCGATACACTGATAGCTGCTATAGGGTATTTCTCGTAATTAAAAACCGGTGCAGCCACGCATCTTATACCAACTTCAATTTCTTCATCATCTACTGCATAACCTCTTTTTTTAACCGTCTCTAATTCCCTTAAAAGATTTTCGGAGCTGGTAATTGTATTTTCAGTTATCTTTTTTAAAGGTTCCTTTAATATGAATTCTTCTACATATTTCTCACCTGCATATGCAAGAATAGCTTTCCCTACCCCTGTACAATGCATGGGCGCTCTCTTGCCTACCTGAGAATAAGCAATCACCCAATCATTTGCATCAATTTTATCTATGTAAATAACTTCTCCCCTATAATGAGCTGCCAAGTGTACCGTAGTTTTATACTTTTCGGATAATAACTGGCAAAAAGGTTTTGCCTCATTCCTTAAATCCATACGATTCTGAACTAAATTCCCGAACTCAAATAATTTAATTCCAAGACGATATTTTTTACTTTGATGATTCTGTTCCAAATATCCCTTTGATACCAATGTATTTACCAATCCATAAACCGTGCTTTTACTTAAATCCATTTTATCTGCAATTTCTGAAATACCCAATTCCACATTATTGCCGCTAAAACACTGTATTATATCTAAAGCACGAGCTACCGACTGAACTATAACCCCTTCTGCTCTTATCATTTATATACCTGCCTATCGTTTATCTATTATTCTGATTAATTCTTATCTTCATAATAAATTATAATATGTTAAGAATACGTTGTCAATATATTTTTTTGTATTATAGAATTATATTCGTTATTAACGAATATAATTCTATAATTATTTCTATTTTGTTTGTTATTAGTATTAAAAAAAGAGGAACCGATTTAATCGGTTTCCCCTTTTTTATATGTTTCCATAACTTTAAATGATTTCAATTTGGCAATATCAGACCAGTTATCGGCCGTTACCTGCTCTACTTTGTTAATGTCTTTCTTTATTTCTTTAACGGCTCCTTCTATAAAATCTATCTTTTCCACGGATTTCTGCTGTATTTTCAATTTCTCTTCTATCCCTCTTAACAATACTCCATGTTCTTCCTTCATTCCTCTGATTGCTATGGAATTTTCGTCAACTCTTCTTTCCAGATTCTCCTGTCTTTCTCCCAATCTTCTCTGTTCTTCTACTAAACTTTTCTGTCCCTCCACTAAGTTCTTTTGTCCTTCCCTCAGGTCTCTTAGTTCTTCCAACACTATTTTCTGGAATTCCTTATCAACCACATTTTTCACTCTCCCCATAGACAAAATATTTATATATATTATATCCTACATTAAAATAAACTTCAAAATAATATGATAAATAAATGTAAAAATTTATGCCGGATCAAGTATGAAAATGGATTCCTATTAAATTTCATAGATCTTATTTGAAAAAGCATTCCTTGCATTTTCACAACAAATATTTCTTACTGAGGTTTCACTGAGTCCTATTTCCAAAAGCCTCGGTACAAATGTGTTAAGATTATAATCAAGTCCCGGTCCTCCTCCATAGGATTTAAAGTAAGACCTTCTGCCCAGATCTCCTCCAATCAATATCTGGGAACCAAAACCTTCATTCTCCATATTTTTAAATAAATTCGAGATTACTTCGTCTGTATAATATTTTATTCTTCCGGGGCCGTCATAAATAAGATAAACTCCCTTAGAAGCAATTTTTTTATGATACAGCAAATCCGGATTTCTATCTATATGTCCTAAGATAATATTATCAGGCCTTACCCCGGTTTGCAGCAAAATTTCGACAGCTTCCAAAGCCATAGTACCTCTTTCAAGATGTAGAGAAACGGGAAATCCGGTTTTAACGGAAGCAATTCCCGCAGCTTTTAATTCCTTTTTCTCTATCTCTGTAATTACCTGATAACTTGCAGCAGCTTTTATCACTCCTGCTTTTCCCTTTGATCTTCTGACTATCGGTCCCGCATAATCATATTCATCTATTCCTTCTTCAATATCCTTTATTAATAAATCCGCTATATCTTCCGTGGAATACCTGTAAAGAAAATGAGTTCTGTCATACAGCTCTGATTTATGGAATCCTGTTGTAGCAATTATATTTATCTTGGAAGTCTTGCTTAATTTAACCAAACTGTTTATATCCCTGCCGCTTCCGCAAGGAGTCATTTCAACAATCGTATCTCCGCCTGCATTTTTATACAGCGATATCTCTTTCTCCGCATTATCTACGCTGTCCATCAGGAAATCATTCCCTCCGTGAATAACTTCCCCTCCTCCGATTCTGATAAGATGCTCATGGGAATCCGTCTTTCCAATATTGTTAATAGGAACTTTTCCTAACACCGTTTGAACAAATTTCAATTCTATCCCCTCCATTAAATAATATTCAAATAATAAATGAGAGAATCATCTCTCATTTATTATATACTTATTTTAAGGCAAATTCATATCCCAAATACAGGTCTTAATAATTTTAAAATCCACAATATCGGAAGCCAAAATACCGCATAATCTATATTGCTGAACATAACACCCGAACCGTATAACAGTCCCATCATGGGATATAACGCTGCTGCACCGAGATGAGCGATAAAACTGCTGACAAATCCTCCAACTAAGGCTCCCTTCCATCCGCCGTATTTATTTCCGAAAACTCCTACGGTACATCCGTCAAAGAATAATATTATAGGACTTGGAAATACAACGATAGGAGATTTAAAGGCTATCAACATAAGTGTGACAACTATTGAAGCGGGAATGGAGCCTAAAAATCCAATCATTGCCCCTGAAGAACTATAAGGATAATAAACTGGGCAGTCTAAAGCCGCAACCGAATTCGGAATTATCTTTTCGGATATACCTTTGAAAGCAGGTATTATGGAATTTAAAAACATTCTTACCCCTACAAGCATGACCGAAACTCCGGCAATAAAATATAATGACTGCATAATAAGCCAAATAATCCAATTCTGATCCTTTGATAAGGTACTTACATTACTTCGCCCGACAATCAGTCCTATAATTATATATAATATAGGAATTATTATAGCCAAAGCTAATGTTATATCCTGGAAAAGATATAATCCTCCCGGTAATTTTATTTTATCTGAATCGTTTTCTTCAGGTTTTCCGAATAATTTTCCTATGCCGGCACCTATTAAAGCACCGAACTGTTGAGCATGTCCCAATGTAAAGTCATCTCCAACAAACTTTCTCCCAAGTACCCTCGGAATTGCCGGAGTGAAAGTCCAATATATTGCAGCAAATATCGCCGAAACAATAACCAATGAAGTTCCCTTGATACCTAAAACCGATCCCAATGACAAATTTAAAAATACCGATAGATAAAGCATCATATGAGCTGTTAAATAAACATTCTTAAAATTTTTCCACGGTAATATAAATACAAGGGCCAAATGGATCAAAAATCCGATGATAAATGTTAAAACTACTTGATTAGCAATCTTTAACATAGATACCCCAAAAGCGGCTTCATTCATGGGCATTACCCCTTTAACCTTAACAACGTTGTTCAACAGGCCAATCACAGGACCTATGGAATCAGATATTGCCGTTGCTCCCAAGGAAAGTATTATCAAACCTACTATCGTTTTTATAACTCCATCAAAAATATCCGAGAATTTCTTTTTCTGAACCAGTAGTCCGACAAGAGCTATAATTCCTAAAAATATAGGAGCCTGATCAAGTATCTGGAAAATAATAAAATGTATAACCGTTTTCATTCTCTCATCCTCCTTTTATATTTATAAAATTATTTTATTGCTCCCCACTCTTTAAATATTTTATAAAGGGAATTGTTTATTTCATCTTTTTTCATAAGATTTGTAACAAAGACAACCTTCATGTTCTCATACATTTCTTTAGGTATGTGGCTTTCCATACTTTTTGTAGTTAAAACAATATCGCTTTTTAATCCTTTTATCATACCAATATCCGCAACATTTACAAAGGCATTGATTTTATATTTATCAACGAACTCCATTATTGCCATCCTTGCTATACTGCTTGAACCTAATCCCATTCCGCATAAAGCCGTAATTTCATATCTTTTATCCATAATTTTCACCTCAATTTTTAAATTTGTCACTACTTCTTCTAATCATTCCAAGCACCTCATTTACATCAGTTGAACTGCTGATAATTTTCACATTTTCATCATCTCCCAACATTTCTACAAGCTCTGACAATGCTTTCAAATGAGTCACATGATCTATTGCACAAAGGCAAACCACTATTTTTACAGGATCGTTTTCCTTATTGCCGAAATTTACGGGATTCTTTAATGTTATCAAGCTCATTCCGACTTTATTTGAACCCGATTCAGGCCTTGCATGGGGCATGGCAATTCCGGGAGCTATTACAATATATGGTCCTATATTCTTCACCGAATTAACCATAGCATCCACATACCGATGTTCTACCGCTCCTGTTTTTTCTAACAAATATCCCCCCTTTCTTACCGCATCTTCCCAATCTTTAACTTCAACATTCAATTTTATTACTTCTTCTGTCAAAATATCTTTTAACAATGGCTGAACAACTCCTCTCGTTTTTTCAATTGTTGTCGTATTCAAAAATATTGATAATTCTTTGACGATGCTATCCTTATCCAATATAGTACAATGCTTTTCTATGATGTTTATAAGTTCTTTTAAAACGCTATCTTTTGGCTTAGATATATTAAGATATTTCCTCAGATTTTCTATATCCCTTTCAGGTAAAAGAGGATTAACTGTTATTGTTTTTATTCCCTCAACTTTTATTGGAATTGTGGTGACTATAATATCTACCGGATTTTTAATTACAAAATCTTTTATCTGGTGATATGCGATACAATTTACTATGTTAACGTCAAATACCGCTTGTAATCTTGACGACAACATCTTGGCCGTACCTACCCCAGTACTGCAAACAACCAAAACATCAGTTTTTTTCATATGAGAGGTTTTATATCTTTCTATTGCGGCACCAAAATGTATTGTAAAATAGCCGACTTCTTCTTCATCAATATCCTTTCCCACATAATTTTCTAATGGTTTTAAACTCATCTTTACTATATTAAAAAGATTATTGTATTTTAGCTTGATATCATTTAAAAGAGGATTTTTTAACAATAAATCATGTTTTAACCTGTATACTGCCGGTTCCAAGTGTTCCAGCAATCCCTCGAAAAGTTGACTGTCCTTGGACAAAGCCATATTCAATCTGCTGTCAACTTCGGATATAATCCTTTCAGTTATCAATTCGTAGTCAATCCAGTTTTTATTCTTGTTACGATTGGTGTTGGATATATTTGCACCTAACAAATGTACCGTTATATATCCTATCTCATCGGAAGGAATGTTTATTTCAAAATGCTTTTCCAACATATTTGTTATATTTGAAGCTACGCTGAATTCCTTTGTAATTTGAAGAGATTTTAACTCATCTTCCGGCATTATGATATCTCGGCCGAGCTTTATCCTCTTAACGGCTATAGCCAAATGCATTACAATTCCCGAATAAGCCGCATCGGAAAAAACAGTATTAAGTTCTTTCTCCGCAGTTTTTATGCATTCTTCGATATAAATAATATCTATATCTTTAAAAAAATTATTTATCTCCCTGTCAGCCCCTAAATTTACACGAACTATCATCGGTATCTCAGATTTCTCGGGTTTATTGTCTAAATTCGAAGATTCCGTCAGCAATTCCATAGCCGCTTTGCGAAGTTTTTTTTCATCTCCTATCACTTTAATTCCATGTTTAGGAATAGATTGAAGCTCCACCCCCCTTGCTTTAAGCCATTTTCTTACCAGACTGAGATCTTTAACAATAGTACTGCGGGATACATAAAGCTTATCTGCCATATCATTAATAGTTGTAAAATCCCTTTCCTGAAGGAGGTTATCCAAAATAATGTTTACTCTCTCCCTCACGGAAAGTTTATAATGATAAATACTGATATTTCCCATTGCTTTTAACACATCATCTTTATATTTATTCGGTTCACGAAATTGAACTCCCACATTTGGCTTTCTGATCAGCGGAGGTAATTTATTATGATTCAAAAACTCATCAATGCAGTCAAGGTCGTTACAAATTGTCCTATTGCTCACTTTAAACAAATTTGCCAGATCAGATATGTTTATGGGAGAATTTAAATCCATGAGGTTTAAAAGTATGTGCATCCGCCTTACATTGAGTATAATAATTATCACCTCTTTCATTTTCTATTATATTTGAAAGCATATGACAGAAAAAGATTAACGTTTTTCAACAAAGTTATAGCAGAATTACACTATATAACAAAATAAGCGTTGTAAAGCCTCTTGGCCTTACAACGCTCATATATTACCAGTCTTTAATTTATATCCATAACAACTTTTAGTTTATTCTTGAAGAATATCCTCTTCTTTAAGTCCATTTTCCAATTCAGAAATCTTATTTTCGGCAGATATTAATATATCAGCATTATCGACAGATTCCTTTTCAGCTTGAGATAAGTCGTCATAAGCTTCCCTTACTGATTCCACATAACCTTTGTCATCTAAAGTTAAAGATTCCAAAGAAGGTATATTATTAATCAAATCAATTACATTATCTGCTTTTTCGTGATTACTGCCTTGGCTATCTCCCGTCTTTTCAATAGGTACTTCAAGAACAGCCTCATTTCCGGCACAATCCACCAACTTAAGAGTTACGGAATCTTCGTCACCCGCATAAGCCGTAATATCCTTCGTTACATCGATAGGTTCAATATTTGAGAATATTTCATCTACCTCATCTATTGAGGCAACCATACTGTCTCCCGCATAAAGAGTAAGAATAGGAACATTGTCTTTCATATTGACACTCAATGTAGCCTTTTTTGTCTCAGAATTCCATTCCTTAAATGATGCCGAAATTTCCGGATTTTCGGTATCCACCATGAAATTCCTTGATATTGACATAGGTTGCCCTTCAGCCGACGTAACCTCAACCTGTACCGTATTATAAACATCTTCCGCTTCAATAACAGTACTAAATGTATATCCGTCGCCTTGTTTTAAAATCTTAGATGAATCTTCAGGATCAAGAACTGTAATATTACTTTCTTCTACGGCTTCCACTTCTTTTCCATTAACCTTGATTACAGGATTATTTACGTCAAATACTGCTCCTTCAATAGGTACAGTCTTTGTATTATAAGCATCTAACAATACAGGTCCTGTAATATATATTACAGGATGACCCGACTCTTCTTTATAGGATACAGTTTTAACACTTGAATTCAAAGCATAATCGAATACCACCAACTGTATCTTAGGATCCGTTTTTCCGCTGACTTTATCTGTTATATCAATTTCATATTCGTCTTTCTCTTCCGGTACCTCGGTATCTTTAGTAAATTTTACAACTTGTTCTCCGTCAATCCATACGGCATATCCTCTGAATCCCGATGTAGCATCTTCTACCTTAAATTTTATCTTTCCGCTGTCATATGAAGCATCTGTAATCTCCGGTGCCACTGTATCAACATATACAGGAATATCTTTTTCCTGCCACTTATCAGTATTCTGCAGCTTGGATTTTATCTGATAATAATAGAGACCGTCCTCAACTTTTTTGCCGTTTACTTTTCCGTCCCACAGTCTATCAAGGCTGAAAGAATATTCGGGATTTACGCCTCCGTCTATATAAGTCTTTCTTGCAAAATTTTCAAGCTCAATTGTTCTTAAATTGTTTTTATCCTTATCCAGAATATTATATTGTACTTCTTCGGCGTTTCTTAGGAAGGAAAGAACAGGTGTCACTGTATCCGTACCATCTGATTTTCCATCTTCCGTTCCCGGACTTATAGCAGCTTTTCCCGGAACCATGAAATAAGTCTCCGTATCTA
>ENA-UOOK01001397-UOOK01001397.1-fermentation-metagenome-genome-assembly--contig:-NODE-1397-length-31783-cov-63.364946_pt1 | contig 31783 bp, 30 predicted proteins | sample MGYA00245777_ERZ724023 | MGnify/ENA primary metagenome ERZ724023 (study PRJEB28704, sample SAMN03018312) | fermentation metagenome | biome: anthropogenic terrestrial biome; feature: soil...
AAGTTATATCTATTTGCGCATATGATTATATTTTTTTAGGCACATGTTGGACTAATATATAATTCAAATTGGTATTAAACATAATTGAAGTGTTAATAGAGGATTTTTTTATTTCAGATTTAATTTAGTTAAAAGTTTTTTTTATTTTTGTTTTCTAATTATATGTTTTTCAAATTTTAAAGAACGATGTTTAAAAATTATCCTAAAACAAGAATAGAGCTTCCCGAAAAGTTGGAAGCAATTTATAATCAGCATTATAAATCAAATAGAGATGGAGACACAACAGCTTCTGGCTTAGCTCAAAAGATGGAAGCATGGTTGCATAAAAAAGTTGCAGCAGATGTAAAAGGCTCTCATGATAAAAAAACATTAGAAATAGGAGCAGGCACATTAAATCAATTAAAATATGAACAGTCAAGTCATTATGATATTGTTGAACCTTTTAGTGAATTGTATAAAAATTCTCCATATATCACACAAATAAAAAATATTTATAATGATATTGATGAAATTGACATCTCACAAAAATATGATAGAATAACTTCCGTAGCAACTTTTGAACATATTTTAGATTTACCAAAAGTTGTAGCAAAAACTTGTCTTCTTTTAAATCCTAACGGCTCACTTAGAACAAGTATTCCAAACGAAGGCACTTTTTTATGGACTTTAGGCTGGAAACTTACAACTGGATTAGAATTTAAAATTAAATATGGTTTGGATTATGGAATTCTGATGAAACATGAACATGTGAATAAAGCTGACGAAATAGAAGAAGTTTTAAATTATTTTTACAAAAAAAATAAATGCTATACCTTTGGACTATGTAAAAAAGTGGCTTTTTATAGATTTTATGAAAGCAAAGAACCAAATATTGAGTTAGCACAAAAATATCTTGAAAGTTTGGATAAATAATTACTGACAGGCAAGATTTGTGCATATTCTCAATTATTCTAAAATACATAGTTAGCTACTCAGGAAAATTGATAATAATTTAAAACTTGAAAATTTTTAACATATAAGCAAAAAAAAGAGGGCTAAACCCTCTTTTCCATAGTTTTTTTTACAAATTAATACTCATCTTCATTAAAGAAGAAATCATCTTTACTTGGATAATCGGGCCAAATATCCTCTATACTTTCGTAAATATCACCTTCGTCTTCAATTTCTTGAAGATTTTCAATAACTTCCAAAGGTGCTCCCGAACGAATTGCATAATCAATAAGTTCGTCTTTTGTTGCTGGCCAAGGGGCATCTTCTAATTTAGAAGCTAATTCAAGTGTCCAATACATATTAATATATTTTAGTTTTTTATTGGTTCAACATCTATCTAAAAAATGGATTGCGAAGCTATAACAATTTTTATTAATAACCAAACATTATTTCCACAAAATTTCATCAATGTTATAAACAATAGCATATTTTCTGCCTAAAACAAACAAATAATCAGATAATCTGTTGATAAAAATAAAAATTTCATCAGGAATAAAAATTTCATCTTTTGCAGAAACAATAAGCCTTTCAGCACGTCTGCAAACAGTTCTAGAAATATTACACCAACTAATAAATTCGCTTCCAGCTGGTAGTACAAAACTTTTTAATTTTGGTAAATTTTCACTGTTTTTATCTATAGCTTGTTCTAAAGTAGAAATATCTTCATTTGTTATGTGCCTTAATTGCGGTAGCTTATATTTAGCATTTTTTTCGTCAGCAGCTAAAATTGAGCCAATGTCGAACAAGCGATTTTGAACAAAATTTATAATCTCTTTATCAGAATTATCAATTTTAAAATTTAGAAGCATTCCAATAAATGAGTTTAACTCGTCAATTGTGCCATAAGCTTCTATGCGTAAACTATCTTTTCTTACAATTTGACCACCTAAAAGTGATGTGTTTCCTTTATCGCCAACTTTTGTATATATTTTCATGACATAAATTTTTAATATTAACTTAAATCCATTGTTACGTTTTTGTTTATTTCATCAGATTCTATTAAACCATCTCTCAATCTTACTATTCTTCGTGCATACAAAGCAATATCTTCTTCGTGTGTTACTAAAATAATTGTATTTCCTTTTTTATAAATTTCTTCAAATAAAGTCATTATCTCAATTGAAGTTTTGGTGTCAAGATTTCCTGTAGGCTCGTCAGCAAGAATGATAGAAGGCTTGTTTACCAATGCACGTGCCACAGCAACTCTTTGACGTTGTCCACCAGAAAGTTCATTTGGTTTGTGATGCGCTCTATCTGTTAATCCAACAGATTCAATAACTTCTTGGGCTCGTTTTTGTCTTTCTTTTGAAGAAACGCCTGCATAAACTAAAGGCAAAACAACATTTTCAAAAGCAGTATAGCGAGGTAACAAATTAAAAGTTTGAAAAACAAAACCTATTTCCTTATTCCTAATTTCTGCAAGTTCGTTGTCGCTCATAAAACTCACATCAGTACCGTTTAGTTCATATTGACCTGAAGTTAAACTATCCAAACAGCCAATAATATTCATTAAAGTTGATTTTCCGCTTCCAGAAGGACCCATTATTGCAACATATTCATTCTTGCAAATGTTTAAATTTATTCCTTTTAAGGCATTTACAGTAATGCTACCAACGTAATAATCTTTAATAATATCTTTTAGCTCAATTATTTTATTCACCTTACAAAATTTTTACGAAATTAAACAAATTTTACATTAAAAACTCCATGTTTTAAATTATGTCCTAAAAAAATTACACCAAAGCGATAAAAATTTAAAAAAGTTGCATTTTTAGTTTTAGTTAATTCTCTCCAAGCTTCAAACATATCGTTAGACCAATTTATATCGTCAACTATTATGATACAAGGGGTAGAGCAATGTTTTTCTTTTAAAATTTTGAAATATTTAAGTAAATATTCGCCACGATGATTTCCATCTATATAAATTAAATCGTAGGTTTTGTTATTTAATTCTTGATTTTCGAAAACTGAGTCAAAATCATTATTATAAATATTTATATTTTTAATATTTCTTTCTTTAATTTTTGACTTTAAGTAATTTGCAGTTTCAGGACAGGCTTCAATTCCGTCTATTTGTATATTTTCGGAGGCATAAGACATAAAAATAGTTGCAATTCCAACCGATGTCCCCATTTCTAAAGCAGATTTTATTTCAAAAGTTTTAATTAATTTTTGAATAAATAAACCAAAATTCAGTTTAGAACCAGAAATTTTTGCGATATTTTTAATTTTTCTTGTTTCTTTTCCTAATTTTTGAGAACCAGCACCAAAATCTTTTATTTTAATTTCTGTATTATCGCTTAACACTTCATTTCTATATTTATTTCCTAAAATAAAATTATCGACTTTAATATTTTTATTTAAAATATAGGAATTGAATGTATCAGGCAATATGTTGTTATGCTTTTGTTTGAAAAAATATGATATGTTGGGAAAAAGCCGTTTATAATGTTTCATTTATAAATAAGTTTCAATTTATTTTATCCGCAAGATACATAAAATCTTAATTTTAAAAATGTTATATTTATAAATTATTTCAATATTTTTTTTATTTTTGTGGACAGACAATTTGTTTAAAATGGCGATTTTAGATAATGAATTAACATATTTGCCTGGTGTAGGACCTAAGCGAGCCGAATTATTGAAAAATGAATTAGGTTTAACCACTTGGAATGATTTGTTGTACTATTTCCCTTATCGCTACATAGATAGAAGCAAATTTTACAATATAAATGAACTAAATAAAGATTTGCCTTATATTCAGATTAAAGGAAAATTTACACATTTAGAAACAAGCAATATTTCGAGAAACAAGAAAAAGTTAACAGGTTATTTTACTGATGCTACTGGAGTAATTGAAATTGTTTGGTTTAATGCTGCAAATTGGATAATTAGTTCAATTTCTCGCGATAAAGAATATGTACTTTTTGGAAAACCTACACTTTTTGGGAACAGACTAAATATCGTACACCCTGATATTGAGGAATTTACAAAATGGCAAAAGCAGTTGGTAAGTAATTTATATCCTCAATACAGTACAACAGAAAAGCTTAAAACAGGTTATATTAATTCAAAGGTAATACAAAAACTTTGCGATACTTTATTAAAACAAGTTAAAGGACAAATTCCTGAAACTTTACCACCTTGGTTTCGTCAAAAATATAATTTAAAAGGCTTGGAAGAAACGCTTTTTGAGCTTCATTTCCCAACAGACACACAAAGTTTAGCTAAAGCACAATACAGAATTAAGTTTGAAGAACTTTTTTATATTCAACTAAACTTAATGCAATTAAAACTAAATCGTAAGCAAAATACACCGGGATTTATTTTTGACAGGAAAAAAGACAAAATTTTAAAAGATTGCTTTTTTAAAAACATAAAATTTAAACTCACAAACGCTCAAACGCGAGTGTTGAGGGAAATTAGAAAAGATGTAGCGAGTGGCAAGCAAATGAATCGTTTGTTGCAAGGCGATGTAGGAAGTGGAAAAACTTTGGTAGCACTTCTTGCAATGCTTATGGCAGTTGATAATGGTTATCAAGCCTGCATAATGGCTCCAACAGAAATTTTAGCTCAACAACATTTAAAATCTATAAGTAATTTTTTAAAAGATTTGGACGTGAATGTTGCACTTCTTACAGGTTCTGTTAAAAAGAAAGATAGGGTTAAAATTCACGAAGATTTAGAATCTGGAGCTTTGAATATTATAATAGGTACTCACGCTTTACTTGAAGATACTGTTAAATTCCATAATTTAGGAATGGTAGTTATTGATGAGCAACATAGATTTGGAGTTGAACAAAGAGCTAGACTTTGGGCAAAAAACGTGAAGCCACCACATATAATTGTAATGACAGCAACGCCAATTCCTCGAACACTTGCAATGACACTTTATGGCGATTTAGATATTTCGGTTATTGACGAACTTCCACCAGGACGCTCAAAAGTTATAACTCGACATTTTAGAGATAGAGATATTTTAAGAGTGTTTGGATTTATTAAAAAACAAATTGACCAAGGCAGGCAAATTTATGTTGTATTTCCATTGATTTCAGAATCTGAAAATATGGACTATAAAGACTTGGAGGACGGTTTAGAAGGATATAGCAGAGCATTTCCACCTCCAAAATATCAAATTTCTGTTGTTCATGGAAGAATGAAACCAGCCGATAAAGAATTTTCAATGAAAATGTTTGTTGATAAAGTTACCCAAATTATGATTGCCACAACTGTAATTGAGGTAGGTGTTGATGTGCCTAATGCAACGGTTATGATAATTCAATCTGCTGAAAGATTTGGCTTGTCGCAGTTGCATCAGTTGAGAGGTAGAGTAGGTAGGGGGACAGCACAGTCTTATTGTTTACTAATGACAGCAGATGAATTAAGCGAAAATGCTTATGACAGAATTTCTACAATGGTTAATTCTACAGATGGCTTCGAAATTGCTGAAACTGACTTGAGATTACGTGGACCAGGAAATTTAGAAGGGACACAACAAAGTGGATTTACTTTAGATTTAAAAATGGCAAATCTTAGTCAAGATGGACAATTGGTACAATATGTAAAAGACATTGCAGAAGAAATTCTTACAAATGATCCTCAACTTAATAGAAATGAAAATGCTATTTTTAAAATAATTATTAAGCAGATGAATAAAGGTTTTGAAGACTTTGGTTCTATAAGTTAAAAACTTAATAAAATGTAATTTTGTATATTATTTAAATAAAATATTTTGAGTAATCATTATAAGTATTATATTTGCAACAGATTTAAAAACTAAGTTTTGATTTTAATAAGCGACAAAAAAATAATAATATTGTATGGAAGTATCCGAAAATCCATAAAAGAGTAGGATGTGGAAGCCGAAAAACATAAGAGTAGGCATTGTATAAAATAATTAAATTATGAAAAAAACTATTTTTATTGCTTTAGCTTTAGTAGGAATTGCATTATTAGGTTTCACTAGTTGTTCAAACGAATGTACATGTACAACTTATATTGATGGAAAAGAAATTGGTTCAGTAACTTTTGAAAAAGAAAAAGGCACAAAATGTTCAGATGGAAACCAAAAAGTTTTAAATACTGAAATTAAATGCAAATAAAGTTTTGAGCTTGATTTACCTTTTTGGGAATCAAGCTTTTTTATTTTTTTATGTGGAAACTGATAGTTAAAATTTTTTTAGGCTTAATTTTTATAGCCTCAGCTATTTTAAAACTTCTTACAATAGATGATTTTGAATTATATATATTTACAATTAATTTATTTTCCTTAGACTTATCAATTTTATTTGCAAGACTTATTATCGGTTTTGAATTGTTTTTAGGAATACTCTTATGCTTAAATTTATTCAAATTCATCACTGACTTAACCCTTATTACTACAGCCGCTTTTACAGTGTATTTAGGCATTAGAGCAATTGGAGGTGATGTGGAAAATTGTCAATGTTTTGGTTCTAATATATTTTTAAGTCCCGTTCAATCAATTATTAAAAATGCAGTTATTATTGCAGGTTTAGTCTGGGTTAGAAATTCAAAATATTTTAAATTCAAATATAAGAAACTTGTAACTATAAGCATTTTTGTTATAAGTATTGTTGGAGTTAATATTATATCTCCACCAGATTTTATATATTATAAACAATATTCAAAACTTACCGATATTTATAGCGTTGAACATTTTGAAAAATTTAAAGAAAACCCCGTTCTAAAAGAAAGACAAAACAAAAAAACTATAATTTGCTTTTTAAGTCCTTACTGTAAATTATGTAATTTAACTGCAAAGAAAATTTCAAGCATGGTGAAAAATCATAATATTGATAAAAGTAATGTACTCTATATATTTGTTGAGTCTGATGATATTGCAAAATTTTTAGATGATACCAAGTCAACCGACATAAAGTATATTCAAATGCCAAAAGAAGAAGTTATGCAAATAACTGCTGATGGAGTTCCTGTAATTATCCTTTATGAAAATAAAGTTGTTGATGCATTTGTTTATAGAGGAATTGTAGAAAGAAAAATAGTGGATTTTTTTAATAATTAAAACGCAAAACACCTAGTAATCAAGCTGGTAATTAAAATTCCCAATCATATAAAAATCATATTTATTTAAAAGAAAAATTTTGTATTTTCATTTTTTGTTAATACGAAAATCTGTTTATATTTGCAGATAGGTTGAATTTAAAAAATATAATAAATTAGATGTATAAAATTGTAAAGAAAAGACCACTTGCCGAACAAATATTTTTAATGGATATTGAGGCACCAAGAGTTGCAAAATCAGCTCAACCAGGTCAATTTGTTATTTTAAGAGTTAGAGATAAAGGTGAAAGAATTCCGCTTACTATTTGTGATTATGATAGAGAAAAAGGAACTGTAACTATTGTAACACAGTGTATAGGTGTTTCTACTCACTTAATTTGCGAACATAATGAAGGTGATTATATTTTAGATTTTGCAGGACCTTTAGGTCAAGCTTCGGAATTAATTCATGCAACTGACGAAGAACTTGCTAATAAAAAAATACTTTTTGTCGGCGGTGGAGTTGGAGCAGCACCTGTTTATCCTCAAGTGAAATATTTGAGCAATAGAGGTTTTAAACCTGATGTAATAATAGGTGCAAAATCTAAAAATTATGTAATTCTCGAAGAAGAAATGCGTGCAGTTTCTAACAATTATTATATCACAACTGATGATGGAAGCTATGGTTTTAAAGGCATGGTAACTGATAAGCTTAAAGAATTAGTTGAAAAAGAAAATAAAAAATACGATTTAGTTGTTACCATTGGACCAATGATAATGATGAAATTTGTAAGTTTGTTAACTAAAGAATATGGTATTCCTACAGTTGCAAGTTTAAACACTTTAATGGTTGACGGAACAGGAATGTGTGGAGCTTGTAGAGTAAGCATAGGTGGACAAACAAAGTTTACCTGTGTTGACGGTCCTGAATTTGATGCTCATTTAGTTGATTTTGACGAAGCAATGCGTCGCCAAAATATGTATAGAACTATTGAAGGACAAAAAAGAGAAGAATTAGAAAAAAATCATAAATGTAAAATAGGAAGATAATATAATGGCAAAAATACCTAGAGTTCCAGTAAGAGAACAAGCAGCACAAGAACGTATCAAAAATTTTGAAGAAGTGAGCTATGGTTATAACGCTGAAGAAGCTGTATTAGAAGCTCATCGTTGTATTCAGTGTAAAAATCCTCGTTGTGTTCAGGCATGTCCAGTGCAAATTAAAATTCCAGAATTTATTTCAGCTGTAAAAAATAAAGATTTTGCACAAGCTGCTGATATTATTGCCGAAGATTCAAGTTTACCAGCCATTTGTGGTAGAGTTTGTCCACAAGAATCGCAATGCGAAGGCTCATGTGTGCTTGGAGTTAAAGGCGAGCCAGTAAATATCGGAAAATTAGAACGTTTTGTTGCTGATTGGGGAAGAAAAGAAAATTATTACAATCCTACAAAAGTTCCTACAAACGGCTTTAAAGTAGCAGTTATTGGTAGCGGACCAGCAGGATTAGCTTGTGCAACCGACTTGGCAAAATTAGGTTATCAAGTAAAAATATTTGAAGCTCTTCATTTACCCGGTGGCGTGTTAGAATATGGCATTCCTGAGTTTCGTTTGCCTAAAGAAGAAGTTGTAAGATACGAAATCAACAATGTTATAAAATTAGGCGTAGAAATAGAAACTAACGTAATTGTTGGGCGGACTATAACCATTGATGATTTACTTGATAAAGAAGGCTATCATGCTATATTTTTAGGTTCTGGTGCTGGATTGCCAAAGTTTATGAATATTCCCGGCGAAAATTTGAATGGAGTGGTTTCTGCTAATGAATTTTTAACTCGCTCTAATTTAATGAAAGCTTTTGACTCAGAATATGATACACCAATTTATGTGGGAAAACGCGTTGCTGTAGTAGGTGGTGGAAACGTAGCTATGGACGCTGCTAGAGTTGCACGTAGGTTAGGAGCAGAGGTGTATTTAGTGTATAGAAGAAGCGAAAAAGAATTGCCAGCAAGAGTCGAAGAGGTACATCACGCCAAAGAAGAAGGAATAATTTTTAAACTTTTGAATAATCCTGTAGAAATTTTAGGAAATGAAAAAGGTTGGGTTACAGGAATGCGTTGTGTAGAAATGGGACTTGGCGAACCTGACGAAAGCGGACGCAGACGACCAATACCAATTAAAGGTTCTGAATTTGATATAGATTGCGATGTGGTTATTATGTCTTTGGGAACTTCGCCTAATCCTTTAATTGCAAGTACAACACCAAATCTTAATACGGAAAAATGGGGCGGTATTATTATTGACGAAAATACTAGCCAAACTTCAAGAGAAGGCGTGTTTGCTGGTGGCGATAATGTTACTGGAGCTGCAACTGTAATTCTAGCAATGGGCGCTGGACGTAAAGCAGCAGAACAAATAGATGTTTTTATTAAAAACAAATTTGGAAAAAAGTAAGAAAATAGTAAAAAGTTGTGGAATTTGCAAGTTCAGAATATTCTAAAAATGTTGGAATTAAAATAGCTAAAGCTACAAAACTAGCAAATGTCTCCACAGCAACAATTCGCAACTGGATAAAAACAGGATACTTAACTAAAATAAATGCTGGATTAATTTCGAAAAAGTCTTTTGATAAGTTTATGCAAGAAGTTGCAGGCAAGGAAAAATTAAATTCTCGCTCAAATAAACTTTTAAAAGATTCTCACGACCATGTTAAAGTACGTAAAACACTAAAAAACTTAATAGACACTACCAAGTCTGCTGATATTGGTTCTGAATACGAAAAATTACTGTCAAATTCTTATAAAAACAAAGAAGGGATTTACTACACACCGCCTTGTATAGTAAGAGATATGTTTAAAAATATTTACATTTCTCCTGATTTTAAATTTTTGGATCCATGTTGCGGTTCGGGAAATTTTATTATTGAAGCAATTAGGTTAGGAGTAAAGCCTGAAAATGTTTATGGCTACGATACAGACGAAAATGCTGTAATGATTACAAGAGAAAGAATTAAAAAAGAATTTAGATATGAATCTCCAAATATTATTTGCTGTAATTTTTTAGAAAAAGCACCAAAACTTAAAAAAAGCAATATTTTATTCGATTTAATTTTTACAAATCCACCTTGGGGAAAGAAAATTGACAAACAAGATAAGCAAAAATATTCCAAGCTATTTAACTGTGGCAATAGTTTTGATACAACATCTTTGTTCTTGGCAGCTAGTTTAAATATTTTAAAAAATAAAGGAAAACTTGGTTTTTTAATTCAAGAAGCATTTTTTAATATTGGTCAATTCGAGGATATTAGAAGAAAAATTATAAAGAAAAAAATATTGAGGTTTGTTGATTATGGCAAAGCATTTAATAGTTTGATTACTAAAGCTAAAGCGATAATTATTGAAAATAAAACTTCAAGTAAAAATGATGAAATTATTTGTGAAAATAATGATAAATCACACACAAGATTTATAAGTTCTTTTATTAATAATCCAAAATGTATTTTCAATTTTGAAGCAACAAACGAAGAAAATAAGATAATCAATCATTTGTATTCTATAAATCATATAAGCTTAAAATCTAATGCAGATTGGGCTTTAGGCATTGTAACAGGAAATAATAAAAAATTCTGCATAAGTCAAGAAAAAGAGGGTTATTTGCCAATTTACAAAGGTTCTGACATCACAAAATCAGGACTTAAAAAACCAAGTAATTTTATTTTAAATGATTTTTCGCAATTTCAGCAAGTTGCACCAATAGAAAATTTTTTAGCTAAAGAAAAAATAATTTATAAGTTTATCACTTCTAATTTATGCTTTTATTGTGATAAAAACCAAGTTTTAATTTTAAACAGTTCAAATATCCTAATTCCTAAAAACATTGATATTTCTGCACAACAGCTAACAGATTTGCTTAATAGTGAAATTATAAATTGGCTTTTCAAGAAAATTTTCTCAACACATAAAGTCTTAAGAGGCGATTTGGAATTATTACCTATTCACAACGGATATTTTAGAAAATACGAAAAATTTACTGAAGAAAACTATTTGAAATACTTACAAATTCAGAAAGATAATAATGGTGAATACCAGTTAGTTAAAAGTTTAAAGCGATGCACTGAACGTAGTTGAAGTGTAGAACCGAGCCATGCGAGTTTAAAAGATTAGATAACTATTCATCCCAATGAAATTCATTTGGAGACATTTGTATATTTTGCACACGCCATTTAGCTTTTGCTTTAAGGCGACTAAAACTTAGTCTTACCCTAAATTCTTCATCACGAGTTGGAGCATTTCGTCCTGCTACAAAAATCGTATCTTGTGCAGTAGGATTGTAGATGTTTTGAAGAAATCCATTTGGTAATGCAGCAATAGTAATGTCATTCAAAATGTTTTTTCCTTTAATTTCTTCATAATTATATTTTACGAAAATAGTTGTTGTAATAAAAGAATTGTCAATAATACATGGCAACTTTCCTTTAACTTCAATATGTTCATTTGCTCTGAACTGTTTTACAATCAAAGAAAATTGAGATGTTTGTAAAGTTGCAGTACCTCGTCCACTTATCTTTTCGGCTTTTGAGTCAACAAAAAGAGCTTGTTTAATAGCAAAGTCTGGTTGAAATAAATATCTTGCTTTTTTATAATCAATTTTGCCAAAAAGCCTTTGCTCAATTTTAGATACGCCGAGTTTATCAAGTGCTTCTCTAGTTATATCTTCACCAATGTCAGCAACTAAATCACTTTCAAATTCAAATATTTCTTTTGCACTTTCTCTAAAGTCATAAATAGCTTGAACAACAAGTCTTAGCGAAGCCTTTTCAATTGCTTCCAATCTTTCTAAATTATCTTGTAATGTGTTTGGATTAATTAGCATTGAACGTAATAATTGAATTTACACCAGTTTCTTTTAAAATATTAGCTTTTGATAGTTTTACATATTCAGGATTTAGTTCAATTCCGATATAATTTCTATTTTCTTTGATAGCTGCAATGGCTGTAGTTCCGCTACCCATAAAACAATCAAGCACTATGTCGTTTTCGTCAGATAAAAGTTTAATTATTCGTGTTGGTAATTCAAGTGGAAATTTAGCTTCGTGGTCATCATTTGCTCTTACTGACGGAAATTGCCAAACACCACGAGAACCCCAATTTTTCCATTCATCATTAGATAAACGATTTCTATCATATCTTGTAATGCCCGGTTTCCAAAAAATATAAATATATTCAAACTCATCAACAGAACGATATGATAAATTTGCCCATCTTGAATTTTCCCAAGCTGCATCTTTTACCCAAATTCGTCTATCATAAGGATAAAAACCTGCTTCTAATGCCCAATTTTCAACTAATCCACCAATAATTTTCACTCTTGATTGAGTTTCTTGTTTTCCACCTCTTACATTGTTCCCATGCAATCTTCTATCAATTGTTTGTTCACTACATTTAAAGTGTTTGGCTAAGTCATTTCTATTCATAGTGGGATTTTTAGCTAAAACTTCTAAAATATTTTCTTTTGAAATAGAAATTCGCTTTCTATGAACTGCATCAGCTTGAATTTTAGGCATTTTCTCATCTTTAAATACCAAAATATCTGCAATGTTTATAGCTAAAAATCCACCTGGTTTTATAATTGAAAAATGATTTGCAATAACTGACTTCAAAAGGTTTTTCCACCCTTCAAAACTTAAATGCTTTTCATAATTTTTACCAACAAAATAGGGTGGAGACCAAACACTTACAGCAATACTATTTGGCTCTATTTTTTTTAGAAGTTCACTAGCATCACCTTGATGAATAGCATTAACTTTCAATGGGTTTGCAACAGGTTCAGTGTGACTATAGATAGTAGAAAGACTTTTTTGCAAATCTTTCGGCAACCTGTTAAAACTAAAATTTGTTGTTTCTTCTGTAAAGTTTTTCATGCAAGATAATTCAATTATATAATAGTAAATATACGTAATCGTTAAAATAAAGTTTCACTTTAACACAATTTAGAGACTGTCTTAAAATAGATTTTAATGTCCACTTACAAGTTTTCCACCATAAGATTCAACAATTCCAACAACAGTGTCAACAATCTCTTTCAAAAGTTTTTCTGTATTTGCTTCTGCTAAAAATCTTAAATAAGGTTCTGTATTCGAAGGACGAATATTCAACCACCAATTTTTATATTCAATTCTATATCCGTCAAAATCAAAAAATGCATCAGGTTTTTCTTTTTCTTTAAAATGAGCAATTACAGCATCCATAGCTTTTGTTTTTTCCTCTATTTTAAAGTTTATTTCGCCTGAATTTTCGTATTTTTTTATTTTTCCTATAAGTTCAGAAACTGTAATTCCTTTTTCGTGCATCTGTGCTACAACTCTTAAAATTAGCAAACAAGCCAAAATTCCAGAATCTGAATAATAAAAATCTTTAAAATAGTAATGTCCTGCTAATTCGCCACCAAAAATTCCATCTATTTCTTTTAGTTTTGGTGCAGCAAAAGCTCTTCCTACTCGCCACATTTCCATTTCGCTACCAAATTGTGCAATATATTCGCCCACAGCTTTAGAAGTTCTAATATCTTGAATTACTTTGCCTTTTAAGCCTTTTTCTTCAAGGAAATAATGTGCCAAAACAGCAATCATTAAATCTGGCGAAATAAATGTGCCTTTTTCATCAACAAACATCACTCTGTCTGCATCGCCATCGAAAATAACCCCAATATCAGATTTGTTTTCTATTACATGTTTCTGTAAATCAACAATATTTTTTGGAACTAAAGGATTTGGTTCATGATTTGGGAAGCTACCGTCTAATTCATCGTAAAAATACATTACTTTGTCGCCTAACAATTCTTTAATAAAAAGAGCTGCCATGCCGTTGCTTATATCCATGCTAATTTTTAAGTCATTTAATTTTGGAACATAAGATTTTAAGAAATCAAAATATGTATCCCTCACATTTATTTCGTGATATTTACCTTTTTGGTCGCTAACAATGATTTCTTGAGTTTTCATTAATTCTTCAACCTTCTTTAAACCAGTGTCGTAGCCAATGGGTTTTGCATTTTTACCCGAAACTTTTAAACCATTATATTCTGCTGGATTGTGAGAAGCTGTTATCATTACAGACGCACCAAATCCGTATTTTGCAGTTGAATAATAAATCATTGGGGTAGTGGCTAAACCAGCGTAATAAACGTCTGCACCGCTATCCAAAATGCCTTTCACTAAATATTCTAGTGCTTCAGGCGATGACTCTCTTACATCTCTACCAACCAAAACTTTGTCAGTCAATAATACTTGAGGAATAAAAAAACCTATTTTATAAACGTCTTCCTTGTTGAAGTCTTTATTATAAATTCCTCTAATGTCGTATGCTTTAAATGCTTTCATATCTATAAAAGTAAAAAATTAAACATTTGTAAATTTAACTATTTTTAATGAAATATATTATAAAGTAATGTATTGTTTTATTATTTGTTTTACTTTTTCGCCTTTTATTGTATCTAAAATAGTGTCAATATAGGCTTTTTCTTTAATTATTTGTTTTGAAAAATTAAAATTCAAATCGTAAATCCACGAAATTTGCATTAATTTAAAGTCGTTAACACTTTCTAAATCTTCTTTTGAAATTAAATTTTTGTTTATGAAGTCATTTAAAGGTTTTGTGGAAATTTCTGCTTTATCATCGAGTCCATATTCTAAGGCTATATTCCGTGGTCCAGAAGTATTGTAGTATTTGCAAACAATTCTATAAATATCAATTTTATCGGCATCACGCACAAGTTTAGAAAAATATAACTCATCATTTTTTACATCAGCTTGAATTTCACGCAATCCATGATTATAAACCGCTGTACAAATAATATCTTGAATTTCCTTGGGCAAATCTTTAAAAAACTGCTCTTTTTTAATTACTTCAACACCAAGTTCGCCATGATATAGGCTTTCGTCATCTTTAAAAGTGTGATATTTTGTAAACTGTTCAAATCTTCCAACATCGTGAAACAAACCGCATAAATAGGCGATAAGTGTTTTTTCTTGGTTTAAATTTTCAGATTTTGCAATTTTTAAGCAATTTTCAGCTACGTTTAGGCTATGTACTTCTTTTAGTTCAATATTTAATAAAACATTTTTATCTTTACAAGCATCTTTAAATCCCTTAATGTAATGCTTTAACAAATCTCTATAAACATTCTGAATATCAGCCAACTGCTCCACACAAAACATTTGCAACATCTTTTTTAGTTTTATTAATTTTTCTTCTAAATATTATTTCTAATATTATTAAAACCAGAATTAAGGCAGCAGTACTTAAAATAGTGCTAGCAATAATTAGAATTAGTAGGGGCAAGTAAGAAAAATTTAAACCACCTGTGATTTTAAATGATTTACGTCCTTGTCTAACAACTAACATTATCATTTTATTTTTAATGATAATGTTAGTTTTTCTATTTTTAAATTTTGCTTGAGGATATTTTTCTTGTAATAACCCCGAAACGCTATTTATATCTTTTTCTTCACGTAGGACATGTGTTGCCATAGGTTTTATTTATGGTTTTCTTTCCAAACTTTTAATCTTTCTTCTAATAATTTCATTTTGTCTGGAACAATTTGCGATACGCAAGCTCTCAGTCCTTCGCTACGAGTACTTCCTGAAGTTAGTAGAGAAATTGCACTTATTCCATAATATAAAAGTTCTTTTACTAATTCGCCACCTTCCATTCCTGGATATGAAATTGTGAAATAAAAACCGTCAGCTATATCTTCGTCTAAGTCTTTATTATAAACAATTTTAAATCCTGCATCAAGGAACATTTCTTTCATTTTTTTAGCACGTACGCCATATTCTTTCACTTCTTTTACAAAATCAAATTTGCCATCGTTAGCAGCTTTGAACATTGCAGCAAGAGCATATTGTGCAGAATGTGATACTCCTGAGCTTAGTGCATAAATAATTCTTGAAACGAAAGTATAACCAAATCCTTCTGTTCCAAATCTTTGTAATAGGTTAGGATATTTTCTATTATAGATTTTGTCGGAAATAGCTGCAACTGCAATTCTTTGACCTGCATAACTAAATGCTTTTGAACCTGAAATTAAAAGCACATAATTATCTGTATAATTAGCTACCGAAACTTGGTATGGTGGTTTTCCTGGTTGGTGTAAGTCTCTGCGGAAATCCATTGCAATATAAGCCAAGTCTTCAATAACAATTACGTCATATTTAGTTGCTAATTCACCAATAATTTGAAGTTCTTCTTCTGTTAGGCAAATCCAGCTAGGATTATTAGGGTTTGAATAAATAATTGAGTTTATATTTCCTTTAGAGAGGTAAGATTCTAATTTTTCGCGTAGTTTTTTGCCACGATATTCAAAAATGTCAAAGCTTTCGAATTTATGACCCATAACTCTATATTGTTGTTTTTGCACAGGAAATCCTGGGTCTATAAACAAAGCTGTATCTTTTTTAGCATCAAGGTTTGCACATATTAAAAATGTTGCATACCCACCTTGCATTGAACCTACAGTTGGGATACATGAATTTGGACTAATATCAATATTTATAAAGTTTTTTATAAATCTTGACGCTTCGTTTTTTAATTCTGGAACTCCACTAATCATAGGATATTTTGATGCAACTCCAGATTTTAAGGCATTGATTTCTGCTTCAATACCTACACTTGGTGGTGTTAAGCCAGGTTCGCCTATTTCCATTCTTACAAACTCTTTACCTGATTCTTCATGAATCCAATTTACTAAAGTAACAATCTCACGAATTGTAGCTTTACTAAGGTCTTTAACGCCTAATTTCTCAATTTGAGCATCTACTAATTTTACATCTATTGGTGTTTTCATATCTTAAACATTAAATTAAATTATTAAATTAAATATTGCTACAAGTATAATGAAAATATTTCATCAAAAGAATTTTATTTATATGTTTTAGAAAATTTTTTAAAAATAATACTGTTGAATTTTGAATCGATGTAATTTTTGAAAAAAATATTTTGTGTAATGAAAAATATAATATATATTTGCAAACTCAATTTTGGACTAGTAGCTCAATTGGATAGAGCATCTGACTACGGATCAGAAGGTTGGGGGTTCGACTCCTCCCTAGTTCACTTGTAAAAATAACAAATATTAGTAAAATGTTGAAAAACAACAAGTTCTTTAAAAATAAAATGATAAATATTTGTTTTTTTTAATAGATTTTAGTATTTTTGTTTACCAAAAAACGTACTAAACATTTTTTTATGGTAAACAAAATTAGCACATCGGTATTTTTAATCCTCACATAAATAAAGAGGGTAAATCGAAACTTTATATTCAAGTTTTGATAGATAGAAAAACAAAGCGTTATCCTTTAGAAATTTTTATTTATCCTAAAGATTTTTGTAGAAAAACGAAAAAGGTTAAAGGGGCTGATAAGGATAGAATAAACAGAATAATCCTTAGAGAAATAAACAGGATTAACGATATATACTTAGAGCTTCGGGAACTTGGAGAGCCAATTAATTTTGAAACTTTTGAAAACAAGTATTTTGACAAAGCTCGAGTGTCGCTTAGTGAAATTATTAAACTTCATTGCGAAAAACTACCTTATTCGAGATTTTTGAGGTATAGTACATTAGAGAATAAGCTAAAAGCGTTGTTTGGAGACAATGTTACTATAAATGAAATAAATCTAACGAAAATTCAAGAATTTGATAGGTCGTTAAAAGGTTTAGCCAATAATACCATTTGGGATAATCATAAAGACTTAAAAGCACTTATAAATACAGCAATTCGATTAGACTTATATAAACACGAAAATCCATATAAAAATTTTAAAACTAAATACGTTCAAACAATGCGAACCTTTTTAACCGCTGATGAACTTGCACTGATTGAAGAAAAGGTTGATACGTTCCCAGACGTGGTTAAAAAGATTGCGAATGTTTTTTTATTTCAATGCTATACTGGTTTAAGATATTCTGATGTTGCAGCTTTAAAATGGGAGAATATTCGCAATAATTTTATTATAATACAGACCGAAAAAACAAACGAGATAATTAATATTCCTATCGTTAATAAAGCACAAGTAATTTTAGAAAAACAAAAAAACAGTAATGATAAGATATTTTCTATTCCGTCTAATCAAAAATATAACCATTACTTAAAGTTGGTGGCTCTTTACGCTGGTATAGATAAGAACTTAACCAGTCATGTGGCAAGACACGCATTTGCGACTATAAGCATTGAATTAGGTATTCCAATAGAAATTATATCAAAACTGTTAGGACATAAAGATTTGAGTACAACTAAAATTTATACCAAAATCCTTAATCCTGTATTGTCGGAGTATATGAAGAAGTGGGACAAATAGTTATCTTGGAAAAAATCGCCAAACCATTAAGCCTAAAAAAACCAAAACTAAAGCAGATATTATAATAGCAGTGTTATTTGTTGTTTTTTCTTTAGTTTTTTCGTGTGTTTTTTGCGAAAAATCTGTTTTTGTTTTGTTAGCTAACCTGTCCTGATGCAGAACCTTAATGCTATCTTTTATTATTTTATTTTTATTAGATTTTTCTGCAATTCTATTATTTGTAAGAATTTTTATTTCTTTTTTCAAAAACTGGACACCTAAGCTATCTGGAGCGGAAAATTCTTTAATAAAAATTTCTTTCTCTGAAAAATCGTGTTTAATTGTGCTTATAATTGTGTTTTGCGTTGTATTTTTTGCACTATCTATTAGTTTTTCAACAATAATATCATTCTTAACGGTGCTATCGACTTCTGTTTTAACTTCATTTTTAATAATGTTTTTTTGAGGCTTGCAACTCGTAACACATATAAGCGTAGTGTAAAAAAATAATATAATTAAAAATATGTTTTTTTGCATCATTCATTCTTTTCTTCCCAACATTCTCCTAATTTTTTAGTCAAATAGCCTGCCCTTAATGTATTTGAAATAATTTTAGACCCAAAACCCACATAAGTAACGTTGCCATTTTTATCTATTTTTATATCCGTTCCATTTGGTGCTTTAAATACTTCTTTACTGCTTTCTTTAACAATAAGAACACCATCAATTTTTGTGCTTACTTTAGGGGAAAATCCACAGTCATTTTCTGCCTTATAAAGAATTTTTCCTTTATATTCGTTTTTTCTTATACGAGCTGAACTGCACGCCACAATTATTGCTAAAATAGAAGTAATAGCCGATGGTATGGGGGCGTATTTTATATCTATTTTTCTTGCTATAATAAAAAACGAAATAATCGATAATAGTGCTAACACAAAAATAACACTCCAGCGGTCTATTAAATATTTTTTTTCTTTCATATTTATTTATTACTAAGTTATCAATAAGTGTTTGTATTATGCTTTATAACGCTAATGCTGTTATTATATTGTATATATCCCTCCACAATAGAATTTATATAAGTCTCTCTATAGTAGTCGTCTGCTATTATTAAACAATCTGTATAAGTTGTCATAAAAAGCGTCGTAATTTTAAAATAGTAAATAATATGGAGCTAATAGGTAAAGAAAAAACAGAGTGGTTGCGAGTTCAAAAACTTGCAAAAAAACATAATATTATAGTAAAAAGAGTTGGAGCAACAAGTGTTAAGTTTCCAAACGGTGTAACTGTTCAACTTGGTGCAGGTAGAGCTATGGAAGTGCTGAAAGCACAAATTAAAGTTAAACAAAAAAGAAGTAATACACGTGTTGCTTCAATGGGAAAGTCAATAATGACTAAAGCTAAACAAATTCGTAAAGCTAATCCTAATAAAAAATGGACAACATGTGTAAAAGAGGCTGGTAAATTATTAAAAAAGAAATAAGATGAAAAGATATTATTATCAAATAACAAAAGTAGGTAGAGATAGAGTTGGTAACCGTAGTGTTTATGCCGATGTTTTTGTTGCGAAATATAGTAAAATAACAAAAATAGGTCAAGTTAAATGGTACTCAGCTGGTGGTAAAGGAGAAAAAAGCGAAGTTTATGAGTTTTTGTATAAAAAAGGGCTTGTAGGTAAAAGGGAGTACAGCAACAACAGGGGTTATTATTATCGAAATAAATCTAAGGTAGAAATTTTGAGTTTGTAGAGCTGCAAAATAAAATATTTTATTAAATTTGCAGAAAACTGAAAAATAAAAAGACTATAGCAATGGCGGTAAAGACAAATCCTATAGAGGAAGCAAAGCGTTATGTGGCAAATGCAAAGCAAATACTAAGAGAAAAGGCAGGCAAAAGGGGTCATCATTATACAGATTCTAAATATGTCAGTATGGCTTGTAACACTGCTTGGAGTGGGGTTTTAATTGCTGTACACGCCAAAATGAAAAGGGATAACTTTAAGTTTCCTAGAGGCAGGCTGAGTGTTGATACGTATCGTGGATATTTAACAACAAAAAACAAGACTATTCTTAAATATTTTAATTCTGCTTATAATCATTTGCATTTGTACGGAGGTTATGATAAAGAATTGTCAGTTGGAAATACGCAAATAGGTTTAGATTTTGCTGAAAAAATTATTGACTGGTGTTCTTAGCTTAAAATGTTTGCAAAGTCTTTAAAAAGCGTACCAAAAAAATTAAAAGTGTTGCGGGGTGGGGTGTTAGGAAACCCTCCCTAGTTCACAAAAAAAGCCGATTTTTGTCGGCTTTTTTTGATTAGTTTTTATTTGTTTTTTCAAAAATTTAATAAAACAATTGAAATTACTTGATTTTGTGCGTTTTAGTTTATTTGCAAAAACTATTGCTTTTTAAAAATAAAACTATACCTTTGCACTCTAAAAATTTTAATTAACATAATGTCTAACCAAATTAAAGAAACTTATTAAAAAATGACAGAAATTAATGACAATGTGAATGTTGAATCACAAAAAACAGAAGAAGTTCAAAATCACGAAATTAAAAACGAGGCGAACACAGAAACTGTAGTAGCTGAAGAAAAAGCAAAACCCGAAATTAAACCTATTGAAAATTTCAATTGGGATTTAATTGGTAAAAAAGATGATGCTTACTCCAAAGAAGAGCGTGCAAAATTAGAAGAATTATACAATAATACTTTTAAGCTAATCGAAGAAGGAGAAGTTGTTATGGGTACTGTTGTAGCAATCAACAAACGCGAAGTTGTTGTAAACATTGGCTACAAATCTGAAGGTATCATTAATGCAAACGAATTTAGAACCGAAACAGAAATTAAAGTAGGTGATAAAGTTGAAGTATTTGTAGAAAATATGGAAAGCATTGATGGTCAACTAATTTTATCTCACAAAAAAGCAAAATCTCTTAAATCTTGGGATCGCGTTAACGAAGCTCACGACAATGATGAAATCGTTAAAGGTTATATTAAATGTAAAACTAAAGGCGGTATGATTGTTGACGTATTTGGACTCGAAGCTTTCTTACCTGGTTCTCAAATTGATGTTAAGCCTATTCGTGATTATGATGTTTATGTTGGTAAAACAATGGAATTTAAAGTTGTGAAAATCAACGAAGAATTTAAAAATGTTGTCGTATCACATAAAGCCCTTATCGAAGCTGAACTTGAAGAACAAAAGAAAGAAATTGTTGCTAAATTAGAAAAAGGACAAGTTCTTGAAGGTATTGTTAAAAATATTACAAGCTACGGCGTATTTATTGACTTAGGTGGCGTTGACGGACTTATCCACATTACAGACTTATCTTGGGGACGTGTAACTCATCCAGAAGAAATTGTAAGTCTTGATTCTAAAATTCAAGTGGTAATTCTTGATTTTGACGAAGATAAAAAACGTATTGCTTTAGGTCTAAAACAATTAACACCACATCCATGGGATGCTCTAGATGCTAATTTGAAAGTTGGTGATAAAGTTAGTGGTAAAGTTGTTGTCTTAGCAGACTATGGAGCATTTATAGAAATTGCTCCTGGTGTTGAAGGTTTAATCCACGTTTCAGAAATGTCGTGGTCGCAACACTTACGTTCTGCTCAAGAATTTATGAAAGTTGGTGATGATATCGAAGCTGTTATTCTAACTTTAGACCGCGAAGAACGCAAAATGTCTTTAGGAATTAAACAACTTCACCCAGATCCATGGGAAAACATTGAAACTAAATTTAACATAGGAACAAAACAAACAGCAAAAGTTCGTAACTTTACTAATTTTGGAATATTTGTTGAATTAGAAGAAGGAGTTGATGGTTTAGTGCATATTTCAGACTTATCATGGACTAAGAAAATTAAACACCCAGCAGAATTTACTACTATAGGTGCTGAATTAGAAGTTGTAGTTCTTGAAATAGATAAAGAAAATCGCCGTTTAAGCCTAGGACACAAACAAATAGAAGAAAATCCTTGGGAAGTATTCGAAACTATTTTCACTATTGATTCTATACATGAAGGTACAATAGTTGAAATGAGCGATAAAGGTTCTATCATTGCTCTTCCTTATGGTGTTGAAGGTTTCTCTACTCCAAAACACTTGATTAAAGAAGACGGTAGCTCAGCTAAAATTGAAGAAAAATTAGATTTCAAAGTTATTGAATTTAATAAAGATTCTAAGAAAATTTTCGTTTCTCACTCAAGAATTTATGAAGACTTGAATAAAGAAAAAGAAGCAGAAAGCAAAAAAGCTAAAGGCGAAAAAACAACAAAAAGAACTAAAGCTCAAATCGAAAATAAAATTGAGAAAACAACTCTTGGAGACGTTACCGACTTAGCTGCTATTAAAGAAGAATTATTAGAAAAAGAAAAGAAAACTAAAAAATAATAATTTGACTTGATATAACATTTAAAAAAAGTTGGATAGATATTTTTCTGTCCAACTTTTTTTTATTATAAGGGGCGGTGTTTTATAAGTATCCAACTGATTCGTTGCTTTCGATATTCAAACTCAGTCACGTACACTTCGGCTTTGCTCAGTGCATCGCTTCTTGTACGCTCCTTCGTTCTCAATCTCAGACGCCTTGCATTTGAATACTTCTAAAACACCTTAATTGACTACAATATCTACTACTGCTTTAGAACAATATTTTTATACTTTAACAGGCTTGTCCGTAGGACAACATGTAATTAATCGTAGGTGAAGCCAATACAGTTAAAAGTTTATAAAAAAAAGTAAAGCCGAATCCGCAAGCTACTTTTAACTTTTAACTGATTTGCTTTGCCCGTAAGGGCAACACAATACTTTACCTTCGGTGAGCTCGCAAGCTCGGTTCGACACTTCAACTACGTTCAGTGCATCGCTTTTAACTTTTAACTGAATTTATTCCCCAGCCACTATAGCAATACCTTTTGCATAACTTACAACTTGATCTCCAACAAGTGCAACAGGAAAAGCATCTGAAAAATCTTCTTTTGCTAAATTTAGGTAATAATCTGTTTGTGAGGTGCTTTCGTGAGGGAAAATTAAATATTTGTAATAAGCCCCTGATTTTATTTCAATTACATCTGTATAACCTTTTAATTCATCAGAGTTTAAATCTATTTTATCGACAGCAGAACGAATTTGAATCATAAAAATTACCTTTCCCTGATAATTTGATAAATCATCTTTTTTATTTTCTTTTTCTTGTCTTTTTTGTTCTTTTTCATAATTTTTTTGAACTTCTTTTTCGCTCTTTTCAAGCTGTCTTTCTAAAACTCGCTTATCTCTTTTCGAAAGCTCCGAAGGGTCAGCAACATTAACTGTTCGCCCAATATTCATTAAGCTAAAGTTGACATATTTTTTTGGATTATACTGGATATCGAAAAGTAAACTTTTTAAATTAGTAGCAGCATCTTCTATTTGTTGTGCAAAATTGTCATCATTCAATAATTTTCCTAAGCTTCCTTCGCCCCTATTTGCTCTATCTAATATTTGATTAAAGTTTTGAATAGCATCGTTTGCTTGAGCCATTGTTTTGCTAATATCAATTGCAACTAAAGTGTCAGAAAAAGAAGATAAATTTTTAAAAATATTTTCCATATTTTCTGAATTATCTTTTAACATAGCTGTTATAAACTCGAGATTAGACAAAGTTCTTGCTATCTTAGTTGATTCTTCTTTTAACATACCATCTACACTAATTGCAGAACTTTCGATATAAACTAAAGTATTTTTAATGCTTGCAAAACTTTTTTCAAGATTAGCTCTAGTATCTTCGTTAAAGATATAAGTTATCACAGTAATTGCATTTGTTAGCTCTGCCATCAACTGTTCGGCTTGTTGTTTTACAGGCAACATCTGCATACTTACTTGGTCTTTTAAGCTTTGCTCTACTTGTCCAATCAAAAAACCTTCAGGTGCAATATATGTTGTTTTGTTTCCAAATTCAAGTTCAATTCCTTTAGTTCCCATTAAATCCATGCTATAAATACGTGCTATAGTAGAATCTGGAATTGCAAATTCATTAGTTATATCAATTCTTACCAACAGCTTATAATTTTCTGCAGGCAATAATTTTATTTTGCCAACTTGCCCTACTTTATAGCCATTCACAGTAACATAACTAGATTCATTCAGTCCTTCAATTCTGTCATAATAAATATAATAGGAATTCACTTTATTAAATAAAGATACACCTTTTAAAAAATTAAAACCCCAATATGTAACAGCCAATATTGCTATTGCGACAAATGAGTAAAATATGTATTTCTTTTTTTTGTTCATTTATTTTTTTGTTGGCTTCTTGCTTCATTAAGCGGGATACGCTCTCCATTCTTAAATGCCACAATAAAGCTGTCTGAATAATCTAATTTTACTTTTTTATGTAGTTCTACAATTTTATCATAATCACTATCTCTTCCAATTGTATATTTGTACATTCCACCTTGCAAATATACATCAACATTCTGATATGATTTAAAATTTTTGGGTTTTATTTCAATTTTTTTTGCTGATGTCATAATTTGAATTTTGAAAATTATCTCAGACTCAGCTGGTTTAGCAACAGTTTCCTCATTTGTTATTTTTTGATTTTCTGTTTGTTTTACTTCTTGCTCTACTTTAGTTTCTTCTTTAATTTCTATTTTATTTTCCTCTTTATTTACTTCAGTTTTAATTTCGGGTTCATTATTTTTAGAATTTGCTGGCTCAACAGATTCATCTTCATAACTTTTTTTATAAACTTTAAACGCATCAAACATAGCTTTCACAAGTGCCTTTTGTCCAGCATCGGAATTCAAATATTTTTCTTCTTCTAAATTAGAAATAAAACCTAATTCGACTAATACGCTTGGCATAGATGTTTTCCAAAGCACTAAAAATGGAGCTTGCTTAACGCCTCTGCTAAATCTTTTTACATCTTTTGTAAATTTATCTTGAATTGCCCGTGCCATAACTAATGACTGATTTAAGTTCACATTTTGATATAAACTAAATATGATATGCGACTCAGGATCGTTTGGATCAAAACCACCATAATTTTCTTGATAATTTTCTTCTTGCAATATCACTGAGTTTTCCAATTTTACCACATTCAAATTTGCTCCCGACTTATCAATTCCCATCACAAAAGTTTCTGTTCCATTTGCACTTTTACTGTCCGAAGCATTTATATGAATACTAATAAATAAATCTGCATGATTTTTATTTGCAATATTTGCTCTTTCGTGTAATGCCAGGTATTTGTCTGTATCTCTAGTATAAATGACTTTAATACTTGGGAAAGCTTTTTTTATTTCCTCACCAAACATTAATGCCATTTTTAATGTTAAATCTTTTTCTTTAGAAATTTTGCCTACAGCTCCAGGGTCCTTACCTCCATGTCCAGCATCTATAACAACTGTTTTTATAGCAAAACTTTGAGAATTTGCTATTTTTCCTGTTCCAAATAGAAAAAAAACAAGACTAAAAATAAAAAAACACTTATTTTTTATCATTAAAGCAAAAGTTTTATTAAACAAAAGGTTTTTTTCATTAGTTTTGACCAAAATTTTTATTTTGTACAAAAGTAGTAATTTCATATTGCAAAAAAAATTTTTGTTAATTTTATTTTTAACCATAATTGTAAGTTTTGTGTCATCAATTAATGCACACAACAATCTTTATACCACAAAATATGAGTTAAAGATTAATGCTTATCAAATGGTTGATGATACAATAAAACCTCAAACAAAAGTTGATAGCGTTTCTATAAAAAAATCAAGTATGAGTTTTGATTATCCCGTTTATTACGATGCCGAAGACTCTTTATTATTTGATTTTATAGCTGAAAAAGCATATTTATATGGAAAAGCTGTGGTTATTTATGAGAATATAAACATGAGTGCCGAATATATTCAAATGGATTTCGATAAAAACGAAGTTCTCGCACATGGTTTAACCGATTCGGCTGGGAATATTTATGGAAAACCGATATTTAAAGAAGGCGAAGAAGAATTTATTGCAGATACTGTTAGATATAATTTCAAAACAAAAAAAGGAATTATTAAAGAAGTAATGACAGAATTTGAAGGTGCATTTTTGCATGGTTCTAAAACTAAAATGCAAGAAAATAAAGATATTCACATGATAGATGGAAAATTTACAACTTGCGATTTAGCACATCCGCATTATTATTTTGCAATAAGTAAAGCCAAAGTTATTCCTGATGACAAACTCGTTTCTGGTCCTGCCTATCTTGTAATAGAAGATGTTCCCACTCCTCTTGGAATACCATTTGGGTTTTTTCCCAACAAAAAAGGTAGCACTTCTGGAATATTAATTCCCGAATTTGGAAATGAAGACAATAGAGGAATGTTTTTAAGAAATGGCGGTTACTATTGGGCTGTTAACGATTATTTAGACTTAACTTTTCTCGGCGATATTTACACAAAAGGTTCTTGGGGTGTGTCTTTGCTTTCAAATTATAAGGTAAGATATAAATTTAGCGGACATCTTAATTTTAAGTATAATAGAAATATGACAGGCTATAAAGATGTTAATAGACAAGTTACAGATTTATTTGCTGTTAATTGGAAATTTACACAAGACCCAAAAGCCTTGCCTAACACAACTTTTGCTGCCGATGTTAATATGAGTTCTGCAAATTTTGACAAATATAATTCATACTCACTAAACAACTATATGTCATCAAACAAACAGTCGAGTATTTCTATTAGCAAGATTTTTCCAAATTCTCCATTTAGTTTAACAGCTGCTATAAGACATAATCAAAACAATAACACTAAAGCCATAACTCTCACAGCTCCTGACTTATCTTTAAACATGAATAGAATTTATCCTTTTAAACGTAAAGTAAAAGTTGGAGAAAGTAAAATTTATGAAAAAATTGGCATTGCCTATTCTATGAATCTTACAAATAAAATTAACACTACAGATACAACATTATTTGATATAAATTTTGATGATATGATTAATGGCATTTCTCACAAAATACCTATTAGTACTTCTGCAAAATTTTTAAAATACACAACTCTAACCCCTGCATTTAATTATAATGAGCGATGGTATTTTAAGAACATGTATAAATTTTGGGATTTTGAAAACGAAAATGACACTATAGGTTTTCTCAATTCAAATTATAATTCTGGTTTTTCTAGAGTTTGGGATTATTCGGCTAGTTTAAACTGGTCAACCCAATTATACGGAACTTTTAACTTTAAACGAGGAAAACTAAAAGCCCTTCGTCATGTATTATCGCCAGCTATTAGCTTTAGTTATGCTCCAGATTTCGGAAAACCTAAATATAAATATTACGACGATTATTACAGAATACAATATAATGGAACAACTGGACAATACGACACAGTAAGTTATTATTACTCACGCTTCGAAGGCTTGCCTTATGGTGCACCAGCGAGAGGTGGAGCAGGAAGTTTAAATCTTAATTTAGGCAATAATCTTGAGATGAAATTAAGAAATAGCAAAGACACTACAAAAACTGATCAAAAAGTAAAACTCTTAGAAAGCTTTAATCTATCGTCAAGCTATAATATTATGGCTGACAGCCTAAATTGGTCGCCAATTGCAGTTTCGGCTAGGACAAGAGTAAAACTTATTGATTTAAACTTTAATGCTAATCTAGACCCTTACGCTGTTGTAGAAAACGCATATGGCTCTGGTGGTGTAAGAATAAATAAACTTGCTAAAGATATTAATAAGCAAATTTTAAGATTAACAACATTAAATTTTTCTGCTAGCATTTCTTTAAATTCAAAAGTTGGAGAATCTAAAGCCCCTGTATCACAAGACAAAGACCCATATAATGTTTTGTACGGCTATCCAAACGATTATGTTGACTTTAATATTCCTTGGAACGTGAGAATAAGCTATAGCCTCAGATATGCAAAACCATATTTTGAATCTAAAACGACACAAACTCTAAATGTTTTTGGAGATTTTAATTTAACTCCTAAATGGAAAATAAGTTTTAATACAGGTTATGACTTTGAAAACAACAAAGTTACGCCAACAACTATTGATATATATAGAGATTTGCACTGTTGGGAAGCCAGTCTGCATTTAGTGCCGTTTGGACAACATAAATCTTATATGTTCCAAATAAATGTTAAAGCTGATATGCTAAAAGACTTGAAATTAGCTAAACGTAGAAGCTGGTTCGATAACTTTTAAGTATAAGTTCTTAATTTTTTGTTAAAATATTGATTGATTGGCAAAGTATTTGAACATATTTTGTCATATTATTTGTAAATTTGTGGAAAATAACTTAACTATTTATGATATGAAAAAGATTGGATTATTAGTATTGGGGTTTTTTATTAGTTTTTTATTATCAGCTCAAAATTATGAAATTAAACTTAAAATTAATGGTGTGAGTGATACAGTTGCGTATTTAGGTCATCATTTTGGAGATAAAAAATACGTTGTTGACACCGCAAAAGTTGATTCCAAAGGAAATGTGGTTTTTTCTGGAAACAAAACTCTAGAAAGAGGAATTTATATAATTGTTTTACCATCACGTGGAATGACTTATTTTGAACTTTTAATAGGTGATAATAGAAAATTTTCTTTAGAAACCGACACCACAAACTTTTTGCAAACAATGAAAGTTAAAGGAGATAAGGAAAATCAAGCTTTTATGGACTATCAGCGAAAAATGGTTGATATTCAAAATAGAAGAACTGATCTTATGGATATATACGAAGCTGCAAAAGATAATCCTGATGAGCAAAAGAAAATTTCCGAAGAATTTACAAAATTAAATGATGAAAGAATTTCATTTATGAATGATTTAATTAAGAAAAATCCAAATACTTTATTGTCAAAAATATTACTTTCAATGATAGATCCTGTAGTTCCAGAATCTCCAAAAGATGAAGAAGGAAACGAAATAGACCCTTATTTTGCATACAAATATTACAAAGCTCACTATTGGGACAATATAGATTGGACAGAAAGAGGTTTACTTAGAACACCGATTTTTGAAAATAAATTAGACTATTATTTTGAAAAAATGGTTGTTCCTGTTGCTGATTCTATGATTCCTGAATCTCGTCATCTAATTAATACAGCTTACGAAGCTGGTGATTCCCTAATGTTTCAATATATGGCTTCACATTTATTGAATTATTTTGAATCTTCATCAATAATGGGATATGATGCCGTATTTGTTGCTATTGCCGAAGATTGGTATATGAGCGGAAAAGCAAAGTGGGCTAGTGAAGAATATTTGGAGAAAATAATTGAAAGAGTAAATAAAATTACACCTACAAAACTTGGAAACACTGCTACTGACCTTGTTCGCATGCAAACTATCGACGATAAATACATTTCACTACATCAAGTTGATGCAGACTATACTGTCTTAGTATTTTACGAACCACATTGTGGACATTGTAAAAAAGAAGTCCCCAAATTAATGGAACATTACAGAGATAGTTTAAAAGACTTGAATGTGAAAATTTTTGCACTTTACACACAATACGACAAAGAAGAATGGAAAACTTTTGTTGAAGAAAAAAATCTATACGAAGATGGCTGGTACAACGTTTGGGACGGACCTTATCCTCATTCTAAATTTAGAGATTTTTATGATATTTATAGCACTCCTGTTATATATGTTTTAGATAGAGAAAAAATAATTATTGGAAAACGTATAGGCGTTGATAATATTAAAAGTTTAATTGAATTTGTGAAAAAAAAATCTGAACAGTAAGCTAAAACAAAAACTGTGAAAGTAAAATACATATTAATAAGTTTTTTAGTATTGTTTTTCGTAAACGAAATCAGAGCTTACGACATAAAAATTGAAATAGAAAACTGCCCTGAATATTATGTGTTTTTTGGCAAACATAGAGGACCTGATTTTGAAATAATTGACTCACTTCCTGTAAAAAACAATTTTGTAAATTTTAAATCTCCCGGAAAACTTGAACATGGAGTGTATTTTGTTGTAATTCCGCCACAAACTCGTTTTGATTTTATTATTGATGAAGTTCAAGATTTTAGTATTAAAACTAATATGTACAATATTTTGGGCGACATGCAAATTAAGGGTGATGAAGAATATTCCCTTTTTGTAAATATGCAAAAGGAAATTGCTAAAATCAATAAAATCCGTACTCAACTTGAAGTACAATCAGAATTTTATAAAAATTTTCAGCCAGATACTATTCCCTTCATAAAAAAAGAAATAGATAGCTTAAATCTCTTACAACAAAACGTTTATAAAAAATATAGAAGTCAAACAAATCCTGAAAAGTTTCTAAATAAAATTCTCGCTATTTTAGAAGGTTTTGAAGTTCCAGATTCCATTTCTGTCTTGGTTTATACTAATCCTCAAAAACATTTTGATTATTACAAAACTCATTGGTTGGATAGAGTTGATTTTTCAGAATCTGGATTATTAAACACTCCTGCATTTGTTTTTCACAAACTTCTTGAAGATTATTGTTTTTACTTTTTAGATACCAAAGCTAATAATATAGAAACTGCTTTTGCAGATGTTGATACATTAGTTCACAAAACAAAAAACGATATTAATTTTAATCAATATATTTTGTCGTATTTAATTTCTCGTTACGAAAATCCAAAAGATTTACGTTTAGAAAGATTATTGGTTTATGTTTACAGAACTTATTTTTTAGCAAATCCTCCTCAATGGCTTGATGAACGAGCTTTTTCAATTATGAAATTTAGAATAGAAGCTATACAATACAATTTAATTGGTTCTGTTGCTAAAGATTTAAACCTGCCTGATATTAATGGTAATTTTCACTCCATTCATAAAATGCCAAATAAATATAAACTTCTTTTATTTTGGGAACCCGACTGCGATATTTGCAACGAAACTGCTTTTATTTTGCAATCAAGTTATTACAAACTACGAGAATTAGATGTGGAAATTTATGCTGTTTTAATAAATTCTGAAAATGACGAATGGCAAGAATTTATTGAAGAAAATGCTATTGAGTGGATAAATGTTCACGACCCTAAAAACGAAACAAATTTTGAAAAATATTACGGTACATATAAAACTCCACGATTATTTTTACTAAATAATGAAAATATTATCCTTGCAAAAGATATTAAAGCAGAAAGCATTTATGATTATATAAATACTTTAAATAAGCAAAATAAAAGCTCTAATAGTAGGTTTATTCATTATTTTTAATAAGTTGTTTTTGTTGCTCGTAATGCTTATTCATTGGGCGTTTCGGCTCCGCTCAACGCCCAGTAACAACCGCTTGTTGAGCAAAACCGAAACAGCGGAATTGTATTCTCAAGAATACAATTTTAACAATATTTTGTATTTTCTAAAATACAATACAAATTTTTCTGATTTGATGTGCCACAATAAATTAAATTTGTATCCCTAACTCCGTCCTTTTAGGTAGTCTATATTTATTTTTTCAAATAATTCCCTTA
>ENA-UOOK01001398-UOOK01001398.1-fermentation-metagenome-genome-assembly--contig:-NODE-1398-length-31756-cov-8.737863_pt1 | contig 31756 bp, 20 predicted proteins | sample MGYA00245777_ERZ724023 | MGnify/ENA primary metagenome ERZ724023 (study PRJEB28704, sample SAMN03018312) | fermentation metagenome | biome: anthropogenic terrestrial biome; feature: soil; material...
TTTGTGCGTTCGTGAAATCCGGAAAAAAACTAAGTTTGTCAACAATAATATCATTTGTGAGAAAACTTTCCAATCCCCCTATCTGAGGTGAATTTATGATGTAAAAAACGGGAATAAATGCACCTCCCATTGCAACAACAAACAAGAAGAAATCTGTCCATAAAATAGATTTTAGTCCGCCAATCGTACTGTATGCAAGAATAATTGCTGAAATTATTACTAATGCCAGTACTGGGTTTATTCCTAACATCATGGCGGCGAATTTGAGCAAAGCCAGTGCGGCACTTGCCAATATAAAAATGTTGAAGAAAAATCCCAGATAGATTGATCTGAATCCACGCAAAAAAGCTGCTTCTTTACCGCTGTATCGAACTTCATAAAATTCAAGATCAGTCATGATCTTCGATCTATTCCACAACTTAGAATAAACAAATACAGTCAGCATTCCCGATAGTAAAAAACACCACCACTGCCAATTTTGTGCTACGCCTCCAGAACGGACCATATCGGTTATGAGATTTGGAGTACCCAGAGAGAATGTAGTGGCAACCATTGATACTCCCAAAAGCCACCACGGCATATTCCGCTTAGAAAGAAAATAACTGCTTGAGTCATCTGCGCCACCCCTGCTTGAAATCAAACCAATAATAGTTAAGAACAACAAGAAAACTATAATTATTATCCAATCAACATTGTTTATTATCATAAAAGCGTGTTTTAGAACAGAAAGGATATCGCCCTTCTATTGTTTGACAAAAAGAGTTTAGAAAATTTTACTACAATCGTTTCAATAAATAAAAATATTTTCAGGATTGTTCAAAAAAGCATCTACACCTGGATCGTAATACCACGGTTCTGATTGAAGTGTTAATAGGGAAACGCTTCTAAGCCAATTTTTAAAATTCATCATATTGGCCCTGTTCCCAACGCGAATAACCTCCATTTCTCTTGCTATTCTTACTGTTTCAGCCAGACGTTTAGAGTGTTCCGGCATACTAATCGTCAACTCATCATTTATCGTGTTTCGTTGATTTACATCAGAAAACAGAAGACAAAACTTTTCCAACTCAACACGGTATAATGCAGCCGGATCATCTGCAACAGCATTTTGCGCCTTATCAAACATAACCAAAGCGTTGTCGGCATATTCAGCAGTTACAAGATCAGGATTTGGGCTTTCACAACCTTGATGCACATTACGGGTATTAATTTCATTATGCATGAAATTGAAATACTCCCTCATATGAGGTGCTGCTTCCCCATAGTAGGCATCCATGAATTCATCTATAAGTTTTTCCACATCAGCATCAGGTTCCCAAAACAGTACTCCCTGCACAAAAACGAACAGATCGGTAAAACTTGTAGGAACTACACACTGAACGATTCCCTTAATTCCATTAGAAGCATAAAAATTCATTTTATCAACCATGGCATAAAAGCTCCCGAAGGGCTCATACCATACCCTGTAGCCTCTGGGATAATCATAGATATACATGTTTTCAGGACATTTTTCTATCCAGCCTTGTAGCTCAGCAAAACCCTGGCTATTCTCAGGGCAGTCCAAGCCATGGCTCTGGCATGGTGTTTGAGGAGGGTAGGGGCAATACATAACCATAACGTTCGGATCAGGCATCACTCTCTCGGGAGGGCGTGAGGTAGCCTCCGTGTAAGCGAGTGTCAATATTTTTTTCCCGGGGTACTTCTCGTTTACCACCCGGGCATTGTAATTGACATAGTCCATCAGCCTATCGGTCATATGATCTCCGGGTATTGCATCAAGAGCTTTGCAATTGCTGCACTGGCACCAACTATTCGATCTGCCATCGCCCTGAGTGACAACAAAAGATGTTCTATTTTCCTGCTTTTCAATCAAATGGAGTAGCCTTTCTGCTCCCGCTTTACGCATCTCCTCGTTCGACAAGCATAAGTGTCCAGGAGGTCCCTCACCGGGCTTAACTCGCTCACCACTCTTGTTCAAGGCAAAATACTCTGGATGCTCTTTTCCGAAAATACGGTATGGCATCATAAAACTGGCTGAATGTACCCAGTTTCTCTCCCCGGGAGCACCTAAATCACCGTGATACCCCATATCATCATTGGGGGTATACCCCAATTTCATACTTGGCGTAATTCCCTTGAAGTAAACATCATACTTAAATATTGTCCTTAGGTCATAATGAGGCTTAATAGCGAGATGCAATTCGGGTATTTTAAGCTTGGATTTGCTTGGAATAATTTCGCAATCCTCCGCGTAAAATTTCACGCCCACCTGTTTTAAAAGTTCATATACCCCGTAAACTGTGCCTAAATCGCGCCATCCACATATAGCTCCCTTATTATCAGCAATGTTAATTACAAATCCATCCTCACCTATAGGGCCAAGCTCTTCTCGCGAAATCATTCCGGAACTGACTGCTAACTCACCAATCGCGATAGTTCCATCGGGTACCTTGGAGCTGTCAACCGTGATGACTGACAGCTCTTTACCCGTTATTTTATTTAAGTAGCTTGCCAGCTCCTCAGCTGCAAACTTTTCCCTATACGATGCTGTTGTTGACACAGCAATTGTTGTTAATTCATCCTTGCTTAGGCTGATTTTCGACTTGCCGTCACCAATACCGGTAGTACAAGATGCTATCGTGATGAGGAGAGTCATGAAAAACATAAAAGCTTTTCGATCAATTTTTAAAGTTTTCATTTCATGAAATATTATTTAATATTGTATGCATGTTACTTGTTGTAAGAATCAGCAGGTTTATGTATAGTGTGTTCAAATATCCATTATGGATTTACGCTATGTTAAAAATAGTAAAAATTCTTATCTGACTTACAGTAGGAATAAATTCTCAGGTTTATCAATTAAAATATCAACTGCAGGATCATTATACCATAATTCATTTTGCAACCGTATTGGTGATACCTGATGAATCCAATCTTTAAAAGTAATTCTTCCTCCTACATTAATCATTTTATGTTTTTTAGCTATTCTAACCATTTCACCAAATCGCTTAGCATGTACAGAAAGGTCAATCGAAAGATTGTTTTTCATAATATTTCTTTGATCAATATCAGCCCAAAGAACACTGAATTTCTCGAATTCCACACGAGATAAAAGAACTGAATCATCTGCAACTGCTTTCTGTGCACGTTCAAAAATTTTCAGGGCTGAAGCTGAAAATTCAGGAGTAACAAGTTCGGGATTTGATTTTTCAGAATGTTGATGTACATCACGAACATCAATTTCGTTATACATGAAATCAAAGTATTCCCGGATGGATGTGGCAGCAGCTCCATAATAAGCTGACATGAATTCATCAATTAGTGCTTCAACATTCGAGTCGGGTTCCCACAGCAAATGTCCCATAACGTATATAAATAAATCTCGAAAATTTGCGGGGACAACGCAAAAGGTAATTCCACGAATATTATTGGATGAATAATAATCCATCTTGTCAACCATCGCATAGAAACCACCAAAAGGCTGATACCATCTGAAATAATTTCTCGGATAGTCGAAAATATACATGTTGTTAGGATACAGGGAAAGCCAATTTTCAATATCTTTTTTTGCCCATAAGTTATTTATACAATCTAACCCATGACTATGACATTCTCCGTCATAATTAGGTTCGGGGCGATGTAATGGACAATACATAACCATTACATTAGAATCTGGTGCAACTCGCACCGGTGGGCTTGCGGTTGCTGATGTATAGGCCAATGTAAGTATTTTTTTCTCAGGAAATTTTTCAGTTACTTTCCTTGCATTATAATTAACATAATCCATGAGGCGGTCAGTCATGTGAACACTTGGCTTAGAGTCAAAAGCCTTACATTCATCACACTGACACCAGTTCGTTGGTCCGCCATCCCCTTGAGTAACGACAAAATAGGATCTTTCTTTTTGCTGTTCGACAAGCAATAATAAACGTTCTGCTCCCGTTTCACGCATCTCCATATTTGACAGGCACAAATGGCCGGGAGATCCAGTTCCAGAATATCTCTGTCCATTATAATTAAGTGCAAAGTACTCTGGGTGGTCTTTACCAAATTTTCGAAATGGAATCAAATAACTTGCAGAATGAACCCAGTTTCTTTCACCCGGTGCCCCAAGATCACCATGATATCCTAAATCATCATTAGGAGTATATCCAAATTTAAGGTAGGAGTGAAACTCAGGATAGTAAACATCCATTTTAAAAATTGACCTCAGTTCATAATGAGGCTTAATAGCGAGATGCAATTCGGGTATTTTAAGCTTGGATTTGCTTGGAATAATTTCGCAATCCTCCGCGTAAAATTTCACGCCCACCTGTTTTAAAAGTTCATATACCCCGTAAACTGTGCCTAAATCGCGCCATCCACATATAGCTCCCTTATTATCAGCAATGTTAATTACAAATCCATCCTCACCTATAGGGCCAAGCTCTTCTCGCGAAATCATTCCGGAACTGACTGCTAACTCACCAATCGCGATAGTTCCATCGGGTACCTTGGAGCTGTCAACCGTGATGACTGACAGCTCTTTACCCGTTATTTTATTTAAGTAGCTTGCCAGCTCCTCAGCTGCAAACTTTTCCCTATACGATGCTGTTGTTGACACAGCAATTGTTGTTAATTCATCCCCATTCAGACTAATTTTTGACTCTTTGCCTCCAATTCCGTTTGCACAAGATACTGACAGCACACACAGTAGTACTACTATACAATGTTCCGTCCTTAGTTTAAATAATGAGTGTCTCACGTTTCTGGTTTATTTGTAATATGTTTGTTTTGCTTTTCCCAGTAATTCAATTCCTCCAATTATCCTGTCCCTGTTCTCCTCGATTGTTGGCCTCCAAAAAGTTTGCAAGAATCCAAGTAATCTGCTATCATCTATCTGTTTTTTGCCGAAAGCAACCGTGCTTCCAATACTTCCAGTGTTATAGTCGTGATAACTTCCGGTGGGTATCTGATCGAACCCGTGTTTTTCCAGATCAAGGTATGCTTTAACTCGCTCTGTTTCAGGATCAAGTTCTTCCCCGTAAAACCAATTCCCCTGGACAACGGATTTAGGCATATGCTTAAAAAATTGTTCGGGTTCGTTCCACAACATGTAATCCGGCCAGATCCATGCGCGTGAACCGCTTTTTTCGACCTCTTCAACCAGGAAAAGGAAATCATTCCACCACGCCTCATTTTTTCGTATCACTATATGTTTTTGATACCTTTGATGCCCTATGCTCTCTTCATCCATACCAAGGTGGAACAAAGAGGGGGTGTCAAACAGTGTCGAGACCTCCTTTATGAGGTCTGAGCAGACTGTATAATATGTTTCCGTAGACACCATCCTGGAATACTCTCTCAGCCATGTGTCGTGACCGGCAGAAAAGTTTAATTTTGGAACCGGTTCGATACCCAATGCTCTTATTTTTTTCAGTTCCTGTTTTAGTCGTGTGGTGCTCCAAGCATTATTTACTGCAATTTCAGGATGGCTTTCATACTTCACCGCATCGCCCAGATCTATCACCACCATATTTACACCCTGCTTAGCCATTAAATCAATAGCGTCATTCCATAAAGCTTCACTTAATTCCAGGTTTGGCCTGAAACCACGAAAGGGCCTATGTGGTGAAATAAATTCCTCCCACATATTGAAGCTAAGATGTAGTAAACAGGCCCAAATTTTATTGTTTTTGCCAAGATTGTTCATAATTATTTTCTGTTAGATGATAACTACAAAAAGACAGGCTGGCCTGTTTCGATACTCTCGTAACAAGCATTCATCGCCTCTATTGTTTTTTTATGCCACATTAAATTTATCATAGGTGTGTTATTCTCTCTTACACAATGAATAAATTCATCCATCATTCCAATCCATTCGTCAAAATAGGTGTACTGGACAGTATATCTGTCGTTGGGTGCACCGTTGTGATATACGTTAGGCCCAAAACAGTCAGCCAGCATTACTCCTTTCTCTCCGGAGATGTTGAAATTAACTTCCATCCGTTTTGGAAATACTTCCCAACCGGGCCCGGGCACTACAAGCCGCTCTTCCAATCTCGACCATGAAGGATCGAGGAGAAAACTAACGCCATTTTTCATTTTGCCATTTACCAAAATGATGTCTTCAACCTCTAGTTCCTCTCGAATATTTGGACCGACCTCTGCAAAAATATAGTCGAATTCACTTTGGGTAAGCCATCGAATCATATCGAATATGTGTGGATGATCGCACAAGGCACCGCCCCTAAATCGCGTGTTGTTTGAATTTAGAGGAACTCTTTTTCCGTAGCTTTCTTCCGGTACTCCTTGCCATGGAAATGCCCAGACGGGAGAGAGTGTTATGTTGGTGGCATTTATTCCGGATACTACCCCCAATTGATTTTCGGAGAAAAGCTTTTTCATTCTGGTTACCACGGGATTATAGTGCATTTCAAGTTCAACCTGGCATATTATGCCAGATTCCTCAACGAGTTTAATCATCTCGTCATATTCATTCATATCAAATGTAGGTATCTTCATTGATAATATATGAATACCCCTTTCTGCACACATCCTGAACTGTTCCAAATGCCTGCTGTTTCCTGAGGCCATTACTACCGCCTCGATATCTGAGTGTTTTTCAAACATCTCTTCGTCACTCATGTAGCAGGGCACATCATAACCATATTTATAAAATATTTCCTGAACTTTTTTCGATTCAGCGGAGACAGCTACCCATTCAAATCCCGGATTATCGTTGAGTGTTTGAAAATACTTGCGTGTATGTCCGTGTGTTAAGGAGAGTATTGCAATTTTGATTGGTTTCATATTTTTACAATTTACGCAACTTTTACTTTCAATTTATTGGAATTAGACCTAAGAGCACTCTCCACTAATCGTGATAGATGATCGTGTTGTTTAATTAGATTTTCGGACTGAGTCGGATCTTTCAGGTATTGAAAAGCTGCACGGATCCACTCTACTTGAAATTCATCCATACCAAACAATTCATTATCTACGTCTTTATACCCCATGTCTCCATTCTCAGTAAATGTATAGATTGAACTTTGAGGAACCTGTGTATCTACGACAATGTCACTCGCTACACCCCTACGGGCAATAATCTCATGTCTTTCGATTAAGGGCTTACCAGCCGGTGCTTGCACACTTATCTCTACACTGCCTATCGTGCCATTTTCCAACTTTACTATTATATTCCCTGCTAAACCGGAGCTAAGAGTAGCATGGAGATACGTTATTCTGCTGCCTGTAATAAATTCACAAAGGTCAAACTCACGATACATTAACGCATTCAAGCTCCAGATTTTCGGGTCTCCTAAACTGCAAAAGCGCAACATGCTGACATTTTCGACGACTTCATCTGAAACAATTTTTTTTAGCTCTATGAATCTCCTGTTAAAACGCCAGGAAAGAAGAGGCATATCGTTGTCGTTTAATTCTTTATTCAAAAAGCTCCATCCCGGCAACAAATTCAGCTCAGCATTAGCCTTGACTTCATATTTATGCAATAATAGTTTTACTGCATTCTCTATATTATTTACCATTGTTTTTCTCTATTTAATACATCTACAGGCATTTAACTCGGGGCCTGTATTTCTCAACATAATCTGCATTAATTTTATCGCCGCCAGGGACATTTGCACTTGACCATACCGGAGGTGTTATTCCTTTATCTACACATTTTTCTATTGTAATAATTTCAAGCAGATGAGCAATATAAAAATCAACTATGTTGGATACCGGTCCAAATGGTGTATCAAAACCATCAATTTTCAACAAAGCATCTCCAACCGGATTATAATCATCAATACAGACATCGGCAATGTCAAACAAATTTTTTTTATTGGGATGACGTATGACATGATCTTCAGGCATTTCATTCTGCCAGAATGAAGAACTTACAGCAATAACTACAGCTCCTTTTTCTTTTGCTTCGAGTGCAGCATCAATGGTAGCCGGGTTTATCCCGATATTGTGGAAAATAATAAACGGTTCCCCTTTTTGTATCTCGTAATATTTTACAATAGCGCTTCCATAATTTACAGTACGTTCCAACTCCAGGTATTTTAGCGCCTGGTTAAATACCGATAGTCCTGTCTCCATGATTGGATTGATATTAGCCAATCCACCGGCACGGAAGAACATCTCTCCCATTACCAGCGTTGTATGCCCTCCTCCTCCGTAAACATGGATCAACTGATCACGTTCAATAGCACCAACCATTAGGTCAGTTGCCTTATCAATATTTTCTGCTTGGTTACTCTTTACCTTATTCAGCAATTCAATTGCCTTGTCGAGAAAACCTAAATCGTTGATTTCCATTTTATAGTCTTTTTATAATTTAATTTTATATTTTTCGTCAAGCACTTCACCATATGCCTCGCCAAGCATATCCCACATTTCGAGAGCACGTGGCGCAGCCAAAACAGTTCCATGCCCTCCCCTGTAAGTCCATGCGAATAGGCTTTCAACACCCATATTCTTGTAGAGGTTTACAATCTCCTTTATCTCTTCCAGCCTTTCCGGTTCATTGTAGTAATTCATGATCCATCTTTGCGGCTCCTTATCATGTTTTCTTGCCGTATCCACCGTGCGTTGTGTTATTGATTTGAAATAGCTGCGAGGCAGGCTATAGTTCAATATGGTAGTGCTGAACACATCAAAAACATCGCTTTTAGCCACTTTATCCCAATTGTCATAACCCCGGTTTTCTTTTACATAATAGGTGTTTATGGTTGCATGCACACAACAGGTGATTTTACTGTTGGGGCGGATATTTTTGATTCTTTTAGATGCTTGCACCAATATATCAAGCGCTACGTTTTCTCGAAACTCAATGACCTCTTTTGTCAAAATTTTCGGCATCTCGTAACCATACAGCTCTTCAAATTCTTTTTTACAAATAGGACAACGGCACGCCCAATCATCTCCAGGTCCACCTGTAATAGAAGCATAGCTTTTAGGCAATGCGTAGTGAGGTTCGTCCCAAAAGAATCCGTCTGCGTCTACCTGTGTTGCCAGTTTTTCACAAATACCGTAGAAGTAATCTCTGAAAGCCTTTGTGTTAAAGCACGCTGCGGGCAACGGTTCGTCGGTGAAAGCAGATACCTGGCGGTTTTTCACATTATTAGTCAGGAAATTACTGGGTGGCTCGCCTCCAAACCATTTTCCTATACCCCAAGTGTCTAAGTATACCTTCATACCCAGGTCTTTAGCGACCTTCGTAATTTTTATTATGTTAGGAAACCAGAAATCGATATCAAACTCCGACAAAGCTAAAATTACAGCATTGCAGTTGTGTTGAATCATCTCTCTAAAGTCTTTCTCCGCATGTTCGGGATAATTTAACCCGTAATAACTTACACCTGTTTCTTTTACAGCCATTTGATTTATTTTTTAGAAGTTGTGAATATTATTTTTAGATTTTTTCTGCTTCTTCAGCAACTATTTGTATGCGCCTGTTGGTACATCATTATGTCTTTAACTATGGATAGATATCTGGACGTACTTGCCACTCATGTACTCCGGTGTTTTGATATTTTTTGTTGGGAATATCCCAGCCAATTTGCCTCAGATGACGCATGCCCATAGTACCGTTGACTGATGTGTATGGGGTTGTTGACCATGTAGCCTGTGCTCCGTACATCATGATATTTAATAGTTGATTGTAAGAGGGTGAGTGCCAGGTTGTACATAGCAATCCATCCAGGTCAGTTTTTACCACGGTTTCACCTAATGATTTTATATTCTCAACATTATTCCAGGGACATGCCAAAACCTGGAATCCCTGTTTTTTAAAGTAAGGCATGGTAGGCCATGTCTCGTTCTCTTTGGGTGAACCGTATTGCCAGTCACAAATAATAATATCTTTAGGTAGTGCATTAAGCACACCATTCATGCGTGGGGTACCGTTAGCCACATATCCTTTCCATCGTGGGTCGTTACTTTGAATAAGCATATCGTGCCACATCATCATCCGACAATTCTTCTCTGCTAACAACTTGTGGAAAAATGTAAGATGATCGATCAGAAGTGCTTTATAATCTGAGTGTCGACATGAGCGGCACTCAGCAGCGCCATCTGCTTCATCTCCTCCGATGTGATAGTATGGGGGATAATCAAAAGCTTCAAGAGTTTCAAGTACAATGTCAGTCAACAGTTTGCGTGTGGCTGGATTACTTAAACACCATACCCATCCGTTCGGCTCGAAAAGTGATTGAAATTCAGGGAAAAAATCCAGCGGGGCATGCTTTCCTGATCCTCCTCTGCTACCTGAGGCATGTCCAAAAATATTTAGTTGTGGGATCAGTGTCACTCCCAATTCTTTACCAAGCTTAACCAAACGACGGATATCACCGGGAGTTGCTGAATATTCCTGCCAATTAAATTCGGGGTGCGAGGCGAAGGGGAATGTGGCCCAAAATTCGATAATTATATGGTTAAATTTATAATAAGAGGCCCACCTTATGTATTGCTCTATCTGAATAGTCTCCGTTTCTGGAAACCAGCATAGGTGCAAACCTCTGAATGCCATTGCCGGGGCATCATCAATTTCAGTTTCAGGAATGCTGTAGTAAGCAAAGTCTCCTGTTTTGCTATGTACTTCTGCCAGCTGACGAAGCGTATTGCATGCGTAGCGAATACCAATAAAATTTGAAGCAGACAATGTAACGAATGTGCCCGATGCTTTTATTTTGTACGCTTCCCCTGCAGGTGCATCCAATTTTTGAATAACACTAACAGTAGGTATTATATTGAAATACTGTTTAAAGAGATCTGATGTCTTCTTTTTTACACCATTATCCGCATTTCTCAGTTCGATCTCCACAGATAATTTATCATCGAAAATTACCTCCCTGTCATCATTCAGTTTAACATTTTTAGGTCTTGGAATAAAACGTTTTAATAAAATAGGATCCGTATCTTCTTCAATAATATTTCTGTAACCCGATACTTCGGTTTTTCCTAATATGTTGATTTTTGGCAGTTTAACGGCACTAAAAGCAGTGCCGGCTCCGGCTACCGCCATACTCGACAAAAAGGTTCGACGAGAAAATATTTTCTTATTGCTCATAATTCGATTTTTAATTGTTGATACACATTATTCAAATCTCCAATACGCTTTTCAATTTATTTTTTTTCAAAAGCTCTCTTAGCTTCTCCAGTCAAATCGATAGCCTTTAGGATAGTAGGTTCGAATTGCACGGTAGTGGGCATCCAAAATGTCTGCATAAAACCCATTAGGCGAGAATCTGAAATGTGTTTAGAGCAAAATTCAACCGTGTTGCCTATGTTTTTCGGATTTAAAGCCTTGAAATCTTGACTTGGAACAGCATGATAACTACCCGTTGGAATTTGATCGTATCCTTCAGCTTCCAAATCAAGGTATGCTTTAACGTAAGTTTGATTAGTATCAAATGCTTCCCCGTAATACCAATTACTCTGTATTACAGACTTTGGCATCATTTTGAAAAACTGTTCAGGATGATGCCAGACGTAATCCGACCAAACCCAAGGTCGAACGTTTTTCTTCATGGCTTCTGAAATATAAAAATAGAGATCACTCCACCAGAGTTCGTTTTGCCTGATAACAATGTAATCAAAATGTTTTTGGTGATTATAATCTTCCTCATCCATCCCGAAATGGATAAATCGAGGATTATCAAATAATTCAATAGCTTCGGCAATAAGATCTTTACAAACCTTGTAATATTGAGGAGTTGATACCATTTTCGCGTATTTACCAAGCCATGCGTCGTGAGTAGCGGCAAAATTTAACATAGGTATAGGTTCTATGCCTTGTTTTCTGATTTTTTCCAACTCTTCCCTTAATCTTTCAGGAGTCCATGAGTTTTTTAGAGATATTTCTGGATGGCTTCTCCATAAGATAGAATCGTCCAGGTTAATTACAACCATATTGATCCCATTATTTACCATGGATTTTATTGCATTGTCCCATACAGATTGGTCAGTTTCAAATTCTGCCCGCAAACCACCCCAACTTTTTATTCCTCCGGCGAAATTGAATGAAAGATGCATTAAGCATGCCCAAATTTTCTCACTTGTTGGTGATGTTGAAGTATTTATTTTCTTTGTAGCAGTAATCTGAGATGAGATCGTATTGGGAACCATGCCCGCCACAGCAGCCGCTGATAATTGCTTAATAAAATTTCGTCTGTTCGTCATATCTGTTGAGTTATGTTGGGGTTATTATTTATCTATTCGTTACGATGTTAATTTTGGCTGAACTTCTTATTTGAAGAAGAAGTTAGTTAGTCGAAATTATTTTTCGACTAACTAACAATCTTTTACACTTAATATCCAGGATTTTGGTCTGTTATCGCCTCATTATATTGGTATTCATTTTGAGGAATCGGGAAAAGGAATTTTCCATCGCTTAAAAAAATTTGCCATAAGAATCTAAATTTAGCTTTCATCAAAATGTTTTTCAGTTTATTCATATATTTTTGCGTTTACGCGCATTTCAAACATCCTGATGATGCCATCACTGCTCCCCTTGGTAAAATAAAGACGCACTTTACTTGCCGTTGTAGTTTCAAAAGTTGTGGAATAAGTAACGCTGGCATTACCTATTTGAGAAAAGAAAGTTACCCACTCGCCATTAAACTCTTTCTGAAATTGAAAATCAGCGCATGGATAATTATTTTGTGTCCAAAATTCTAAAGAATATATCTCGTATTCAGCTCCCAGGTCTATCTCAATCCACTGAGGTCCGTTATTGGTTGATTGTGATACCCATCTGTTACCACTGTCTGAGGTGTTAAGAATACCGTCAACTGCTTTTTCTCCAACATACTGGGCAGCAAAAACACTACTCACTCTCACGGGTTTTTGTAAGGCTACATTCAGACTTCTAAATACTTTCACCTCCATTGTCCTACTTAATTCACCCCCTTTAGCGGTAATATTTGCTACGCCTGGTGAAATAGCTGCAACTTGCCCCATTACATCCACAACGGCAATATTATCATTATCCGACGACCAAAAGAAACGACTAAAATCATTGGCGTTACGGGGAACCGGTAATGCATTGAGCGTTAATTTCTCACCAACAGCTAAAGAAATATCTGATTCGGCAAATTCAATTTTTTCCAGACGTATTCTCTGGCTTACCGCCACTGGTACTTTTACCTCAATATCATTACGATAAACTACAATATTTGTAGTTCCCTCTCCGGTTGCTTCAACCAAACCTGATAAACTGACAGTAGCTACCGCAGGGTCTTCGCTCTTCCAACTATAGGTTACCTCAGTGGGACTGGCCGTTAATTGTAATTGGTCACCAACAAGCATGTTCAGCGATTGATGATTTACGTAGATAGATTTTTCCACAGGAGTTCGCTCATAAGAATCACATCCTCCAAAGAATCCGATCAGAAAAATATACACAACGGTTATTACTATTCTATTCATATTATACTTTTTATTCTGATTAATTAACTTTTAATTGATTTACATTTCATCCTCATTCTCAGGGTCAAATTGAAGCCGTAATTCTTCTCTCATCTGATATGTCTGATTATTTATTGTAAAATCGTATCGAAGAAGAAACGTTTTGTAGTATCTGTAGCCGTCATAATCTACTTTAAATATATTTGGATATTCAATGTCGTCATCAATCTGGTCTACCTGAATATCACCGTAGGGAGTAATATGCACCTTACCTTCCCCATTAATATCCAATATTAAAGCATGTTTCTTATATACTTCAATATCTGACATATAGGCCTCTGTGCCAGCCATTATACGCACCTTGTCAGCACTAAGAGGGTGTACGATCTTTGTTCCAAAAATGGATCTGGCCTGTTCTTTTCCTGTAAGGTTATACGTAGTACCTTCAGCTTTTGCGTAAAAATTCTTTATGCGAATTTCAAAGAGCACATAGCTTTTTTCCGGATTAGCTTCATAACTGTCGTGTAAATCAATTCTCAGGGGAATGAAGTAAGTAGAGTCAGGGGAAAGTCCTTCGGGTCTGATTCGAATCGGCAATGAAACTTTAATTTCGCCTGCCTTTATCCTGAGTTTATACGAATCAATATTGTACATACTCTTAGACAACTGATGAGCATACTTATTGTATTCCACATCGTAATTAACCTTATTGTAAGTATCGATAAGCGAGGGGTCTTCTATTAAAGAGATGTTAGTATCTTTTGTTGTAGGATTTGTACCGCCACATGAGATCGACAAATAACCTACTGATTCCGACTCTCTTAAATCATAATACTTGGAATAAATGTTGTCTGTCTCGCTGACCAGTGCAAAAACATTTTTATACTGCTCTGTTTTAAAGATTTCATCGTTATCGCATGACAACAATCCCGCCAGTAAAATGATTATAGCTAAAAGAAAATTATTTTTTATCTTTTTCATATTTTTATCTTCTTTGTTGTTGACTTTAATTTAGTTAGTCTCTCCATCCTGGATTTTGATCAAGAGATGGCAGTCTTCTTACTTCACTCAATGGTATTGGTAAAAATACCATTCGTTTACTGATTATACGTTCTCCAATTCGAGATGTATTTGGTACCACTTTTCTATAAAAACCGTCTTTGGGACTCTCGATATTCATCCCTATGATCGTTTCGTTTTCAGTTTTTTCATAAATACCCCATCTACGAACATCATAATAGCGTTGGTTTTCTCCAACAAACTCTATCATCCGTTCTTGCTCTAGGAGTTCTTGTACTTTGGATGCATCAGTTAATTCTGAATCAGTTAATCCTGGCATCCCGGAGCGATGTCGCACCTGATTGAATGCTTTTTTTATTTCGTCGACATCGCGCCCTAACGTATAGGTTTGTTCTCCCAAGTTAACGGTGTGGCTTGTAGTGAGATTATTTAGTGATTCAGCATACCAGAGCAATACGTCGGCATAACGAATCATTGCAAAAGCTTTACTCATTGTCCTGGCGTTGGTGCCCTGTAAAGCATCACTTGGGTGGATAAACTTTTTTAATACATATCCGGTTACTGGGACCATTCTTCCTGTCTCATTTCCAGTTTTTCCATTCGGGGAATCGTAATAATATGTTATGGTTTGATTATAATTCCCCACCTGAGTTGAAGAAGACATAGGCCAATAACATTCACTGAAACCTATAGAAGCATAAAACCGCATTTCTCGATTTACATACATATTAAATACGTCAGCGTTGAGTCTGTAACCTGAAAAAGTGTTTATACTAGAGGTAAAACCATCTTCCGAATAGGGATATTCATCACTAGAATTATCAATGTCCCGACCATCAAACATCGAGTAAGCGTCGATAACTTTCTGGGTTATAGCTAATGTGTTATATCCACCGTTTGACACAGGAAATACTAAACTGAAATCTAAATTACCTGCTGTTACATTTCGCGCCCATACATATTCAGGGTTGGCAGGAATGACAGACTCACCATTAAACATATCAGCGTATGAATGGAAATGATCAATACCAGCTGCTCCTCCTTCATCCCAGTTTTTGTAATATTCAGGGTCTGAGGTTACTCCATTTGGAAGATTAGGTGTTAACGAGTTAGCGTCGACAATATGTAGTCGATAAAGTCCCATATCCATCACTCTCTTTGCTGCAGCCGCCGCTAATGCCCAACGAGCTTCTTCATACTCTTGCGATACATAATGCTCACCATCAACAGTACGCTTCCACGTTCCAAAAAAAGTGCGAGCTGAACTTCCTCCATTGAACAGCGGACTGGCATGAAAAAGTCTTATCTTGGCTATCAATGCAAATGCAACTCCCTTAGTGGGACGTCCAAATTCCATAAGAGGTAATCTTTCGGGTAACCAAGCAGATATTTCCTCTAACTCATTACAAATATATTCCACGGTTTCATCATAAGTGGCACGAGAACGATCATAATAAGATAATTCTTCATTAGAGTTGACTACTTCATCTTCCAACAGAATGGGCGGGCCCCAATCGAGTAGTAGCCGATAATAAGCATATGCCCTGATAAAACGTGTGTTCCCAATTATTGAAAACCGCTCGATCGTTGTCATGTCTTTTGCTTCGTCTATTCGACTCAGGATGGTATTACACTTACGAATGATTTTATAATATGTAGAATACCAGTTTGAGAAAGTTCCTAAATTACTTTCTGATATTGTACCTAGGACAAATTCAAGGCCGTGATACCCTCCTCCGGTAGCTAATGTAAACGCTTCATCTGTAGCTAATGGACCTGGTGTGTAACCGCTGCGATATAATTGTGCTTCATTCGGAAACATACTGGCAGTTTGCCACATGTATGCTTCAATGTACCGTTTCGAAGCAAAAACAGAATCCAGCTTCAATTCATCGGTAAAATAATCATCCACGCTAAGGTAATTACACGAGGTCAAAGCAATTGCAATAAAAAAAACAAAGATCAAATTACTAACATTCAATGTTTTAAACTTTCTCGTATAATGGATAATTTTATTTATGTAATTCATATTCAATGTTATATATTTAATTAATAAATGTTACATGTTGATATAAACTTGGATAGCGTAAGTAGTTGGGATGGGATATACTCTGCCATTGTAGCGTGCCTGTTCGGGATCGAAAAGTTTTACTTTATCCCAAACATATAAATTATTTCCTACCAATTGAAAATCAATTGACGAAACGTTAAATGTCTTTAATATCCGATGTTTAAAATTATAATTTAGCGTAATCTCTTGTAATCTTAGGTAGCGGGAATCTCCTTTCCAAAAATCGGATAATTGAGAGTTATTGTTATTGTAACCGTAATAAAGCCTGGGAAAACGAGCATTGGGATTTTCTGCCAAGTCGAGAGAAATTCCGTTATTTATTGCATATTCTTTTGGTATCCAGCGGTTTTTAGGACTATTTACTATCGTTAAAACATTTCCCGAATTGGATCCGTGAAACGGTACATAGCCCATGCCATTTCCATCTTGCCCTACGTGAAAATAATCAGTCTTCCCGGTTCCTTTAAATAAAATCCCTAATGTCAGGTTTTTATATTTAAATTCTCCTCCAAAACCATACATGAGAAGGGGATAAGTACTATAAGACAATGGAACACGGTCATCTGTATCAATAATACCATCTCCATTTACATCACGGTATTTAAGGTCACCGGGCATCACGGTGCCGAACGTTTGAATTGGGCTGGTATCAATATCTTGTTGATCTTTAAAAAATCCCTCAGAAATATAACCTCTTATCACCCCATACGGATATCCAGATATTTCTTGGTAAGGGTATTTTGGATTCGCTTCCTCCCAATTACGAACATTATTACGCGAAAAAGTGTAGTTTCCTCTAAAGGTGACTCGTATGTCTTTGCTCAAATCACGAGAGTACTCAATATTTCCGTCAGATCCATTGCTAGTCATTTTGCCAACATTACCGAAAGGCATCGTTACCAATCCAACGTAGTAAGGCACTTGTACTCGTTGTTGGAAGATACCTTCACGGCGATCCTGAAAGAAATCCACTACAAAGGAAAGTCGATTATTCAACAAACGACCTTCTACACCAATATTGGCTTTCAATGCTTTTTCCCATTCAAGGTTATCCGCACCTATTACTGATTCGTTCACACCTTCTACAGGAGTTGAACCCCACACACTAACATTACCAGTGGTTACTAGAGACAGGTATGGAAAACGTCGCGAGGTGAGTCGGTCATTACCCACCGACCCGTATGAACCTCTCACCTTTAAAAAATTGAGCCATGGCAACGCCTCTTTCATCAATTTGTATTCAGTAGGTACCCACCCCAACGCAAGGGATGGGAAAAATCCAAACTGTCGTCCTGGTTGAAAGTTTTCAGAACCGGTGTATCCAAAGTTGAAGTCAATCATATAGATATCCCGATAGCCATATGTCAGCCTACTCGATATCCCTTGATAACGGATCGGAATCGAATTCAAATTGGTAGTGCCCTCACTTGCTCGTTTGTAATCACTCATGTAATAATATACCAACCCAGAAACCCTGTGACTATCTCCAAATAATTTTTCGTAACTTAACGTGCTTTCGAAATGATACTTACGACTTAAATCGGTACTTTTGTTATAACTTGCCGAACTCGAAGGAACTCTCAAAACAGTGATTAATTTACCGTGGCTGTCCCGGCCAATTGCTTGATACAATTCTGGCTGAATGGAACGATTCTCATTAAACCAACTCACAATATCATAAGCACCTTGAGCCCTCAATTTCAATCCCTCTAGCAACATGGACAAATCCTGGTTCAGCGCAAGGGTGAACTTTCCATCAAATTTCTGATCAGTGCGTCGTCCCATGTTGTTTATCATCACAGAAGGAGAGGTCATCGCATCAGCACCTACTGCAGGATATTGTCCATTTGAATATAGTATGGGTAAAGTTAGTGGGTTTATTTGCGACTGTGCCTGCCAGATATAATCTGTACTTGCAACCCCCGGTTGGTTATTGATTGATAGAAATCCATCCATTCCGAAATAGAGGATGGATGAGGGAGATAAATCAAGATCAATGTTTGCTCGGTAATTGTAAGTATTATAACCCACATTAGATCCATAAGCACTTGTCTTATCATATTTATAAGCAGCTGTTTCATTACTTCCTCCCAAACTAAGGAAATATTTCGCCACTTTAGCTCCCCCTCGTGCGCTTACATAATATGACTGCCTTAAAGAATTTGGATTTAGAACTTCATCCTGCCAACTTACATTAGGGTAAATGTCGGGATCGGTGCCGTCGTTGATTATATCTAATACCACATTGCTATACATCGGATCTTCCCTACGTACTTCCAATGCTTCATTAACTAATTTTGCATAATCATATGAGCGTAAGTAGTTGGGAAGACGATTCAGATGCGATATCGTATAATTTACCCGCCCAGTAATACTAAGTCTGTCAGCTTGTCCTCGCTTTGTTGTCACAAGAACCACTCCGTTTGCACCACGAACTCCATACACAGCTGTTGCTGATGCATCTTTTAGTACTGAAAAACTTTCTATATCAGCTGGATCAAGTGAATTTAAATTACCTTCCAATCCATCAATCAATACCAACGCACTACTACTTGCACCGAACGTCCCTATTCCCCTTACCCAGAATTCAGAAATATTCCGACCTGGTTCTCCACTCGTTAATGTCGAAATAACCCCTGGCATGCGCCCTCCCAATAGGTTAGCCACCGAGGTTGTCGGTACCTGTAATTGTTCAACTTCAACAGCGGACACTGCTGCTAAAGATGATATTTTGCGCTGAGTAGTCCCAAAAGAAGTAATTATTACTTCGTCCAATTCAGTACTAACTGCTTCGAACCGAATCTTCAAATCCTTTTTTTCTTCTAACGCCAAATATTCAATTTTATCATAACCTACAAAGGTAAATACTACTACATCTCCATGTAAAACTTTGATACTAAATTTCCCATCGATGTCTGACGTGGTACCTACACTAATATTGTCTCTTATGTATACTGTAGCACCGGGTAGTGCTTCACCTGTCTCATCGTATACCGTGCCGGCTATCGTAAATGTTTTTTCTTGTGCTGATAGACTGAAACACATAATGATCAAAAAGATCGTTACTCGTATTTTTTGTTTCATATATCCTTTGCTATTTTGATTATTATTATAAAAGTCACATTAAAAGAATGATTAATTAATAGATAATTTTCTAACTCTACAGTTACCATAATCAGCAACATATACTGTACCGTCACTCTTCACCGCAATACCTGATGGGTTTTGAAAGAGAGCATCTTTTTTACCTCCATCTTTCCATCCGGGTGTCCCAGGTATTCCTAATACAGTCTCAACCATATTATCTGGAGTAAGTCGTCGTATACAATGATTCCTGTCATCAGCCATGTAAATACTCCCGTCTGTATCTGATACGATCATCCTTATATCGTTAAACTGAGCTTGTTCTATAGCACCATCACGATGACCTGCTGCAGTTATAGTATTCAGCTTTTTGAACGTACTATCGGGATTGGTAACATCCAACGTGATAACGGTGTTAGGTAAGTAAGTAGACGTAGAACGCATTACCATGTACAATATATTCGGTTCTGTCGGTCTGAAGGTCATTGCGTTGGTGGCACCACTTAATGGGTAGATAAGTTCTGCTTCCCAGTTCCGTGGATTAATTTTCATCACTCCTGTATTAAAAAAATGAGTATAAATAAATCCATCTGTAGGATTTGTAACTGATGCCGGATTATAGGGATTAGTTGGCGTTTCAATAGGATTAGACCATCGCGCTTGGTGGTATTTTGGTGCCCAGAAATTACTAGGATCAAGTGTTACATATTGTCCTATAGCATTTTGAGTAGAAAAAGCAATTACACCTGTCTCCTGATTAGCAGCAAGAACATTGGCGGTAATATTTTGTCCTACTGTTATCATTTCGTTGTCATCCTCGTTAATCCTTGCCACATGGAATCCATTGTGCCAGTGAGCAACAAAAACATTGTCATCTTTGTCAATGCAAACCCATTGAGGACGTAAAGTCGCTGTGGCAAGATTTCCATCTTGATAACTGTTTTCACCATTACCAACTAAAGTTGTTACTGTTACCTCTGATTTGTAACGAAAGAACTTATTATCATAAACTACAGAATCTGTCCCAACTACAACTGAAATAATACAGGTATCGCCAGGTAACCTTGGGGCGTTAACATACATGCGTTTACCAGTAGAACCAATAACAGGAGCGAGTTTGGAGTTAAAATAGACTCTGATAATGTTCGGATCTACACCGAAATTTTCACCAGTCAACAACACTTTTTCCTGATATTTCCCTGAATCAGGATAAAAAGTTGTAAGTTTTACTGGTTTTGATGGATCATATGCCGGTCCAGTCACATCTTTGTTATCATCGCCGCATGCAACGAAACACGTGATGCTGATTAGCATCAGTACAAAATTTAGTAAAAAACTTTTTTTCATAAACAATTTAATTATTTGTGTTTATTACAAAATATTTAAAAATTTTCTCACTTCTTAATTCGATAAATATTTTTATTCTGCCATTACTTTCATTCACATTTAAATTTTATAGACGTTTTTTGCTTTACTATAAAGAGATTTTATCAGTACCAACAACTCCATATTAATTTAAATTATTAATGTCCGGTTAAAAATAGAAAACATACTGTGTGACGATATATCAAATCTATTTTGTTAACTTTTTGATTTTTAATTAAAATCATTAGTTATCATAAACCAACAGATTTTAAAATATTAAATATCAATATGATAAAATTTAACCAAACGATTTAAATAATAAAAATTACATTTGAGATAGTATTTTTCAGACATGTGTTTTTTTGTGTTTGTGTAATATGGCCCATAGTTTATAAAATCTATTAAGTAAACGAAGAAACGTATATTTCTAATAAAAAAGTATTCTTTAAGAATTTATTTTGGTATACATTATAACTTGCTACTTGCTTAAGTTATATTGGATCCAATTAATCAGTCAGTTGGTATTAATTTAATATTATACACTAGTCATCATCATTTTATTTAACCCAATATTATATTCAATAAAGATGAATTGTATTTTATATTGCAAAATTAAATGAACGTAAGTAAACTGCAAGTATATTATGTTAAAAATATATAATTATGCTTTATAACATATTATATTGCTGCCATAGTATTAGAATCGATAAAATAACATAAGCTTTATTCTTGCTTTTCAACAATACATGCGAATCAGCATTTAAAAAATTAGATAAATGAATGCGATGGCAATTTTGGCCATCGTATGTATAACAATAGTCCGTTAAAAATTTACTATATGAGTCATGCAGCAATGGCTGCAAACTCCACGAGTTCTTTAACAAGTTTATCATTTAATCTTCTGTTCGGCTTTATGCCGGACACGCAAATAAATCGTTCAAGCAGATACGCATTGTGAATCATAGTTTTACAGGAAGCCATTGAAAAAGGGATGCCCTTTTCTTTTGCCAACACCTTTGCCAGGTTTACCGATGTAAGAGAAGCATTAAAGTTGAAAGATAATTTTGAAACATCTCTTGCCTGGGATTGCATAAGTCCTGTAAAAGACTTGGCATCACGGAAACAAAATTCAATTTGAAAACGGGTACGGTAGTATTCTATTACATCTTTACCGCTCATGTGGGGGTTAGTTGAGAAAAACAGCTTAGGCTTTTTTGAGTCCTTAGAATACCAGATAACAAGTCGTACCATCTGCTTTAGTGATTTTGAGTAGGCTGTCAGCGTATATAGCCCTCCATTATCGACAGCTATTTTCTCAGCTCTTGATTTATCAAGATTTGCCATGTCAATCTTGCCGTCGTATAGCTTAGGTCTGCCTCTTTTACCTGTTGGGCCCTCCAGTGTAGGATAAAACAAAACGGCATCATCCCTGAAACGGCTGATAAGATGGAAGTCAATTTCTTTTAAACCGGAAGCGAAACTGATTTTGGAGAAATAGGAATCAGCTACCACATAAGGGCTTATCTTGTGAAGTTTTTCTTCCATTGATTTTAGTACAAGAAGGTACCAATCAATCAGGTTGATATCGTTGCTCTCCAGCGTTTTACCATCCGGTGTCTGAACAGCCTGAAGACTGATGCAGTCTTTATTGTCTATGTCAATGAGGCCTACTCCGAGAATTTCCAATCCTTTTTTTGCCTGTCCGGCTGTACCCGATCAGAAGTAACCAGTCCAGGGAGTACACTTTCCTGATTTGGATATATAGCTGGGATCAATGGCTATCGTCTTGCGATCTCCGGTTAATATCCTTTCAGACAAAGAAAGGTTAAACTCAAACCAATCAAAGTCCTTCGAGAAGTTCTGGCGGAATCGTTGTTCACACGAGGAGCCATACCTTCACATCTGGAGGAAATTAATCCTGCTGGAGATGATTATGTATAAAATTAATGTCTCCATAAGGAACGATTTGAAACTTTTGTTTTACTTCGTAGTTAGTTTATTTAAAACGTCACTACAGATATCCCTATATTGGTTAAGTACGCTGGTTCTGTCCATCTTTACAGTGTTTGTTATTACTATAAAGATATTGATAATCAGATACTTAACCATCTTTTTTGTTAGACTTTTTTATATAAAACATTGATTATTAATTTGTTTATTGAATATTTACCGAAATATTGTGACCTAATTTATCATTTTTAATTTAATAACCATATGAAAAGAAAAAAACTATTGAATCTTATTAAAGGATTGTCATTCGCTTTTATGTGGATACTCTCTTTATGTGTGAATGCTCAGAGTAACACTATAACCGGTGTTGTTTCTGACTCTAAAGGAGAAACATTGATAGGTGTTTCTATACAGATTGAAGGTACCAGTAAGGGCACCGTAACTGATGTGAATGGCAGCTACACCCTGGACAACGTTCCCTCGACTGCAATCTTAGAAATCTCCTATATAGGTATGGAGTCTCAATCTATTGCTGTAAACAGTAGGACTACGATCAACATTACTATGAAAGAGTCAACAACAATGCTTAGCGAAGTTGTAGCCATTGGATATGGAACCGCGAAGAAAAGTGACTTAACGGGTGCTGTCTCATCGGTTTCTACGAAACAATTTAAAGATCAACCCGTAAGAAATGTTCAAGACATTCTTAAGGGGCGTTCTCCCGGAGTAGAAGTCACGTCATTGAGTGGTATTCCTGGTGGAAGCGTAAAAGTTAGAGTCCGTGGTACTACCTCTCTTAATAAGAGCAGTGATCCATTGTATGTTGTAGATGGTATTGTCAGCTCTAGTGGACTAGATGGGATTAACCCGTCCGATATCCAATCTCTCGAAGTCCTCAAAGATGCTTCAGCTACAGCAATTTATGGTTCCCGCGGTTCAAATGGTGTAATATTAGTAACTACAAGGAAAGGACAAACCGGAAATATGCAAATCACCTTTGACTCACAAATAAGTGCTTCTCAATTAGTGAATAAATTTGATTTACTAGATACTTACGAATATGCTTTGGCACTTAATGATATAAACGGTGCAAATACAATTTCCGCCGCCGATTTGGAAGCCTATAAAAACGGAACAAAAGGTATTGATTGGATCGATTTGATGACTCAGACAGGAATTACTCAAGATTATAAACTAACTTTTATCGGAGGAAATGAGAAAACACAATATTTCGTCTCCGGCAATTTGCTGGATCAGGATGCCGTTACCATTACAACCAACTATAAGAGATACGGCCTTAGAGCTAATATTGATTCAGAAATTAAACCTTGGCTTAAATTGAGTACTAAACTAAATGCTGCCCAAACGCTTACGCATAACGGTAGTTTTAATATGCTTTATACGTTGGCCTATTCACCAACAATGGAGATGAAGAATCTAGAAACCGGAGTGTATAATAGAGATCCATACAATGCGTTATTCAATAACCCATACGCCACATCAACAGAAGGTGAATCTGACGTTGAAAGATATTATTTAAATGCAAATGTTTCTCTATTGTTTAAAATCATTGATGGTCTTACTTTTGATGTGCAAGGAGGTTATAATTATTTTCACACTCCATCATATACTTTTAACTCTCATTTCATTGCTCCGGGATATATAAATAATATGTCCAATGGTAGCACCATGGGTCGTTATTGGCAAAATACCAATAACCTGACTTGGCAAAAACAGTATGGGAAACATAACCTAACTGCAACAGGTGTATGGGAAACGAGTAGTAACACTATTACCTCTCTTAGTGTAGATGGCAGGAACTTAAGTAATGAAATAGTTGGTTATTGGAATATTGAAAATGCCGCTACGAAGACACCGAGTAATGGTTACACAAACGTTGGGATTGCTTCAGGCCTGGGGCGCATCATGTATAATTACGCCGATCGTTATTTCTTAACCGGCACATTTCGCGCTGATGGTTCTTCAAAATTTCAAGGAGACAATAAATGGGGATATTTCCCTTCAATATCCGCAGCATGGGATATTGCCAAGGAAAGTTTTATGAGTAGCCAAAAAACTTTTAATCAATTAAAGTTACGGGCAAGCTATGGTATTATAGGTAATCAGGATATAGATGCTTATAGTACACTCGGAATGCTTTCCTCCACTTCTTATGGTTGGGGTACTCCAACTAACTATACAGGTTATTGGGGAAACACATTTGCTACTCCGAATGTTAAATGGGAAAAGACAAGCCAAGCTAATATAGGATTGGATTTTGGCATATTAGAGGGAATAGTATCTTTTTCTATTGACTGGTTTGATAAAAGAACTACTGATCTACTTTTTAGGAAACCAGTACCCTTATATGATGGAGGAGGCAATTTCTGGGTTAATCAGGGAGAAATAAAAAACAGTGGAATTGATTTTTCCGTTACGGCTTATCCCTTAAATAATATCAGTAATAATATTACATGGGAGACTAATTTTAACGCTTCATATGTGAAAAATAAAGTAGTAGATTTAGGCGGTGAAACATTTAGAATTACTGGTTCAGAATCTACTTACGGTGGGGATTTAACGGCCATGGCAATTGGCTATCCGTATGACTCGTTTTATTTATTTCAATTTGCAGGTTTTGATGACCAAGGTGCCAATCTATATGAAACAGCAGACGGAAGTTTAGTTACCAATCCTCAAGGAAAGGATCAGAAGCTTGAGGGGCAAGCTAGCCCTAAATGGACGTTCGGATGGAATAACATGTTAAGTTGGAAAAACTGGACCATAAATATCTTTTTGAATGGAGCCGCTGGAAATAGTCGATTAAATTGGACTAAATATTTGCTTGGTTCTCCAACTGCTGGATTCAAATTTATCAATATAAGTGATGCTTATTACAAAAATTGGGATTATGTAACCGATAAAGCTGAAGCTAAATACCCCAGCTATACTAATTCCAACAACAAAATCTATGGTAATTCAAACTTTTGGTTGGAAGATGCTTCTTTCATAAAATTAAAGAATATAAGTATATCCTATTTATTGTCAAAAGATGTTGTGAAATTCTCAGATATACTATTCACTTTAAGTGCGCAAGATTTGATTACATTAACCAAATATACCGGAATGGACCCTGAAGTTTATAACTCGTATTCAGGAGTTGACTATGGAGCGTATCCCGTGCCAAGAACATTTACTATTGGCGCAAAATTCACATTTTGATAAATATAATAACAAATTATGTATATGAAAATTTCAAATAAATTAATATCAGTAATTTTTACATGTGCTTTTCTAGCTATGGGGATGACCTCATGTAATGATTTAATCACTGAAGATCCGAAAGGCAGGTTGGCGACACAAAGTTTTTTTGCCAACAATAATGATATTGATGCTTCAATAAATGCACTCTACTCAATTATCGCGTCTAACCATGCAGGTAATTACTACTCAGGAGACAATTTTATGGTCGGTGATGATATTACCACTCACCCGGCAAGCAATAAACAATTTCTCAGAGAGCACGACCAATTTGCCACATCAAGTGCTAATGCCTGGATGCCAGCTTTTTGGGGGACACAATGGAAAATTATTAAAGCTGCCAATTTTATTATTAACAATGTAGAGAAAACACCTGATGTTGCAAAAGAACAAATAGACGTAGCTCTTGGTCAAGCACATTTTTGGAGAGCTTATTCATATTTTTATATAGTTACTGTTTGGGGTAAAGCTCCCATAGTTCTGACTGAAGATGTCGATTATAGCGCACCCATACAATCGGAAGAAGAAATTTACAAGCTGATTGTAGACGACCTGAAAATAGCCGAAGCTAAATGTCCGATAAATTATACTAGGCAACCTTATGCCCGGAATGGGATTAATTTAGCAGTCAGCCAGGGAGCGGTAAAAGCCGCAATGGCTTATGTTTACATGGCGATGGCAGGCTGGCCGTTAAATAAAGGAACTGAATATTATCAGTTAGCTGCCAGTAAGGCAAAAGAGGTAATTGACGGGGCTGAAAATGGTACTTATTATTATCGCTTATTACCAGAGTACAAACAAGTTTTTTCGTGGGAATGGAACGATAAAAATCCTGAAACATTATTAGGCATTTACTATAACAAGGATCGGACGCCAAATATATCGAGCATTACCGATGTCCTGTTCGATCAGTACCAACAAGGCTGGGATGACGTTCATGGAGAAATCAAGTTTTGGAAAGATTTTCCTGACGGGCCACGCAAAGATGTAACATATTTCCCAAAAATTATGCTGTCTGACGGGAATTTATATGACTGGTGGTATGATACCAATCCTCCTTCAAGGCAAGTAGTTGCACCTGTATTCATGAAAAACGTTGAAGGTAACCGAGGAAAAGAATTTGATTATACTGAAAAATTTGTAATGGATATTTATGGAGAAAGACAACATCAGGCAATTCGACTTTCTCAAGTTTATTGCTGGTATGCGGAAGCAATTGGCCGTTCAGGACAAATTAATGCAAAAGCTGTCGATTTATTGAATAAGGTTCGGAACAGAGCAGACGGCAAAGAATCAAATATCTACAATATCGGAATGACTCCTGAGCAACTGGCTGAGGCTGCATATAATGAACATGGATGGGAAACGGCAGGTTTTGATTATGCCGGTTTCGCGAATCGTGCACGCGATATGTTTCGTATGTATCGATATAAAGATCATTTTGAATTCAGAAAACAAAATCCTTTGATAGAAGTAGCGCCTAGTATATTCCGAAAAGAAGCGGTCCCGGTAGAAGGTACCTGGAATGACAGTAGAATGTACCTTCCCTATCCTTACTCAGAAACACTATTGAATCCTAACTTAACAAAGTAAAATTTAGAAATTTGGCTTTATTAAATATAAGGAGGTTCATTCCTTCTTATATTTAATAAAGTTTTCATTTATTTTTTATTAGACTCAAAATTATTAATGGAGATATTCAACCAAAAGGCGAAAATTTTTTTTGTGTTTTTTGAGTTTTACATTACCTCAAAGTAAAAGAGAAGCTGTAATTAATTTGAATTGGAAACCTCTAACAAACGACAAATAACATTGTAAGATAGAAACATGGGCAAAGGCATTATATTTTTTCACTAATGGGAGGGAAGGATTTAATGACATTAAAGTATTACATCTCACTCGGAAATAGATCATGAAAGTAAAAAAACTATTATTTTTATTCTTTACAATTATTTGTTTGACTCTCAGTTTATCGGGTCAAACAACAAGTTTTACATTTACCAATCAGATTAAAACTGCAGGTTTATCGCCTAAAGTTGATAGTATTGCAGGGCATGGCGCAGCATGGGGAGACATCGATGGCGATGGCTGGCAAGATCTTTTTGTAGGAGTATTTGGATTCGAAGATAGAACGAATATGCTTTTTCGTAATAAAAACGGAAAATTTATTTTTGATGACCAAGAAGTATTTAGAATTTCAACTGTCTCTACCGGAATGGTATTTTCCGACTTAGATAACGACGGTGATCTTGATCTCTATATTACCAGTATGCCTGAGAAAAGCGCTGATGAAGGTGGTATGTCAAGATTGCCAAATAGATCAACAGGAAATAGGCTATTCCAGAATGACGGGAAAGGTAATTTTAAAGACATATCAGAAGCCAGCGGAGCATGTCCAAGTGATTTAGGAGGACGAAGTGTTGCAGTGTTTGATTATGATGGAGATGGTCTCTTAGATATACTAGCCGGTTCTGATCCGCGTCCAGAAGAATGGCATAGTAGATTCCAATCAACAACTTCAAGGCTATTTAAAAATTTAGGTAACCTAAAATTTGAAGATGTCACAAAGGAAGCCGATATTCCTGATAGTGTACCCGGTTATGGAGCAGTATCGTGTGATTTTAACAATGACGGGTGGCCTGATTTTTTCTTAGCATCCAGTGATGGAGGAAACAAATTGTATATCAACAACAAAAATGGAAGATTTTATGAGAACGAAGAATTGAATAAATTATTTCACTGGCAATGGACTGGAGGAAGCAATATGGTGTGTGGAGTGGCTGTGGGTGATATAAATAGGGATGGTTTGATGGATATTGTTCTTGGCTCTCACTTTCTTCTTCCATGGACTTATCCTCAGCCTGTCAGACTATTTTTAAACAGAGGCGAGGTTGATGGTAAATTAGGTTTTGAAGAAGTGACATTACAAGCAGGACTGCCACCCATACATATTAAAACTCCTCATGTTGAAATACAGGATTTTGATAATGACGGATGGCCTGACATAAGTACATCGGCGGTTAAGTTTAAAGGAGACCTTATTTACCCGATAATATCAAAGAATCTTGGTGTTTCAAGCAAAGGAATTCCAAAATTTTTAACAGACGCCAATGATGTTAATGATTTTCCCACAGTTGAGGAGATGAATTACGAGAGGACTAATAAACAAAGTGATTTTTTTCTTAAAATTCAGAGAGAAAAAAGGATTACATATTCTGCGCCCGGGCCAAGCTGCGATTATAACAACGACGGGCTATTGGATTTATTTGAACCCTGTTGGTGGCCGGAATTTTCTTCGCTGTTACTCCGTAATGAAACAGATAATAGCAATAACTGGATCAAGATTAGAGTTCAGAATGTAAACGGGATTAACAGTATGGGTGTTGGTTGTAAAATCATGATTTACAAAGAGGGAAAATCAGGCGATAACAAAGAGTTGATTGGTTGTAATGAAATATGTTTGAGCAATGGTTATGCTTCCGGACAAACCGCTATTGTTCACTTTGGGCTAGGTGAAATTTCAAATGTTGATATCAAAATAATTTTACCACATAACAAAGGGGAAATAATAAGAAGAAATGTAAAATCGAATCAATTATTGATAATAAATTAAAGTAAGATGTAACGGATTTTGTCACTCAAATATTAATAAATTATGGCGTTAGGAAAATATTTTAGTTTAATCAATATCGCATTATTTTTAGCGACAAACTTATCAGCCCAATCAACTTCTTTCACGTTTTCAAATCAGATCGAAGCTTCTGGATTGTCTCTCAAAACCGATAGTATTGCAGGTCATGGTGCAGCATGGGGAGATATTGATGGCGATGGCTGGGACGACCTATTTGTTGGAGTTTTCTCATATGGAGGCAGGACAAATATGCTTTTTCGTAATAAAAACGGAAAATTTGTATTTGATGATCAAGAGGTGTTTAGATTTCCAACCAGGACTACTGGAATGGTATTTGCAGACTTAGATAACGACGGTGATCTTGATTTCTATTTTGCAAGCATGCCTATAAAAACCGGTAACAAAAATGGAGATGGTCGAAGAATGCAGAATGGAGCCTCGGGTAACAGCCTTTTTCGTAATGATGGAAAAGGCAATTTTGAAAATATTTCAAAATCGAGCGGTGCCTGCCCAAGTGATTTAGGAGGGCGTGGAGTTGCTGCTTTTGACTATGATGGAGACGGCCTGTTGGATATTTTGGCAGGATCAGACCCCATGCCGGGATATAGCGGATCGGAATCGAAAAGTTCAAGGTTATTTAAAAATCTTGGAAACTTAAAATTTAAAGATGTTACAAGGGAAGCAGGCATTCCTGAGAATGTACCCGGGTATGGTACAGTATCATGTGATTTTAATAATGATGGCTGGCCGGATTTCTTTTTAGCCGCTAGTAATGGAGGAAACCGGTTGTTTTTAAACAATAAAAATGGAGGATTTCATGAGATAGAAGAGCTGAATAAACTGTTTAAGTGGCAATGGTCCGGAGGCGATAACATGGTGTGCGGAGTGGCTGTAGGTGACGTGAACAGGGATGGATTGATGGATATTGTACTTGGCGCTCACTTCCTGCTTCCCTGGTCTTATCCCCAGCCTGTAAGGCTATTTTTAAACCGAGGTGAAGTAAATGGTGAATTAAGTTTTGAAGAGGCAACATTGCAGGCCGGTTTACCACCCATACATATTAAGACACCTCATGTTGAGATTCAGGATTTTGACAATGATGGCTGGCCCGATATATACGCGTCGGCTGTCAAGTTTAATAACGATTCGATCTTTCCAATAATATCTAAGAACCTTGGCGTTACAAACAAAGGAATTCCGAAATTCTTGACAGATGCTAATGACGTTAATGATTTTCCTACAATTGAGGAGATGAATTACGAGAGGAGCAATAAACAAAGTGATTTTTTCCATAAAATCCAGAGTGAAAAGAGAATTACCTACATGGCACCCGGTCCTGTCTGTGACTACAACAACGATGGGTTATTGGATATATTTTTAGCCAGTTGGTGGCCGGAATTTTCTTCGCTGTTACTCCGTAATGAAACAGGAAATAGCAATAACTGGATCAAGATTAGAGTTCAGGATGCAAACGGGATTAACGCCATGGGAGTGGGTTGTAAAATTATGGTTTATAAAGAAGGAAAATTGGGAAATAGCGAGGAGTTAATTGGAAGTAACGAGATATGTTTAAGTAATGGCTATGCTTCCGGGCAAACATCAATTGTTCACTTTGGATTAGGTGAAATATCGAGTGTTGACATCAAAATTATTTTGCCTCATAATAAAGGGAGTATAATAAGAAGGAGTGTAAAATCGAATCAATTATTGACGATAAATTAAATAACAATTTGATATAAAATCTTTTGTCACTTGCAAATAATAAATAAATCATGAAGTTAAATAGTCAGCCCTTAAAAAGTATTCAATCGTCTATGATACAGTAAAATAATAGATATTTTCCTTGGTTATATCTGCAAGTTTTCGTAAATTTGAGATATAAATCTTGCAGAAAATCATGCTGGCAAAACAACAAGACCGTTCACAACACTCATTGTTCTTTTCACTGGAAAGCACATTGAATCATAAGCACCCGC
>ENA-UOOK01001400-UOOK01001400.1-fermentation-metagenome-genome-assembly--contig:-NODE-1400-length-31747-cov-4.424871_pt1 | contig 31747 bp, 21 predicted proteins | sample MGYA00245777_ERZ724023 | MGnify/ENA primary metagenome ERZ724023 (study PRJEB28704, sample SAMN03018312) | fermentation metagenome | biome: anthropogenic terrestrial biome; feature: soil; material...
GCACCGGCTAAGGCGTTTAAAGTGGAAAGGGAGTTGGTGAAAATTGCAATGCCGGGAAACTCCCCGGTCCCGATGCGGCGGGCAAGCTCGGAAGCAAGAGCGTAAAGCGTGGTGCCGCCGTCTAAAAACACCACATCTTTAGGCTTTATCAGCTTGATTGCCTGTAAGGCAATGGCTTTTTTTGCGCCGCTGTTTCGGGTAACCAAAATGTCGTAATTATATTCCTCCGCCTCGTCGATGCGCCGGATGCCGCCGAAGGTACGCAGAGCGCTGCCGTTTTGGGCAAGCCTCGCAAACAGCCGTCGAACCGTGGATTCGCTTGCGTCAAGAATCTCCATAGCTTTCTGGGTGGAAATTTCAGCGCTGCTGTCGAATTCCTGTAAGATCCGCTGCATATTCCGGGTAACATTTTTACTTTCCATAAGCTCCTCCGCTGTTTTTTGCTTTGATAATGTCAATATAGCATAAATGACTGAAACAATCAATATTTTTAAAATATAGACAAAAAATTTTATAAAAAAATTTTAAAAAGAATTAATCGGTCATCTTATGATGCGCTTTCAGTATAAAGAGGGAAATCGGGATTTATACTGGTAAGAAAGAGCAATCTGCCGGTTCCCTTCAGCGGATTTTTTGGCGGCAAGCCCGGCATCAAGGTCGCTGCCCGGCTTTTTACCATTCATCAGGCCCATAAATTCCAGCGCCGGATTTTCATCTCCGCCGAAGCAGGCCGGTGTGCAGACTGCATCGGGTACCGATAAACACGCCGTCCAGTTCCTTCCGGCTGAGCGTATCCCCGGCAGAGCCGTACCAGTGGGCATCCGAGCAGTAAGGTTATTTTCCATGCGCTGCACGGCTGTCTCGCGCCGCGGGTCCACTACGGCGGTCACCGTAATGTCCGCCTTGATAAAATGGAACGCCTTCCTTTCCATAAAGCTTTTTGAAACTAATAAAATGCTTATTATTAGTAATTATGTTGAAAGGAAATTGTCTAACTTTACTAAAGATTTCATTTATTTTTTGAGCGCTGATTGCTTGACATATGTGCAAAACCTTGATATATTGTAAATGAAATCAATGTTTTCATGAACATTGTGCCACAATTGCCCCCTAAATGTCAAGAATATATAAGGGGGAATAGTTTAAAAGCAGGGTGAATAATATTAGTAATAATTATAAACGAGGAGGCACAGATGTATGAAAGGACACAACAGCGGCCGTGATGGGGTGGTGATGTGGCTGTGAGCCCGCAAAATCATGTGACGCGTACACCTCTTGGGCGTTTTTTTACTTATGTGAAAAAATACTGGTTTATTTATATGCTGGTGCTGCCGGGATTTCTTTTTATGCTGGTATTCGATTATGGCCCCATGTACGGCATTGTTCTGGCGTTTAAAGAGTACCATCCGAACCTGGGAGTATGGGGCTCTCCCTGGGTAGGCCTTGAAAACTTCCGCGAAATGGTGGCGGACCCCAATTTTATAAGGGCATTTAAAAACACGGTACTTATCAACGTCTATAATTTAGTGTTTGGCTTCACCTTTAACGTATTTCTGGCGCTGATGATTAATGAGATCCGGTTTACCAAGCTGAAGAGAGTGGTGCAGACCAGTGTCTACCTGCCTTACTTCCTTTCCTGGGTAATTTTTGCCGGTCTGGTGCAGGTGTTTTTGGAGTATCCCTCCTCCGGTGATATGGGCGGCGTTGTCAATCAGGTGATTACCGCTCTGGGAGGCCAGCCGGTGGATTTTCTGAAAAATCCCGCTTTGTTCCGCAGCGTTCTGGTCATAACCAATATCATAAAGACAGCGGGCTATTCCACCATTGTTTATATGGCTTCGCTGGCGGGCATCAGCCCCAGCCTTTATGAGGCGGCTACCATTGACGGAGCCAACCGCAGGGATTTGATGATCCATATCACCATTCCCAGAATTTTACCCAGCATTATGGTGATGCTGATTTTACAGCTTTCCAGTCTGTTTGTATCCAACTTCGACCAGGTGTATAACCTTTACAGCAACTACGTACTGAGCACGGGCGACGTGCTGAGCACCTACATTTACCGGATCGCCCTGGGCGGATCGGGAACGAATTTTGAGCTTTCCACGGCCATGAACCTCGTTTTGAACGTAATGGGCCTGATCGTTGTGCTGATTGCCAATAAGTTCGTGGAAAAGCTGGACGTTATGGGTATTTTCTGATTGAGAAGGGAGGGGTTTTTTAGTGTCCGGATCCGGCGTTCAAAAAGTGATTCATCAACGCAGGGGAATGAAGCAGGCGTTGGGGTTTAACTTTTACGATGCATTTGTGCTTGTGTTCTGCGTTTTGTTTGCGCTTATTTGTTTTTACCCCATGTGGTATGTGTTTGTGGCCTCCGTTACTCCATATAAGGAATATGTAAAAGGGGGCCTGATGCTCTGGCCTACCACCGGCGTGGATTTTCAGTATTACAGGGCCATATTCAGCACTAAATCATTTTTAAACAGCATGTGGATTTCCCTGACCAAAACGGTGATTTCCACGGTGCTGAGCCTTGTGGTAACCTCCGCTATGGCATACGGGGTAAGCAAGGTTCACGTGAAGGGAATGAAGCTTATCAACGCTCTGGTAGTGTTCAACCTGTTTTTTAACGGCGGGCTGATTCCCCAGTATATGCTGCTGAAAGACCTGGGCCTGCTGCGGAATTACTGGGTTATGGTCATTCCCAGCGGGCTGAACATTATTTACTTTATTATTATGAGAAACTTCTTCTCCTACTCGGTTCCCGCAGAGCTGGAGGAGGCCGCCCGTATCGACGGCTGTAACGACATCAGCGTGTTTTTCAAGGTGGTGCTCCCTTTAAGCCGGCCTCTGCTTGCCGCCGTGGGGCTGTTTATTGCCGTGATCAACTGGAACGATTATTACAGCTATATGATGTTTATTTCCAACAAGACGCAGCTTCAGCCCTTTGCCTGGGTGCTGCGCAGAATGCTGACCGATCAGTCCATGATGAACCAGGTGAGAAACGGTGCGGTAAGCCTGGGTCTTCAGCTCCCCCCGCCTATGGCACTGCGAATGGCGACCATTATCTGCGCGATGCTTCCTATTATGTGCGTTTATCCGTTTTTGCAGAAGCATTTTACCAGCGGTATGACGCTGGGTGCTGTCAAAGAGTAATCTTTGCTCTTAAAAAGGAGCTGGAAATATTTATTATTTAGGAGGAAAACCATGAAAAAGAGTTTTGCACTGATCCTTGTGATGGCTATAATGTTTTCTTTGCTGACTGCCTGCGGTCAAGACGGTTCTTCGTCTTCCAAGGCATCCTCGACCCCTGCTTCGGAGGCCGGTACGGAAACCAACGCAGACCGTGAAAAGGTTAACGTCCGTTTTGCGCAGTTTGGCAACAGCGTGGATGATGTGGACGGCATGGCCAACGATCCTATCAAGAAAGCAATTGAAGACAATGTAAACGTTACCCTGGAATATGACACCGGAGCCGACGGCTTTGACGAGCGCATGCAGACTGAGCTGTATACCGGCGGTGCGGCCGACCTCTTTCCGACCTGGGGCGAAAGCGATAAAATTGCCAGCTGGGTAAAAGACGGGCTGGTCGTCAACATCACCGAAATCGTCAACGCGGAACCCGACCGGTACCCCACTCTTTATAAGATGATCAACTCTGACGAATACAAGGCCTATAATGAGCTGTATACCGGCGATGCCGACAATGCATACGCGATTTACGGCGTGGCTGCTTTTGCCGATCCTGCCTTTGCCGGCGTGCCGGTTTACAATCAGGCGATTCTGGATCAGGTGAACGGCGGCAAGGTTCCTGCTACGGTTGATGATTTTCTTACTTACTGTAAAGCGGCCGGAAGCGCCGGATTTGTCGGCTGGTGGCCCCGCAACGATAAATTGACCAACTGGAATGAAATAGACAAAACCGTTGCAGCCCCTCAGGGCACTACCATCCTCGCTCCCTCCGGCGATGCGTGGGCTGGATTTACTCTTTCCGGAACCCTTGGCACCGACAGTGAGAAATGGACCCTTGCCACTACCTCCGACGCCAGCAAGGAAGTGGTAAGGCAGCTGGCCGAACTGTATAAAAGCGGCGGCCTGGACGCCAATATCGGCGTGAAGGGCGATTTTGACGATGCGTACTCCGATTTCGGCGCAGGCAAGCTCGGCGCAGCCAACTTCGGCTTCGGATATCCCGCCCAGTTCACCGATTTCTACAACACCTGCTGGAAGGCTGCCAACCCCGACGGACAGCCCAGCGACCTGACTTTGGGCACCGCTTTGACCGAAAACGGCAAAACCGGTACGACCTATACCACCGGTACCTGGATAGGAAGCCATTATTTCATTCCTGCTTCCTGCGAATATCCCGACCGGGTGCTGGATTTAGTAGAATTCCTTGCTTCCGGAGACGGACAGGATCTGCTGTTTAATACCGGGGACGGTGAATTCAATGCCGCCCAGGATTCCGATTTCTGGAACAATGTGAATCTGGCTTACGGCTACGGAACCGACGGACGCTGCAAATATGTCTGGTTCAGCTATCTGTTCTGCGGCACCGAATACCGGGTCGATTTTGAAAATAAGGGCTGGTGGGAAGCCGTTTCCTCTCCCACCGACTACAGCGAAAACTGGGCTACCCCCGCAGACGAGGAACTGACCAGCTACGCAAAGAACATTATCAGCAGCTTTGTGGATACGGCAGTTATTCAGCTTCCTGCTTACTACAACCTGATCAGCCTGCCTTCCGAGGCGTCCGACATCCGCACCAAGCTCAGCGATATCACCAACAGCTATCTGACTCAGATGGTCGGAGGTCAGATGGATATTGATACCGGCTGGTCGAAATATGTGGAAGAATATAAGACAGCCGGAGCGGAAGATCTTGAAAAAATGCTCAACGAAGCAATTGCCTCTGCCCGCGCCATGGGATAATTTCAAACGGATGCAATCAGATTTTTGCGCCCCGCAAAGGGGCGCAACCCATGTTCCTCTTTTCGGCGTGACGGAGAGAGAAACGTCATAAAACAGATAATAAGTTTTGCTTTGCGAGCGGAGCGGTATCGGCGTGGTAAAGGAGCTTCGGGGAACGCCGCGGGTAGGTCATCCGATTTCTTTTTCCATGCAGGATACCGCTCTATAGTGAAAAAACACGCCTCTTTTCAGAAGGGGCGTTATGTTAATGGTTATTAAGAAAGGCGTTGTTTTATCAGGAGGCTGAAGACCATGATGGATTACGGTGTTACCATAGAAAAGGGCGCAAAGGAATGGCAGATTTTTCAGCAGAATCAGAACGAGACGGCTTCTATTTCTTTAAGTGGGTGCTGGAACAGAGTTCGTCTTTCCCAGGAACTGCCCTTGGAGTTTACAAAAATTAAAACCGGAAAAGTGACGGTAAAAGCCCGTATTGCTTTGGAAACCAGCGGTGAAAGTCTGATTCCATGGACTGTCTGCAACGCAAACGAGGATGGAACGTGGAGCATTACTTTCCCGGAGGTTCCCGCCGGAGGGCTTTACCGCATCGAAACCTATATGGAATATGAGGGCTGGGACGGTCTTTCCTGCACACGGGGTGATATGGTGCATAATATCGGTGTCGGCGACATTTTTGTGGTCAGCGGACAGAGCAACGCCGCGGGCCGGGCCAAAAACCCCGTGGAGGATGCGCCGGAGCTGGGCATTTCCCTGCTGCGAAACAGTGGTCAGTGGGCACTTGCCACCCATCCGCTGGGAGAAACCACCGGCAGTATCCACACCGGCCACTTTGAAAATCATAATCCCGGCCATACTCCCTGGCTGCATTTTGCCAAGCTGCTGAAAAGGGAACTTGGCTACCCCATCGGCATCGTAATGTCCGCTTACGGCGGCGCTCCCCTTCGCTGGTTTAATCCGGAGGAAAACGGCGCTTTACTGCGTAATATGCTTTCCCAGCTTGCCGACTACGATCTTCATCCCAAGGGGATTTTATGGTGTCAGGGAGAGGCTGAGGGCTTTGAAAACAGCGCTCAGACGTATCTTCCCCGTTTTACCGCTTTTGTGAAGGCGGTGCGAAAGGAACTGAACCAGCCGGGGCTGCCCTTTATTACCGTGCAGATCAACCGCGGCGCTGCCGAAGCTACCGAGGCGCTTGACCGCCAGTGGGGTATGGTGCGGGAGGCGCAGGTTCAGGCCATGGACACTATTTCCGGCGTATATACTGTCCCGTCCAACGACCTGGCGCTGTATGATTTTATTCATAATGCTTCTCAGAGCAACCTGATTGTAGGCGAGCGGTGCGCCCGGTGTGCTTTAGCTGAGCTCTATGGCAAAAAGCTGGAATGGCGGGCTCCCCGGGCAAAATCCGCGGTGCTGGCCGCTCCCGATACGGTGGAGTTGTCCTTCGACCGGATATACAACTGGGTAAATCCCTTTGACGTGCCGGCCTCTCAGCTTCCCTTTGACGCCGAGGATCAGGACGGACTAATCCATCCGGCGAGCTATGAAACCCAAAACAACGGGATTATCCTGCATTTTGCACGGCCCCTTGGAGAAAACGCTGTTTTGCACGGCGGATGGCGTATGAATCCGGGACTGATCCCCTGCGACTGTATGCGTATGAGTATATTGTCCTTTTATGGCATGAAGATTACCGGAAAATAACCGATCAAGGAGTTATGATATGTCGAAAGACCCTTTTTGCTATACCTTCCGCTTTTGTTGCGACCCCGGCTTTAACGATAAAACCGAAACGGAAGCCCTGATGCGCTTTGTGGAGGAAGCGGATATCGACGATGTGGCGGTGTTTGCCAACGTGGAGGAAATCAATACCGGCCATATGGACGAGGCCGAGCAGCAGGTTTATATCGACCTGATGCGGGATCTGCAGGCAAGGCTTACGCCCAAAGGCATCACCCTTTCGGTGAACCAGTGGCACAGCATCATGCACGCGGATCTGGGAAAAAGGCTTCGGGGAAACCAGCATTTCAGGCTCATGGTGGATGGCAACGGGAAACAGGCCGACTTGTGCGTCTGCCCTATGGATAATGAGTGGAAGAGGTATATCGCAGGGGTTTACGCCCGTTATGCCGTTCTGCATCCCGAAATTCTGTGGGTGGAGGATGACTTCCGCTATCATAACCATGACCCGCTGACCTGGGGCGGCTGCTTCTGCGACGAGCATATGAAGCTGTACAGCCGAAAAGCCGGCAAAACTTTTTCCCGGGAGGAGTTCATTAAAGGTGTATTACAGCCCGGAAAGGTTCACCTTTACCGGAAAATCTGGCTGGATACCTGCAACGAGGAGCTTTGCAAAACTGCAGTTGTCATCAGGGAGGCGGTGCATGCCATTGCCCCCGAAAGCAAGGTGGGCTTAATGAGCAGCGTGCCCCATGTCCACGCCGCCGAGGGCCGGAGCTGGCATAAATTGCTTGCCGCCTTTGCGGGGGGCAATAAGCCCGTCAACCGGGTGCACCTGCCGGGATATACCGAGGGAGCGGCATGGAATTATCTGCAGAATTTCAACATGGTTTCCATGGCCTGCCGCGCCCTGCTGCCAAAGGAAACGCTGGTATATCCGGAGCTGGAGAACTATCCTTATTCCCGGTTTACCAAATCCAACCGCTTTACCCGGTTTCAGCTTTTATCTGCCCTGCCCCTGAATCTGGCAGGGATCACCATTGACCTGTTCGACTTAAACGGCAACGGCATCGTATGGGAGGAGGGCTATCAGGATACCCTGCGCAAAACCAAGCCTTATTTAAACGGGCTGACTGTCCGTAGAGTTTTTGACGCGCCCCCAAAAGGCGTGTGCGTCATGATTAACGAAAAGGCCTCCTATTTCCTGCATACCAAAAAAGGCGAGAGCATGGAGGAACTTTATCCTCACGAGGTGTTTTTCGCAGGGCTTCTTCCCGCCATGGGGGTGCCGTACCGGTACTGTACTGATCCGGCCGTGTCGGGAGAGGTGGTGGCAATCAGCGGACAGTATCTGCGGGGAATGACAGCAGAGCAGATTAAAGCCCTGTTTGACCACAATTTTGTCATATTAAATGGAGACGCCATTGATACTCTGTTTGGCTTGGGACTGGGCGTTTTGGCGGGGATGAAAAATATCCGCTGGCATAAGCAGAACGGCGGCGATTACGCTTTTGAGCAGGTAACTAACGGCAGGGAATACTGCGGTATCGCTGTTGCAAGAGCTTCTGCTGTCATCTCCGCCAGCGACGCGGTGGAAATAGAGTATGAAAAGGATGCGCAGGTACAGGAATATACGGCGTTTTACGATTCTTTCCGCCGGCAGGCCTTCGCCGCTGAGACAGTGGTCAATAATCAGGTGATGATTTACCCCTTCGGGCACTTTGCCCAGCCGCTGGAGGTTCCCCAGATGCTGTTAAACAGCGTACGGCAGGCGATATTGCAGGAGATCCTGCAATATCGCGTTCAGGCTCCCATGGTGGAAAAATCCCCCTATCTGGAGCCGTTTTGTACCGAAAAGGACGGGAAAACCTGCCTGTATCTGGTGAACGGGTCAAGCGATGACGCGGAGAAAGTCCGGCTTTTCATAGGAAGCTTTGCTCCGAAAAGGGTGGTGGTTACGCCGTCAAACGGGAAGGAATGCGCTTATCCCTGCGAAATTAAAGACGGGCGGCTGCTTCTGCCTGTGCCTGTTCCCTCTCTGGAATCGGTTCTGCTAACTTTTGAATAAAGGAAAAGAATAGATTATGCCCACGTTTTCAAGAAATTCCCCTTTTCAAATATTAAAACGTATCATCGGCGGTGAAAAGCTCAGTGCCGGCTATTATGCGTTTCTGCTGGTGCATGCCAGCTTTCTTATCTCCGTGAAACTGCCGGGGGTGTTTATCAATACCCTGCTGCTGGGCGAAAGCAACGACCTCGGTGTGGTAATGCTGTACAATCTGTCGTTCTTTCTGGCGGGGGCGGGTTCCATGGTGCTTGCCGCCCAGGTGCTTCACAAAACCAGCCCAAGCTTCGTGGCGGTGGTGGGCGTTATGGGTTATAACGTGCTGTATCTGGCGCTGGTGGTGCTGCTTTTAACCGGGCAGACGGTGTCGGATTACCACATTATTCTCGGAATTTTTATGGGCGTGGCGGACGGCTTTTACTGGCTTGCTTACGGCAACCTGCTTTCCGACTGCACCGGATTTGACAACCGGGACAGTGGTATGGCGATTATCAGCATCTGCATGTCGGTGGTCAATCTCTGCATTCCCCTGCTTTCCGGCTGGATTATTTTTGTCGTAGGCGGCATTTCCGGCTATCTGGTAGTATTTGCTCTGGCCTTCGGTGTTTCCGTGGTCACTTCTTTTCTGGCGCTCCGGCTTCCCAAGGGCAGCCACGCAGCGGGCGGACGGGTGGAATATGGCAGGACGCTCTCGCTTGTCTTTAAAAGCAAACGGCTGTTTTACAGTCTTTCGGCTCAAGGAGTAAAGGGAATAAGGGAAGGGGTCTTCACTTTTATTTTAAGCATCGTGCTTTACCAGCTCATTAAGAGCGAACTACTCATCGGTGTCAACACTTTTATAGCAGCACTGGTTTCCATGCTTTCCTTTACCATGATGAGCCGGGTGCTTTCCCAGAAAAATCGGATAAAATGGATGACCGTGGCAGCTTCAGTGTTAAGCGCAGCGGCCGCCGCCTGCCTGTTTAAACTGGATGTGTTCATGATCTTTGTATTCACGGTGCTTAACTCCTTTTTTGCCGGCTTTATTGAAAATTCCTGCTATACGAATTTTCTCAACATGCTGCAAAAAAGTCGCGAGCTGGATACTCACCGCCCGGAGATATTTGCCTTAAACGAATGCACTCTGGTTTTGGGGCGCAGCGTGGGGATTGCCGTTATCCTGATGATGAGTGCATCTTTTGGCTCCTCCCTTACCACGCAGATGGTCAGCCTGCTGATTTTGTCGCTGACCCAGTTTATCACCGCGGTGCTGTGCAAGTTATCTGAAACAGCGGATAAGCGGGAGGAAATGAGGGTACAGTATGAAAGCGGAAATTCTTGAAAGAAAATGGGTCGTGGAATGGTTCGACGAACGGCAGTGCTACCATATGCCCAGCCTGACCTTAGCCGAAAACGGAAACCTGCTGGCGGTGTGGAACGGTGGCTTTTTACAGTGGAACGGAGACCCTATGGGCCGCGACGCCAAGGACTGGGTCTCGGTGCTGGAATACGGCAAAAAGGAGTGGAGCAACCCGGACGCGGTGGGCTGCGATATCCGCTACTGCTGCCATGACCCGGTATTTATCAAAAATAAAAAGGGCGAAATCATTCTGCTGTTTGCGAAATTTTTAGACACCGAGGTAAACTTTACCACTTGGTGCAACGGGCGGGACGAGCTGTGGATGCGCAAAACCGCCGACGGCGGCCGCACCTGGCTGCCTGCCGTTCCCGCCGGCATCCAGAGCGGGCACGCCTCCAACGACAGCGTGCTGCTTCCCGACGGCACCATCGTTTTCGCATCCACCAGCAGCGAAATCAAAGACAAGTATTTCGGTGCCATCCGTATTTATATTTCCCATGACGATGGCGATACCTGGGAAAAAGGCCCTCTGCTTGCTGCAAGCGACGGCAATTTAATTAGAGAGCCAGCCCTCTGTTTGCGGCCGGGCGGCACCATCCGCCTGTTTTCCCGTACTTGTCCCGGCTCCACCGGCTGGGGTGCGGGAATCCCTTCGTTGCCTTCCTATACCTGCGAGAGCAGGGACGGGGGAAAGACATGGACGCAGCCTGTCCCCAGCGGGATTCTGAACAATGAGAGTAAAATCGACATATTGAGCTGGGATAAGGATACCGTCCTTATGGCCTATAATGATACGCCGGTGGCCGACTGGCACGAGCGCAGCCCCCTTACCCTTGCTTACACCAAAGACGAGGGAAAAACCTGGACCAACCTGGTTGAGCTTGCTTCCGCCCCGGGCAACAAGTGCCAGCCTGCCATGTGCCGGGATAAGGACGGCCTGCTCCATGTGATCTACATGCATCGTCACACCGCCATTGAGCACCTGATTTTGAAAATAACCGGTTGATCTGAATAAAAAAGAGCTGTTCCCGAGATTTTCGGAAACGGCTCTTTTTTATTCTTGGATTATCAGCATTCGGTCAGGGTGTAGGAAAAGGCCTCATAGTCCCTTATCATGGGAAGGGCAAGACCGGCATTCATCAGCTCGTCGCCGTAAAGCTCCGTATCCAGCTCCTCAATCCGATATTTGGCATCAGGCTTTAAGCCGGCAAGCTTCAGCCGTTTCTGAGGCATGGCGGGCAACACCCGCTGCCGGGTAAAGACGGCAAAGGCCCGCTTTTTGTCGGGAGAAACGAACATCCACGCGCAGTCCTCGGAGGTGTAGGGGCTGATCAGGCGATAGAAATCACCGTCTACCACCAGATCGGCAATTTTTTTATACTGCGCGGTCTGCCGGGCAATCTGGCATCTTTCCTCCTCGCTTAAGGAAAGGGGATTCAGCTCATAGCCGAAAGAGGCGCTCATGGCCACCAAGCCCCGGGTGGAAAAGGGAGTGGTTCTGCCTACCTGATGGTTGGGGCAGGCCGATACATGGGCCGTCATGGAAACCGGAGGGTAAACCAGAGAGGTGCCGTACTGGATTTTCAGACGCTCAATGGCATCGGAATCGTCGCTGGTCCAGGTCTGGGGCATATAATACAGCAGGCCTGCGTCAAACCGTCCGCCGCCGCCGGAGCAGCCCTCAAACAGCACGTCGGGGAACCGGGTGGTGAAGGAGTCCAGAAGCTCATATAGATTCAGCATATACCGGTGGAATACCTCGCCCTGTCTGTCTGCGGGCAGCACTTTGGAAAACACGTCGGTCATATGCCGGTTCATGTCCCATTTTACATAAGAAATGTCGTTGTTTTCCAGGATGTCCCCTACCGCTTTTTTCAGATATTCCAGCACGTCCCTGCGGGAAAGGTCTAAAATCATCTGGTGCCGGCCGAGGCAATAAGGCCGTCCATCATGCTTTAAGCACCAGTCGGGGTGGGCTTTGTAAAGCTCGCTTTGTTCCGAGATCATTTCCGGCTCAAACCAAAGGCCGAAGCTCATGCCGATTTCCCTGCAGCGGTTAATCAGCGGGGTAAGGCCGCCCGGCAGCTTGTCTTTGTCCACGAACCAGTCACCCAGGGAGGTAGTGTCGTTGTTCCGTTTGCCGAACCACCCGTCGTCCAGCACAAAGGTGTCGATGCCAAGGCCCTTGCAGCTGTCGATGATGCCCAGCAGCTTTTCTTCGTTGAAATTAAAGTAGGTGGCCTCCCAGTTGTTGATGACAATGGGGCGGCGCCGGTTGCGGTATCTGGATTTGCCCAGATGGCGCCGGAACAGATCGTGGAAGTTCTGGGACATGCGGTTTAATCCTGCATCTGTATAGGTCAGGACGGCCTCCGGTGTATAAAACACTTCGCCAGGCTCCAAGGCCCAGGAAAAATCAAAGGGATTGACGCCGATCTGCATCCGAACGGTATCAAAGGGGTCCATTTCCGCGCCGGCCACAAAGTTGCCGCTGTAAATCAGAGTCATGGCGTAAGCGTCGCCGTTTTGCTCGGTAGTCTGCGGGGAAACAAGCGCCAAAAAGGGGTTCTGCTGGGCGCTGGAAGCGCCGCGGCGGCTTTCCACCTGCTGTCCGCCGTGGCGGATGGGCTTGCGGTCGATATAGCGCTCTCTCAGATGGGAACCATAAAGAGAGATCATTTCATAAGATTCGTTAGGGATGTCTATGCTGGCGCTGAGCGCTTTATGAATGACCACCCTTTTTTCGGTAGCATTCACAATGCGGGCGCTGCGGGCGATGACATCCTGGGCTTCATATAGCGCATAACGCAGCACGACAGTCAGCCCGGTGGGTAAGTCCTTCAGAATGATTTCCAAGGTTTCGCCGGCACCGTCTAATTGGGGAAGACCGGGAATAGGCGCGGCGTCGCCTTTTGTCACCGTGTGGTCGGCATAGCGCAGGTCCAGAATGCGGCTGCCGTCGGCAAATTCCGCCTGAACAGCGGGGCTGCGGTAGTCGCCGGAGCCGTAAAAGGGGTATTCGGAGGGAAGAAGGTCGAGGCTGTACGGTTCGTCCTGTGCCCCTGGATAAAAGGGAGTAAAGCCGGAGGGGGAGGTTTTCCAAAGGCGGGAAAGGCCGTCGGTATGAATTTTTGCTCCCCAGTACTGGCCCAGCAGATGCCCTGCCTTGGAAACCTGAAACAGGGTGCTGGTATTTTGGGTGTCCAGCTGAAAGGACATGGTTGCCTTATCAAAACGGATGGACATAAATGGTTCTCCTTTTCTCACGGTATTGGCGCAGGGCCAAATGCAATCTACAACTGATATCATTGTAGTAGAGTTGCTGTTCCAAGGCAATAGCTTTTTGATGCATCCTGTCAATCAGGAAAACCAGCTGAGTTTTTATTTTCTGTCGGGAAGGACCGGCACATTTGGATAAACTCTTTTGCAAGGCCGGTCAAAAACTTATTTTTATGGTAAATGATATGAAATCCCCGCTCAAAATACAGATTTTCTACAGAAAGCTCGGCGATAGAGCCTTTTTCAAGCTCCTCCCTCACCAGCATAAAAGGAAGAGCCGAAACGCCCAGCCCCTGCCCTACGGCTTTTATCAGGGCTTCGGTGCTGGTGCTTTCCCATGCGGGCTTGCAGGAATATTCCAGAGAGGCCAGAGTATAGTCAAAAAGTTCCCTTGTCCCGCTTCCCTTTTCCCGCAGCAGCAGCGGACAGGAAAGCAGCTGTTTTATGGTGACTTTACGCTGCATTGTAAGAGGATCATTGGGCCCGCAGATAATCGCCAGCCGGTCCTTCATATAGCTCTCGCTGTAAATACTGTCAGAATGAACGGTGCCTTCAATCAGAGCAAAATCCAGCTCGTTTTGCAGGATCTTTTTCTCGATCAGATCCGAACTGCCAATAAAGACCTCAACCTTGGTCTGGGGACGGCTTTTTGAAAACGCCTTTGCATATCGGGGCATCAGGCGGGTGCCGATGGTGATGGACGCGCCGATTTTCAGGGCCCCCGAGCTCCCCCATTGCCGGATGCTGTCCTCCATCCCATTAAAAAGCGAAACAATATGGGTGGCATATTCCAGAAAATTCCGCCCAATATCGGTCAGGTAAAGGCGGCGGGAAATCCGGTCAAACAGCTTAATTTCATAGTAGGCCTCCAGCTCCCTGATGGCAGTGCTGACGGCAGGCTGGGCAAGATGCAGCTTTTCTGCCGCTTTGGTGACACTGTTTTCTTCGCAGACCGCCACAAATATCTTCATATGCCGCAACGTCATGCCGCTCCTCCTGTTCATATCAAAAAGCGATACTCTTTTTATCCTATTATAATATTTTACTTATCCGGCGGCAAGATGTATAATGAATTTCAGAAAACAAGCGGGGAGGCTTTGGGGATGAAAGCCCTTGGTATGCTGATAAAGCCGGTTTCGGGCGGCTGCAATATGAACTGCCGCTACTGTTTTTATGCCGACGTTGCAAACAGCCGGGAGGTGCAGTCTTATGGAGCCATGACGCTTCAGACGCTTCAAACGCTGGTACAAAAGGTATTTTCCGGGACATGGGGCGCGGTTTCCTTTATGTTTCAGGGCGGCGAACCGACTTTGCGGGGCCTTGGTTTTTACAGGCGGCTGGTAGAGTACGTTGCCGAGTATAATATAAAAAAAATCCCGGTTTCTTACGGGATTCAAACCAATGGGCATGCCTTGGATGAGGAATGGGCGAAATTTCTGGCGGATAACCGGTTTTTGGCAGGAGTATCCCTGGACGGCACCAAGGAAATCCATAACCGCAACCGTCTGGACAGACAAGGAAACGATACCCATTCCACGGTGATGCGGACAATCCGGCTGTTTAAGAAGTACGGCGTGGAGTTTAACATCCTCACCGTAGTGACCGCCGAAGCGGCCCGGCATATCGACAGTATTTATTCCTTTTACAAAAAGAACGGTCTGCGTTACCTTCAGTTTATCCCCTGTATTGATGATTTTGACGCGCCCTGGGGGGAACGTCCTTATTCCCTCACGCCGGCTTTGTATGAAACCGTGCTGAAGCGGCTGTTTGACTACTGGTATCAGGATGTTTTGCGCGGGGACCATACCTATATCCGTTTTTTTGACAGCCTGCTGTTCCGGTTTGCAGGGCGGAAATCGCCGGACTGCGGTATGAACGGGCGCTGCGAGAATCAGATGGTGATCGAGGCCGACGGTTCGGTGTATCCCTGTGATTTTTATGTGGTGGACCGATACCGTATCGGCAATCTTCTGACCGATAACTGGGATGAGATACTGCGTTACGGAGAAACCGGACCGTTTATTCTGGAATCGGAACAGATAAACAAGGAATGTAAAAGCTGCCGGTGGTACTCCCTTTGCATGGGGGGCTGCCGCCGGTACCGTCAGCAAAGAGACACCCTCGGGTTGTTTTATTTCTGCGAAGCTTACAAAGGCTTTTTCGAATATGCCGCCGACAGGATGCTGCTGCTGGCCAATCAGACGATAAGACAGCGGCAGGCGGGAAAGTTACCCGGGTAATCAGAAAAATCCCGCAGGAGGAACGCCTGCGGGATTTAAAATTTTTACTGTTTATTCTGCAAAAATGCATCCATCTGAAAATTCGGCTGAGCATCCGGCTTCATTAGGAATAGAATATGGATTCTCCGCCGGTTCTGCCTGTCCGAGGGACCTTACGTTTTTCAGATTCAGCTCGTCTACATTTTGATTATGAAACACTTTTTTCATTACAGGCACCTCCGTGTATTTTTTACTGTATCTATATTATACTTTTTAAGTATACTTTTGTCAAGGCTCTTTAAAAATATTTTTAAACGGAGTTTAGGCAGACAGGGGAAACACGGAACCGATAGCAGCGCGTTCGCTCAGGCCGCATAGCCGATCAAGGTTGTGTTGTCATGTACAAACGGGTATAATAAGCAATATCTATGGAATGAACCGCAGTTTCCGACTTGAGAAATCATGAAAGAGAGTGTAAAGATGATTCTTCTTATTGGTGGAGAAAGCCATACGGGAAAAACGCTGATGGCGCAGCGCCTGATGGAGCGCTACCGTTATCCCTATACCAGCCTGGATCATCTGAAGATGGGGCTGATAAGAGGCTGGCCGGGCTGCGGGTTTACCGCAGAGGACAGCGATGAAAAGATTTCCTGTTCCATGTGGGGCATTACTCAGGGGATCATCGACACCTGTGTGGAAAACCAACAGAACCTGATTCTGGAGGGGTGCTATCTTCCCCCATTCAGAGTAAAAACGCTGATTTGTGATAAAGTAGTCGCCGCCTATCTTGGATTTTCCGAGCGGTATATTCGGGAGCATTTTTCCGATGTTCTCAGGTTTGAGAACGTAATAGAAAAGCGTCTTTTCCCGGAGGGGCGATCCGCAGAGGATTTTGTTAAAGGCAGTCTTCGTGTTAAGGAAGAGTGCATTGCAAACGGCCTGCCATATTTTGAAATCAACGAGGATTATCAGAAAGAAACAGCGCAGGTTTACGGATATATTGACAAAAAAATCCGGCAGGCGCAAACGGCAGACAATGAAAATTCCCCCGCAAAGTGAATGGCGGGGGAATTTTCATTGTTAGCCAGAGAAAACCTCAGTGAAATTTCGGCAGCCAGTCGCCGTGAGCCTCAATGAGACCGTCGCAGAGGGCGCGGATCGCGTCGATGGAAAGCTCGGAAGAAGTATGGGGGTCCAGCATGGCGGCCATATAGATGTATTCCTTTTTCAGAGTCTCAGCGGCCCTGATGGTAAGTAACTGTACATTAATGTTGGTACGGTTTAAGGCGGCACACTGCTCGGGCAGGTCGCCTACATAGCAGGGATTGATGCCGTTGCGGTCGATCAGACAGGGGACCTCGACGCAGGCATTCTGCGGCAGATTGGTAATCAGGCCGGTGTTCAGTACGTTGCCATGCACCCGGAAGGGAATGTCGGTAAGAACGGCCTTCATAATGCTGGAAGCATATTCCTGGGTCTTCTTATGTTCAATATGGGAATCCTTCAGCAGGCTTTCCCGCATTTCGTTCCAGCCCTTAATCTGCTTGATGCATCTTCTGGGGTATTCGTCCAGAGGAATTTTGAAGCGTTCAATCAGCTCAGGATATTTATCCTTAATGAAGTAAGGAGTATATTCTGCGTTGTGTTCGCTGGATTCGGTGACATAGTAGCCGAACTGCTTCATGATTTCCAGACGGACAAGGTCATTTTGCTCGGTATTGCAAGCGGGGTCGGAAGCGCGGCGTTTGATCTCGGGATACAGGTCGTTGCCCTGCAAATCGGTGATCTTCAAAAGCCACGCCTGATGGTTGATGCCGGAAATAACCCATTTGCAGTTGTCGATGTATTCCTCCATGCCGAGGGCTTTCAGCAAGCCCTTGGCGCAGCCCTGCACCGAGTGGCAGAGCCCGATGGTTTTGATGCCTGTAAAGCGCTGCATATAGCCGGAAAGCATCGCCATGGGATTGGTGTAGTTTAAGAAAATCGCGCCGGGGCAAAGGCGCTCCATGGTGTCGGCATAGGCTTTCATAACGGGAATCGTGCGGAGAGCACGGAATATGCCGCCGATGCCAAGGGTGTCGGCAATGGTCTGGCGGAGACCGTGCTTTTTGGGCACCTCAAAATCAGTGATGGTGCAGGGATCATATAAGCCTACCTGAATAGCGTTGACGACAAAGTCCGCACCTTTGAAGGCAGTCTCCGGATCCAGGGTTTTGGTGATTTTTGCTTTGCCGTTTGCGGTCCTGTTGATATTATTCAGAATCTCATAGGAATCATCCAGCCTTTTGGGATCAATATCAAAAAGACATACGTCAAATTCGCCCAGCTCCGGCGTTAAAATACAGTCGCCGACGACGTTGCGGGCAAATACGGTGCTGCCTGCACCTAAAAAGGTCAGTTTCATAATCGCTCCTCCTGCTTTTCATACAAATTGGGTCCAGAGACATAGTAGTACAAAACGGAGCGGTTATACAGAGCAAAATGTTGCCGTTACTTGTTGAAATGATGAATTTTTATAAAATGTAGTCCTTTACCTCGCCAAAAATTTTAATGTTGACCAAAGCGTCTACAAAAATACCGTTTTCCCGGTATTCCTGAGAGAAAACAGAGCCTTCCTGCAGAATCATGGGGATCAGCCGGCCCTGGCTGAAGGGAAGGAGCAGCCGAAGCCTTCTGGCGGTTTCGGGCAGATTTTTCTGGACAGCCAAAAGCAGCCTGTCCAGGCCTTCGCCGGTTTTGGCGGAAATATACACTCTATTTCTGGAATCGGATGGGTGCAGATCGATCATGTCGCATTTGTTGCATACGGTAATCACCGGCGTATCGTGGACGCCGAGCTCTTTCAGAAGCTCTGTTGTGATTTCCAGCTGGGATTCCATATTGGGATCGGCGGCATCGCAGAGGTTTAAGATCACGTCGGCCCCGGCAGCTTCTTCCAGGGTGGATTTAAAAGCCTCCACAAGGGAATGGGGCAGGCGGCTGATCAGGCCCACCGTATCAATAAGAATGATTTTCCGGTTATCCGGCAGTGTCAGGGTTCGGGCGGTAGGGTCCAGGGTGGCAAACAGCATATCCTGCGCCAGAACACCGGCGTTGGTCAGGGCGTTGAGCAGGGTGGATTTTCCCACGTTGGTGTAGCCGACGATGGCGGTGACCAGCGCGGAATTTTTTTTGCGGCGTTCCCGCAGGTTTTCCCTTCTTCGGGTAAGTTCCCGCAGCTCCTCCTCCAAAGCGGCAATCTGACGGCGGATATGCCGCCGGTCGGTTTCCAGCTTGGTTTCGCCGGGACCTCTGGTACCGATGCCGCCGCCTAAGCGGGAAAGCTCAGTGCCGAATCCCGATAGCCGGGGCAGGCGGTATTTCAGCTGGGCCAGATGGACCTGCAGAACACCCTCCCTGCTTTTTGCCCGCTGGGCAAAAATATCCAGAATCAGGGAGGTCCTGTCGATTACATGAACATCCGTAATGTTTTCGATGTTTCGAATCTGAGAGCCGGTCAGCTCATGGTCAAAAATAATGAGGTCCACGTCGTTTGTCAGGCAGAAATCCTTTAATTCCCTCAGCCGGCCTTCTCCCAGACAGGTGGCGCTGTCAAAGCTCTGCCGTTTCTGGACAGCCCGGGCAAGCACCTGGGCACCTGCCGAAAACGCCAGCTCTTCCAACTCATTCAAGGATTTCTCCATATCATATTCGCCGATGTCTGCCGCTGCCAGAACAGCTTTCTGCATGGCTTTTTCCAGGTTTTCCGAATTCAAGGGCATAAACAGGTCCTTTCCCGCATGGAACTTTGCTGCGGTTCATTAATAAAAATTATTTTCTTCAGGTTGTCCTTATTATGTACGAAAACCCGTGTAAAATCAAGAAAAAGAGACAGGAACACGACCGGCGGCAAAAAGTTCCGGGTACCCGGGGAAAGTTATTTGTGTGATATTGACATTGCCTAAAAATCCATGTATGCTATAAAATAAGCCGGGTTGTAAGGAAATAAGGATGAAGATAAAGCTGACGTTTTATGTATATTTCCCTATCATTGTATAAGAGGATTTGAACGACAGGAAGAAAAGGGATTACGATGAACGAGAAAAAACAAAGAAAATATGCTTTTTTATATGACAAAAGCATGCTGTTTCTATTTGTTTTTGCTTCCGTGTTTTTGTTAGCCGGTATCTCCGGCCTTGTCTATAAAATGCAAAAGCAAAAAATACAGGCAATTCCTCAGGAACTGCAGTGGGCGGTTAAGCAGGCTCTGCTGTCCGACGGGGCTGGCAGCTACGAAGGGGATATTCCCATTACGGGCTTTTCTATTGTAGACGTCCGGCAGTCGCAGGATACCGTGAGAGTATACGCTGTTGCCAGCTTCTGCAATTACCGTGTAAACGGGAGTGAAGCGGTTTCCGGCGCGGGGTATTTCTGTGAGCCTGCGGTATTGCGCTTTTCCACCGGTGGAAAGCAGTACATGTTTCAGGATATCTCCTTTCCTACTTACGGAGAAAGCTATGGTAAAACGCTGAAGAGCCTTTTCAATGAAGATCTATATGATGAGCTGGTGGCGGTTTATTACAGCAGCTATCAGAAAATAGCCGGCCAGATGGAGGAGAATCTGGAGGAGTATGTCAAAAACTATAATTTGGACACAGGGTATTCGGACAGAGAGACGGATCCGCTGAGAGTGGGAGCGATTCTCAGTGCCGAGCCGCTTCCAGTGGTGAATTCAGCCCTGATTTCCCTGCTGTCTTCGGATTTTGCCATGTATCCCCCCTATGCGGGGGAACGTACGGTGGTGGTAAACGGAGAAGGTGTTACATTTAAAATCGCCTATCAGCAAAACGAAAACGACTCCAAGAAAGGTATTTATACGCTTACCAAGTCCATCAACGGTGTGGTTGCCGAGGCGCACCGTATTCTTGTTACAAAGGATACCGCCGTGGTGGATGAAACCTACCTGTATTCCAAGCCTACCAAAATCCCTGTGTCTACAGAGCCGATCTGTTATGCCCAAAACAGGGACGGCGTGACAGCCTTTGTTTATCAGGAGGCCAACAGCCGGTATTCTCTCAACCTGCAGACCGGGTCCGGCCAAAAGGCAGTCTACCTTGCGGGAGAGGGCTCCCGGGTGGTTTTTCCCCTGTTCAGCCCGGTTGATCCCATAGTGGCGTTTATCAGCGCCAAGTCCACCGGAGAGCCGGACGGCTATTCAGGCGAGCTGATGCTGTACAATTATGAAAAGGATATCACCACCAATACAGGTATTACGATTTTTTGCGACTCCCAGATGCTCTGCGGTTATGAATTTACCGGCGAGGGTAGAATTGCAGTGAGAAACGGCGAGCTGCTGTCTTCTCCTGGTAAAACGGCGATCGGTTTTTATGATATCAAGACGGCTGTGCTTGACAATATTGCCAAAACTGACAGCAATTCGGGAAGGGCTACAGTATCCCCCGACGGCAAGCTGATGGTGTACACCAACTTTAATCAGGTTACCAAGCAGAAGGAACTGATGGTTTACTATGTTTCCTCCGGCGATAAAAAAGCGGTATTAACCGAGGCGCTGCCGGAAATCAATACGTCGGTCAGCTTCCCGACTTACTTCTTTGTGGATAAGCAGAATATTCTCATAGCAAAGGCCGCCGGAACAGAGGAAAGCCCTCAATACCGGATCAGCCTGTTTGATGTGGTAACGCTGGTGGAGCAGCCGCTGATTGAAAACGCCATGGTTCCCTGCTACGACGGGGAAGAGAAAGCGGTCTATTATGTAGATACTGAATCGATGGGGGATATTTACCGATACGACATGAGTACCGGAGAAAGTGCGAAGCAGCCCGATATGACGTCACCTTTTGACTCCCTTCATGATGATTAAAAAAAGGTGCCCGGTATGCGGCAGGGCATCATGGAAAAGTTTGGGCAAGAGCCTTGGCTATTTGCCCTTTTTCTTTATCCAGGAAGTCTGGGGCGTTTTCCGACCGGGCTTTGCTTGCGTCAATAAAAACAATATGCTGCCTTCCTCAAAGGCGGGAATCCGCTTTACGGGGAGGCCTTGCTGTCTAATATGGTTTCATAAGCAGGTTTTCACTATTTATATATAACGCAGAAACTGCTTGAGGGTGTGGCCGTGAAGCTTTTTATCATGAAAGGGCACCATCCTGATATTTGAAAACAGAATGACCATAATCGCCTGACCTATTGTTGACTGTTTTTGAAATCAATGCTATAATGAGGCGAACTCGAGTTAATATAGTAATTTGAGAGATTCATCGGAGGGCTTTTAGTCAAAACGAGGCCGGATAAGATGTCGGGATTATTCCCGGTATTTTATCCGGCTTTTTTGTTTCCAAAATCGCTGAAACATGGGAATCAAAAAGCGAACAAGGTTTATTTCAGGAGGATAAGAGAACATGGATGTTCAAAATGCAAGCCTTAAGCCAATCAACAAACAATTCACCAAATATGTCATCCCTTCCGTTATTGGAATGGTCGTCCAAGCCCTTTACACGGTTTTGGACGGTATCATTGTAGGACAGGGAATCGGTGAAATAGGGCTCGCCGCCATCAATATTGTCTTCCCTTACGGCATGATCGTTATCGCGCTGGCCATGCTGATTGCGGTAGGCGGCGCCAACGTCTATTCGTTTTACAGGGGTCAGGGAGAGCCGTCAAAAGCGAACAATATTTTTTGTCAGTGTCTGATACTTGCCGCTGTGGCCGGCATCGTTATAGCCCTTCCAGGGTTCGTCTTTCGGGAACAGCTGGTCTTGCTCGCAGGGGCAAATGAGGCTCTGCTGCCCTCTGCCACTGCTTATTTGAAATGGATGGCGTCTTTCTTTCTGTTTCAAATGATCGTCTGTGGACTTTCCATTTTTGTCCGGAATGATGATGCTCCCAGGCTTGTCATGATGGCTACTGTTACCGGTGCAGTCATCAATGCCCTCCTTGACATCGTCTTTATTCTGATTCTTCATTATGGCATTGAAGTGGCTGCTATGACAAACGGCATCGGAATGCTGATAGAGCTTTCGTTCTATGTGGCCCATTTTGCCGGTAAAAAGGGGATGCTGCGGATCAGAAAGCCCGTTTTCAATTTCGCCGATATGAAACGGGTATTCAGCAATGGGCTTGCCACCTTTCTGATGGAGTTCAGCCTGCCTGCCGTTACGTTTTCCTTTAACTTGGCAATCATTCGCACGGTCGGGACACTGGGAGTGACAGCTTATTCGATTGTCGGCTATGTGTGCGCTGTCGTGAACATGGTCTTGATTGGCGTTACCCAAGGCGTACAGCCGCTTATGAGCTTCTACCATGGCAAAGGGGATAAGAAGGCCTTTTCTCACGCCTATCGCCTTGGAGTGCGAACGAATATCCTCCTTCCGGTGATACTGGTAGGCCTTTGCTTCGTATTCAGCGAGGGACTGGTTTCTCTGTTTCGCTCAGGCAACCCTGAATTAACCGCTTTAACGAGCCACATGCTTCGGCTTTACCCACTGGCGTATGTCGCAATAGGGGTTACGCTGATGAATATCCTGTACTTCCAGACCACAGAGCGAAACGCCTTTTCCGCGCTTATCTCTTTCTTGCGGTGCATCGGTTTCATACAAGTTTTTCTGGTGCTGTCTGTATATCTGTTTGACGGCAGAGGGCTTTCCCTTGCCTTTTTGTGTGGAGAGCTGTGCCATGTAGTCATTTCACAGAGATTGTTGAAACGGACGAAACGATTGGAAAATACGGGTGTACAAACACAAAAATTCGTGGACAATGAGAATATTAAAGAGGAAAGCGAATTAGAGGTACTGTTTAAAGATTTTTCCGACTAACGACACAAAATGAGCATAATATAGGCGAAAGGCCACGGAACAGGATGTGTTCCGTGGCTCTTTGGCGCGACTTTCTATTTTTGTCCCGACTTACGGCATAGACATCTTTTTTTTGTAGAGCTAAACGGTCAGGGTGCCGTTTTCATTTTCAATTAGGATGAGGATCTGTTCCTCCACGCCGGTTAAGGCGTTGACGTAAACCAGAACCGTTTCCCCGTATTGGCTGGTGCATTTAAATTCATAGCAGTAAAGCTCGTTAAGGCCGGAGCTGGGGACGACCACCAGCTGGGATGATTCCACGGTGAGGAAAGCCGAAACCCGGGTTTGCGCATCCTCCTGGGTAAGGGCAGGGGCGGAAAGCTCCCTCCTGGTATGGTTGACCAGATAGCCTCTGGCATCGAAGAGGACGATTTCGCCGGTATCCATCGCCACGCCGACCTTGATCAGGTCGGTGTACATCATCACACCATCCTGTACATAAGAGAAATTGATAGTGCAGATGCCATTGGCGGTTTCGTAGTAGGTTTCCTTCATGTCGGGAATCCCCAGGGAATCAAGATAGCCAAGGGCGAGATTCACGGCGGACTCCTCAGAAACGGTCTGATCCCCAATGCTCCGGTGGTTGACCATATAACACAGAAAGTTGCCGTTTTTGGTCACCCGGATATCGCAGTATTCGGTTTTAAAGCCGTAAGCGGGCAGATTGGATTCCTCGTCATAGCCGTCCTCTACGCCGGATACGGCTACCTTTGCCGCATCGGCCGCTGTCTGCCGGGCTTCTTCCCGGGTGAAAGCGGCGGCTTCCTTGGTCATGCGGGGGGTAATCTGCATAATGTGGTCGGAGAAGGGACCATCGTAAATCAGAGTGGGATAGTCGGTAAAGCCATCCTCGGCTTCCTGAAAGCCACCGCCAAAGGACGCCTCGGTGCTGGCCGCTTCGGTTTCCGGTTCGTCCTCCTGCAGGGAGTCGGGCGCTTTTTCAATCTGATATTTGCCCAGCGATAAATCGCTGCGGATGGCGTTGATCTGTTCATTCAGGTTTTTGGAGTAGTTGCTCAGCTGTTCAAGATTAGCATAGTCGTCATCATTCAGCTTTTCACCGGATACTGCCCGCTTGGAGAGACTCATGGAGTAATCCCCCACCTGGGAGATAAAACGGTAGGTGTTTTCCAAATTCAGCTCGGTGATAGGCAGCTGGGACATGGCGCTTTTGGCAGACCCTGCTTCCCGCCAGATTTTGGCCGAAAGAGCCGATACCTGCGTGGCGGTTCCCGCGTAAAGCTGCTTTGACAGAGCGGTGGAGATGTTGTCCATATAATCGCCCAGTTCGTCCAGCGAGCGCTGATAGCTGTTTTGAATAGAGGTTTCCAGCTCGGTGACCCGGACATGCTGCTGGATGCCGAAGCCGAAAGCCACCAGAAAGGCGGCGGTCAAAAAACTGTATGCGCGGATTTTGCCGCGGCGGGTCGATTTTTCTTTATTCATGGCAGAGACCTTCCTTATTTCCCAGTTTGGTTATCCTTATTTTTCCCCGGATTTTCCTTTTCTATGTATTTTTTGTTCATGAATTTGTTACAGCCAGTTTCTTCCCGTTTTAAGTTTTTGTTGTATTATGCAGGGGAAATATATTATAATAATGTAAAAACACGGGCTTTTTTAAGTTGGGGTATTAAGGAGATTTAAAATACGGCATGGAATATCGGTTTACGGTGTCGGACGACAGAGAGTTGATTTACCTGGATAACAGCGCCACTACCAAGGCTGGTCCCGAGGCGGTGCAGGCTTTATGCGAAGCGGCGGTAAAAGATTACGGCAACCCCTCCTCCCTGCACCGGCTGGGGCTTGAAGCTCAGCAGCGGATGGACCGGGCAAGGGAAAACGCCGCCCGGCTGCTTCATGCAAAACCGGAGGAAATCACTTTTACCTCCGGCGGCACCGAAGCCAACAATTTAGCCATCATCGGCGCGGCGACGGCCTTAAAGCGGCGGGGAAATAAAATCATGATCACCAATACCGAGCATTCCTCAGCTCTGGATGCGGCAAAGCATCTGCAGGAGCAGGGCTTTGCCGTGGACTATATAGAAGTGTCCAAAACCGGCGAGATCGACATAGAAAAGGCCGTTTCCCAAATAGGGGAAAACACCCTTTTAATAAGCGTCATGGCGGTCAACAACGAAACCGGCGCGGTCTATCCGGTAAGGGAGCTTTCCCTTGCCGCCCACCGGAAGAAGCCGGACATTCTGTTTCACTGCGATGCGGTGCAGGCTTTCGGCAAAATGCCCATCGACGTTTCCAAATGGCGGCTGGATCTGTTGTCGGCCAGCGCCCACAAAATTCACGGGGTAAAAGGAGCGGGTCTGCTGTATAAAACCAGAAATGCCCGCATCCTGCCCCGTACCTTCGGCGGCGGGCAGGAAAAGAAGCTTCGTACCGGCACCGAAAGCGTGCCGCTCATCGCCTCCTTCGGCGAAGCCTGTCGGCTGGCTTACGAAAACATGGAGGAAAACAGGGCGTATATGCAGGGGCTGTATGACTATGCCGTGAAAACCCTGTCGGAAATCCCGGATATCAGGCTGCACATTATGGCGCACCCGTTTCCTTACCTGCTGAACCTGTCCACTATGAGCATTAAATCCGAGACCATGATCCATTTTTTAGCCGGGCGGAACATTTTTGTATCCGGCGGCTCGGCCTGTGCCAAAGGAGCCAAAAGCGAAACCCTGGCCGCCATGGGCTATTCGGACAGGGAAATCGCCAGCGCCCTGCGGATCAGCTTTGACCGGCAGAATACGATGGAGCAAATCGACCGGCTGGCCGCTGCTTTGCGGGAAGGCATGGACACTTTAGTGAAAATGCGCTAAAATAGAAAAGAAGGTGTCTTTTAGGCAGAAAACAGAAGGAGAACTTTGATAATGAAAGAAATCTTTTTGATAAAGCATGGTGAAATTGCCTTAAAAGGGCTAAACCGCTATGTTTTTGAGGATATACTGGTCAAGAATTTAAAGCGAAAGCTGTCCCCCTTAGGGAAGTTTTCTTATCAGACGGCCCAGTCCACTATGGTCATTACTCCCCTTGACGACGGGGTGGATTACGACGAGGCGGCGGACCGGATTTCCAAGGTGTTCGGTATCGCGGCGTTCAGCCGTGCCTGCGCCGTGGGAAAGGATTTTGATGAGATTGCGAAAGCGGCGGTGGAATATACCAAAGACGCGTTGGCAAACGTGAAAACCTTTAAGGTGGAAGCCAAGCGGTCGGATAAAAAATATCCCATGACCTCTCCCGAAATCGGACGGGAATTAGGCGCCGTCCTGCTCAAGGCAAACCCTCATCTGAAGGTGGACGTACTGCATCCCGAGCAGATCGTCCTGTGCGAAATCCGGGATTTCGGCGCCTATATCCACTGCGGAAGCATCAGCGGTGCAGGCGGTATCCCGGTAGGCTCGTCGGGTAAGGCGGCACTGCTGATTTCCGGCGGCATCGACAGCCCGGTGGCGGGTTATATGATGGCCAAGCGCGGTGTGGAACTGCTGGCGGTGCATTTTGTCAGCCCGCCCTATACCAGCGAGCGCGCCAAGCTCAAAGTGGTGGACCTGACCCGGAAAATCTGCGATTACTGCGGAAGAATCACCCTGCACGTGGTGCCCTTTACCCATTTTCAGGAGGAAATCCGGGACAAATGCCCCGACGAGCTGTTTACGATTATTATGCGCCGTTATATGATGAAAATTGCACAGGAAATCGGCAGGCAGAATTACTGCGATGCGCTGATTACCGGTGAAAGCGTGGGGCAGGTGGCAAGCCAGACCATGAAGGCCATCGCCTGTACCGATATTGTCTGTGAGATGCCGGTGTTCCGTCCCTTAGCGGGAATGGACAAAGAGGAAATCATTAAGAGTTCCCGCCGCATCGGCACCTTTGAGACCTCGATATTGCCCTATGAAGACTGCTGTACGGTTTTTACCCCCAAGCATCCTAAAACCAAGCCGAAGCTGGAGGATGTATTGGAAGCCGAGAAGCATCTGGACGAGGAAAGCCTCATGAAGGAAGCGCTGGAAGGCGTGGAAGTGATCGTCTGCAACAGCGGCGATGTTACGGAATATTAATCTGACTTACACAGAACCCTATTTTTTATAAGGGAGGGAATACTTTGAACGCTGAAATAATCGCAGTGGGAACCGAACTGCTGTTAGGTGATATTGTCAATACCAACGCCCAATATCTTTCCAGGGAGCTGGCGGAGCTTGGGATAGGCTGCCATTATCAGATGACGGTGGGAGATAATAAATCCCGCTTAAAAAAAGCGGTGATGCAGGCTTTACAGCGCAGCAATATCGTGATTTTTACGGGGGGGCTTGGACCCACAGAGGACGACCTGACCAAGGAAACCGTCTGTGAAACCATCTCTGTTCCTCTGAAGCTGCACGAGGAAAGCTTAAAACGGATAGAAGACTATTTTAAAAGGTCCGGCCGGGTGATGACCGAGGCCAATAAAAAGCAGGCTATGCTGCCGGTGGGCTGCACCGTGTTTGAAAACGATAACGGCACCGCGCCCGGTTGTGCCATCGAACAGGGCAACCAGTGCATTATTATGCTGCCTGGTCCTCCCCGGGAAATGGTCCTGATGTTCGAAAGTAAGGTAAAGCCGTTTTTAAAGAAATATTCTGATGGAATCATCCTTTCGACCAATGTCAGGGTCATGGGAATTGGAGAGTCGTCGCTGGAGCCGAAGGTCAAGGATCTGCTGGACGGCAGCAATCCTACCGCCGCCCTTTATGCCAAAGAGGGGGAAGTACTGATCCGGGTTTCGGCGTTTCAGCAAAGCGAACGGGCCGCTAAAGATGCCATTGTCCCCATTTTGGCAGAGCTTAAAAAGCGACTGGGGGAAGATATTTATGGTGTTAACAAGGACAGTATTCAGCAGGTGGTCGTGGAGCTGCTTAAACGGCACAGGCTGAAAATTGCCACGGCGGAAAGCTGCACCGCAGGTCTGGTTTCTAAAATGATTACCGAGGAGCCTGGCTCTTCCGAGGTGTTTGAAATGGGCGTGTCCGCCTATTCCGGCCGTATCAAGACGGAAGTGCTGGGAGTGGACGCGGGCCTGATCGCCCAAAAGGGCGAGGTCAGCCCCGAGGTGGCTGCCGCCATGGCTGAGGGGATTTTGCAAAAAAGCGGCGCGGATCTCGGTATCGGCATTACAGGGCTTGCCGGACCGGGCGGCGGAACCGAACAAAAGCCTGTAGGGCTTGTTTATGTTGCCGTCTGCGACAAAAAGCGCTGCTATGTCAGAAAGCTGATGTTGGGACACAATATCGGCGAAGAGCGGGAGAACATCCGGCTGCTTTCGGCTAAAAACGCACTGGATATGACCCGCCGGTACTTAGAGCATTATCCCGATAAGCTGGATACTCTTGCCATTGGCGATGAAGAAGCGCCGCCGCAAATGCCCGGTGCTTCGGAAGCCGGCGGGAAATCCGGTCGCAGAAGCCACGGAATTTTAGGGGCAAGCGCAAAGCCGAATTTAAGAGCAAAATTTAATCCGGAGGAGCATGGCATGGGTTTTAAGCAGGAAGAAGGGGAATCGCCGAAGGCGTTAGCCCAAGTGCCGGCCGAGCCGGAGGTGCTTCCCGAGGAGGAGCTTCCGGCAGAGGAAAAACCCCTGGAAAGCGCTGAACCCGGCGCGGAAGAAGCGCCGAGGAAGAAATCCCGGTTCAAGGCTTTTCTGACCTATCTTTTTCCCGTAAAGGGTGACCCGAAAAAGGAAATTATCCGGAAGATCGTGTTTCTGGCTTCCGTTTTGGTTTTCTGCTTATCCAGCTATTATTTGATTGACTATTTTTATGAGTCTTATATTACCGACCAGATAACAAAGTGGCAGCAGGGACTCTATTCCTCTTCCAGCCAGACGGTTTCCGGGAGTGAGTCTTCGGAGCCTGTGTCGTCGGTGGAAGATGATAAATACCCCTCCGGCATGTTGGCAAATTTCCGGGCGGTATATGATGAAAACTCGGATACGGTGGGCTGGATCAGCATTCCGGATACGGAAACCACCGAAATTAATTTTGCCGTGGTACAGTCTGACGACAATGAATATTATCTGAAACACGATTTTCTGAAAAAGGATAATGATCATGGTTCCATCTATCTGGATTACCGCAACGGAGTTAAGGATCTTGATGACGTTTCGGTGATATACGGCCACAATATGCGGGACGGGCAAATGTTTGAGGCACTGCTTGCCTATAAGGATATAAACTTTTACAAAGAACATCCCATTATTCAGTATGATACCCTGTACAAACAATCCCAGTGGGTGATTTTTGCCGCGTTTTACTCCATCACCAATCCCGATAAGGGCGAAGTGTTTTATTATAACAGTCCGCTCAATTATGATACCGACGAAGCGTTTATGAGCTATGTGACCCAGATTCAAATCCGCAATATTTTGGATACCGGCATTGATATTCAGGCGGACGACAAACTGCTGGTTCTTTCCACCTGTGATTATACCGTAGACTACAATACTTATGGCGGCCGGTTTGTCGTGTTGGCAAGGCAGCTGCGGGAGGGCGAAACAGCGGAAAGCATCGACGTTTCCGGCGCGAAGCTGGCCCAAAATCCCTTAAAGCCGGATATTTTCTATGAAACCTTCGGCGGAACCAAGCCCAACTACTCTTCCGACGGTACTCTGATTACCCGGGCCAATACCTCCTCTAACCAGGATTCGCTGAACGCTTCCGTTTCCGAATCAGTCAGCACCGTTTCCTCTAATTCGTCTCTTGCCCAGCATGAGCAGGCTTCCTCGGAAGGGTCAGCTTCTTCACAGCAGGCAAGCTCACAAACCCCGTCATCAACTGGCGGGGCTTCTTCTTCTCCTTCGTCCGCTGCGGACGGCAAGGACATCGACTCCGACGAGGAGTTGACGGTTAAAATAAACGGCAAAACCGGCACTTACGATGCCTATGAGCTGCTTTGCAAAATCGTCGCGGCGGAAATGGGGGAGCCCTTTGACGAAGAGGCGCTGAAAGCCCAGACGATCGCCGCTCATACTTATATTGTTTATTACAACACCTATTTTTCCGGCTCGCCGCCTTCGGTGGTTACCAAAACTCCCGGCTCCAAGGTGAAAAAAGCGGTGGCGGAGGTGTTGGACAAGCTGATTTATTATAACGGCAAACCTGCCATGACAGTCTATCACTCTATTTCTGCGGGCAAAACCGTGGATGCCAAGGATGTCTGGGGCGCTCATATTGCCTATCTGGTTTCCGTTGACAGCCCGGTGGACAAGCAGGTGTCTGCCTATAAGCAGACAGTAACCTATTCCGAGGAGGATATGGCCGAACTGATTCTGGATAAAATGGGGATTGACCTGAAACAAAGCAAGCTGGACCCGGAGGACTGGTTTGAGGTGCTGAACTACACCTCGGGCGATTATAACGGAGCCATGAAGGTGGGAGGAGAAACGACTTACCGTTCTTCGGGGAGTACGGTGACGATTACCGGCCGGGTACTGCGGGAAAAGATTTTGAACCTGCGCTCTGCTTGTTTCGATATGGACTATGACGGCGGGAAATTTTCCATTACCACCTATGGTTACGGCCATGGTGTAGGGATGAGCCAGCAAGGCGCCAATCAGTATGCTCTGGAGGGAAAAGACTATGAATGGATTCTGACACATTACTATACAGACATAGAAATCGCTTAACCTTTCCAGCATATAAAAAACCTCTGCACAGTTATATGTGCAGAGGTTTTTTATATGTTAATTAACTGAACAAATCAGCCGATTAGTCCCTTTAAATATTTCAGGGCGATCTCAAGCGCCATCCGGTTGTCTTCCATTCCTTCAAACTCCACCGAAACCGTGCCATCATAGCCAGCGCTTTTAATCAGCTCCAGGCATTGGGCAACGGGAACAACGCCATGTCCCACAACGGTGCCGCGGAGGTAGTTGCCGCCCCGGGATTTGAAGAATCCGTCGGAGGGAGGCAGCGCAGAGCCGGAACGGACAAGAAAATCCTTGACATGCACATGGAAAATATAAGGCAGCGCACGGCTTACCGCCGAAATAATATCTTCGTCGGCGCAGAGGAAGTTCCCGATATCCAGCAGCCAGCCGTAGTTGGGATGGTTGACCGTGCGGATCAGTTCTTCTACACGGGCACTGTCCTGCATAAAGAAGCCATGGTTTTCGGTCATGGTCTTAATGCCCAAAGAGGCGCCGTATTCGGTTACTTCCCGGATGGCGGGAGCGATAACGGCGATGGCATCCTGATAATTTTTCCGCTTTGGGTCGGCAAAGCCGCGGGTGGAATCATGACGGAGGGTTTTGGCCCCCAATATTTTAGCGATATCCAGTTGATCCTTTACCCGGCTGATTTCCGCTTTTATATCTCCGTTGCTGCCTGTTAAAAAGTCGGCCCCGATG